>ERZ827363.1003-NODE-1003-length-29074-cov-11.193770_pt1 | contig 29074 bp, 30 predicted proteins | sample MGYA00519776_ERZ827363 | MGnify/ENA primary metagenome ERZ827363 (study PRJEB31778, sample SAMEA3449288) | human gut metagenome | biome: human gut; feature: human-associated habitat; material: faeces | place: United Kingdom | collected 2010/2012 ...
ATAGGTACCCAAAAGTGTGGAGTATAGGACCCCAAAGTGTGGAGTATAGGTACCCAAAAGTGTGGAGTATAGGACCCCAAAGTGTGGAGTATAGGTACCCAAAAGTGTGGAGTATAGGACCCCAAAGTGTGGAGTATAGGTACCCTTATAATAAATAAAAGGGGACTTATAGGTCCCCTTGGATTGACATGAAGGGGACTTATAGATTATATTAAAGTTGCTACACATTAATATTTTATTTCTAGTAAGACACATTTATTTCATAGAAAGGAATTTTCAAGAGAAATCTATTCTTCTGTGCAAAAGATTTAGCATTTCTAACGAAAAGTGTATTCAAAAAAAATGTGACTTTATAAGAAAGGAGATCTATAAGTACCCTTAGGATATACTTTATCATAAAAGGTGTACTTATAAAAGTAACCAGAACTATGAACTTATTATCAACATTAGAAAAAGAAAAACAAAAAGGATATAGAATCATGATTAAATACCATAATGATATGAATTTAGTTGCGTTTAAAAACTTTAACCAGCGTGAATTAAATATTTTCTTTTCTATATGTGCATTAATGAAAGAAAAAGGGGATAATACGATTACTTTTTCTTATAATGAATTAAAAAGACTTATTAATGCTAAATTGCCTACAAATCAAGTTTTTGAAGATTTATTAGTGTCTACATATAATAAGTTATTGGAATTACAGTTAGGATATCACGATGAAAATAAGATTGTACGTTTTGTTTTATTTACAGGATATACTGTAGATAAAGAAAAAAAAGAAATCAGTATTAGAGTTAATCATGATTATGCTTATGTTTTGAATGATTTATCTAGTAATTTTACAATTTTTGAATTACAAGAGTTTAATACATTAGCTTCATCGTATTCTAAAAATATGTTTCGCTTGCTAAAACAATTTAAGAGTACAGGCCATTATACTGTTAGTGTTGATGAATTTAGAAGGTTATTAGATATTCCAGAGTATTATACAATGAAAAGAATAACGGATAAAATTTTATCTGTTATATTAAAAGAATTATCTTCTTATTTTGTTGATTTGAAAGTTATTAAAATTAAAGAAGGTAGAACTATTAAGACTTTGGATTTCCGTTTTAAACCCCAGCACTATACAGACAATCAAGTTATGACTATTGATATTAAAGCAGAAAATAGCCATGACTTAACTGTTGGTGAGAAGCGAAAAGAAGAGGTACTTTGTCCTAAATGTGGTAAGCCTTTGGTGCTTCTATATAATAAAAATGGTGATACATTTTGGGGCCATGCTGATTATTTAGTAAATACTTGCAAAGAAACTTATTCAACGAAAGAAGAGATTGAAACAATTAAAGAACAGCGAGCCGAATTATTAGAAGATGAAGCTGATCGAGCTAAATTTGAGCAAGAGGTAAAGGAATTAATTAATCAACATAAAGATATTGTTAATTTAATTGGTATTGATAAAAGATATGTTTGTATAGAACAAGTTGAACAACAAGATTTATTTTATCAAAATCCTGTTGTGCAAATTAAAATTAATAGAAATGCTATAGATACTATAAAAAAATATATAGAAACATGGTCTAAATAAAAAAAGATAGCTGATACAGTTGTATCAGCTATCTTTTTTATATGAGTGTATCAGAATTTTCATTGATATATTTATCTATTAAAAGTCTTAGTAATGCAGTAACAGCAATACCTTTTTTATCAGCTAGTTTTTTTAATAACTCATTTTGTTCTGGAGTTAAGTATAGATTTTTCATGACTTTTTTTTGTTTTTCTTTAACACCAGGATTTACTTGCTGCTGTGCGTTGTTAATAGCAGCTTCTTGTTGTTTTGTTATCGTTTTGAATTTTGCTGTCATTAGAAGTCAAACCTCGTTTACTTTGATTTTATAATATTCTTTATGTCCTTAATTAATGATTGTAATTGAGATGCTGCTGGTGAAGTCTTATTTTTTTCGACAACAGATTTACCTTCTGCAAAAGCATCTTTGAAGATTTTTAAATTACTAATCATAGTTGGAAGAACAGTTAAATCAAATTCATTAATTAGAATATCATTAAATGCTTGTAGTTCTTGCTTGCTGCGTAAGTTAATAGAGTTAAGAATAATATAGTCTTTATTTTCTGCATCTAATTCTTTTAGGATTAATCTAAAATTTTCTAGTCCAAATAATTCAATTTGAGAGGTACTAATTGGAGTTAAAATAAGATCTGTATATACAAGACTTAATCTATTAAGATCGTTATCCATACCGCCACTATCTACAATGATGTGTTTTTTCTTATCGCCAGCGTATGGTTCTAATAATTTTAGTTCATCTCTTGTTTTAGCTTTAAATATGGTTAATTTAGGTAATTCTCTTAGTTCATTAAAAAAATAAGAGGATTTTTGCATATCTAAATCTAAAATAGGGCAATTCATTTCTACCGCTAAATTGGTTGCTAGTGTTGATTTACCAACACCGCCTTTAGTATGAGCAATGTTTATTATCATGCTTACACATCCTTTAATGTAAAAAGAAATAATATCATTGTAATATTATAATAGGATTAAAAAAGTATTATATTAATATTATATATTAATAGTATTAAGTTGTAAAATAATATTTTTATAATATTAAAAAAGTATTGTTTTAATATTATTATTAATCCCCCTAAATCCCCAAGAGGGGACTAAATTATTACCATATGTTAGGCTCACTATAAATATTATAAGTATTGTGAACCTAACATATGGTAATAATGATAAAGTAATAATCGTTAATATATATTGGTAAGTTGATTTTTCTTTGTTTTCATGATATAATGTGCATGCACATTATAATATATATTTAAAATAATTAATTTAAATATATATTATGATATAGAATTTATGTATTTGACAAAATGATTACTATGGTGTAATATGCGTATACGCATATTACACATCACATAAAAAGGAAAATAATATGGCAAGAATTTCTAATATTATGTTAGCAAAATCAAAAATAGAACTTTATTTTGATAATAATGAAAAAATTATATATGGAGTTAAAGATCTAATATCTATTTTCAATTCTAATAATAGAAAGTGGAATTTAAGTTATGCCACAACTTTTCAAAAGTTTGTGGATTTTTTAATAGAAAAATCACATTTAGAAGAAATTAACTTGGGTAGCAAAATTTTATATGGATGGAAAATTGATAAATATGGTGAAGATATTATCTATGAAATAGCAATTAACCTAAAGCCACGTAGTTATATTAGTCATTATAGTGCTATGTTTCTAAATAATATGACTGAACAGATACCAAAAACTATTTATGTTACCTATGATCGTGAAACTAAGTTAATTAATTATAATAAAAAGCTAGAACAATCTAAGATTGATCTAGCTTTTTCTAAAAAAAAGGAAGCTAAAGATGTTAGCTATACATTTAAAGGGTATAGGTTTGTATTAATTAATAGTCCTAGTAGTGAAAAAATTGGTGTGAAATCTATTATGTTACCTACTGGATTAATTATCCCTGTAACTAATATAGAGCGGACATTGATTGATATTATCGTTAGACCAGAATTATCTGGTGGTATACATGAAATTATCAAAGCCTATAAATCTATTGATACAGTTCAAATTGCTAAATTAAAAACATATTTAAAGAAAAAAGATTATGTATATCCGTTTGAGCAGTCCATCGGATTTTGTTTAGAGTATGCTGGCATTGATTCAGAAAAGGTTGATTCATTTTTTTATGGCTGTGCATTAGAATATAACTTTTACTTGGATAGAGGTTTAGAACATCCTAAATTCTCTAATCGTTGGAAGTTATATTATCCTAACTTTTTATAGTATTTATATTAGGAATTCTATTAATACCATCTATTATAAACTCAAAAATCTTTTCTGATTCGAAATCAATAAGTTCAGTATTATGGAGTGTTTTCTCTAATTGCTCGATACCTTCATCAAATACACTTTTTTTATATTGTTGTATTTTAAATAAAAGGTTTAATGGTACAGCTTTTTTATTAAAAAACTCTTTTAATATATCTAATTTGAGAAATTCAAATTTTATATGTGGCTGATTTTTCATAATCATATAGATATCATAAAAATCTTTAGGACGAGCTTTTATTGGTTCTTGTGCATATTCATACTCTGGCAGCTTTTGACAGATTGCCCTTAATTTTTCGTAAACAATCATCTCTAGTGTATAGACTTTTATAGAATAACCTTCTAAATCTTTGAATTCACTAGGTTCTGTAAACTCATATTTACTAATATCTATTATAAATTTTTTACTTTGAGATACAGGGTTAATTATTTCTGCTTCCCTAGCTGCTTTTTGTGGATTTGGTAAATCATGAATAGGATGAATACCTTTTCTAATTTTAAACTCAACTCTATAACCACCCCAGAATTTTTTTGCTTTTACATTTTCTTTGAATGGTCTTTTTTCAAATTTAAATTGAAATATACTATATGGTGGATCATATTCGTTGAAGGTATTTTGTAATGCAGTTTCTAGTTTTTTTTCTATGACTATCATATCTTCAGATGCTATATCATCTTGCATTGCTACATCAACATCCATCGATGATCTATATGTAATCTTATGGATTAGATCTAATGCACTACCCCCTTTTAATGAAAAGAGTTTACTTAGTTCATCATCTGAAAAAATGGCTAGTATGACTAATTTTCTAAATTCAGATAACTGATTTATCATGTGGATTTGTTGAGTCATATTATTTTCCTATTTGTATTTAAAACATTCTTTCTTCTTCGTATCGTTTGATAATTTTGTAGAATCCGCTGCTGGATAAGTTGAGTCGCTTCATAAATGCAACAGCTGTAATTTGGCCGCTCTTCCATTCTTTATACCAGGTGTTCATTTCTTCTGGATAGTTAAAACGTGGTCTACCAAACTTCACACCACGTTTTTTAGCTTCTAAAATGCCCTCTGTTCGTCTTTTTTTAGTTCGTATATATTCTTGCTCTGCTTGAACAGTTAAAACTTCAATAAGCAGCGTATTTACTAATTCAAGAATATTTTTCTCAAACTTCCCATATTCATTGAACTGGATCATAGTTGTGGGTACATCTAAAAAGTGAACTATGACACCTTCATCTCTAAAGTATTCTAATTCTTGTTTTATAACTTCTTTTGTACGACCTAAACGATCTAACTCATGGATATATAGATGATCACCTTTCCTAATAGCTCTTTTTAAAGCATACAGATCTGGTCTATCGCTGGTTGTACCAGATGCATTATCTACATAAATATAACGTTCATCAGTTACATATTTTAGTAATTCTGTAATTTGGCGATCTGCTGTTTGTTCTGATGTGGATACTCGAGCATATCCAAAATTAATACTCATGTAATAGCCCCCTTTAATATGTACATAAAACCATTTTACTTTATGGATATCCATAAAGTAAAATGGTTTTATTTTATGGATGGTATATTTGGTATAAATCCTATATGACTATAAAGGGGTACTTTTATAGATATTAATAGCATATCGAATTTATTAGTCATACTATATTTATTATAAAAAAAATGTCAATATTGAATGTCTATATTTTTTTCTGTAATATTATATGTGTAATGAGAAACAATACTTCTTTTATTACTAAAGAAAGGAGTTGATAAGTTGGATTACTTTTATTTATTTCTCACTACAGTATTAGCTAATCTAGTTAGCAAATACATATGTAATCGGTTTGGTTTATTCTAATGGATAATCTAAACAGAAAAAGAACCCAGGATGCCGGTCCTGGGTTCTTTTATTTTGAATGAGTTGTAAATTGGATTTACTTTATTTCTCCTACTAGGATAAGTATATCAACTTTTTCTAAATTTTAACACTATTAAATTTGAAATATTTTAACATATAGTGATTATTTGACACATTTTAACACATAACTTAATTATATTTGTCCTTATGGTGCTTGCCCCCTGCAAAATAAAAACAGGACACCGACTGCTTTCATCTTTATTGTTAATATTACTTGCTTAATGTATTCGACATTCCCATCCCCACCTATAAAAATAGGTGATTATAACAAAAAAAGACACCTAGCTAAACTGCGTTGCAGTTGACAAGGTGTCTTTTTTTGTTGCATTGGAAGTGATTTCTAATGGAAGGTGGTGATGAGAATGTCTACAGTAGAATTAATTGTATTGTTGATGTTAATACTTCTATTAACTAGCAAGTAATATTAACAGGGTTAAGGCTCCACCCTTAGCCCTGTTTTTATTTTACATTCCCGCCCATGCTGCCCAATGCCCGCACCATAAGGACGATCACTCAAATTACTATTTTATTATAGCATAAAATTAGTTTTTTTATAAGTATTTTTTTATATAAAACACTATAAATAATATCAAAATAATATAGAAAAGATATTATTTTGATATAAAAAAGATATTATAATAGTATCATCTAGTATTTTCTTTAGCATTTACTTTAGATTGTCTTTCTATCATATATCGATCTAATAATTTTTCCAATCTGGGATAGTTAGCACATCTATTTTTTATATTATCTGGTAATTTATTTTCTATGTATTTAGAGTGTAAGTTTTTTGCTTTATTAATAATGATTTCTTTATTTTTTTCCATCCAACGATATTGGTTTATCATTATTGTTTTATATTTTTGATCTGGCTCATTATTAATATCTATTTTTTTATAAAATCCATTATCAACAGGTACCATATTATTTAAGTTTATAGCTCCTAATTTACCATTGTCTATTTTTATAAAATCAGTATTTGATTTCATGTGTATATGTTTAGGTTTAGGGCTAGTTAATGGAGCAAGATATTTTTTATTATTAACCATGACAATCGTTCCAACAAATGGTCTATTAGATTTTTTACCAGATATATCCATTGTATTTGTATCATACTTATTTAAATAACTTCCATAGTGTTTATTGATGGTATACAAATATAGTTTATCTTTCATAATAGGCTCCTAATGATATAAAGAAAGAGGGTAGAATATTCTACCCTCTTTCAACTTTTTTAGTTTCTCGCTTAATGGTGGAGATACACCGCTCTGTTAGTTTCTCGCTTGTGGTGGAGATTCACCGCTCTGTTAATTTCTCGCTTAATGGTGGAGATTCACCGCTTTTCTATAATTATTATATAGGTTTTTATTACACAAGTCAATAACTAATATAATATTATTTTAGTATTAATATAATATTAAAATAATATTATATTAATACTATCTTTGAATATCTTTACTATCAATTTCATTAGAAATATCACGCAGCATACGCTTAATTTCTTTTTTATCCACTACTGGTTGTGTTTCTTTTTGACTATATACTAGATCCATTTTAAAGTTAATACGTTTTAATGTATCAGCTAACATAGACTTTTCTTTATCGGTTCTATCTAATTTTATAGCGGCCTTATATGTTTTTAATAGTTCAGCTGGATCTGGCTTAGTTTGTTCAAAAATTTTACCATCGTTCCTAGTATAGATAGATATAGTATTAAACTGATTACTTTCAGCTACTTTCTTTAAATTTTCTGGTAAGTTTTTAGCAATTGTATCATGAATTTTAGGATCAACTGGTCTTGCTAATGTATCTTTATCTATGTTTATTTTTTGTTCTTCTAGTGTTAAGTATCTATCTATAGTAGAAAGTTTACTTTCTTCTGGTTTTACAGCCATAACATTCATATTAGATGTATAACCCTTGTTATTTAATAGTTCAGCTGTATGGACAGGAACATCTGGATTACGTAGCGTTCCTTCTATTAACAAGTTATATTTTTGATTTGAAAAATCATCAATTAAATACTCTACAGTTTTACCAGAAATTTTACCACTTTGATTTAAATATTCGTAGATATCTTTATTTTTTAGGTTATTAACATCATCATATAAATTTCTGTATTGATCGGCATCAATAAAAATAAATTGGTCTTTATTTTCTAATGAATTGATGATAGTTGATTTACCAGCACCAGGTTGACCGACTATAAATACAGCAATAGGTTTTTCTTGTGGTACAGCATTAGGGTATTTATTAAGTGTATCTAACTTGGCTTCTAAGAGTTTTTTATCCAAGATTAAGTACCTCACCAATTACTTTAATACGTTTTTTTATGTCTATAATTTGTTTTTCCTCAGTTGCATTATAGAGTGTTTGATATTCTTTCATTAAAAAGGATTTTAAATTATCTAATATTGGATCATTGCTATTATCTTTTAGTCTATTCACTTTGAAGATTAAGTTGTTAATGATTTCAATAAATACTTCTTTATCTGTTGGGCTATATACATCTAGGCTATTAGTATATTTGGGTTTCATGTTGTATCTCCTTTATGAATTAAACTGCATAGTTACTACTAATAGTATACTATTTCCTCCGTAAAAAGGCAATTAAAATAATATTATTTTAATATTAAAGTAATATCTATATAATATTATAAAGATATATTAATAATATGATTTTAATATTATTAAATAAAAGTGGCAGCTAAAATATAATATCTTAACTGCCACCTATCTTATAATTCTTTTACATTAGATTTTAATAAGCTATGTTTCTTTTCAGCCTTATCAATTTCTATATTAATTGTATCCTTTTTATCTCCAGACATAGAAATATTAATTTCTTTTCCGTCTTTAGATTTAATGTTGATGTTATCTGCCATAATAGATCTCCTTCATGATATTAATTGTATTACAAGGTATATAACAATACAGCAGTACTATAAAATTGATTTTCAAATTCTATATCGTTAGTATGTAATGCTGCTGTTGTTGTAATATGGATGGTACAATCTATCTTTTTCTTAAATGCAGATACAATTATATCTGTATCTATATTATCTGGGTTAGATATGAGTATCTTAATATTATTTGTATTAAGAGTATCAATATCAGCATCATATAGGTAAGCAATAGGTATTTCTAATTGCCTACATACTTTTTTTGTGGCTTTTTTTAACTCATCAAATGTAATCATATAGGCTCCTTAACGTGGTAATGATTTAATCCGATATTTTTCAGCTTCCTTATTCATTTCGTCCATATTTCGACCTGGTAGTGATAAGTTTTGATCGCTTATTACACTATTAGCAATCCGCTGCTCATTATATCGTGTAGCATCATCAGAAATTTCATTCATAACACGCTGGCTTTCTACTATACTTTTAGCATTAACCATCTGTGCATTAATAGCCCTTAATAGGGCTATTTTTTGTTTTTCGCTAATGATACCAGCAGAATAATCTGCATTGATACGATCTACTTCTTTTTGTAATTCTTGTATATCAGATTGAACAGCATTAGCTTTTGTTAATGTTGTATCAATTTCCAATTGTTGTAAATCTCGTACATTTTCTAACTTATCAGCATAAGAACCATTGATATTGATTTTGTATAGATTTTTTAATTCCTCTTTAGCTCTATTTGGCTCATAGGATAATAAAGAATCGGTTTCTTTTTTAAATACAGATAGTTCTTTTGTAATATTTTGAATAGGAGTTGTTATATCAGATAGTTTTGTATTCGCAATTCGTTTTAATTCTTCTATGCGTTCTACTTGATTTGTAATGTATTTTTCTTTAGCAGTTAATATCTTTTCTTGTACTTCATTGATTACATCATGAACAGTACCGCCTTTAAAGTGCCATCTAGCATATACAGTAGTACTAGTAAGAATGGTACTTATAACAAGTAATAAAATAATCGCTGTCTTTTTATTTATATTCATCATAAGCACCTACTAGTTCAATAAATGATTAAAGTATTTAGCCGCTGCCTGGCTTTCTCTAGGGATCGTTAAGCAATACATTATAAATATTGCTGTAAAGGCAATCAAGCTTGCTAAATCTTGACTTTTTATTGGCTCCATCTGCGAAAAGTAGTTAAGCATGAGTCCAAAGAAAAATGCAATGACAATTAGCTCTATAAGCATTGTTAATACACTACTAATTACATTTTCACTATATGGTCTAAAGAATGGAATCATATGGAATGGAACACCAATAATACCAAACACACAAACCATATAGAACATACAAACTTTATACATAACAAACACAGAAATAAGCATTGCAAATCCTAAAATCACCCAAATAATGATGTTTTGTAGGATAAATGGTACCAACATTTTTACAAATTCTGTTATTTTCATAGCACTTATATGCATATGTGTATAGTTACCAACAATACTACCAAGAGAGGTAAATAGCGTATCAAAAGCTAAGAACGAATTAGCACTTATAGTAGATCCACTAAAAGCAGATCCAATATATTCAAAAGAAGGTATCATAACATCTGTACAGATCCAGGCCCATGACTTAATAATCATCATATAGAACAAGTATCTAAATAATCGTTCAAATAACCCTGGGAAATCTGCTGGATGTTTTTTGATAATAGCCATACCCAAGAATACTAATAGATCGATAGCAATAATTAGTAAGAATAACTCTACTAATACATCTTGTAATCGATAAAAGGCTTTAACACATTCTTCTAAGAATGAATAACCGACTGTAGAAATAACTTTAGAAGGTTGGAAATAGGTAGACCAATCTAAATCAACAGCTGGTAATAGCTCTTCTGCTTTTTTGGTAACTCGGTTGTAAACAGCTTTTATGAAATCTGTTCCAGAAACGTGTTCCCCACCTTCTGTTAAGCTCCATTTACTAGCTACAAAACTTGTTGGATCTACGTGTTCTGTACCACCAGTTAAATATTCAACATGAATATGTGCAGCTGTTACACCACCAGTGTCACCAACATAAGCAATGATATCACCTTCATTAACATGAGTTCCGACAGGCACAGCAAACCCAGAATTATGGGCATATCGTAATATATCGCCAGATCCATCATCACGTTGAACCTCTATATAATTGCCCCATCCACTACCATCATCGGATATTTGATAATCTTCTGTAATAACAGTACCGCTGGTTAATGATGGATATGGTGTTCCTATGTCATGACCGCCAATATCTACACCATAATGATAAGCTGGTTTTCCAGTAACAGGATGTACTCCTCGAGGTCCATAATGGTCTGTAATTTCACCAGAGAAGGCCATAACAGATAAAGGTAAGCATATAGCACATATAATGAGTAAAAGTTTCTTCCAGGTACTCATAAGGCAATCCTAATCCACTTTACCAAATATACGGCCACCAGTTTTATTCCAGGCCCATTTACTACTTGGTGTAACAGGATCTGCATCAGAGATAGTTAAGCCACTTGTCATAGCTCCAGCAAATTCAACTGTTTTAGTAATTAAGAAAGCAATAAATAAAATACTTAATGTTTTGAGTATCATTTCTGGTAATATTGCAGATAATTTAGCAGCTTTCATTCCAGACTTTAGATCCTCTACAACAAAATTATTGGTAATATAACTAGATAATAGCCCTATCATAAAGTTACATACAATTAATTTCATGGTACAAGTAAATAGTATACCCCAGGCTTTATCTGCTACATTTTGAGTCCATTTTGTCATATAAAATGGAAGTAAAATAACACTTAAACTCGCTACAATTAAGAACTCAACATTAGTAGTAAAGAGTGTATAGGCTATTTTCATAAATCCAAATAAGGCAATTAAAAGTATGATAATACCAAAAAAGCCTAAAATGAATGTATTCAAACCTATCTCAACTTGAAAAATAACGGAAAAGTACTTAAAAACTTGTCCTACACCTTCATTAATAATAGAGCCAGCTGTTAAAATAGTATCTTTGCCAGCAGCAGTTAACCCAAGATTTTCACTTGTTTCTTGAAAGATAGAGACAATCATATGCCAATTTCTAATGAGAAATGCAAAAAATGTAGCTTGTGCTAACTTTACAAATAACTGTCCCCAATTGATACGCTGCTGAAAATACATTTCAAAGTTTAACATAATCCCTATGGCTGTAAGTGTAAATAATAGCCCTAATAATGGATCGGTTAAATTTTCTAATCCTCGAATGATACTATCATCTATAGCACCTTTAATTTGATCAAAAATAGCAGTAAGGTTATTAGCATCAACAATAGAACTAGCAGAATCAGCTGCTGCTTGTGATGCATTAGTTGCATCAGTTCCAGTCATAGTATTATATATTGCTGTTGCTCCATTACTAATAGTATTACCAGTTTCTTTTATTAGGTCCGCACCTTTTTCAATAATTATACTAGGATCAGCCATATTTATTGCCACCCTTTCTGATAAGCACGGTCTCTGAAATGTTGGTTATTGGATTTAACTTCTACTGGCTTATTCCTTAATAATTGCTCGCTAAATGTATCAAAATCATTAGCTGTTTTCTTCATGAGTGTAGAAGCAGCTTCTTTTTCTAAAGATTCTACTTGTGATTTAATTAATTCTTGTTTAGCTTGTAAGGCACTAATTTCATTAGCAATATTTTGTGAATTAATTTCTTCACTTTGTAATAGAGCTTGTAATTGAGCTAAATCTTTTTCACCATGTGTATGAGCAATTTGTTCAGTTAATTTTTTTATGCGTTCTTGTGATTTAGCAAGTCTTTCTTGATTTTGACTAATAGCTTCACCAATTTGAATATTTAATTCTTTAGCATTTTCCCTATTAATATTCATTTGTCCATTAATACCAGCATAAGTAATGTTATTTAAATTTAGATTTTTATAATCCTTAAATACATTTTTAAGTGCATCTCTAGCAGATGTACCGCCTTTAATCACATCATTTGTGGTATTCATAAAATCTTGATAAGATTTATTCACTAAAGCGACTTCTTGTAATATTGGATCAATCGTTTCTGCTTTTAAACTTTGCAAATTTTCCAATTGTAAATCAATTTGTCTCTTTAAACTGGCAACTTGTTCTGTTGCCTTTTTTATTTGGTTTATAATTTGTGCACCATTTTTAGGATCATGAACAATAAAAACTGCACTAACAGAACTAATAGTAATTCCACCAGCAATAATAGATAATGCAGCTATTTTAAAAGCTCGACTCCTTAAAATGGTTGTCATTGTCTCTCTCATGTACCATTCCCCCATTAATTCTCTGGTAGTAACGGTCCTTCTTCTTTCCAAACTTCAATAAATTCATCTGGTGGTAAGGATTGTAATTGAGCTACTTTTAATTGATCTCTCTTAGATGTAGCTGATACAAATTTAAATTCAGTAGGTGATAAGGCTAAATCAAAAATGCGGCCACCTAATGTTGATTTATAAAAATATTGTTTTTTAGCATGCAGATTTTTAACTAAATCTATCTCTTTATCATTAAGACCGAATAGTGCATACATTTTTCGACTATGTTCATTAATATAACTATTCGCTAAATAGATTTTAGTTAACATATTTTCTGTAATAACAGGAAGCATCTCATCATCAATATCAGATAGATTTTGTGTAGCCATAATGATTGATGCATTCTTTTTACGTAAGTCTTTAATGTACTCTATAATTTTCTTTCTGAACGCTTTATTTCTTAGGAATAGCCAACACTCATCTAGGATAATTAACGCTGGTTCACCAGTTAACTGGCCTTCAATTCTATGAAATAGATAGTCTAATGTAGGCCCTACAATAGCTTCATTTTCCATAATTTTTTCCATTTCAAATACTTGCCAGTTACCTTCACCGAATTTATCTACATTACTATCAAATAATTTACCATAGGTACCGCCATCATCTTCGACACCTTGTAAATTAGATAATAAAATCCGCCATTTCTCATCTTGAATTTGTAGTTTTAATGTAGTGATCGTTAAATCCTCTTTTGGATAAGAAGGATTAGATAAACTAAATAATGCATTAGATAAAGCCATTTTTTCAGACTCTGTCAAATTAGCATTTCTACTTTCTGCATATCGTAATAACCACTCATTAACCCAAATTCGCTCTGTTGAATTAGTGATATTAGATAATGGTTGAAAGGCGATAGAATCATCTACTAGTAGATTATAAAAATTACCGCCCATAGCTTGTGTAAGTACTCGACTACTAGCCGATTTATCAAAGATAAATACTTTACTATTTGGATACTTTTTATAATGCAAAGCAATCGTGTTTAATAGTACAGATTTACCTGTACCAGTAGCACCAGCTATAAAGGTATGGCCTATATCTTCTACATGTAAATTCAAGTAGAATGGTAGTTTTTCAGTAGTTGTACATTTCATTAATGCCGAACTGTTGATATTAAGGGACTCAAAGTGCTTATTTTTTTTTTGACCTTCCCAATATGCAGTAATTGGAAGGCAGCAAGCAACACTCAATGTATCAGTTAAATATTTTCGTACATTGCGATCATATACAGATGGAATAGTAGATAACCAAGCACTCGTTGTATTGTCATTATCTATAACAGATATAAATCCTCTACCATTAATAATTTCTTTAACTTCTGCAATTTCAGATTTTAGAACTTCTAAATTTTCATTGAATAGCACACAGTTAATAGTAAAATGACCGCTACTAATAGCATCTTCATCCACTAATTTTAAGGCTTCATCAATTTCTTCCACATCTCTTACAGCTTCTTTATCAATAGCATCCGTTGGAACTGGTTGATTTCTAACCCTAGCGATCCAAGCAGATGGTTTTTGTGAACGTTGATCATGATATCCTTGAATTTCTTCAAATGTAGCCTTTGATTCCATTTTAGATAAAGCTAAATATCTAAAACAGAGTCTAAATCGACTATTCAAGCTGTTTAATTTACTAAAGACAGCTGGATGTAGCGTAGATGGAAAATCCTTAATACCTACAATGCCTAAATAATATTTACCTAGTTTTGGCTCTCTCCCTGTTAAGAATGTAGAATCTGATAAATTTTGTACAATAAATGTACGAATATCAGATGTAATAGGATGCCAGGTATCACTAATGGTTGAGTGTAGATAGGTAAGTGTTTCAGCTGCTGTTAATGGCCGAATATCTAAAAAGTGTTGTCTTAATAAAGCAACAAAATCAGACACATACTCTAAAAAATCTTCTTCTATTTGTTCTACATAGTCGATATAACCAGTTGCAAAATTGTTTATTTCCTCTGTATGGCCTTTTTTAGAAAATGCTTTAAATACATCATTAAACGTTGCTTTTAGCTCTCTTAGAATGCTTTTTGTATCTTTATCAACGAGTTGCGTTAGCTTATATAATGTTTCGTTAGGTTGTTTATAAACGATTGTTAAATAGTAGTTAATTGCGTGATTACCTCTACCAGTTAAGGCTAATTTACGTTCTTCTTCTACTTCTTCAAGTAGTTTGTTAGTATTGGTAATTTCTTCAAAATCATAATCTGGTTGTTTTTGTGCTTCCCAGAATAACATATAGCCACTATTAAGACGTTTTAAGATATGATTGATATTCCAAGTATAGGTATCTAAATCTTCTTGCGTCATAATCGTACTATCTACACCTTTAAATACATATGTTTTTTGTAGGGTACCATTATTATTAATCACAACTTGATTGTTCGTCATAGAAAACCAAGTGATTAAATCAGATAGTCTCCCAGTAGAATTACTACTTCTCATATATCACTCTCTCAATCTGGTAAATATACATCTTTATATTTTGAGTTTTCATAAATAATACGAGGATACTTTGGATCCCATTTAGTTATTTTCCAGATAACACCATATAAGAATAAAGGTACTAATACTGTATTAAAATTTAAATGGAATGTAGCAATAAGAATAGTTACTACTACAATACTAATAAACGATACACGAGGGATACCACCCCATGTTAAAGGTTTATATAAACTTTTAAATACTTTTACATCCATATGGTATAACCTATTTCAATAGCTCGATAATATCGTCAATATGGAAGATGAGAATACCAATAATAACAACACCAAGTGCTCTAATAGTACCTTCCCCACGATTCCCCATAGCAATACTTGCTAATAGGGCAAAAAACGCAGCCCATAATAGATACGGAATTAAGCTATCTTGAATACTTTCTTTAATTGGTTGTAATGCTTTTTCAAAAGGAATACCACTAGCTGCTAGTGTATCCTGTGCAGTTAAAATAGCACCAGTTGTTAGTATGCTAACTTTAGTAACATATTTTTCCATAAATTTTTGCATCATGTCTTTCTCTCACTCTCTAAACGTAAATTACATCATAATCATGTTTAGTTATGTCATAAGAAGATACTTCCATAACTTCCTCTACACATCTAACTGTTTTACCATCAATGGATTTTTTTTCTAAAAATATAATACAATCGATTGTTTTACCTATCATGCGTTTAATCGTTTCAATATTCCCAGCATTAACTTGCTGGCTCTCTGTAATCATTGCTTCTAATCGATCTAATGCATCATAAGCACTATCCGCATGAAATGTAGAAAAACCACCACTATGACCTGTGTTCCAAGCCTTTAATAAATCATAGGCACTTTTATCTCGAACTTCACCAACAATAATCCTCTCTGGACTTAATCGAAGGGATACATACACTAAATCTTGCATAGTAGCAATTGTATTTCTATTAGCTGGTAATTGTAACCTTTGTACATCATCAGAATTACATTGTAATTCTGGTGTATCTTCTAAGATTAAAATACGTTCTTTAGGAGCTATAATAGATAACTTATTGATAAGTGCATTTAAAAATGTGGTTTTACCAGATCCTGTACCGCCTACTACTAAAATATTTTTACGCTTTGAAATAGCATCTAATAAATACGTTGCATAGGTTTCTGAAATTGTTCCTAACTCTATATATTCTTCTAATGTAAAAATACGTTCTGGCTTTTTCCGTAAAAAGAATGTTGGCTTTTTAGTCAGCGGTGGATACATTAATTGTGCTCTTAAATATAAGTTACTTAACTCTACCGCCAGCATTGGTTTATCTTCTCGTATAATTTCTTTGTTATATCCAGAAATAGCTTCACATACACGCTTAATATGATCGTCAGTCAATTTAATTTCTGTATTAAAACGGCCAGAATAGCTTTCTATACGGAGCATATTATCTTGATTAACATATACTTCCGTTATATTAGGATCATGCAAATACTTTAATATTTCTTCACCCAAACTATTTAATACAAATCGTTTAGCCCTACGATCAGACTCGGATTCTTCTGCATTAAAAACAGTCATGCTATATTACATCTCCATTATTTGGTGTTAATTCTGAATCTGTATTAGCAGTAAATGCTTGTAATGCATCATCTACCAAATGATTATTCTGAACATACAATACAGCAGCAGTAATCATATCAATTTCAGTAATATCAATATCATAGGCTTCTAATTGTTTGATTAATAATTGCGTTTTCTTTTGATAAATACGCTTTTCTTTAGCCTTAATTTGTTGCAACTTTTGTAATGCTTTTTCAGCTTGTTCTTTCAGTTTTAATTCTTCATCATTAATTTTCTGTAATTTTTCTAATTTCAATGTGCACCTCTTTGTAGACTAATTTGTATTAGCGTTAGATTTAATTTCATCTAATGTCATTGATTTATCACTAACTTTTGTATAAATACTATGTCCATTATTAGTAATTAATTTATTATCTTTTAAAGTATAGTGAAGTCCATCAGAATCTTCCAATATATTATTTTTAATACTTGCACTAGTACTATGATTATAAAGTTTATCCATTGAATTTATTGAAAATTCGTAATCAGTAATTATATAAGCATCTTTTATATCTGACTTACTAATTACTGAATAACTAAAAGATCCATCTGTTCCTTTTATAACCCAAGTACCTAAGTACTTATCACCATCACTACCACAACCAGCAATAGCTAATGATACGATTAATATAGAGATACTAAGTAATGTGTAAAGTATTTTCTTCATGGTTCCCCTCTCTTAATAGCGTAATCCTACTAAATTATGTGGATCATGTTTTTTAGCTGCTTCTAATTTTTCTAGCATATCTTCTGCTATGTAGTATTTATTTTTAGGGCTTCTAATTTTATGTTCCCCTAAAATCATAATAGAGTCTTTAGCAACAATTGTTTCATCTGGATACATTAACGGTCTCTCTTTTTCTATATACGTATAAGATCGTTTTCCAAATAATGTACCTAGTATGCTAGAACTAATGCTTTTTTGCTTAATTTTTATGGTTTGTTTACCTAATTTCTCACTAATAAGTTTAGGAGTTTCCTTATCTTTAGGAGCATAAAAAACTTGTGTAACACAGTTAGTAAGAATAGATAAATTCTTATAAATATTTTGAATTTGATCCAAACCCTGGCATACAACAAAGGCTTTAAAACCATACGATGCAATATAACCAAGCGTAGTAACAAATGTATTTAGATTGCCAAATGCTGGGAACTCATCTAATAACAACAAGCATTGATGCTCTTGTTTAGATTTAGCTTCATCCTCTAAATTTACAGTTAAAATAAACTCTACAATTAATTTAAAGAGTTTACCAGCTCTAGGTACATCAGAAGGCGGCATCAGTAAATATAAAGAAGTCGGTTTTTCCATTCGCCTTATATCACCAATAATAAAATCTGATGTACAAGTATTATCTGCTATAATTTTTTCACTAAAAATAGATACAGCTGTTATAGCAGTAGATAATACGCTACCACCTTCATTATCTGGTTTAGAAACAAAGGAGCTAAAATGATTAACTACTACAGGATGTTTATTAGGCTGCTTTAATGATTTCTCTGTAAATTTAAAAATTTCTTGTGCTCTCTCTGTAGAAATAATCGAAAGCAGCATAGGTAAATCACTTGTCTTATTGTATGAATACATATGACAAGGAAAATGCTCTACATCTTCTAATAAATCAAATAACTTTTGTTTGAATGTGATAGGATCCCCATCTTCATCAAAAGAAGTAGTTAGAAATTCATAAACGTGATACATAGATGTTTCTATGTATCCTTCATCACCAGGCTTAAAGCCATGTTCATAATTATATCTAGCATGAGCATATTTTAGATGAATTACACTCCCTACTAATAAAGCATGAGCATTATCAAGCCAATGTTTATCTTTATCAGATTGTGGTTCCCCTACAATAATTCGCATAATACGCTCTACATCTGCACCTTCTCGTATTGTTCCCCAACGAATTTCATTAATAGGGTTAAAACGATAGGTAGGTTTTGTATCTGTAGGAGCAAAAGCTATTACTTGCTGTCCTAAAATATACTTGCGGAAAGCACCTGTTACAGCAAGATTCTCACCTTTTAAATCAAATACAATCACGCTTTTTAACCACGTTAACAACGTAGGTATTAATGAGCCAACACCTTTACCAGATCTGGACGGAGCACTCATAAGAATATGTGTATTAGAAATAGCAGAGTCAATAATATATTTTTTTCCCCATACACCTAATGCTTTTAGTATATTTAAGACCTTAAAAAGCCTATCTTTAACAAATGGTATCTTAGACAAAAAATTATATAGTGTTTCATAGTTGATACCATAATACATAACACCAACAATGACACCATTCAATTGAGATTTATAAGGGTTTACCAGTAATTTCTCATGCTCTAACTCTTCTATAGTAGCCCATCTTGCAGATCCAGCAGATGTTAGTACTTCTTTATAGCCAATTCGATTAATGAAGATGGCTATAAAGATAGCCATCCCATAACCAACTAAATATGTTGTTATTGGTTTTCCTTTAATTAAATTACCAATAATATCACGATATTCTAAAAAGAACTGCGTAAAGCTAAAAGGCTTAAAAATATACCTAGAATGTAACTCACCAATAGCATTTGATACGATAACTGGATCATAATTGACTTTAGCTGCTAATGCATTCATTGCTTCATTTTCACCTATTAAAGCAATGCAAATAAACACCATTAAAGTAAGTATATTTCTATATTGTGTTCTCATATCTAATCAATCCATTATGGTAAATATGGTTTAATTTGAACATCAGAACTCATAATAATATTGAATTGGTATCCTATACGAACAGTACCAGTTGGAGCCATACCATCATCTTTTGTATTTACTTGATTGTTAATACCATTCAAGATATTAGATACTGCACCAGATACAGCTTCTTCTGATGCTGATCTTGTATCTTTTTGGCCAGTTTTATTTTTAGTAAGTGCTGTGATAGCACCAGCAAAAATAGAACCATTTAAAATAGATCGTGTTTTTAACCAGCTATGGCTAGTATACTTATCCTTCAAACCAGAATACCCTACACCATCTATACCTTTCATATCTGGCAACATAACACTATGTCCATTTGGGAAAATAATCCGTGTAAAGGATACATTAATTCGTTTTCCAGTAAAATCAGTTGCTTCACCAATCACTTTTGATCCAGCTGGTATTAGTAAATTTTTACCAGTTACTGAATCATAGACATTTTGTCTAACCATAGCAACAACAGTACCATTTAAATTATCACTTGTTAATGCTGTTAATAGTGATACTGGAATAACAGTACCAGCTTGTACTACTTCCCCTACTTTAACAGTTTTTACTGCATCTTCTTGTGCAGAAGATGTAGAGGATAAGCCATTAAATAAAGAAGTCCCTAAACCAGAATTAGATGCTGCTTGTGTAGGTAATGTCGTTACCAATAATCCAGCCGCTACCATACACATATAAAGATATGTTTTACCTCTCATATACTCTCCTTATCTAACAATCCGAATATAATCACGATCATTATAATAATCGTTAGTCGATTGTTGTTTAGCATTTTGATTTGTTTTAACTTGATTTTGTCCTTGATTTGGAATATTAAAGAAAATAGCGGATTCATTCGCTTTTATTGTTTCTTGTTGTTCCTTTTGTAATCTAGCAGCTTCTTGTTGAGCAGCAGCTCTCTCTTTCTCTGCTCTTATCTTATCTGCTTCTGATACTTGTGGTACTTGTTGAACTGCTGGTTTTTGTATGATTGTTTCTTTTTCTTTGGTCTTTCCAGCATCTTCATTCAAACGTTTTAGTCTTTCATCATTACCCAATGTATTTTGAGTAGTGGCTGCATTATTAGGCTTTACTTGTTCAATAGACGTTGATTTTTTACCAGGTGATGAAAATAACAAGTACATTACTACAAAAGCAACAATAGCTACACCAGCTAATAGAACATATTTATTAATTCGTCTAGGTTTTTCATTTTGTGGAGAAACATCAATATTATCATTCATTATTTACTTCCCCCATATGTTGTTTGAATAAAATGCTGTACTTTTGGATCATTATCTTGTTGTGCTTGTTGTGCATTTGGATTTAAGGATTTTGCATCTGTTTTAATGGAGTCCTCAACTTGATTAATTAAGTCATCTAGTTTATCCATGCTACCACCTTGTAAATCCTTATATTCCTGCATCCTAGCTTGTCGATTACGCTCATTTAAGGATACGAATGTATCATGATAAGATACTTGTTCAGTTGGATTAACTGTATCTGCATTATAGAGTGTAGTTGCTGGTTGACCTTTAAATTGAATATTGCCAGGGCTCGTATTTTTATATTCTGTATTCTTGTTTTGTACATCAAAATAAGAATTTTGTGAGAACATAACTCGCATTTTATTAACTACTTTATCAATCTCAATTACATTGTTTTTAAGTCGATAATTAACTAGTTGTAACTTACCTTTTTCCCAATCATCATACGAGTATACAAGCGGTAAATTATCTCTTAACGCTAAATCACTTACTTCAATATACGTTTTTTGTCCATCATCAAATATATTTTTAGGAACATAAGCAGTTTTTACATTTTTAGTTTTAATAACTTTATAGTTAGTATTGAAATGTGTATTTTGTAAACGTTTAAGATTATCTAATCTTGCTTGTTGTGCAGCTAATGCTTCTGCTTCTGCCTTCAATTGTGCTTCTCGATCTAATTCAGCAAAATTGAATACTACTACATACTCCATCTCATCAGTTGAGTTTACTAAAAATCGATAACTTCTTTGATCTGTATTGATAATCATATTAGTACGAATACCAGATACCATAGGTTTTATATAAACGTGTTGTACTCCATCGATAATATCTACATCAACTTGCCATTGTGTAGTATTACCAGATGCAATTTTTTGAACTACTTCACCTGGTCTAAGTTGAACATCTGTTACATAACCAACTTTTGTATTAATCTCAAACTGTTTGTATTTATTGTAGTTATAAACGTTAGCTGTATTATCAGAGTAACTAGGATAATACGTTACACCATCCTCTGTATCATGAGCAAAAGCAGATCCAACTAAAAAAGTTGAAATCATACAACTTAAAACAACTGAATATTTAAGCTTTTTGTTCATTATTTTTTCTCTCCCTTTTCTTGTTTTGATGCATCTTCAATGATTGAGAAATCTTCAATCATAATACCCAATGGATTAATTTTTAATTGTTCTTTATCTTTTGTAGATTCTTGCTTAATTTTAAAGATGCCTGTATAGTGTGTTTCCTTCACAGTACCAGTCCCTAAAGGAGCAAATGATTCTGTCCATCTGATTTGATATGTATCAGCAGATTTTGCTACTGGTTGAACAGAAATAATATGTACTCTGTTTTTACCAGTACCAATTTTTTGTGAAAATTCAGATAAATATAAGTCTTTAAATTTCTTAGCAGAATCATCCGTTAAATATGGAACAGATTCTTCCATATTTCTTTTTAAGACCTCTTCATCTAATGGAATTGAACGAATTTTTTCTACAAAGTGAGATAAGAAATAATTAATTTCTGCATCAGTTAATGTATGATCTACTTCTGTTAATGCTCCTAAGCTAGTTGCATAACCAGTATTAGAATCAACTGTAACAACATATGGAATAAAACTTGAACGTGTAGCCGTATATACAACTCCTACTACAGAAATAGCAGCAATTGCCATTGATATAAATGCAATTCGCTGCCATTTTAATTTTTCATAATCTCTAATACCAATTTGTCCAGCAAACTCAGCAATACCTTTATCTGCCACATCTAAATAGGTTTTCTCTTTCTCTTTCAATAGTTTCCCTCCTAAACAGACTATATATTATCTAAATAGTACGTGATAACTTTTTCCAAATCAACTAAAGAATACATGAAGTTTTAATACTATATTTACGATTTTTAAAAATTGTATTGAATTTTCATGTTTTCACTAAAATAATTTGGCTAAATAAGAAAAAGGACCGCCGAAGGCAGGTCCTAAAAAATTATTGAATGCCCACTTACACATTATTGATTTTCAATATTTCATATTTGAAAACCAGTAATGTCGTGGGCTTCCTACGGAAGAGTAGCTATCCTACGGATAGAAAAATAGTATTCAATCGCTTATCTAATATAGGAAACACAACATATGGCAACCTATCATTGTTCAATCAAACATGGTAATGGAGATAAAGTTTTACCACATTTTGATTATATAAACAGACAAAATAAATATGATAAGAAACAAGACCTAATCCATACTGCATCTGGAAATATGCCAAGCTGTGTATTAGATGCTAAAGAATTTTGGACAAAATGTGCAGAAAAAGATAAACGTGCATATAGAGAAATTGAATTCGCTTTACCTAACGAATTAACTAGAGAAGAACAAATTCAATTAGTAGAAGAATATATTCAAGAAGTAATTCCAAATAATCCATATACATATGCTATACATGAGCCAGAAAGTGCAATACATGGTATTAAAAATCCTCATGTACATTTAATGTTTTCAGAACGTTTATTAACAGAAGATGTTAAGGACTTAGATAAAGAAACATTTTTTAAAAAACGTGGAATTAATCGCATTGGTGAAACATATGGTGGAGCTATAAAAGATAGATCATGGGCTGGAAAAGGTAGAACCACTAAATTTTATCAAGTTCGTAAATCATTAGCAGATTTAATGAACAAAAAATTTAAAGAAAAAGGAATGTCAGAACGTGTATCTCATGAATCTTTAGTAGAGCAAAAATCTAAGCATCTAATGAAAGGAAATATAGAAAAAGCCAATACAATTACAGTTGAAAATCCAATTCGATTATCCCCATCTACGTTTTACGAAAATTTAGATACAATTAAATCATCTATCCATAGTGAAGATCCATTAGATATACATATTGATCCAGCTGTCAATGTACGAATTTTACAAGAAAAACAACGTATAACAGCACAACAAAAAAACGAAATATTAAAAGAATATCATCAAACATTAGAGCCAACAGAAACAGAATATAAAGAAGCCTTATTAACAGCAAAAAATGAAATTATTCAACTTCAAGAACAATATAAAAGCCCATTTTATGTAGTGAAAGAAAAATTGAATACATTTAATGATAGAGAAAAGGCTGCTACAAAACATTTAGAAACATTTAAAGAGTTAGTAGCATTACAATATGCTAGAAAGGAAGTAAATCAAGAGTTAATCAAAATATTACCAATTAAAGATAGCATTACTGACTTATTAATTAATCAAGCTATTTTAGAAAAGCAATATAATAAAATGGTCTCACTTTCTAGATCCGATTACTATAATAAGTGGGCTCAATACTATATTGATAAGAGTACTAACAACGAATATTCTAAAATCATTAATCAAATTAGAAGTAAAGAAAGTCTATTATTATATGCAAAAAAACAGCCAAATAAGCCTATTGATATAGAAACTATCAAACAGGATCTGGCTGCATTAGAAGAAAAGAAAAAATCTCTGTATAAAGAACATATTAAAGAGAATGTACTTACATCATTTGATTATCGGTATATGCTTGTAATAAAACAAAGAGAACAGTTACAAAAAGCAATGGATAAAACCAATGAATTAGTATCTGTTCTAAAAAATATGGTATCAGATAAAGAGTATAAAGAGTTGGCAGATAAGGCTACTAAAAAGCAATCAGTATATTATAAGCACCAAGCTAATAAAGATAAGATTGATAAGAATGTCTTTAAAGAATTAGTTATGTTTAAAGATACGATAATGCCTAAAACAGTTTTATCCCCTCGCAAGCTAAAAGAGTCTAAGAAGCGTATAAATAGACTATTAAAACTAAAATCTATTAAAAAACCTACAACTGCTATGGGGCAAAATTTATTATCTATGATCGAAGCAAAAGAGGTTCAATTATCTGCTGCACATATTTCTACTAGACCATATGAGTCAGAACGCTATTAACAGAGAGAAAAAGAGAGAGAGCTTAAATTATGCAAGTTTATATAACGGAAAAGCCAAGTGTAGCTAAAGCACTTGCTGATTATTTTAATAAGAATGGAGCTAATTTCAAAAAAACTCCTAGCAGCTATCTTGATAGTTCACAGCATGGGGTTATTACCTGGGCGGTAGGACATTTATTGTACTTAAATACACCAGAACAATATAATCCAGAATTAAAATCCTGGAACATAGCCACCTTACCCATAGTTCCAACTAATTTTGTATTTAAAAAAACTGTATATGCTAATAAAAAAGATAGATTTAAGTCTATCCAGCAATTAATCAAGGATGCCACAACTATCATTCATGTAGGCGATCCAGATAGAGAGGGACAATATTTAGTTGATGAACTCATCGAAGAAGCTAATTGTACTGTTAAAAGAATGCTACTCAATGCATTAGATGATGCATCCATTCAATCAGCATTAGAAACATTACAAGACAATACAGCTTTTAAAGGCCTATCTAAAGCTGCACAATTAAGATCTGAAATAGATTGGCTATTAGGTATGAATTTAACACGCTATTTTACATTAAAAGCTCGTGATGGTGGTTATACTACCATCATGAAAGTAGGCCGTGTTAAAGCTCCAACATTAAATTTAATAGCTGAACGCTATGCCGATTATAAACAGCATGTAGTAACAAAGTACCAAGTTATTCGCCCTGTAATTACATATACTCATGGTGAATTAGAATTACAACCTAAGCCAGATATTCATTTTGATTTAGGTATGCAAGCAGATTTAAAAGCAAAAGAGTTAACGCAGCAACAGGTAGTCATAGATACTTATGAAAAAAAGGTTATAAGCACACCAATTACAGAATTATATAGTTTAGATACATTACAAGTAGATTGTAATAAGAAACTATCTATTTCACCTAAAGAAACATTATCTATTGCACAGGCACTTTATGAAAAAAAGCTAACATCATACCCAAGATCAGATTGTAAATATTTACCTACAAGCCAATTTAATGCAGCTAATGGAATTATTGATAGCATCAATCAAACAAAGCTGTTAGAACTTGAAATACCGCATATAATGGATATGCCATTACCTTATAATGACAGTAAAATATCCGCCCATCATGCCATAGTACCAACAGGTATTATAGATGCTATCGATACATTAACTGATAAAGAAAAAGCAGTATATACGCTGATTATTAAAAAGTATGCATCTATGTTTTTACCACCTTATGAATATCTAGAAGTATCAGTAGATTTTCATAATCAACAAAATGAGACCTTCCAAGCTACGCAAAAAGCATTGGTTAATTATGGATATAAGCGGTTATATGATCCAGATATGACTGAGATAAAAAGTCCGATGTTATTAAATCAAAATACTATATTTATCGGTGAAATTGGTAATACATATACAATTAGCCAAGTAAATGTAGTATGCAGAGAAACTAAACCACCTAAATTATTTACAGAGGGTACTTTAATAAAAGCTATGAGCTCTATATCAACAGATGATAAGGAGCTACAATCCATTATTAAAGAAGCAAAAGGTATTGGAACACCAGCAACAAGAGCAACTATCATAGATGAGTTACTAGCAGAAAATCTTATAACGCATTTAGAAAAAAGTTTAATTCCAACACCTTCTGGTTTAGCACTTCTATCTGTACTTCCAGATCGTTTAAAAAAGGCTGATTTTACTGCACAAATGGAAAAACGCTTAACAGAAATCATAGCAGAACCAGAAAAATCAAGAAAACTGTTAGAAGATACGTTAACTTTCATTAAAATCATTATGCAAGATACTTCAATCAGCATGAATAACCAGGATGTATTATGTCCAAAGTGTAATACAGGATATTTACACTTAAAACAATTCCAAAAAGAAAGTAAGACATATCAATATTATCGCTGCAATAATGATAGTTGCAGCATGATATTCCCAGCAATAAAGGGAAATGCCCATATTGTACAATGTCCAAGCTGTCATAAAGGCTTTATGGTATCTAGAATGAATAAAAAAACAGGCGATATATTTTATGCATGCTCTAATTATTCAGATACAGGCTGTAAAAAAATTATGTCTGAAAAAGAGTTTTTGAAATATTAAAGGAGTTACCAAATGCCAACAGATCCATTTAGCGGTGAAGAAATTCAATTCAATGAGTATGATAATTCAATAGATCCTTTTGCAGAAGATGCTGCTAATCCAGATACATCCTCTGTACCTAATGTACAAACAGCTCAATCAATTACAAATCATGATGATATATCTGTTTTACAATTATTACAGTTAGTATCTGAAATCCCAACATTACAACAATCTATTACTGCAATTAAAGAGGAACTTGCTACACTAACAAATACGCTAAACACATTAACAAATGAATTAGAAACTTTAAAATCTACTAAACAGGAAGAAGAAGTTGCTACTGATTCAAATGTATTAGAAGCTGGTTTATCATATATTATTCAAAAAGCACATTCTGGAGATGATCCACGAGAGATTATAAAATATATAGAGGAACAAGCCCAAAAGCTATTAATTCAAAAAAATGAAGGTAAATTATAATGAACTATTTCAAGTTAATATTTGGTGTAATAATATTTTTGATGCCTGGATTAGTCTCTGCAACTACATTAGAGAACTATATAGCTACTTATAATCCACAACAAGCTAGCCAAATCTCATATAACATCATTCAAGTATCTAACAAATATCAATTAGATCCATTATTGGTAAGTAGTATTTACTCTATTGAGAGTAAATACAATAATAATGCTGTATCAAGTGCTGGAGCGTTAGGTATTGCTCAATTATTACCAGAAACTGCAATGGAAATGGGAAGTGATCCATATTCTATTGAGTCTAATATTGAGGGTGGAGCTAAATATTTTAGAATGATGGTAGATTTACATGCTAATAAAGGTGATGAAAAATACAATTATGCATTGGCTAGTTATAATTCTGGCCCTGGTAATGTTGTAGATTCTATTCCATCTTATACTTATGGATATATCCAAGATGTAAATGATGAATATTTACATCAAAAATCAATTATTACAGATATAAGCTCTACATATTCGATTAAACCTATAGTAGGAAATAGTAATAATGTAGAAACAAGTCCTATTAATAGTGCTACAGATAAGCAACGTTTATTAGCTAAATTACAACTGTTGAAAAAATTATATGAACTAAAAGCTAATATGCGTTAAAAAATCCCCCTAAAAGACTCTATATGAGTTTTTAGGGGGATTTATATATATTTATATATCAGGAGCTGTAAAACTCTCTTATAGCTCAAATAAATGAATTTTATAAAAATAATAATTAAGATTATAGTTGTGAATAGATTTTATCGTATATACGTATTTGGATATTAATATTTACTTTTATTATTATTTTTTATTCTTTTAGGGGGTTAATGGAGCCTTATTTTATATAGGTTTATAGACCCCATAAGAGGACATTTTCCGACTCAAAGGACACCTTTTTTTAGCTATTAGATTTGTGATGCTGGATATTAAAGAAGCTAGTATTTATCTATGTTTTTTGAATAGATAAATACTATTTTTTAAGTTCAAATACCCTTTTTGTGGATTCATAAGAGGACGTTTTCCGACCTATTAAGGGACATTTTCCGACTTGTTAATTAATAAAAAATTTATAGTTATATAGTTAAAAGAATCGTATTGATTTTTTATTATAAAAATCCTAGATACTTCAAAGAAGAAAAAATAATAATATTTTGAAGCATAATAAATATCTATATATGATTATTATTTTTATTATTATTATTTTTTATATCTTTTAATTACTTTTTTTTAATTCTTTTAGACACCTTTTGAAGCTAGTATTTATAAGGCTTCATAAGGTGCATAGGACCCCAAAGTGTGGAGTATAGGACCCCAAAGTGTGGAGTATAGGACCCCAAAGTGTGGAGTATAGGACCCCAAAGTGTGGAGTATAGGACCCCA
>ERZ827363.1004-NODE-1004-length-29065-cov-11.524199_pt1 | contig 29065 bp, 20 predicted proteins | sample MGYA00519776_ERZ827363 | MGnify/ENA primary metagenome ERZ827363 (study PRJEB31778, sample SAMEA3449288) | human gut metagenome | biome: human gut; feature: human-associated habitat; material: faeces | place: United Kingdom | collected 2010/2012 ...
AAAGGTGAATTTGTTCGACTACCACGTGAAAGCCGATACAATCCTATTCCAATACACCACGCCCGACGGACGGGACGAGGTGGTGAAATTCCCGTTAGCTGGATTTTGCGAAAACTATCTGATGCAATTTGCAAAGTAGCGTTCGGTGGAGTTATAGTTAAGCAATTATCTGTGTAAGACACGATACGACCTTTCGGCCTTTTAGGTCGGGAGGTTTTTATTTGGAAACCATAAACTCACTATGCCAATGAATAACAAGAAAGAACGTGTTACAGAACTTATTTAGCCCGTTGAACAATTCTCTAATTAACAATCATTTACAAACCAGCAGACAGACGCAAATGTTTAACCATCCGTTTAACCAATGCGAAAAACGAGGTAAAACACATTCGAGAAAATCGTCGTAAAAGGAAATAGCTCAGTTGGTTACCCCTAAACGCGTAGCGTTTTGGGGGCTTGAGAGCGCAACCTTGCCAAGGTTGGGGTCGCGAGTTCGAGTCCCGTTTTCCGCTCCAGAGGGGGGCAGAAAGAAACCCCGATAGAAAGCAAAAAGCCTTGTATATCAGCGATATATGAGGCTTTTTCTTGTATTTCCCTACTCCTGTTGACGCAAAAGGCAGCAAGTATTTCACGCCTTAATCGTGACCTTTTTTGCCCGGACCGAAAATAGGTCACGATTTAACTCTATTTCCCTGATTTGCATCATTTTACTCTGCAACATTCCGGTGCTGAAGACGTTTAATTTATCCAAAAACCAAGCAGCCATGTTGCCACGAACCACCTTCAGCGTCGTCTTCTTCTGCAAGAAGACCAAAGTCACGAAAAAGGGCAAGGCCCCGATCTATGCCCGCATCACCACGACCGGCCAGTCGACCGAAATCTATACACAGTGCCAGATCGAGCCCGAACGCTGGAATCAGCGCCTCGAACGCTCGCTCTACAAGGATGAGGTCGATCAGCAGATCAACCGCATCGTAGCCAGCTACCGGGCCTCCATCCTTGCCGCCTACGACCGCCTGATCCAGGAGAACAGGACGCCGACCTGTTTTGCCGTCAAACAGCTGCTGGGCTCCGCCTCTTCGAGCCGGATGTTGCTGGCGGAGTTCGGTAAATACTGCGAGAAACGCCAGCAGGAGGTCGGCACCCGCATCACGCAGCTCACGGCCAACAAGTACCACCGCCTGCTGCGCTACATGACCGAATATATCCGGGATACCTACCACAAGGAGGATCTCCCGCTGGAGATGGTCGACTATGCCTACGTCGATGGATTGAACACCTACATGCAGACGGCCTACAACTGCCACAACAACGGAGCGGTCAATTTGCTCTGCTGTTTGAAGAACTTCCTGCTCTATGCCGTCCGCAACGAATGGATCGAGAAGAATCCCTTCCGCTACTACAAGATGAAGATCGACAAGACGAACGTCAAGGTCCCGCTGACGAAGGCGGAACTGGACCTGCTGCTAAGGCGACAGATGCCCAACGAGCGGCTGGACCGCATCCGGGATGTCTTCTGCTTCTGCGCGCTGACGGGACTGGCCTTCACGGATGTCGACCACCTGCGGCGGGAACACTTCACAACGGACGAGGAGGGACAACTGTGGATCCATAAACCGCGGGAGAAGACTGCGGTGATGAGCCGTGTTCCGGTACTCCCGCAGGCGGCGGCCCTGCTGGAGAAGTACCGCGACGACGCCAACTGTCGGGCGCGGGGCAAACTGCTGCCCGTTCCGTCGAATACGAAGATGAACGCCTACCTGAAGGAAATAGCGGATATCTGCCAGATTCACAAGCATCTGACCACGCACCTGGCGCGCCATACGTTCGCCACGCTGGCGATTGAATACGGGATGCCGATCGACATTATCGCCAAGATTCTGGGCCATACGAATACGAACATGACCCGGCGCTATGCGAAGATCTCCGAGGCGAACATCAGCCGCGAGATGCGCCGCATCGGTAAGGTGCTGACGGCATAAACCGGCGTTTTCACTGCAGTTTGTCCACCCTCTTGACGCCAACCGACGCCAACCACTGCCACATCACTTTGCGGACGAAACTTTTGAGGGGCACGCGCGTTATCCGAATGCAAGCTTGCAGGAACAAAGATTCATAAACCGGGAAAAAGATGAAACGCCGTGCCTTTCGGATCCGGGATCGCTGAATGTTCGGCGTCCCCATCCACACAGAGTGCAACTCACAGAGGCGGGTTGCCGGAATGTTGAACCAAACAGAAAAGAAGACCATGGAAAAGATCGTATGTATCGGGGAGCGGAGTTGGCAGCGGCTCCTCGAACGGGTGGAACACCTCTCCGCCCTTGCCCAACGTCTGGAACGTCGTTTGACGCCACCGCAGGACGACGGGTGATTGGACAGCGAAGAGGTCTGCTGGGCACTGAACATCACCAAACGCACGCTGCAGAGCTACCGGGACCGGGGAGCAATTCCCTGCTCGCGGTTGGGCGGTAAATTCTACTACCGACGCCGGGACCTCGCCGCCTGGCTCTCCCGCAAAACCGTTCAAACGCGATAGCCATGCCGCTGGACTATCTCAACGAAGCGAGCGACGAGATACAGCGCTTGTTCGCCCGGCTGGACGACGTGGAGCGTATGCTTCGGAAGGCCTCCGAGGAGCGTCGCCCGATGATCGGCGAGGAACGCTACCTGACCGGCGAGGAGGTCTGCACACGCCTGCGCCTCTCACCGCGCACCTTGCAGACGCTGCGGGACCGGCGGCAGATTCCCTTCACGGTACTTGGCAACCGCCTGCTGCTCTATCCCGAATCGGGGATCCGGGCGGTCCTTGACCGCAACCTTCGGCCAGCTGCCGAGTAACAGACTAAACGAGCTCTCGAATCATCTGATCCGAGGGCTTTTTTCGTGCATATCCCTGCCGCCAGCCCATCTGCGCAACAACCGGCAAGATCGCGCAATCGCGCCCCATGGTGAAACAATGCGGCGGCGGGTGTCGTTATCCTCGAAACAACGCAAAAACCACCGACCATGACAACGCCATTTATCCTTTTCAAGGCTCCCTACTGAAGAGCCGATCCCCTTTTATCTTTTGCCCGCCGCCCTCGGTTGGACGACGGCATGCCTCGATCCGTTCGGGCTAAAAGCTGCACGCTCCCCATCCTTGCCGCGACATGAACCTCCTGCCGTTTGCCGGTACGGGAGCGCCTCCGCGCTGACGCCTTTGCGATCCCGGGATTCCGCACCGTTCGACTTCAGACGTCGAACGTACTGCCGATTCCCGGGCCCGAAAACCGAAGGGAGCGAGGTTGTGTTCTCGTGGCACAAAAACCCTGCATCGGGTTTTTGGCTGCCACTTCGAACCACCTCGCCCTGCGGGGCTGCCCCGCCCGGTCTGCTCCCGAAGGTCGCATCCCGAACCATCCGCCGCTCGCCGGGCTCGCCGCGGATTCGGGGCACAGGACGTCACGCCAGTCCGACGAAGCACGCTGCGCGAAACAGCTCCCGCTTATTTGTTCCACCGCCAACGTCTCCGCGCCATGGAGGTAACGAAACACAAGGGCGGTCGACCACGAAAGAGCGCGGCGACCTTGCGCTCCCGCACGGTACGTTTCCGCGTGAGCGAGGCGGAGTACCTCCGGGCGCAACGCAAGGCAAAGGCCTGCAATCTGACCCTCTCGGAGTATGCCCGCCAGGCGGTCACCTCGGGACGGATCCTGCGGCGGATCGGTCCCGAGGAGTTGCGCCTGGTCTCCGAATTGACGCGCGAACGGAATAACCTGAACCAACTGGCCTTCCTCCAGCACGCCTTCGGGGTTGCCTCCCACGAAGAGGAGCTGAGGCGGATCCTCCGCTTCTACGACGAGGTGATCGGACGGTTGAAACAAAAACTCTAAGACGATGATCGGCAAAATCGTAACCGGCAAATCCTTTGGCGGCGCGGTGCGCTACCTGCTCGGCAAAGAGCCGGGAAAAGCTTACATTCTGACGAGCGACGGCGTGGAGCTCACCTCCCGGCAGGCGCTGATCGGCAGCTTCGAGTTCCAGCGCCGGGCCCGCCCCGATGTCGAACGGGTCGTCGGTCATATTTCCCTATCGTTCCACCCCGACGATGACCCGCGGATGTCGAACCGGTTGATGCTCGACTTGGCACGTGAGTATATGCAACGCATGGAGATTACCGGCACGCAGTACCTTGTCGTGCGCCACACCGATACGAAACATCCTCACCTGCATATCCTCTACAACCGGGTTCGCTACGACGCGACGCTGGTCCCGGACCGCAACGAACGCCTGCGCAATATGCGCATCTGCAAGGAGCTCAAGCAGGTGTACGGGCTGACCTTCTCGCACGGCAAGGAGCAGGTCGCCACGGAGCGGCTGCATGGTCCGGAGCAACTGCGCCACCGCATTTACAACCACCTGCGGGAGCTGCTGTCTGACTGCACCTCCTGGACGGCATTAGCCGAAGAACTAATAAAACGACAGGTCGCCACAACCTTTGTTTATCGGGGTGGCGATCCAACGAAGGAGATCCAGGGCGTGACCTTCACCCTGGAGGGGCATACGTTCAAGGCCTCGCAGGTGGATCGTAAATTCAGCTACGGCCGACTGTCGCAACGGATCGAACAGAATCGCCTCCGACTGGCGATGGTCGAGCGGGTCCGCAACTATGCGGACGAACAACGTCCGCAGGTTTCGGCTATCCTGCAAAAGTTGGAGGCGGAAAAGCAACAGCAGCTGGAGCCGCCGTGTCGAAATCTGTCGATTGCCGGTAAGCCCTTGACCAAGGAGCAGATCGAGATGCTCCGCGATGGAGAGCCGATCTTTGTGCGGGGAACGCAATCGGAGGGATATGTGGTGATGGACGACCGGCTGCAGATGGCGTGGATCTATCGGGACGATCCGCGAGACTGGGTGGAGTACGGGAAATACACGATGCGACGCATGGACCGGGACCGAATCGAGGCGGGGTATGTCGTGCGGGCGCTGGTAAAATGGTGGGGAGGCACGACGGCACGTCCCTACCTCTGGAAAGAGAATGCATCAGATACGACCTATCGGGAGAGTTGGGACGATCCCCGCGAACCACGTCCTTCACAGAACCAAAAGCAGCAGGATCGGCCACGCCGCTTTATCACCCCGAAGAAGAAATCGCGCGGTCCGAGCCGGTAACGAAATTTTGTCGGATACCCGTGTGCACCAACTGGAATTAAAAGCCTATCTTTATAGGGCAATAACCCGACGAACGTATGAAAGAGAAATCCGAGAATTGCCGCTGCTTTTCTACTGCCAAGAATGCTTGCCAGAAGATTGAGTCGCCAAGTCCTCCATATAAATTGCGAAAACTCTCGGAGGAGGATATTCCTGTGCTGCAAACCTTGTTTCGGGAGACGGTTCTACATGTCAATGCGCGAGACTACACCCGCGAAGAGGTGGAGGACTGGGCTTCGTGTGGGGATAGCGTGGAGCATATGAAAGACCTATTGGCTCGCAATGACTACGTAGCTGCACTGAACGAACGGGACGAGATCATCGGCTTCTCGTCGATGAATGCCGAAGGCTATCTGCACTCGCTGTTTGTGCATAAGGATTATCAGCAGGTCGGCGTCGGAAGCCTGCTGCTTTCGGCTGTGGAAAAGAGAGCCCGGGAATACGGAGTCTCGGAAATTACCTCCGAAGTGAGCCTGACGGCCCGTCCTTTCTTCGAGAAGAGAGGGTACGAAGTAGTGAAGGTTCAGAAACGCCGGGCAAATCGGTTGGAACTGACCAACTTTGTGATGCGAAAGCGTCTCAAAGACTGACACAATCATCCCTTTCCACCCGTCCGCAAAGATCCGACTTGCCGGCATCGGCTGCAAGGCTATACAGAGCGTCCTACGGGGACGGCCTTGCATCCGACTCCGCCAAGTCCGGGGCTGGTCGCTATCGGATGGAAAGGAATGGCGGAGTGGAGAAAATTACATAAAATAACGATTGGACTCAAAGAATCTGTGGTAGGTTCATCTTTATATCGCGGATTTTTTCATATCTTTATGGAAAATATCATGCGATCAGTATGACACAACACATGAATCGGATAAAAGAGGTCCTTGAAGAAAAGGGAATAAAACAAACATGGTTAGCCGAAAAACTCGGTAAGAGTTTCAGTATTGTCAATGCCTATGTTTGCAATCGACGTCAGCCAAGTCTCGAACAACTTTTCGAGATTGCACGCATCCTTCAAGTTGATCCCAAAGATTTAATAGATAGTAAAAATTAAATATCATAAGTATATGGCTAAGACGCAAGACGAAATAAACGAGTTGCTGGCTTCGGATCTCTTTCAAAAAGGGATTAAGGATAAGTATATTATCATCAATGAAGGGAACTCAATAATTCGTTATAATTGTAAAAATCAGACAAAACGCCGCCTGCAAAACCCCGAGGAGTTTGTCCAGGCAGAAACATATCTGAAATTAATCTACGATTATAATTACCCGGCCTCAAATATTTCGGTTAATGAATCCGTGCAAATTGGGTCAGAGACTCGAGAGGCGGATATCCTTGTGTATAATGACTCTCACGGGAAGATTTTAATTGTTGTTGAATGTAAGGAGGAGAATATCAATGAACGGCAATTTCAGGTTGCGGTAGATCAAGCATATAGTTACGCTCATGCATCTGCAGCTCGATATGTTTGGGTTACATCCGGAATCAAAGATGAATATTTTGAAATAACAAACATCTCTCCTGTTTCCCGGATCAGTATTAGTGAAATTCCAAAACGAGGAGAAGAAGTCAAACGTTTCAAGTATATCAAAGGTGTTACCGAACCCCCTCAAGGAACGCAGGGTGAATTGATTCAAAAGTTTAAATCGGCTCATGATGCATTATGGGGCGGTGGAGCATTGGCTCCAACGACGGCTTTTGACGAGTTGGATAAACTCATCTTTTGTAAGATATGGGATGAACGCTGGCGAGATAACGATCCTAAAAGCAAAGGGCAACCGTATAACTTTCAGATAATACATTATCCGGAGGATCCTCAAAACAATAAAGCAAAAGTTGAGCTTGAAGCTCGCATACGCGATCTTTACGAGCATGGGCGAAAGAAAGATCCCGAAGTGTTTAAGGATGATATTAAATTGGACAAGCATAAAATTTATACGGTTGTTCAATATCTTCAGGATATAAATCTTTCCAAAACAGACCTCGATGCCAAAGGTTTGGCGTTCCAGAGTTTTATGGGAGAATTTTTCCGCGGTGATTTCGGCCAGTTTTTTACACCCAAGCCGATTGTTGAGTTTATTGTATCTGCCATCGGGGTTAATAAAGATTGGAAAATACTCGATACGTCATGCGGAAGCGGAGGATTCCTGTTGCATGCATTAAAAGCCGTACGGGACGATGCCAATGAAATTTTTAGTGATGAAATTGGCAGTGCCTCATGGCGAGACTATTGGCATGTATTTGCCGAGAAGCATTTGTTCGGTATTGAAATCAATGAGCAAATTTCGCGCGTGGCGAAGATGAACATGATTATTCATGACGATGGTCATACCAACATCATCACCAATGATGGATTGAAAAACAACCGTACTTTGGAAATTGAGAATCGCAATCTTAATTTCCAGGATGGGACTTTCGATCTGATAATGACTAATCCCCCTTTCGGTTCGACGATAAAAGCGGATGAGGTCGGATATTACAAGGAGTATGAACTGTTCGAGAAAAATCTTGGGTTTACGGAGATTAAGGATCGAATCGCTGACGATAATAACAAAAACAAGTGGCGAGCCTCGCAAAGTACAGAAGTGCTGTTTTTGGAACGATGCTATAAATATTTGAACGAGGAGAACGGCTATCTTGCGATTGTTGTTCCAGATGGAATCTTGACCAATTCGTCGAGTCAATACGTGCGAGACTGGTTGATTGAAAAGTTCCGAATCTTGGCAGTCGTATCATTGCCGCAACACACCTTTGCCCATGTCAAAGCCGGAGTAAAATCATCTGTTCTGTTCTTGAAAAAACATCCCAAAAAACTGACACAACAATTTGAACAGACATTAAGTGATGTTAAGGCACTTGTCCGCGAAGAGAAAGGGCTGGATAAGGAGCAACGGGCAGAGCGGATGCTTGAATTATATAAAGAACGCATCTTTAAGTATTCCGAGAATTATGAGGTGTTAATGATAGATGTTGAGAATGTAGGCTATGATAACACTGGCAAAAGAACAAATCAAAATGATTTACACGAGGCTGCGCAATGTATTAATGCCCATGTAAATAAATTAAATACATATGAAAATCTTTAAGGTCAGAATTTCCGATATTATATCTTTCCGAAGATTGGACGTATCTTTTTATATGAATCGTCCAATCTTACCGTCTCTCGTATCGTTATCTTCATATGCAAATATTAAGGGCGGTAAAAGAATACCTAAAGGCGACTCCTTTGCATTTGAGAAAACCGACTATTTATATTTAAGATTATCAGATATTACAAACCTGGATAGTATAGATTACGATAATCTTAAATGTATAAACGAAGGCCTTTATCACAAATTACATCGCTATGAAGTTACAGAAAATGATATTATAATATCAATAGCGGGAACTATCGGAAAATGTTTTACATTGAAAAACATCCCTCAAAATAAACATATAATATTAACTGAGAATTGCGCTTGCCTTCGATTAAAGGACAATGCCAAAGGGAAGATATTACCAGATTATATTTTAATCTTATTAAAAACCTCTTTTGTCCAGAAACAAATATATGCCCACAAAATCCAAACGACAATACCTAAAATAGGACTAGATCGAATTGGTCGACTTGAGGTAATCTTTCCCTCTATTGATACTCAGCAAAAAATAGTTGATATCTATACTGCTGCCCAAAATGCGAAATTACAAAAGGATAAAGAGGCAAAAGAATTATTAGAAAGTATTGATAATATAGTAACTCAACATTTAGGAATTAAACTGCCAGAAAAAATTAATTTCTCGGAAACAAAATATTTTACCCCTATATCAAAATTGATAGGACAAAGATATGACCCATATTTTCATAACCCATATTTTGAGAGAGCATTTGCAGAATTAGCCCAATCAAAATATCCGTTAAAGAAACTTGGTGATATCTCGATCTTGATCACAAGCGGTATTACTCCTAAAGCAGGAGGTGATGCATATACCGATTCCCAAAATGGAATAGCATTTATTAGAAGCGGCGATATTGATATTAATGGGAATATCAATTTCGAAGAGTTGCTCTATATTAAACCAGAGGTTCATAATAAGCAAATGAAATCTTCTAAAGTTTATGACAATGACATTATGATTGCCATTGTTGGAGCTACGATTGGGCAAGTAGGTATCTATCACTCCGAAAAAGAAGCAAATATAAATCAAGCAATTGCTTTAGTGCGTCTGAAAGATGGTTATAACCCTGAATATGTAAAAGAATTGATTAAATCTTCAATTGGTCAATTGAATTTAGATAGACTAAAACGACCCGTTGCTCGAGCAAATATTAATTTGGAAGAAATAGCCTCGATATTAATTCCTATCCCTGAAAAGATAGAGATGCAAACTGCCATTGCCAAAGAAATTCATGAGATACGTGTGAAAGCTGATGCTATTAAAAATGAAGGCTCTTTAATTATAGAAAAAGCAAAAGCAACCATAGAAAAGATGATTTTAGGATAATATGAATGAGTTAAGGAAAAATATTGAGATATGTATCGATTTGCTAAAAGGGTTTAAGATCAACTACAACACTACGATAGGTCCCAGAACTATCGAACTGATAAAGCAGGTCAATATTTTATTGCCTCTTATTCGTACAAAATATCCACAAATAACAGACATCTTAAACTGTGCGATAAATATCATCAACAATAATGGATTTATTAATGCATATGCCTTTGGGGACATCAGAACTTCTATAAAAATATTGGAATCGCTGGAAACTCCAAAAGGCAAAAAGATTTTTATAAGCCACTCTTCGAAAGATAAAGCTGTTGTTACCCAGTTCGTAGACCATATATTACAACTTGGCATTGGGCTACAGGCAAAAGATATATGCTGTACATCCATTGAAGAAATGGGAATAAAGAACGGCGACGATATTCGGCGACATATTCATACAAATATCAAGAGTGCCGATTTCTCATTCGTGTTGATATCCCAGAATTATAAGGAGAGCGAGATATGTATCAATGAGATGGGGGCAGTATGGGCATATGATACTAATGTCCGATTTTACTTACTTCCTGGGGTTACCTTTAAAAACATTGGATGGCTATGCGATGTTCGTCAAGCTGAATATATCAATAATGCTGTTGCTTTGGATGTATTGCATAAGGAACTGATCGAGTATTATTCATTGTCAGATGATACCGCAACATGGAGCAGACAGCGGGAGACTTTTATTAAAAATATAAAATAAATTGTCATGATTAGACTGGAAGGAATAATATATAAGGCATTCGACAATTATGTCGTGCTGAGAGGATTTGCACCATTGGGAAGTTTAGCAGAGATTTCTCAAAAATCAGAGTCTTATCAGCGAGATGCTGATAACTCGCATAAAAAAGATATTGTAAGATTTCTGGAGTCTGGAAAATACACATACTTCCCAGATGTTATACTTGCCTGCCGCGCAGAAAATTACACTGATTTTATTTCCAAAATTGGGAATGACAACGATGTAGATTTTACAGACGTTCGCTTTGTCGAAGGGTTAACTGTTTTAAAAGAATATCTTCCGATACAGAGACATCGGGCTAGACATTCATACTTAGACATAAATTCGGATAAAAAGCTAATGAGGATTGATGGAAATCATAGGTTGGAACCTTTTGATGAAGAGCTCGAATGGTGGTACGATTTTCTTAATATTCCCGAAGACATCAAAGAAGAGACCGATAAAGATAAAAAAGAAGGGTGGCTTAAAAACGAAGCTAAAAAATATAAAGATACTATCGGTAGAAAGATTATACCATTTACAATTGTTTTTACACAGAAAGATACGGCAGAAGATTTTGAGGCCGGCATTTTCCATAATATAAATTTTAAGCATTTACCACTTAAACAAGAATCCAGCCTTAGGATAATATCTGAGAGAAAAACATTCGATATTGACTCTTTAGGCGAAGAATATAAATTAGCATATGAATTAATTGGCGAGGCCCAGAAAGGGCTTTTTAAAGGAATTACTTTATTGACACCCCAAGTACAGGAGAAAGATAATGTGTACCGAACATCGTGTTTGCGGATTGCACAATTAATTTGCGTACAAAAAGAAAAAAATGATGGATTAAAATCAATATATGAAACCAGAGAATTCATCGATACTATAGAAGAAGTTATACAGGCGTTGCGACCCGTATATAAGCAATGGGGAAAAGATAAACAAGGAAGCACAGCTCTATTGGCTTCGTTGGTCTATTTTGGGCTTACAGATAAATCCAAACAAGAATATTTTATTAGGTGGGTCGCAAAAAATGGAATTAATAAAATTGGGAATGAAAATATTTCAAGAATGACGGCTCTGTCATTTGTCGAAATGTTTGAAAAGGTTTACCAGACGAAGAAAAGCCAGGTTTTTATTTCAATGCAATTTGGAGATCCACAAAGTGAATTGATTTATGAAAAAATTGTAAGAGCTATAGAATCATATAATAACGAGTCCCATAGAGAGATAAAAATTACTCCACTAAGAATAGATGAATATCTAAAAGGTACAACATATACAATTACAGATGAGATTCTTGAAGCAATTAGTAGTTCTAGTTTACTAATTGCGGATTTAAGTAGTGGTAATAAGAATGTATATCATGAGATTGGCTATGCAATGGCTTTAGCTAAGGTAAAGGATACCGCTCCATCTGTTATACTACTATTAAAAGAGGATACATATAAGCTGGAAAAAGGGGAAGATATCGATAAATTTGTTGGGTTTAATATTCGAGGATTTTCTCAACTTCGGTTTAAAAGCTACGAAACCCTTATTAGTCAATTGAAGGAACAATTAAAAATACATTTTGAGGGATAGTCCTATGGGTAAGACAGTTACCACCTATTTGATTGACGGCGATCCGAAAGGAACGCAGTATGCCTTCATCAGCAACAAGATTTGCCAGATGTTTGTGATTCCGCGCTCGAATCTGGCCTATCTGAATGAGCAGGAGAAGTTGCACAAGCCGGCGTTCTATATTCTGATCGGAGAAGATGAGGCGACAAAGCCGCAGGCCTATATCGGAGAGACCGAAAACTTTAAGGAGCGGGTAAAAGATCACGACAGTAAAAAGACATTCTGGCAGAAAGCGCTTGTTTTTGTCTCAAAGGACGAGGATATGACCAAGGCCGACGTGCAATATCTGGAATATCGCGCGATTGCCGAAGCCAGGCTGTCGAACTCGTTTGTGTTGAACGAAAATAAACAGATTCCCAAAGCCCCCAATCTCCCCGAACATCAACGGGACGCCATGGATGAATTTTTTGAGGACATCAAGTTCCTGGCATCGTTTATAGGCTGTAATATCTTCGAAATATCCCGGCCCAAGGAGGAGCATCTGTTCTTTGCCAAAGGGCGTGGATGCGATGCAAAAGGATTCTATAATTCGTCCGGCTTTACGGTGCTTGCAGGGAGTGTAGTTGCCAATGATTGTGTGCCGTCGTTTAAGTGGCAGGAGAAACGAAGGGAGATGCTTAAGGAAAATGCGAGCTTGGAGAATGGCATTTGGGGATTGTCATCAGATATGCGATTTTCGAGTCCCAGTACGGCCGCAGATTTTTGCATCGGGAGTGTCAACAACGGTTGGCTGGTTTGGAAAGACAAGGATGGAAATACACTAGATTCCGTATATAGAAAACAGCTGGAATAGCGTTCTTGAATTGTGTGAAAATAATTTGTATCTTTGTCGAAAGCATTGGGATGCAAACGAGTGCATGATGACCGCATCGCGGGAGTGACCTTCGAAGAAAATACTTCACGTAATGCGCTGATTGTAAACGAGGAATATGCTTGGGTCGGAAATTCGTTTTCCGCTCAAAAAGTAAAAGGACAGCTAAAAGGCTGTCCTTTTTGCTTTTCAGGATAACGAGACTTGATGCGACCGACCCCAAACACCCCTTCCAGGGGGCGGGGGGGGGTGTCAACAAATAATCGCGAAATCACCCACGCGAAGCGGGGGTGCGAGTCTCGTTTTCCGCTCTAAAAAGCAAGAGGCGGCCTAACTTTATGGTTAGACAGCCTCTTGTGTATATCGCAAACAAGAACACAGCACGCTCCGGAGCCTCGTCAATCGTCGTAACCGTTGGGACGAGCCCTCCAGGCCAAGGCGAAGATCGCCGTACCGATCACGGCAGCACCGATCAACGCCGAAAGCGCCGCATTCCAACCGGTCCGCTGTACGAGCAGCCCGAGGCCCCAACCCGAAACGACCGTGCTTCCGTAGCCGAACAGCCCGCAGAATCCGCCCGCCGTGGCTGCGGCCCGTTTGGTCGCGATATTGGCCGCAGCGATGCCCACGAGCGCCTGAGGACCGTAGATGAAGAATCCGGCCGCCATGAGGATCGCGACTGCTACGGCGAGCGGCGTTTCCCGGTCGAGGGCATAGAATCCGGCCAGGCAAAGGGCCGCCATCGACATGCAGACGACACAGGTTCGGGGAGCCCGCCCGCCGAACAGCCGATCCGTGGCCCACCCGGCGGCGAGCATGCCGGCGATGCCGGCGATCTCGAAGGCCGCAACGCTCCAGCCGGCAAGGCTGATATCCATATGCAGATGTTCCTTGAGCATCGTAGGTCCCCAGTCCAATACGGCGAAACGCACAACATAAACGAAGAAGTTGCCCACGGCAATGATCCAAATCGTAGGATTCAGAAAAACCTTACGACGCAGGAATGCCTTATACTCGGCATTTTCTTCGGCCCGGGTTTGCGGTTGCTGCCCAGTGGTTTTTCCGGTTTTCAGTTCGGGAAGCCCGACCGATGAAGGCGTGTCACGCACGAGCGCCCAGACAATTGCGGCTCCGAGCAGAGCGACCGTCGCCGGCAGCAGAAAGCACCAGCGCCAATGCTGGGAGAGCAGTGACGAAGCGTCGAACCACGCATCCCAATTCAACCCGACCGCGTAACCGCAGAACACGATGGCCAGTCCCGCACCGATCGAGTGGGAGGTATTCCACACGGACATTTTGGTCGCCAGCCGCTGCGGCACGATCCAGTGGGTCATCAGCCGCGTGCAGGGCGGTACGCCCATGCCCTGAAACCAACCGTTGAGGACCCAGAAGATGCCCAACGCCAGCACCGAGGAGCTGAAACCGAACAGCAGGTTGCAGATCGCGCAGAAAACGAGTCCCGTCACGAGGAAACGGCGCGCATCGCTGCGGTCGCCCCAAATGCCGTTGACGAATTTCGAGAGTCCGTAAATCACGCCGTGGAGCGTGAGAAACAATCCGAGGTCGGATTTCGAAATGCCCATCTCCTCGTTCAAATAAGGCATGGCGATGCTCAGATTCTTGCGCACGAAGTAGAAAAGCGCATATCCGAAGATGCACATCGCGATGGTACGGAATTCCCAGTATTTGAAACGCCGTATCTGCTCGGAGGTCATACCGGCATAGGCCGGGTTCGAGGATTCGGTCTTCATCGTAGTATCATTTTCGCGAACGGCTGCGCAACGCGCAGTCCTGCAAAGCGTGAATCTCCCGGCGCGAACGAGGCAGTTCGACGAACTCCGAGGGATAATCGGTTTCGATGATATCCGGTTCGGCCAGCAGCTCCCGCAAATAGGCCGTATTGCGGTCGCGGGCGTTCTTCACCTTGTCGGAGGTCTCCACGATCGAAGTCATCGTCATCACGCCCCGGGCATGCAGCAGATCGTAGACCTCCTGCAACCGGGGATCGACGGCCGTACGGATATAGGCCATGATGTAACGCCACGGAATCGGCGAAGCGTCGTAAGCCTCGAAATCCGCCCGCGAACTGATTTCGACGCAGAACATTACCTGCCGGATACCGCTGTTCCAGTAGCGGAGCGCTTCGTCGAGCGAGCGGACGCTCAGCACGATGTTATGATACTCCGCCCAATCGCCGCCGGGCTGCAACTGCCGGATGTAATAGTCGATACTGGCCCGACGCACGCGATCGCTTACCCCTTTCGTATTGACGTACTTGTTGTCGAAGTTGAACACCACCCTATCCTTGCCCCACTCCAGCATATCCTTGAGTCTCGGAATCTTGTAGGGGGTCTCCTTCCGGTGGCGATCGACCAGGGCGAACTGCTGCAACTCTTCGTAGGTATAGTCGGAGACACGCCCCTTACCCGTCGTCGTGCGGTCGATCGTCAGGTCGTGCATCAGCACCGGTATGCTGTCTTTCGTGAAGCTGAAGTCGATTTCGAAAAAGGTCGGCAGCAGCGAAAGGGTCTTTTCGCACGACTCGATACAGTTCTCCGGATACCCCGCCATCATGCCGCCGCGATGGCCGCTGACGACGATGTCGCGATCGGGAGAATAGGTAAAATAGGCCTGCAACTCCTCGATGGAGCCGATCCGCACGGCATGCGCCTCCGGCGTCCGGGCCTGAACCCGGGCAGCCGGTGCGCAACACATGCAGCCGATCGCGACCCACAATTTCCAATTATTCATGTCGGACGGTTTTATCGGTTATCGTTCGACCTTGCCGACCCGGCGTTCCGTCGGGTTGCCGGGTCCCACCTTCAGCAGAACGACGCCGTGCGGCGCCACCTCCGCGGTGTAGGTCTCGCCCAATTCGAGCGTCGCGATATCCTGCTGACGCCACAGATCGCGGATCGTCTTCGTCCCGCGCATACCGAGCTGACGCAGCGTGAACTTCATCTCAGCGGGTTTCTCACCGCGGTTGAACAATCCCACGGCGACCGACCCGTCCTCGAGGTGCTTGACGTAGATCACCTTGCTGTTCCCATCCCGCCAGATCGGGGCGGCCTGGAGCCCGAGCGGGTCCTGATTCACGTCGATCACCTCGTCGTTGGTCAGCAGGCTGAGCGTGAAATCGTCCAGTTTGTCGATGGGGCATCCGATCAGCAGCGGCGCAGCCAGCAGCGACCACAGCGAAATGTGGGTATACTGTTCATCGGCCGTAAGGTTCGTGCGGTGGAGTTTCGGGCCCCAACCGACCATACCGACGACCAGCATGTCGGGATCGGCCCAATGGCCCGGTCCGGTGAACGCGAGCCAGCGCTCGTGCGCGAAGCCGATCGAGCTCATGCTCTTCCAGGTATCGCGAATGTCGCCCGTCGTGCGCCAGCACTGGCACAGCTCCTTCCACATCGGGGCGTCGGCATAGGGCGCATTGTTCGAAATGCTGTACACGATATCGCGGCCGCATGCACGCAACGCCTCGTACATCTCCTCGGTATAATAGCGGTCGTTGGGCGACCAGTCGTATTTCAGGTAGTCGATCCCCCAGTCGGCCCACTGCTTCACGTCGGCCTTCACGAACGAATATTCACCGTGGATATACATCTCCATGCGGTCTTTCCAATAATCGCCGCCCGGCTTCTGATAACGGTAATGCTCGTTGCAATACCCCTTTTTGATCCATTCGTTCACGCCGTCGGCTCGATCGGAATAGCTTCCCACGTGGGCGGCATAGGTTCCGATCCACGGCGTGGAGTAGATGCCGATCTTGAGGCCCAAGGCATGGATTTCATCGGCCAGTCCCTTCATATCGGGGAATTTCGTGTTGGGCTGGATGGCGTTGTATTTTCCGCCGCGCTGCCCCTGCCAACCGTCATCGATATTGATATAGGTCCAACCGTGATCGACCAATCCTTTCTCGACCATGGCGCGGGCCGATGCGAGTACCTGCTCCTGCGTCACATCGCGCGCCCAGCAGTTCCAGGAGTTCCAGCCCATCGGAGGCGTCAGCGAAATGGCGTCGCCGACGACGATTTTCAGATCGCGTTCGTTGCTGCCGAGCGCATTTTCGGCCTTCAGCCGGACGACGTATTCCCCGGCTTTCTTCACGCGCCCCGTAATGCGTCCCGTCCGGGAGTCGAGTTTCAGCCCTTTGGGCAAACCTTCGGCCGAGAAGGTCATGGGGCGTGCTCCGGTGGCCGCCACGGTAAAGAGGAACTCCGATCCGGGACGGACCCCGAAAATCCGGGCTCCGTTAATGCGCGGAGTCTCGGCGGGTGCCGGAGTCAGGATACGGGCCGACAGATCGGGCGTTTCGGAGCGTGCGAAACCGATCTCGGTCTGAAAAAGAGAGCCCGCCGCCAGCAACGGAAATGCAATGAATCGAATGATTTTTTTCATCGGAATGTAATTTTATGACAATTGGAATTAGGTAACCTATACGGCTTTACACCTCATCGGTTTTTCGATGGCATTTTCCTGGGACGGTCGGTGCGAAATGACAGCCCCAAACCCGAATCCGTGTAAATTCGCCGATCACAGCCCGGCGTTATTTGCTTACCAGGTCGAAATCGTACTTGATATTCTTAAATTCGTCGTAATCGGTCGTCGGCGGCGCCGTGCAGACATAGGGTGCGCGCGAGCCGTCCGTTTTCTCAGCCCGAATCTCGTAGGGTTCGTCCGGATATTTGAGCGTTCCCTTGTAGAGGTGCTGGCAGGAGGTCGTGGTGAACCCGGCTCCGTAAACCTGATAGATCCAGTAGGCGGCCCACAGGTCGTGCAATTTCTCCGTATGGCCCGCACTCGACGTGTAGTTGGTCATTTGCCCGATGTTCTCGCCCCGCTGATACAGCGTTACCGTCCAGCTGCCGTCGTGTTCGATGTTCCAGACATTGACAAGGATATCGTCGGCTCCGAGTCCGTAGTTGTAAGGACCGTATTTGTCCTTCATCGTAGCATCCAGGCCGCCCTTGTTCTGCTTGTCGTGGTAAAAGGTCTGGTTGCCCCGGTATACCCGCATCTGGAAACCCTCGTCGCGGCCGGTGGCCTTGAAACGCCAATCCGCGATGTGCGCGCCCTCGATGTCGTAAACGGCATAACCATTGGGGGTTCCGTCGCCGTTGAACGAGGCGTGCCAGAATGCGCCGCACGCCGCGCCCTGGATGTGTTCGTAGATCGTTTTCCCGTTGACGGAATGGATATAGTTCTGGTTATAATGCGTATGGCCGATCATCAGATGGGCTTCGGCATACTCCGAGAGCAGTTCCAGCACCTCCCGGCGGTAACGTTTGTCCGAATGGCAGTAGCTCGCACCGCCCCGGAACGGGACATGGCAGCAGAGAATGACCATCTTGTCTTTGGGAACGTACGACAAATCCCGCTTGAGCCATTCGAACTGCCAGTCGTAGAATCCGGCGGCGAATTCCTGGTCCTCCCCCAGGTCGGGGATTTCGCCATGAAGTACGTTATCCATCGAGACGATGTGTACGTCGCCGCGGTCAAACGAATAGTTCTGCGGTCCGAAATACTTCTGAAAATTCTCGACGCTCTTCCAGTAGGTCGACGTCACGCTGTTATCCGCTTCGTTCAGATGATCGTGGTTGCCGATCGTCTGGAAGAAAGGCACGCTGCCGGCGATCGACGCCATGGCCTTCTTCATAGCCTCCCAGATGGCCGTGCGGTTATTGTCGGTAATGTCGCCCAGCGTAATGCCATAGACGGGAGAGCCCGCATCCCGGTATTCGTCGGCGGTTTTCTTCAGGTCGGGAATCGTCTCGTCCTGGAAACGGGCGAGACTCTTTTCGTTGCGGCACTGCGGATCGGCCATGCAGAAAAGCCGGAACTTCGTCTCCTTGCCGTTCGGAAGGCGTGTCAATTTGAAATCCTGGCGGAAAACCTTGACGCTAAGATCGATTTTCCGATAAAAATAGGGCAATTCCGCCTCTGCGATCACCGAACGGTAAATCGCGTAATCGGCAGGCGTCGAGTAGAAGATCAATGCGGCACGGCTATCGCGCACCAGCTGGTAGACGCCGTTCGCATCGGTCGTCGTGCAGTCGAAGCCATCGCTGACAACGACACCGGGAATTCCGGCCCCGCTCTCCACGTCGTAGATCAGACCGCAGAGCGTCGTCTCCGGAGCGATATCCGTGCCGTTGATATGGGTCACATTTTTCTTGGAGGTTCCGCCCGCTCCTTCCGGGGAATCGAGCGTATCGTTGCTGCACGAGAGCAACAGCGGAAAAACCAGTGTCAGCAAGACGAATTTCAGTTGTTTCATGGTCATCGGTTTTGGCGTATCGGGCCGGGGCTGCTCGGCCGTCGGCCCGATACGCATGGTACAATTATCTCAAAGCATAGATTTCGGCGATCTGAGCGCAGTCTCGCACGGTATTTTTGTTGTTCGACTCCGTAATGAGAATCCGGATATACCGGGCCTGCGTCTCGGGGAACAGATAGCAGAAAGGACCGCGGCAGATGGAGATACCCTTCTCGAAATTGAACTCGCCGACCTTCGTCCAGTTGCCGTTCTGCGTCCATGCCTGCGAATTCTTCCAGTCGGAGGTATCCCCGGTCTCGGACACCCAGAACGATCCCGCCTTCATGTCGTCGATGGAGCCGTTGTTGTCGCAACGCCACATCTCGATACCGTTCAACCGCTGCACGGCGGCCATGTCGATCTGAACGGTGAACGGCAAAAACATATGATCCTGCGACACGCTGCTGCCGTTGAAGGCCGTATGCCAATAGGTGGAGACGTTGCCGTCGATGAGTTTGGCCACGGAATAGGAGGCATTGTGGTAGGAGTTCGTGTCCGCCGACCAGCCGCTCTGCGCAAGGCGCTGCGGGCAAGGAGCGTCGGAAGGCTTATACACGAAGGTCTCTGCGACCGATACCTCCGAGAATCCGTAGCCGTTCCGCGGCGCATTGCTCCGGGTGATCGTCACGCGGACGAAACGGGCGGAGGTCGGTTCGAACCAATAGACGAAGGGACCGACTTCGGTATTGCTCTGCAAAGACTCGTCGTTGTCGAACTCGGCGACTTTCGCCCAGCGGAGGTTGTCCGAAGAGACTTCGATATAGCCGGCACCGATACGCTTGGCCTGAGAGGCGCGCGCCTGCAAAGCCACGGCACAAATCTCGGTAACGGAGCGCAAATCCAATTTGTAGCTGTACGGCGGTGCATCGGCACCCGTGGGATTGGTCATGTTGCCGTCGGGTCTGTACGGAGCGTCCCAGTAGGTACCCGGCTTGCCGTCGATCATCAGCGTACCGTTGTTCGAATTGGCAAAATGGGTGGTTTCGCACTGCCATCCGTAACGGTTGATCGGCAAATAGTTCTCCCGAGTCGTCGGGGCGAAGTGCAGCAGGTAAATGCTCTTCTCGGGAGCGACCTCGAAATAATCGGAGGTCAGACGAACGGGCACGGCGCAAGGTTCGTCGCCGACTTTGGCCGGATCGACATGGATCGTCGTCCGCACCTCCGTTTCGCCCTTGGCGATCGTCAAGGCTCCGGCCTCGAACGTAACGACCCCTTCGGGAGCCAGCCGGAACGCGGTGCCGTGCGACGCATTGTAGGCATCGAGTGCCGCCTGGGAGCAGTCGAGCGCGACGGTTCCGTCGGCTTCGAACGGACGCGCCAATTTGAGGGTCAGCGTCTGGTCCCAGGCATTCGCGGCATTATTGACATAGGTATTCTCCCCGGTAATGTAAAAGAGCGTGGCCGCCTCGTCGATCTCCACGGCGATCTGCTCCAGGTTCGGATGGACCAGCAAGATGTTTCGCTTCGCGCTGACGTTGCCGTCGGAGAGCAGTTCCACCGGTACCACAAGGTTTTCCGGGTCTTCGACCCCGACCAGCTGCATCGGATCGAAGATCACTTGGAAAGCACCGGAACGCTCGTCCCCGGCCAAGGTAATCCGCTCCGGTTCGATCCGATAAGCGCTTTGGGGCAATGCCTTGTACGCCGTGGCGTTTTCCGAGTTGTAGGTTTCGAGCGCAGACTCGGAGCTCCGGACGGAAACGGTGAGGCTTTCGGCATAATATCCGCTTCGGAAAACCCGGAGCGTAACGGCGGGGTCCTCGTCGACTACGTAAAACGGGGCGGATTCCAACACACCCTCCGCAAGGAAGCAGGCCGTAGCGCCCGGCAGAGCGTTGTCGCGGTTGTTTTCGCAGGCCGAAACCGCGAACGACAGAGCCGCCATTGCAAAGATGATATGATTGCGTTTCATAACAGAGTCTTTTACCATTGGTAGTTTTGGGTCACGTTGTAGAGACGGTCTATTTCCGACTGAGGAATCGGCAGCAGATAATTCCGCTTGTTGAATATGCGCGTCGAAGGCGTATTGCCGCCGTCTGCGGCAACGACCGTCCGATGCCAGAAATCGCCGTCCGGACGATCGTCGGTCGCCTGGATGTTCATGCCGTAAAACGCTCCGGCGTTCTCTTGCTCGGCGATCAGCCACATGCGGGTATCGAAGAAACGATGGTTCTCGAAATTCAGCTCGATCATCCGCTCGCGACGAATCATGGCCTCCAGCGCATCCGCATCCGCTTCGACCTCGGGATAGATCGTCTCGATATCAGCCACGCCCGCGCGTTTGCGCACCGCATTGATCGCCGCCAGAGCCGCAGTCGCATCGCGTTCGGGCTGCCGGTTCAACGCCTCGGCGTAGTTCAACAGGACCTCGGCATAGCGGAACAGCGGCCACGTTATGGCGGTCCAGTTGGCCTGCGCGGACCCGGCATTCTTGCTGTCGAATCCCGTATCCTGGAACTTGAAGGGCAGATAACCCGTCAGCGGATAGTTGAAGTTGCTCGACGTCTGGCCCGAGTTGCCTCCGTAGTAGAACTGGATCGAGGAGACCGTATTCGAACCGCCGATCCAATTCAGACCCTCGTAGAACACCGACATGTAGAAGCGGGGTTCGCGGTTGAGGTACATGTTGTAGGTCGATTTGGTGCTGCCCAGGATCGGATGCGTGAACGAAGTGAAGCCCGACTCGTCGTATCCGCTCTGCGGATCGATCACGGGACTTCCGTCGGCCTGGTATCCGGTGATGGGATAGCGACCTCCGTGCTCGGTATCCATGGCGAAAGCATCGACCAGTTTCTGCGTTATGGCGACTCCGCCGTAGGCCCGTCCGCCCACTCCGAGCGGAATGGTCGCGACACGCCAGTTATAGCTGGTCTTCTGGTAACCGAAAATCAGCTCCCGGTTCCATTTCTGCGTGAAGACCGCCCGCCAATCGACATACGGATTTCCCGTTTCGATCAACTCGTACTGCCGGAGGTCAAGGACATCCCGGGCCGCTTCGGCGGCTTTCGTCCACTTCGAAGCGTCGTACGACTGCGGGAAGAGGTATTTGCCCTCGGCGTTGGTCATGTTCCGGTACATCGGATTGCCGTTGAACAGGGGACGGGCCGCATAGAGCAGCAGTCGGGCCCGCAAGGCCAGAGCGACACCCTTCGTCGCACGCCCCAAATAGGAATCCGGCTGCGTAAGCGGCAGATCGGCCGCGGCTTTGCGGCACTCCTCCGCCACCCAGTCCACGCATTCGTCCCACGGATTGCGGTCGCGCTCGCGAAGCGCGAGGTCGTTGAAATCGGCGACACCCTCGCCCAAAAGGACAACCGGACCGTAAAGCCGCATCAGGCAGAAATAGTAGTAGGCGCGCAGGAACCGGGCTTCGGCCGCCCATTCGAGCGCCTCGGCGGGCGACAACTCGGGGCAGCGTCCGACGTTGGCGATGAAATAGCTCGCTTCGCGGATGCCTTTGTAGTAGGTGGTATAATACGAGAGACCGGTCTGATCCTCGGTGCTCACGGACCACGTGGAGTTGTTCCACTGGGCGAAAGGTCGTCCCGTGAATACGCATACGCATTCGTCAGACGAGGGGGTATAATGGTTGGCCTGGCCGCTGGGGTCGGTCTCGTTGGTGATCCAGCTATATACGTTCACCAGGTAGCGGAACGTCGAATTGTAACTTTCGAAGACATTCTTCGATGTATACGGTTCGTCGGGCTGGCGGTCGAGGTAGGAGTTGCAACCTGCGGCGGACAACACCGCGAAAACGGCTGCGAATAGGCTCTTTTTCATAGGTAGAATCGAGTTTTAACGGTTAGAAGATCAGCGACACGCCGATATTGTACACCCGGTTGTTCGGATAATTCGCAGCACCCGTTTGCAGATCGGGGTCCCAGAGTTTGAAATCACTGAACGTCAGCAGATTCATTCCGGAGACATAGATTCTCAGACCGTCGATGCGGAGTTTGTTGACCACCTGCTTGGGCAGCGAGTAACCGATCTCGGCATTCTTCAGACGCATGTAACGGCCGTTGACCATCCAGAAAGTCGATTTCTGCGAATTGTTCGGATTCGGCGAAGTCGTCAGACGCGGATATCGGGCGTTCGGATCGGGATTGCTCTCGCTCCAATATTTGCCGATCAGATCGGTGAAGACGTTCGACAACGAAATGCTCGAAGCGGTGAACGGCTGCGTATAGGTGTTGTTGGTAAAGAAGTTGACATTGCCGACACCCTGGAAGAAGACCGAGAAATCGAAACCCTTCCATTTGACCGAAGCTCCGAAACCGTAGGTAATCTCCGGAACGTTGGGATAGCCGATCGGTTTGCAGTCATACGTATCGACCTTTCCGTCGCCGTTCAGATCGAGGTACTTGATGTCGCCGGGATGCACCTCGCCCCAGGCCTGCGTGGGCCAGGCGTCGATCTCCTCCTGCGACGAGAAGAGTCCCGCAGCCACCAAACCGTACTCCTGCCAGTTGCTTTGTCCGATCTTGTTCAGATAGGGTTCGGCCCAGCGGGGCTGGTCGTTGTCGAGGATCGTATTATGGGCGTAGGTGAAGTTGCCGCGCACGGTCAGCTGCACCTTCCCGATCGTTTGATGGTATTCGAGCGAAGCATCGACACCGTGGTTCTTCATCTTGCCGGCATTGATCCACGGCGACGTCGAAAGGCCCGAGATGCGGGGAATGGAGGCTGCCTGAAGGAAAATACCCTCGCGGCGCTCGCGGAAATAGTCCGCCTGAATGCGGAGTTTGCCGAACAACGAGACTTCGGCTCCGACATTGAGTTTGTAGGCTTTCTCCCAGCCGACCGAATCGTTGGCCCAGTTGCCCAGGCGCAATCCGGTATAGGTCGTATTGCCGGTGCCGAACTGATAGGAGCCGCCGCTCGTGTTGATCGTCTCGTTGTAGATAAAGCGCCGGTCGCCGCCGATCTGGTCGTTACCCACGATACCGTAGGAGGCTTTGAACTTCACCAGGTCGAGCACGTCGCGCAGCGGAGCGAAGAATTTCTCCTCGGAAAGCACCCAACCGACGGCACCCGCCGGGAAGAAGCCGAAACGATGGCGGGGCGAGAAGTTTTCGGAGCCGTTGTAGCCGAAGTTACCCTCGATGAAATAGCGGTTGTCGTAGTTGTAGGTGATACGGCCGGCGATACCCTGATGGCGGTAGGGCAATGCCTTCTCGGAGTTGGTCTCGGACGAGTTGGTGATGTTCTTCTGCGATTGCTGATAGAGGAACAGGGCACCGACGGAGTGCCGGCCGAAGGTCCGGGCGTAGTTGAGCGCCGCCTCGAAATAGAACGAACGCGTACCGCTCGCAGACTCGCTGAACGACAGGTTCTCCTGACCGACGAACGTGGGAGGTCCGAAGATCAGATTATCGTCGTCATCGCGACCTATCGCCAAGTATTGCGTCGGCTGCTTCGTGCGGGCCAGATGCTGGTAATTCTGAGCGTCGAAGGCGACCTTGGCGCTGGCCGTCAATCCGGGGGTGATCCAGTCGCCAAAGTCCTGCTGGAGGTTGATCGTCGAGGAGGCCGTATTCCAGAACTTCTCGCGATATCCCCGCTGGGTCAATTCGACGTACGGATTGATGATGTTGCTGCCCGGACCGGCCAGCGTGCCGTCGGAATAGAAAAGCGGAAATGCGTTGGGTGACGTCGCAAGCGAGTATCTCCAGATATTGCCCGTATCGCCGCCCGGCTCGTTCTTGCGTTCGAACGAGGTGCCCAGGTTGATATTCAGTTTCGTGTGGGGAAACACCTGCACGTCGACATTGGACCGGAAATTATACCGCTGGTAATAGAGCGACGTATCGTAGTTCTTCATATTGTCGACGGCGAACAATCCGTTTTCGTTGTAGATCGATCCCGAAATATAATATTTGGCGATACTACCGCCGCCGCTGACGCTCAGATTGACCTTCTCGTTCCAGGAATGGTTTTTATAAAGCTGGCCGAGCCAGTCCACATTCGGGTAGAGGTCGGGATCGGAACCGTTCCGATAGCGTTCGATGGCCTCGTCGGAGAAGAATTTTCCGCCGTAGGCTTCGTTATACATCCGGGCGAACTGCACCGAATTCAGCATCTCGGGGACTTTCACCGGTGAGAGCATACCCGCCTCGAACGAAAGCGAGACTTTGGGTTTTCCGATCGAACCGTCGCGCGTGGTGATCATAACGACGCCGTTGGCGCCGCGAACACCGTAGATCGCCGTCGCCGAAGCATCCTTGAGGATGGACATCTCCTTGATATCCTCGACATTGACCAGGTCCATATCGCGTTCGACGCCGTCAACCAGGATGAGCGGTGTCTTCGCCGCTCCGAACGTATTGATACCGCGGATCCAGAACGTTGATCCCACACCCGGTTCGCCGGAACGCTGGATGGAAACGACACCGGCGAGCTGTCCGGCCAGGTTGTTCGATATCTTCGCCACCGGCGCCTTGATATCGGTCACCGAGACGGTGGCGATGGCTCCCACGACGCTGGCTTTCTTCTGGACGCCGTAGCCGACGACTACCACCTCGTCGACCGAAGTCGACGACGAAGTAAGTTTCACGGTCACCGCGGCACCCGGCGAGAAAACGACTTCGCGGGTTTCATACCCCAGGAACGACACGTTCAATACGGAGTAATTTCCCGAATAGGCGATCTCGAATCGGCCCGAAGAGTCGGTCACCGATCCGATCGTCGTATCCTTGAGCCATACCTGCGCACCGACGACCGGCTGCCCGGTCTCGGCATCCAGAACGACACCGGAAACCGTCTTGCGTCCGGATTGGGAGGCCGGAGACGATTGCGCTGGCTGCGCTTCGGCGGCAAGCGCCGAAAGACAAGCCAGCAGACAAGCTGCGACGTGAAGTCGCAGATGTCCGACGAGGCGTAAAAGTTGTTTCATAGGTCTTAGTTAATAGTTTAGATGGGGGACAATCCCCCGAAAAACGGATTTGCGATAAGGTGCGGAGCCGAGTCGTTACGATCGGACCCCGGACATTCATTTCAGGTGCTCGAAGGTGAATGCCTCCCAGGGAATGTCGGAATCGGATTTGCCGTGGTCGAGGATGTCGACGATGTGCATCAAGAGCGGGAAATCCCTCAAATCGACCAGACCGAGCTCGGCTTTGCGACGGATGGCATTGCCCATGATGCGGGTAATCACCAGGCTTTCGAGCGTAATGCCGGCAAGCGCCTCCGTGACCTGATCGTAGTTCAACCCTTTGCCCATCAATACGCCGCAACGTCGCGTACGCCCGCTGAAGATGGTTACATAAAGGTCGCCCAATCCGATGCACTCCGACTCGAACTCGCCACCCTGCATGAGCATCAGGGCATGCGTCTCCCGAACCGTTTGCGTGAACGTGCCCGCTTGCGAATTATAATGCTGGGGTTCCTCCTCGCCGTGCCAGCGGATATTCAGACCGACAGCCAGCGTTACGGCCATGGCATAGGCATTCTTGAGAGCCACGGCGCTTTCGAGTCCGATCACGTCGTTGGTCAGCGAAATATGATAATAAGGACGCTGCATAGCCTGCTTCATCATCCGCAGCGCTTCGTTGTCCTTGCCGCAGAACCCCACCTCGGTCGGGTCCATGAATACCAGTTCATAGGAGGTACAAGGGCCGCCGATCGCACAGATGTCACGCACGATACCGCGCTTGGCCAGTTCGCTCATCCAATAGCCCGGATAGGAGAGCAACGACCCGTCGTCCGTAGCACGAAGTCCCTTCGTAACGGACAGCACCGGGATTTTCGGATCGAGTCGCGTAAGAATTTCCTCCAAAAACCAGTCGACGCCGAACGAGGAAACGCCGCCGATCACGAAATCCGAACCCTCGACGACCTGCTCCCACTCCTTGAAATAATGGAAACTTACATTTTCGGGGAACGGACGGCAGAACTTTTCGTGTTTTCCGGTTTTCAGATAACCGTCGATGATTTCGTCGTCGAGACAAGTGCCGACGATGTGCACTTCATGGCCGTTTTCAGCCGCAGGAAATGCCAGAGCCGATCCCATCATACCGGCTCCGATGATTGTGATTTTGCGTTTTTCCATAATACCTGTTTTCGGTTTGCAAAAGCGTGCACGTGCCCGCTTATGATGCAAAAGTAGAATTTATTTCTTATTTTTCCAAACTAATCGTTATTTTTTAGGAAATTATATACGATTTCACACTAAACCCGCCTTAAACCCCTATCACGTTGAGGGTTATACCTAAAGTCCCCACCGATAGGGGAATTTAGGAACGGGTCAGCCAACTCCGGGGACAAAAACTCTCGAAAGAACGATGAGCAGCTGTTTTCCTCGAAAACCCCGTTTCAGCGGGGCGGCCAAAGGCAGCGAGCATATGACCGTCCTAAGGAAGCGACAATCAAGAAACTGACAAGGTGTAAAGTTGTATATAGTTAGCATTTTTTATAAATTTGTACAAAAAATCGATCGATGACCAAACAGAGAAGCAAAACGCCAATCACCATCTTCGACGTCGCAGCGCTGGCCGGGGTGTCGCGAGGCACGGTCGACCGCGTGGTCTACAAGCGCGGGCGCGTGTCTCAGAAAACGATAGACAAGGTACAGAAAGCGATTTCGCAGCTCGGTTATACGGCCAATCCCAACGCATCGTCGCTCGCCCTGAAGCGGGAATATACGTTCGCATGCCTCATTCCGGAATTCCGGCCGGGCGAATATTGGGAAAAGATTTTCGACGGATTCCGAGACGGCGTGAAAGCGTTGTCGCACTACAATATCAAACTCGACTTCCATCTGTACGATCAAACCGACACCGAATCGTATCGCCGTTGCAGCGACGAGATTCTGCGGACCCGGCCGATGGGCGTCATTACCAACGCCGTTTTCAAAGAGGAGGTCGTCGCGTTCGCGCAACGGCTGGAAGAGGCCGGCATTCCCTACGCATTCGTGGACAACAAGATCGACGACCTCGACTATCTGTTGTACTACGGCGTGGACCCCTACAAAAGCGGGGCGCTCGGAGCCTTTTTGCTTACGACCCGTTGCGAGGTGCAGGATATCGCGCTGATCCGACTGATTCGCGACCGGAAACACAAGGCCGACCCGAATGCACCGCGCCGTCACGGTTTTCTCGACTACATCGAGGAGACATTTCCCCAGTGCCGCATCCATACGCTGTTCATCCATCCCGAACAACCCGACCAGGCATATGCGACCCTGGAGCGTTTTTTCCGGGAGCATCCCGAGGTGAAACATCTGGCAATGACCAATTCGCGTATCTTCCTGATCGACGACTACCTGCGCCGCAATCCCGATCCGGAGCGCATCGTCGTCGGATTCGACGATCTCGATCGCAACCTGGCCAGCCTGAGCAACGGACATATCGAATACCTGGTCACCAGGCATATTCCGTTACAATCGTTCCAGGCATTGACGGCCTTCGCGGAATGCGTCATCAAGGGGACCAAACCGCAGCGCCGCAACAATTACGTTCATATGGACATCCTGCATCGCCGCAATCTCGACAATTATTGAGGCCGGGGTCGTTGCGGCGATCGTCGAGGCATCGGAGAAGGGAACGGTACGGTCGGCATTTTGCGGCAGCATCCGAGATCGTCGAGGAATCGGCTCGCACGTATGCCGATACTGCTCAAACGAATGAAGGGCATCCGCTCGCCGAAGCGGATTGTTCATAGCCGATAGAGTTCCAGACTTCATGGCCAACAGAGCCCAGGACCCGAGACCGATAGAGTTCCAGACTTCTTGGCCGACAAAACTCCAGAATTCGTGACCGGCAAAGCCCCACCCTCTTGGCCGACAAAACTCCAGAATTCGTGACCGGCAAAGCCCCACCCTCTTGGCCGACAAAACTCCAGAATTCGTGACCGGCAAAGCCCCACCCTCTTGGCC
>ERZ827363.1014-NODE-1014-length-28839-cov-6.120866_pt1 | contig 28839 bp, 20 predicted proteins | sample MGYA00519776_ERZ827363 | MGnify/ENA primary metagenome ERZ827363 (study PRJEB31778, sample SAMEA3449288) | human gut metagenome | biome: human gut; feature: human-associated habitat; material: faeces | place: United Kingdom | collected 2010/2012 ...
CTGCTGGGCACCGACCCCGACTGTGACCGCTGCGGCACCGCCGTGCCCGACGGCAAGGGCGGCTACCGCCTGATTACCGGCAATGAGATGGGTATCATTCTGCTGGATTACATCTGCCGCACCCGTCTGACCCAGGGAACCATGCCCGCCGACCCCGTGGCAGTAACGACCATCGTTTCCACCGATATGGCAACGCCGGTTGCAAAAAAGTACGGCGTCGAGCTGCGCCGCACATTGACCGGCTTCAAATTCATCGGTGAACAGATCGGCAGGCTGGAAGCCGAGGGCCGCGCCGACCGCTATATCTTCGGCTTTGAGGAGAGCTACGGCTACCTGTCCGGCGCACACGTCCGCGACAAGGACGCCGTCAATGCCACGCTGCTGGTCTGCGAGGCCGCCGCCTGGTACGCCCAGCAGGGAAAGACGCTGCTGGACGCCATCGAGGCGCTGTACAAGGAGTTCGGCTACTACCGCAACGCGCTGTGCAGCTTCGCCTTTGAGGGCGAGAGCGGTATGCATACGATGCAGAACCTGATGAAGAACCTGCGCGCCAACGCCCCGGCGGAAATTGCCGGGTACAAGGTGGAAAGCGCCGTCGATTACGACACCGACGGTACCGGTCTGCCCCGCGCCAATGTTCTGGAATACCACCTGGCGGGCGGCCACAAGCTGATGATCCGCCCCTCCGGCACCGAGCCGAAGATCAAAGTTTATCTGTCCGCCGTCGGCGAGAGCGAAGCGGCCGCCGACGCCGTGAACGCCGCACTGAGCAAAGCCGCTGCAGAAATAATGAAAGTGTGATCGTATGGCAATCGTAAAATTGACCCCAAGCTGCAAAGATTATCTGTGGGGCGGGAGCCGCCTGCGCACCGATTTCGGCGTGCAGAGCAGCCTGGACCCCCTGGCCGAAGCATGGGTGCTGTCCTGCCACCCGGACGGCCCGAGCTACCTGCCCGACGGCAGCACGCTGGCTGACTATGTGGCCGCCCACCCGGGGTGCCTTGGCACCGACTGCGAGAAGTTTGAGCAGTTCCCGATCCTGACAAAATTCATCGACGCCAAGAACAATTTGTCTATCCAGGTGCACCCCTCCAACGAGTATGCGCTGAAAAACGAGCACCAGTACGGCAAGACCGAAATGTGGTATGTGCTGGACTGCGAGCCGGGCGCGTTCCTCTACTACGGCTTCGACCACGAAATTTCCAAAGAGGAATTTGCCGAGCGCATCAAAAACAACACCCTGACGGAAGTTCTGAACGCCGCGCCGGTGCACAAGGGCGACTGCTTCTTCATTCCCTCGGGCACGCTGCACGCCATCTGCAAGGGCATCGTCGTGGCCGAGGTCCAGCAGAACTCCAACGTGACCTACCGTGTCTACGACTATGGCCGTGTGGGCGCCGACGGCAAGCCCCGCGCCCTGCACGTGGAAAAGGCGCTGGACGTGACCCTGCGCACGCCGCCGGTCAAGCATGATTTCGGCGGGCATCTCGCCCAGTGTGAGTATTTCACCGTCGATGCCAAGAACGGCGATTTTGACGGTGTGGCCGATGAGAAGAGCTTTGTCTCGCTGCTGATCACCGACGGCACGGGTGAACTGACCTGCGGCGGCGAGACCGTCCCGGTCAAGAAGGGCGAGAGCTACTTCCTGCCCGCCAACAGTGGCGCGTACACTGTCAAGGGCCAGTGCCAGACACTGGTGACGGTGGTGTAAAAAGAAAACAAAAAAGCCTTCTCCCTTGGGAGAAGGTGGCCAAAGGCCGGATGAGGGGCGCGTTTGCCGTTATTGCCCGTGAACGGGTTGTAATTGCAGCGTCGCCCCTCATTAGTCTGCTTCGCAGACAGCTTCCCCCAAGGGGGGAAGCCAAAAGTAAAGCACCGCATCACGGTTTGTTGACCGTGATGCGGTGTATTTGTTTACAGGGCTTTGATATACGCCAAATCGGCCTGCGCGGCGGGGAGGATGACCTCGTCCCGCAATAGGGCGGCGTCGGGGTGGTCGCGGTGGAGCCATTCGCGGATGACGGTGTAGTCCATCTGGCCCGCGCCCAGGGCAGTGGGGGTGCGCGGCGCGTCGGGGTGGAACACGGCGTCCTTCATATGGACACAAGCTAAATCTTTGCCGATGACCTCGCACCAGGCGGGCCAGAACGCGGCCTGGCGGGGCACATCCGCCGCCGTCAGCACATTGACCGGGTCAAAGATGATGTGGAAGTGGTCGTGGTCAGCCACGGCCTCTTTCAGGGTGCGCAGCTTTTCCACCGTGCCCAGCGTGTGGACGAACACCGGTTCCAGCGCAAAGCAGGCGTCGATTTTGGCGGCCTGCTCCACAATACGCAGGATGCTGTCGGTCAGCAGCGGCAGGGTCGCAGCCTTCTCATCCTCGGTCAAATCGCGGCAGGCGCTTTCGCTGCCGACGTGTTTCGCACCGACTGCTTTCTGGTAGTGCAGGGCGCGGCAGACTGTGGCGACGGCGTTTTCGCGGATGGCGGTGTCAGGATTGCTCAGATCCTGGTAGCAGCTCAGCACCGAGATTTCGATGCCTGCCTCGGCGAAAGCCGTGCGGATATCCGTGAGCTGGGCGGGGGTGATATCGGTAAAATTCGGGATGCCCCGGATAGCCTTGGGCATGGCCAGCTGGGCGGCATTGTAGCCGTTGGCGGTCAGCACATCGGCCAGACCTTTGGCGGTAAAGCACCCGTAATCATGGGCGCGGCAGCCGTATTTCATGGGGGGAAACCTCCTTGTGTAAGGGTAAATATGCAGTGACGGCAGGGCTGCGGGCCGGGCGTGCCCGACCTCTACCGGGAGGACGCACCGTGCCCTTTCTGCATCGTTCAAAAAATGCCCCCCGGCAAACCGGAGGGCAGCTGCGGCAAGAGAGAGGGAATCTTACCCCTTGACGCCGCCGGCGGAGACACCGCCGACAATGTATTTTTGCAGGATCATGAAGAGGATGACGATGGGCAGGATGGACAGAACCGATGCCGCCAGGATCGAGCTCCAGTCCACGCCGGTGTTGCCGATGAAGTTCTTGATGGCAATCTGGATCGTGTACTTCTTCTGGTCAGACAAAACCAGCAGCGGCAGGATGTAGTCGTTCCAGCGCCACATGAAGCTGAAGATCGTCAGCGTGATGGTGACGTTGGAGCCCAGGGGCAGCATGATGTTGGAAAAGATCTTCCACTCGCTGGCACCGTCGATACGCGCAGCCTCGACCAGAGACAGCGGCAGCGACATATAGTGCTGGCGGTACATGAAGATACCGGTCGTGGTGGTGACAACAGGCAGGATGACGCCCCAGATGTTGTTGTACAGGCCCATGGCGCTGATAACGCTGAACTGGGGGACGGTCAGCGTCTCACCGGGGATCAGGGTGCCCAGCAGGAACACGCCGAACACGAGGTTGACGTACTTGATCTCAAAGCGGTAGATGGCCAGCGCATAACCGCACATGGCGCTGATAAGCAGTGTGATGAGGGTGCCGACCACAGCCAGGAACAGGCTGTTCTTCACATAGCCCATGAAGCCGCCTGCCAGGACAGAGGAGTAATGCTCCGTCGTCGGGGTGGAGGGGAACATATGCAGCGGGTAGGTGAACAGCTCGCCGGACGGTTTGAAGGAGCTGAGCACCAGCCAGATAATGGGGAAAATCACGATGACGCCGATTGCCAGAGAAAGGATCGTCATTGGAATGCTGACGCGCTTGTCTTTCATCAGGTTTCACCTCCGTTATTGACCTTGAACTGGGCAAAGGCAATCAGGGCAAAGATGATCATGACAACGGTGGAAATGGCCGAAGCATAACCGTACTGCATCTGGTTGAAGCCCTTGTCGAAGATGTACTGGATGATAAAGGTGGTGCTCAGGCCGGGGCCGCCCTGCGTGATACCTTGGACCAGGGCGTACTCTTTGAGCAGGTTGACGGTGGACAGCAGCACGACCATGAACGTCGTGGGGGCCAGCATCGGGACTGTGATGCGGAAGAAGGCCTGCACACCGCTGGCACCGTCGATGGTAGCAGCCTCATACAGATCATTGGAAATGCTGTTGATACCGCCGATGTAGAGGATCATGTTGAAGCCGATGGACGCCCAGACCGATGCGAACGCGATGACAAAGGTGGCAAGACGCGGGTTCAGCGACCATTCCAGCGCGGTGCCGCCCATCGAACGGATGATAAAGTTTACAAGGCCGTACTCCTGGCTGAACATCCAGTTGATGGTAATACCGACGACCAGCGAACTCATCAGAACGGGGATGTAGACCATCGTGCGGGTCAGGCTCTTGCCGGCAACGCGCTTAGAGCAGAGCAGTACCGCCACCAGCAGCGGGATGATGACGCGGAACGGCAGCGTGCAGACCGTGTACAGCAGCGTCCGCCCCAGGGACAGATAGAACTTGGAGTCTTTAAACAATGTAATGTAGTTTGTCAGACCCACAAAGTCAATGGTTTTCCAACCGTCATAGTTGGTGAAGGAAAAAGCGATGCTGAGCACAAGCGGCACAAGGAAAAAGACACCGAACAAAATGCAGCAGGGCGCACAGAACGCCCAGAATGCGCCGGTGTGCTTCAGCGACGATTTCTTCTTCATATTCATTCCTCCTTTATTCTCTTTGGCCGGGATTCCACCGCCCGGTTCCTTCGATATGCTTAGTATAGCATTGCAAAAGGCGCAAATACCACCGTTTTTTTGCTTGCTTGCCCCAAAATGCATTGCATTTTTTGCGCGATTTTGGCAGGTGGTGCAAAATCTGACCGTCGTCTTGGCGAAAACGTACAAATGCAATGCTGTGAAATTGTGCAAACTGTAAAATCATGCATCCACAGTGAATGTCACTGCGCAAATTGTACATGGATTGTGCAAATTTCAAAGGGATGCAGCGTCAGCGGCAGGCTGTGCTGCACGGCTTCTTCTCCGGGTAAGGGCTGTTCCATCGGCGTGCAGCGCACGGCAGCGGCATCATCCGGCAGGGCCAGCGCCGCGCGGGTGCGGGTGCCCCAGCTCTCATACAGGCGCAAAATCAGGCCGGAGCCATCCTCGGCTTTCTTCACGGTCTCCAACACGACATTGGGGGCATCTACGCGGAACTGGCTGTACGCGGCAGGCAGCGTGCCCGCGGGTTGGGCGGCCACGGCCAGAGGCAGCGCCGGGGCGTTCAGGTCGTACCCGGCGGGGATGACCCCGCCCTGCCGCCAGTCGCCCAGGTGGGGCAGCAGCGCATAGGTAAAGTCGTGGGCCCCCTGGTCGGCGTGGGGGTCCGGGTAGGTGGCGGCCCGCAGCAGCGAGAGCCGCAGCACGCCGTCGTGGACATCATAGCCGTAGCGGCCGTCATTCAGCAGCGCCGCGCCGTAGCCCGGCTCGGACAGGTCGGCCCACTTATGGGCGCAGACCTCGAAGCGGGCCTCGTCCCAGCTGGTGTTGGTGTGGGTATCCCGGGCAATGCTGCCGAACTGGATGTCATACTGGGCGCGGTCGGCGCAGATATCCACCGGGAAAGCAGCTTTCAGCAGCACATGCTGCTCGTGCCAGTCGATGTGGGTGGCAAAGTCGATGCGGCGGCTGTGGGGGTAGAGGGTGATATCCTGCACGAGCTGCGACCGGGAAATGGCGCGTTCCAGATGCAGGCGGCAGCAGACCGGGCTGTTCTCGGCCACAGTCAGGCGGGCCGCACCGTCCAGCGCAAAGCGGTGGCGGCGGTAGTATTTTTCCAGGTTCCAGGCGTCGTACTCGTCGGGGCGGTCCTCAAACAGCTGCAGCTCGTTGGCGCACTGCCCGGCGGGGATCAGCTCGCGGCCGGCCTCTTTGTCCAGCAGGGCGGTGATCTCGCCGCAGCCGTTGAATACGATGTGATAGAGCGGCGTGTCAATGATATAGCCGCCGTCGTTTTCGGTGACTTCGGCGCAGGGGGTCTCGGGTTCTGCGTCGGCAAAGGGGTAGAACCGCCAGCCCTTGGCGGGCAGGTCCTTGGCAACAAAGGTCAGCACGCCGTTTTCGGCATGGCAGGGCAGCGGGTGTCCGCCGTCGGTGATGCCGCTTGCCCCGCAGGCGACGCGGACGACGGTGTCCCTGGCAAAGCCCAGCTGGTTGAACACGACCACGCCGGGACGGTCGGTCTTGACGAGGGCCGCGACGGTGTGCAGCGCGTCATCGGTAATTCTGGCATCGGACGCGAGGATCTCGCCGTACTGCTGCTGCGAGACTTCGTATACCTCGCCCAGGGCCGAACCGGGTAAAATATCGTGGAACTGGTTAAGCAGGGTCAGCTCCCAGTTGCGGTGCAGCGCGGCGGCGGGGTAGGCGTAGCCGGTGCGCAGGCTTTCGGCCAGGGCGGCGGCGGTCTCGGCGGTCAGGTTGGCAAACTCGGCGGCGCGGTTGGCCCGCTTGTTGCGGCCCTGGCTGGTGAACACGCCGCGGTGGTACTCAAAGTACATCTCGCCGTGCCAGCAGGGCAAGTCGGCCTGCGTCTCGTCAAGGTGCTGCTTCAATTTGTCAAAGTAGGGGGCCGCGTGGGTCAGGCGGGTCTGGGGCGCACCGGGGATGCCCTTCTCCATGCGGCGGTTGATCTCCAGCATTTCAGCGGTCACACCGCCGCCGCCGTCGCCGTAGCCATAGCATTGCAGCACATCCTGGGTCAGCTCCTTGTCCTGAAAGCGCTGCCAGCAGCCCATGACCTGCCTGGGGTTCAGCAGGCCGTTGTAGGTCGTGTTGAAGCTCGGTTTCGGGTTGCGGTCGGGGCGCTTGTCGTAGTCCTTGGTGGAGATAAAGTAGGCCAGTACCTCGGTGCCGTCGATGCCGCGCCAGCGGGTCAGATCGTGGGGCATACAGTTGGTATCGTTCCAGGCCATCTTGGTGGTCATGAACCAGTCCATGCCGCACTGGGCCATAATTTGGGGCAGTGCGCCGCTGAAACCGAAGGCATCCGGCAGCCACAGGATGTGCCCCTGTTTGCCGAATTCCCGGCCGAAAAATTCCTGCCCGTGCAGGAATTGGCGGATCAGGCTCTCGCCGCTGGCCATGTTGCAGTCGGATTCCAGCCACATACCGCCCTCCGGTTCCCAGTGGCCGTCGGCGACGCGGGCGCGGATCTTCTCAAACAGCGCGGGGCAGTCTTTGCGCACAAAATCGTAGAGCTGCGGCTGGCTGGACAGGAACTTGTACTCGGGGTAGCGGTCCATCAGGTAGTTGACGGTGGCAAAGCTGCGAATGGCCTTTTCCCGCGTCTGGGCCAGCGTCCAGAGCCAGGCCACGTCGATGTGGGTGTGGCCGACACAGTCCACCGTGACCGGCTGCCGCTGGCAGAAGCTCTCGTAAAATTCCTCTTTCATATAGCGGCGGGCGGCGGCGACGCTGGCGTAGAATGCGGCGCTGTACGGGTCGCGCAGATCGAGCATATCCAGCGCTTTTTCCAGATACCGCCCTATGCCGATGGCGTTGGTGTCGCCCTCGTCCAGCTGGACAAGCACCTCGTAAGGGGCTTTCAGGTCGTAGTACAGGCCGGTGATCTCATCGTCCCGCACGGCAGTCTCGACTTTTAAAAAGACGTCCTGGGCCGGGGTGTTGCAGTAGGTGTACAGTCCCAGCTGCCAGGTCTGGCCCTCGGCAGCGGCGGGGGGCAGGTCAAACTCGGTGTGGTTGACATCCAGCCCGCAGACCAGCGCACCATTTAAGTAGGCGAGGAACTGGGGGTTGTTGTTGTTCCAGATATCGGTTGCGCCGGTGGAGACCAGGCAGACAAGGTGACGCCCGGCACTGCCCGCCGGTGCGGTGATGCCGCCCCGGAAGCAGTAGTGGGCCTCCACGCCGCCGATAGCATCACCGGGGGCAAAGGGAGTCCAGCCGGGGGCTGTGGTGGGGTCCTCCTGCACGGTGTCCCAGCTGTGGTAGGGGCAGGATTTTTTGCGCAGCCCCAAAACCGGGGTGCGCCCCTGCAGCGCCAAAGTGCGCAGGGCGTCAAGCACCGGGCGCGCCCGGCGGCGGAGTTCAGTGTTTTGCATGGCGGCTCCTTCCTTTTTTATAAGATTGAGTGTGTGGTAAGGGAAGCGGCGTCCAGGGGACTGGCCGCCCTACGAGGCAGCAAGGCGGGTAACGGTATTGTAGGGGCGAACGTTGTTCACCCGCACCCAGACAACCCCTGTTCAGGCACAGTATAACATCTCAAAACTGTGCAGACAATGCAGTTTTTGCGCGGTAGGGGGCGAACGGTGCGCATTTATTGTTTATGGGGGAAAACGACTGCTTTTTATTAAAATTTGGTTACAGAAACATTGCATTTCTTTCACTGAAAAAATAAGCGCCGGCGCAAAATAAGCGCAACTTGGCATCATTAGAACAAACGATGTGTGAAAAGTGCACAATTTCAGCCGCTTTTCTTGATGCAATTTGCCAGATTGAAAAATCGAGGCGCAAAAAATGCAATATGCCGCAATGCAAATCAGCAAGATAGGCGTAGAGAATCCACCCGCCGCAATGGTACACTATGGATACACCAAGGGAGCTGAAAGCCCAGTTCCCAAGCCCCGGAACGGAGCAACCGGGTGAGGGCCCGGTGGATATACCCTACTTTTATTTCTACTTTACAGGAGGTAAAACCAACATGAAAAAAGCACTTTCTCTGGCTCTGGCAGCCGCGATGGCGGCTTCTCTGGCAGCCTGCGGCGGTTCTCCCGCTGCATCTACGGCCAGTTCCGCTGCAACAACGGACACCGCAGCTTCCGGCGCCGCTTCTGCCGGCGGCCAGACCCTGAAGGTCATGCTGTCTGAGGAGCCCGGCGAGGGCGATGCATTCGCTACCACCCTGAACAAGTGGGCCGACGAGACCGGCAACACCGTTGACATCATGGTCATCCCCTACGATGACCAGCTGACCAAGTTCCCCCTGATGGCCAAGAACAACGACCTGCCGGATCTGCTGTCCACCACCCGTCTGGCCCGTCTGTACCCCGATGAGTTCGAGGATCTGGGCAAGTGCATTGACACCTCCATCTTTGAGCCGCAGGCCCTGCAGATCATCAGCCAGAACTACCTGACGGATAAGCTGTCTGTTCTGCCCCAGCAGTTCACCATCACCAACGTATTCTACAACAAGGATGCTTTTGAGGCTGCCGGCATCGAGTGCCCGACGGTGGACGACCGCTGGACCATGGACGAGGTCTATGAGGCTGCCAAGAAGCTGCAGGATTCCGGCGCTGTCAAGTACGGCATGGCTATGGATGCCTCCCGCGCCCGTTATGACAACCTGATGTACATGAACGGCGGTTCTCTGGTCGAGAAGGACGGCGACTCCTTCAAGGTCGTTGCAGACAGCCAGCAGAACATTGACACCCTGCAGGCCTTTGTCGATGCCAACAACAGCGGCATCATGCCCAAGGCCATCTGGGCCGGTGGCTCCAGCGACAACCCGGGCGACTACTTCAAGAACGGTGACGTAGGCATCTACTTCTCCGGCTCCTGGAACTACAACCCCTTCGTGCAGGATATCACCAGCTTCAAGTTCGGCGTCATGCCCTCTCCTGTCGGTTCTGCAGGCGGTTCCGCTATCCTGGGCGGTGCCGGTCTGGCCGTTCCCACCAACGCAAAGAACAAGGATTTGGCTATTGAGTTCCTGAAGTGGTTCTACACCGACAAGAACTTTGCCGATTATCTGGCACTTGATAAGGGCCTGTCCTCTCTGAAATCCGTCACCTATGAGCCTGCTGATCCCGATCAGGCTGCCGACTACAAGGTCCTGCAGGCTGAGGTCGGCCAGACCACCGATGCATTCGCCATCGACGAAAGCTCCGAGTGGCGCAACTACTACGACAACGAGTACCGTGACGCTCTGAAGCAGGCTGTCAACGGCGACCTGACTCCGTCTGACGCTCTGACCGAGTTTGCTACCGCACTGGCTGACAAGGCCGGCTGGGCACACTAATCAACCGAATCAACAGGGGAAGTGATTCCCCAGGGCGAACAGACGCCCCGCCCAAACCGGGCGGGGCGTCTGTTGTTTTTTTATAAACCTTTTTAATAAAGGAGAAGCCGAGGTATGGCAAACGAATTGCATTTTCCCTTGTTTCACGGGTATGTGGACCGCTGGCTGGTCAGCGGCGTGACCGAAACGCCGGTCATCACCAAGCCCACGGCCCTGCACGGTGCCGAAAACGAGAAGCTGAACACCGCCCCCAAGGATAAACCCGGCGAGGAACAGTTCAAGGCCGAGCGCCGCGCCAAAGCCACTGCCTGGCCCGCGCAGCTGGACACCCGCCCCGGCGGGCTGGTGGGCAGCGCGGATAACGTTACCCCCTTTACCGTCTACTGGCCGTTTGACGATATCGGCGTGACCTATGCCTGGGACTGTGAGACACCTGCCTGCCTGAGCGCCTGGGCCTACACCGAGCTGGACGCCGCCGAGGCGGGCAGTGTGCCCTTTGACCTTATCACCTGCGGCGGCGCGGCCCTCTGGCTGAACGGCGAAAAGCTGACCGAAGTGACCCCCTACCACCACAACGAGCCTGTCCCAACGCCGTTGACCCTGCCGCTGCAAAAGGGCCGCAACAAGCTTCTTGTGTTCTTTGACAACTACGCCGAGCGCGATGCTACGATCATTCTGCGCCTGCGCTGGAAGGGCGAGGGCGCCGCGCCCGAACAGGTCATCCCGGTGGGGGAGGCCGACGCGGCCCGCCTGGCCGAGGCCGAGCACCTGATGCGCAGCCTGGCGTTCCACCGCAACCACTTTACCGCCGGCCCGGTGCTGCTGGACTACGACGGCGCGGATATCGCCGAGAGCTACCACCTGGCCTTTGTCGGCGGCACCGAGGAAAATGTCAAGGGCGGCGTGCTCTTCCGCCGCGAGGCTGACACCCTCCCCCACGCGAGTCAAATCAGCCTGGGCGACTGCAAGACCTTCCCGCTGGCATTTTTGCTGCTGCAGGTCACGACCGAGGTCGAGGGCATCCGGCTGACCCGACCCATCAGTGTGGAAATTCACACCGAGAGCGTGCTGCCCCGCGCCCTGCCCACCGTGGCCGAGCGCAAGCGCCAGGCGCTGGAGCTGCTGGCCCGCTGGGGCGAGCAGAACACGAACCGCGCACTGGCGATCTTAGCCACCGGCGGCGACACCGCCGAGGCAGAAAAGCTGCTGGCCGTGCAGTCCGACTACATCCGCCGCCGTTTCGACTGCAGCGATTTTTACCTTGTCTACTACCCCTACATCCTGCGCACCTTCGGCAAACGCGGCAGCGGTATTTTGTCCGAAAAGACCGAGAACGAGCTGACCGACTGTCTGCTGGGTTTCCGCTATTGGATCGATGAGCCGGGCAACGACGCCATGTGGTTCTGGAGCGAGAACCACGCCCTGATGTTCCACACCTGCCAGCTGCTGGCGGGCGAGCTGTTCCCCGATGAGGTCTTTACCAACAGCGGACTGACCGGCCGCCAGATGCAGGCCAAGGCCAAGAATATGCTCTACGACTGGTTCGTCACCTTCCGCAAAGAAGGCTTTACCGAGTGGAATTCCAGCCCCTACCTGCCCATTGACACGCTGGGCTTCGGCAGCCTGTATGCCTTTGCCCAGGACCCCGCCATGCGGGAGCTGGGCCGCGAGGGCATGGATTTTGCCTACTACCTGCTGGCCGTCCACAGCCAGCAGGGCATCTTCGCCTCGTCGTCGGGCCGCACCTACATCAAGGAGCAGTTCGGCAACTGGTCCAACTGCCCCTCCGGCCTGAGCTGGATCGGCTATGGGTACGGCGTGCCGGGCCACGCGGGCAAGGGTATCACCTCCTACTGCCTGTCTGATTACGAGCCGCCGAAGGAGTTTGCCCAGTGGTTCAGCATCCCCCGGGGCAAGGAAATGATCTGCCAGACGACCCAGGGCAATGACGGCTATGTGGATCTGTACACCTACAAGACCGCCGACTACATGATGACCAGCGCCAACGACTTCCACCCCGGCGAGCCGGGCCATCAGGAGAACCCCTTCCAGCTGACCTTCAACGCCGTGGCGCAGCTGTGGGTCACCCACCCCGGCGAGCGGGTGCTCTTCGGCGCGGCGCGGCCGTCCTACTGGGCGGGCAATGGCACCCTGCCCAAGGTCAACCAGTACAAGGCGTTCGCGGGGCTGATCTATGATATCGCCCCCGAACACCCGGTCGATTTCACCCACCTGTACCTGCCGTCGATGGAGTTTGACCGCTGCGAGGTCGAAGGCAAGTGGGCCTTTGTGCAGCTGGGCAGTGCCTATGCGGCGGTGTATTGCAGCAATGGGATGCGGATGCAGGACTTCGGCTCCAACAAGGACCGCGAGTGCATCGCTGAGGGCCGCCGCTGCATCTGGCTGGTGCGTGCCGCGCAGGCAGACGAGTTTGCGGCGTTTGAGGATTTCAAGGCCGCCATGCGCGGGGCTGCGCTGGACGCCGATGCCGAGGGCCGCCGCTACCGCTTTGTGGACCCCGTCTACGGCGAACTGCGCTGCCAGTGGGGCGAGACGCTGTATGTAAACGACGCCCCGATGCAGTACAGTGATTTTGACAATTATGGAAAACTGACGATGCAGGAAAAATAAAAGAGGTGCCTGCCCCGAGAAGGGGCGGCACCAGAAAATGTTACACCTTCGTGCTCCCCGGGGAGGGTTCCTTCTCGAAGGGAATGGCGGTGATGGGGGTGGCGACGCCGTTGACGCGGAACTGGGACGGCGAGGTATGGCAGAACTTGTTGAACACCCGGTTGAACTGGGAAAAACTCGTAAAGCCGCAGCTCGTCGTGATATCGGCAATTTTCATGTCGGTGTACAGCAATCGCTGCTGGGCGTTGCGCACCCGGGTGATCTGGATGTAGTTGATGAGTGAGAACCCTGTCACCCGGCGGAACTGGTGCGACAAATAGTACGGACTGATGAAGAATTTCTCCGCCAGATATTCCAGCGAAAGCTCGCTGGCGTAGTGCCGGTGGATGTAGCTGGTCACGGCGTAGACCTTCTGGGTGATGGAATCGCTGAGCTCCTGCGGCTCGTAGCTGCTCTCGCCCGCGTGCTGGGCCACGGTGGCCAGAAATTGCAGGAAGTGGCAGTGGATGAACTGCTGCGTCAGCGGGGTCATCGGCTGCTTGCCCAGCGTGAAGATCGCGTTCAGGTGCGAGAATGCCTGAGCCCGCGTCTCACCGGTAAAGCGGTAGATGGGCACCTCGGCCCCGAAGGGCTGTAAACAGCTTTGCAGCATTTCGTGCAGCGCGGGGGAATCATCCGGCACGCGGAAGTTGATGATAAGCCGCCGGCAGTCGCCGCCCGACGGATACTCGGTCTTGTGCATCATGGAAGGGCGCAGCAATACGATATCATAGGGCTGCAGGGTGTAATAGTCGCCCTCGATGAGATGGGATGCACGGCCGCTTAACAGAATGTGTATCTCGTGAAACTGGTGGAAATGCTGGAAACTCATGTTGATCTTGAACGACCGCGAATCGTAGTCGAACAGGTAAAACAGCGGCGAATCCAGGTCGTTGATCGAAATCATGTACCCCTGATTGTACAGCAATGCGTCGTCCAGATACATAGGCAGCCTCCGTCAAAAATGTTCCTGTCTCTATTATACTCGCACTCGCAAAAAGTGCAATATATTTCAGTGACAAAGACAAAATCAGAGTGGTTTTTGCCTTTGCCCCTATGCTATACTTTAGGCAAGTTCGAACGTTATGTCTACCTATTATAATAAAAAGGAGAAAACCACCATGCAGAAAGCTGATATTGAAAACAAACTGGAGCTTTGCATTGAGAGCTTCAAATCTGTCCTGTATGAAAAGGACGAGACCTTCCTGGAGAACATGGCGAAATCCAACATGGATCAGGGCAACCTTGCCCGCTATATGCTGTGGGAGTGGACCCAGGGCGTGGGCCTGTACGGCCTGTGGAAGCTGTTTGAGAAAAAGCACGACCAGCGCTGCCTGGATGTGCTGACAGAGTACTACGACGCCCGCATTGCCGAGGGCCTGCCCAGCAAGAACATCAACACGATGGCCCCCATTTTTGCCCTGAGCTACCTGTATGAGTACACCAAAAATGAAAAGTACGGCGATATCTGCAAAGAGTGGGCCGAGTGGGCCATGCACGGCCTGCCCCGCGCGGGCGAGGGCGGCTTCCAGCATGTCACATCCGATCGCGTCAACGATGGCGAGCTGTGGGACGATACGCTGTTCATGACTGTGCTGCCGCTGGCCAATATCGGCCGCATCCTGGGCCGCCAGGACTACATTGACGAGGCTGTCTACCAGTACCTTGTCCACACCAAATATCTGGCTGACAAAAAGACCGGTCTGTGGTATCATGGTTTCTGCTTTGATGGCTGCCATAACTTTGCCGAGGCTTTCTGGGGCCGCGGCAACAGCTGGGTGACGGCTGCCATCCCCCTGCTGCTGGAAATCGTCCCCGTAGGCAACCCCGACCGCCGCATCCTTGAAAACGCGCTGCTGCGCCAGATCGAGAGCCTGGCCAAGTACCAGGACGAGGGCGGCATGTGGCACACCCTGATCGACGACCCGACCTCCTACCTGGAGGCCAGCGCCACCAGCGGCTTCGGCTTCGGCATCCTGAAAGCCGTCGAGCAGGGCATCGTGCCCGAAAGCTACCGCGCCAATGCCATGCGCGCCTTGCAGCCTGTGTTGGACTGCATCGATGAAAAGGGCGTTGTGCAGCAGGTGTCCTACGGCACCCCGATGGGCCGCGAGAGCAAGGACTTCTACAAGCAGATCCCCCTGCACCCGATGCCCTACGGCCAGGCCATGGCAATTCTGTTCCTGATGGAAGCTGAGGCCCAGGTCTGATGACAAAAAAATGGAGCAGCCGCCTTACCTTCTTTGCCTTTGTGGTGCTCATGGTGGGGCTTGGCAGCAATGACAGCCTGCGCGGAATTTTTTCCACGATCTTCCAAGAGCATTTTTCCCTGACGACGACCCAGCTGGGGCTGATCGTCACGGCAAGCTACATCGGCAATCTGGTGTTTTTGCTGGTGGGCGGCAACCTGAGCACCCGCTTTTCCAAAAAGCGCGTGCTGCAGGTGCTGATCCTGATTTGGATGGCCGCTCTGGCGCTGTTTGCCTTTACCAGCAATTACACGGTGCTGCTCATCGGCATGGCTCTGGCGCTGGGTTCTTCCACCTTATTGAATACCACGATGAACCTCATCACGCCGCTGCTGTTTGCCATAGCGCCGGGGTTCTTCGTCAACTTCCTGTTCTTCACTCAGGAAATCGGCACCAGCGGCAGCCAGTATATTTTGGGCAGCCACGCCGACGGCTTTGCCTTCTGGCAGCACACAAATCTGGTGCTGCTGATTCTGGGCGCGGTGGCCTTTGTGCTGCTGCTCTTCTGCAATGTGCCGGAGGAAGCCGCCGCCCCGGCGGATGCCCCGGCACAAAAGGGCGGCTATGACTGGCGTATCATCGTGCCCTATGTGCTGGTGTTCGGGTTCTACTTTATCGCCGAGCACGGCGTCATGAACTGGATGGTCGCCTACGGCGTAGACGGTCTGGGCCTGCCCCAGGCCTCGGCGGCCAAGTATCTTTCGGTGTTCTTTGGCGGTATGATGATCGGGCGGCTCTGCCTGTCCCCGCTGGTGGATAAACTGGGGGCCCTCAAAAGTCTGGCGGCTTTCGGCGGCGTGTCCTGTGTGCTGTATCTGATCGGCTCGCTGGGCGGCGCGGTGACGATGCCCGTCTGGGCCATCAGCGGCTTGTCCTTCTCCATTTTGTACCCCACGCTGGTCATGAGCATCCGGCTCTATTTCCCGGCGCAGCAGGTCTCCGGCGCGGCGGGCACGATTTTAAGCATCGCGTCGCTGGCGGATATCCTGTTCAACGTCGGCTTCGGCAAGCTGGTGGATATGACGGGCTATGCCGTCAGCATCCGGGTCCTGCCGCTGTCCGCACTGGCATTTTTCATCGTGTTTATACTGTTTACGAAATTCTGCAAACCGACGCAGAAATTGAAATAAAGTGAAAGAAGCGAGGTAGATTATGCGTTATTGTATCGGAATCGATCTGGGCGGCACCAACATCGCAGGCGGCATTGCCGACCTGGACGGGAAACTGCTGCTGACCGACAGCATCAAGACCGGGCTGCCCTGCCCGGCGTCGGACATCGCCGACCGTATCGCGCTGCTCTGCCGCCGCATGGCGACTGCCCTGGGCCTGGCCCTGAGTGATGCCGCCTGGGTGGGCATCGGTGCGCCTGGCAGCGTCGATGTGGACACCGGCACCGTGCTGTATGCCAACAATCTGGAATTTGACAACGTCCCGCTGGGCCAGATGATCCACGAGCGCACCGGCCTGCCCGTCTATGTGGATAACGACGCCAACGTTGCCGCCTGGGGCGAGTACTGCGCGGGTGCAGGCAAAGGGAGCAGCAACATGGTCATGGTCACGCTGGGCACCGGTGTCGGCGGCGGCGTAGTGCTGAACGGCAAGCTGCTGACCGGCTGCAACGGCGCAGCGGCCGAACTGGGCCACTTTGTGATTGATATGCACGGGAAAGAGTGCAACTGCGGTATGCGCGGCTGCTTTGAGCAGTACGGCAGCGTCACGGCGCTCATCTGCCAGGCGCGGGAGGCCATGGCCGCCCATAAGGAGAGCAAGCTTTGGGCGCTGGCGGAAAACGAGGAAGCCAACGTCAACGGCAAGGTCATCTTGGCTGCCTACGACGCGGGCGACGAGACCGCCGTGCAGGTGGTCAACACCTATGTACACTACCTCTGCGTCGGCGTGACGAGCATCATCAACATCTTCCAGCCCGAGGTGCTCTGCTTGGGCGGCGGCATCAGCCGCCGCAGCGACGTACTGGTCGAGCCGATCCGGGCGTTCAATGCCGCACACGGCTATGGCCGCAGCTGCCCCAAGCAGCCCCGCATCATGTCGGCCGAGTTGTTCGGCGACGCGGGCATCATCGGCGCGGCCCTGCTGGGCAAAGGCAAATAAGGAGAGCGGACCTATGCGCAAACACTATGAACGTATCCTGCACGACAGCGAAAGCCGCGTGCAGCGCTATCTCGATATCCAGATTTTGGACGAGAACAGCCCCTTCTGCGGCGGTTTCCCCAAGGCGGACAGCCTGGCCGAGCCGAAAACGGCCATCTACCGCGCCACGACAATGACGGCCTGCTACCTGAACCCCGAGAGCCGCTATTATCTGGACGCCGAGCTGGGCCGCCGCCTGGCACTGGCGCTGGCTTTTGTGCGCCGCTCCCAGCGGCCCGGCGGCTACTTTGACCTCATCAACTGCAACTTCTTCTCCGGCCCGGACACGGCTTTCTGCACCAAGCGGCTGCTGCCCGCCTATGTCTACCTGTGTAAGGTCGTAGACGGCGCACTGTCCGCCGCGCCCGAAGCCAAGGCCGCTGCCGCAGAGCTGAAGCCTAAGTATGAGGCCATCATCCGCGATGCAGCCGATGCCCTGTGCCACTGCGGTTTCCACACCCCGAACCACCGCTGGGCCATCGCGTCGGTGCTGATGCTCTGCGCCAAGCTGTTTGATAAGCCCGAATGCCGCACCGCCGCCGAGGCCATCCTGAAAGAGGGCAACGACTGCAACGAGGACGGCGAGTACGCCGAACGCTCGGCCGGCAACTACAACCGCATCAACAACGATGCCATGATCATGCTGGCCGTGGCCACCGGCGACGAGAGCTACTATGCGCCGGTGCTGCGCAACCTGGAAATGATGCTGACCTACATCGACCCCGACGACAGCATTTTTACCAACAACTCCACCCGCTGGGACATGGGCAAAAAGATCTACCCGCGGGAGTATTATCTTGAGTACCTCTACATGGGCTATACCTGCCGCAAGCCCGAACTGCTGGACGCAGCCAACGCCATTATGCAGATGGTGGAGCGCCACGCCCTGCGCAGCTTTGACTGCCTCATCAACTTGATGCTGCTGCCCGAGCTGGCCGCGCTGGAGCACGAGGGCAGCGCGACCCCGACGAACTACCATAAATATTACGAAGGGTCGGGCATTGTGCGCTGCCGCCGCGGAAGCTGGTCCTACACGATCTTGAACAACAGCCCGAGCTTTTTGTTCTTCCAGCACGGCGACTTCACGCTGACCGTGCGCATCGGCGCGAGCTTCTGCGAGCACCGCAACTTTGTCCCCGCAGCGCTGGCCCCCAAGGACGGTGGCTATGCCCTGCACCAGACCATGACCGGCTGGTATTACCTGCCCTTTGCCGAAAAGCCCGCCACCAGCGATTGGTGGCAGATGGACAACGCCCACCGCGAAAAGCTCTACGGCCCCGACATGGTGTTTGACGTGCAGGTGAACGAGGTCGAAAACGGCCTGGACATCCACATCGTCAACTCCGGTATCGACCGCGCCCCGCTGCGGGTGGAGCTGGCCTTCAACGCGGGCTGCCGCGTCGAGAACGAGCATTTCATGCTCGAGGGCAATGACGGCGGCGGTGTCGTCGTCAAGGACGGCACGCTGGTCGCATCCAAGGGCGTGAACGGTATTTCGGTCGGCCCCTGCTTTGCCGAGCATAACTACACCGCCGGCAAGGAGGGCAGCATGGGCCGGATGGACGGCTGCTTTACCGCCTACCTGACCGCATACAGCACCTTTGACCGCACGATCTCCCTGCGCGCCGTGCCCAGCAAGTACGACCAGGCATAAAAACTGCATAATTTACCAGAGCACCTGCCAGTTTTGGCAGGTGCTTTTTCTTTTTGCTGGAAAATATAACCTTTTGCACATCCACGCACCTCGACGCATTTTGCGGGGCGGGGGCTGTATACTCCAAAGCGATCCCTGTGGGGGACAACCCCCATGGGAGACTGTGTGAGGAGGAACAGCATATGAGAAAACGTCTGTTGGCTGTGTTTCTGGCCTGCTGTATGGCGGCAAGCACGGCCAGCACAGTGTTCGCGGCGGACGATCTGCCCGCCCTGACCGAGCTGCCCGCCGTGGCTGCCCCGGCTGACCCTGACCCGCCTGCGGCGGAAGAAGTCGTGGTCGAGACCGAAGTGCCCGACCCCACGGCGGAACCGGCTCCGGAAACCACCGAACCCCCGCCGGACTCTGCTGCCGAGCCGACCCCGGAACCCGTGCCCACCGAGGCCCCTGCCCCGGAGCCGACAGCCGAGACAACACCCGAGCCGACGGCGGAACCTGCCCCCGAACCGACGGAACCGCCCACCCCGGACCCCACCGCCGCGCCAACCCAGGCCCCGGCCGGCCCGGAGCCGACGGCGGCCCCAACGCCGCAGCCTACCGTGCCCCCCGCGCCCACGGCCAGCCCGACACCGCTGCCCACGGCCAGCCCGGTTTCACAGCAGACTGCGGAGGAGACGGAATATGCCGCCGTGCTGGCAGCGCCTATACCAGAGCCGACGGCCGTGCCCCTTGTAGTGGACACGCTGGAAGTAGAGGACACCATCAGCACAGACGGCTGCTTTACCGCTGTCGTCAACGGCAGCGCGGAACGGCAGGACGTGACCTACACCTGGTATCGCAGCCACGATGGCCAGAACTGGGAGCAGGTCACGCCGCGCATCTGTACCGGCAGCGAGTGGAACATCACCGAGGGCAGCGAGCACAAGCTGAACGCCGCCATTGATTCCTGCATCGCCAATGTCGGCCCTACCGAGCGGCTGTATTACAAAGTGGAAGTCACCGGCTTCAACGGTACTAAGGCGGCCGAAGCCCGTGTGCCCTACCATTTGCAGCTGCAAAACGGCAGCTTTGAAAGCCCGAGCCTGCACAGCATGGCGGTGGAGCATACCCGGACCGGCGTGCTTTCCTATGCACCGGAGGACAAAGAACAGACCATAAAAAGCCATTTTGCCCAGTTGGCGGACACCACACAGGGGCTTGTATGGCACACGACAGGCCTTTACTACCACTGGACGGACGAGGAAGAAACACGCGCCGATAAAACCCAGTGGGCCAACTACATAGAAATTGTAGATGGAACCAACCACAACTATAATGACGACTTAGAAAACAACGACCCCAGGGTCAGCTACAACACCCGCAGCGCCCAGGACGGCAATCAGTTCGCCGAGCTGAACTGCGAAGCCTACGGTGCGCTCTATCAGGATGTGCTGACCGTGCCCGGCTCCACGCTGAACTGGTCGCTGGCCCACAAGGGCCGCAACGGCGCGGACACGATGGTGCTGCTGATCGCGCCGGTCACGGTGGCCGAAGCAATCACCAAAACGCTGACTGCCGCCGCCCAGAACGAGGCTAAAGACAGTGTGCGCAATGCCCTGAACGATCTGGTCGAGTACAACGGCCAGAAGGTACCCATCAGCACTTTTATGGTCGGCGGCGAAATGACCGATGGCATCGCCAACTGGGCAACACACAAGGGCACATACCAGGTCCCTGGCGGGCAGTATGTGAGCCGCTTCTTTTTCCTGGCGGTGCAAACCCAGGACGACAAGCGCACCGAGGGCAATCTGCTGGACAACGTCTGGTTCAGCACCGACCCTGCCCCGGCGGTGGCGGGCCGCGCAAATCTGACCATCCGCAAAACCATAACGGGCGGCCTGACTGTCGAGGAGCTGACCGCCGCGCGGGCAAACCTGACGTTCACCGTGGCGAACCAGAACGGTACGGTCGCGACGATCCACGGTGCGGATATGACCGTGGACAGTGCTGACCCCACCCGCAGCCGCTATACCCTGACCGACCTGCCGCTGACCAGCGACGACGGCAGCGTAAACTACACCTACACCGTGGAAGAGACTGGCCACGATGCCCCGGCGGGCCTGCTCTACCTGGGCACCCAGGCGGCGGTGAACGGTGACAATGAGCAGACAGGCACAAGCCTGGCGGACATTACGCTGACCACAAGCGCCGACACGACCGCAGAGTTCCGCAACATCTACGCCCGCCCCACCGGCAGCCTGCACCTGACCAAGGCTGTGGCCGACGAGGCGCAGCAAGCGGAAGCCGACGCAGTGACGAACACCTTCACGGTCAGCAGCCTGCCCATCGGCAGCTATACACTGCAATTTGATGATGGTACGACCGAAACGCGGGAACTAACGGCGGGCGGCGCGCTGACCATTGCGCTGAAGGGCCTCACCGGCGTGACGCTGAAAGACATCCCGGTCAACCGCTATACCGTGACCGAGACGGCCCACCCCGACCTGGCAAACTACTACTGCACGACCACCGCCGACGATGCCGCAGCCGAAGTGCAGGTCATGTCCGGCCAGACGGCAGAGGTGACCATCACGAACAGCTATGCGCCGTTCCTGACGCTGACCATCACCAAGCAGGTGACAGGCGGTCTGGGCGACGCCCGCCGTGAGTTTCCCTTCACGGCCACGGTCGCCGGCCAGGCCATCACCGCCGCCAGCGCCTATGTGACGAAAGGGGAAGGCGCGGCCCTGACCGGGAGCGGCTTCACGCTGCGCCACCGGGGCAGCATCACCATCGGCCACCTGCGCCCGGGGGATGCCTTCACCGTGACCGAGACCGACAACACCGGTTACGAGACGAGCTTCGACCTTGACGGCAGCGTCGAGGTCGGCGCCAGCGGCGGGGGAACCCTGGGCGCACAGAGCGCCACGCTTACCTGCGTCAACAACAAGGACGGCGCACCGCCCACGGGATTTGGCCCGGACACGGCCCCGGCAGTCTGGATGCTGCTCTGCGCCCTGCTGGGCTTGGTCTGCCTGCGCCGCCGCAAGGGGGCGTGACCTATGGAGCCGCAGACCCGGCGCCGGGCAGCCTGGGCGGATATCCGGGAGTTTCTTGTGCGGGCCGGGGCGCTGGCCGCGCTGCTGGTCATGCTGTTCGGCGTCGTGTTCGGGCTGTACATCCAGCCCGATGCCGCGATGCATCCGCATTTGAAGCCCGGTGACCTGCTGCTGTTTTACCGGCTGCCCCGCAGCTGCACGGCAGGGGAGGTCGTTGTCTTTACCAAGGATGGCCAGCGCCGCACAGGCCGGGTCGCGGCCCGGGGCGGCGACACGGTGGAAGTGACCGACGCAGCGGCGCTTGTCATCAACGGCAGCACGGTGGCAGAGCCTGATATCTACGAAGAAACGCCGAAATATGACAGCAACGTGACCTACCCGCTGACCCTGGCCGACGGCGAATATTTTATATTATGCGACGCCCGCGCAGGCGCCCGCGACAGCCGCTGGTTCGGCCCGGTGCAGGCAGGGGAGATACAGGGCCGCGTGATCGCTGTATTGCGGCGGAATGGGATATAAAGGGGCGGCCTTGCCGTTGCCGTCCGCCTTTCCTTCCGAGCCATCCATCACATAAAAACGAGGTACTTACCATGAACACCATCAAACTTTCTGCCGCTCTCACCGCTGCTGTGCTGGCCGGGGCGCTGTCCACGGCGGCCTATGCAGCCGATGCCGAAAGACCTGCCAGCCGCATCACGGTCAGCGGCGGCAGCATCATCCTTAAAAAGGCCATCAACCTGGACAAAGCCCCCGGCGCGGGCGGCATCAAGGGCACGATCACTTTCAACGTGGCCGCAGGCCAGGATGGCGACCTGCCCCAGGCCCACACCGCGGACGAAATGCTCGGCACGGCGGATCAGCTTGCCAGTACCACGGCCACGGCGGAATTTACCGCCGATGCCCAAGGAAAAGCCAACACCGAGAGCAATGTGACCGTTGATTTCAATATGGACAAGTTCACAAAGCCCGGCATCTACTACTACCGTCTGACCGAGCAGGCCCACGGCATCAGCGGCCTGTCCACCGCGCCGCTCTACCTGCTGAAGGTCAGCGTCGCCAATGAGAGCGAGGCCGAGCCGGATGGACAGCACTTCAAGCTGGAGTATGCCATCCTGGCCGAGAAAGAGACCGGCACAAAAGCCGAGCTTGTCACCAACGAGTACACGACCCACAGCCTGACCGTGACCAAGCGGCTGGCGGGTGACTTTGCCAGCTATGGCGACAGCTTTGACTTTACGCTGCACATCACAGATCCTGACACCGAAAACCATATGGCGTCGGTGACGCTGCGCACCGGCCCGGCAGACGACGAGCTGAGCGGCCCCGGCACGGTGTATACCCTGGAGAACGGCAAGAAGGAGATCAAGGTGACCCTCAAGGGCAACGAGCAGTTGGAAGTGACCGGCCTGCCCGAGGGCGCGACCTATACCATCGATGAGAGCGGCACCGACGCGGCGAAATATACCTCGACCACCTGGGTGTTCCCCGGCGGCACCGGGAAAGGAACCAGCCTGGGCCAACAGACCATCGGCACGGCAGACGCGGCCATCACGGTCACGAACATCCGTGACGCGGTCACGCCCACCGGCCTGCTGTTGGATGCTGCGCCCTACGGCGCTATGCTGGCCCTGGCGGTGGGCAGCGGTGCGGTGGTGTTCCGCAAGCGCCGCTGTGATTGATGCTTTCCGCAGCGGCACACCTGGCCCGGCTGGGCAGTGCGGTGGTCAGCGCCCTGGCAGCCGTGCTGATGGCGGTGCTGCTGGCTTTCGGCGGGTTCGCCCTCTGGCAGGACGCTGCCGTCAGCCGGGGCGCATTTGCCAGCGCGGACCTGCTGCAATATAAGCCCGCCGACAAGAACACTGCTGCCCCGACACTGGCCGAATTGCAGGCGCTGAACCCCGACGTCTGCGGCTGGCTGACCATCGACGGCACCCACATCGACTACCCGCTTGTGCAGGGCGCGACGAATATGGACTACATCAACCGCGACGTCTACGGCGAATTTTCGCTGTCGGGGGCGGTGTTTCTGGACAGCCGCAGCAAGGCGGATTTCAGCGATGGGTATTCCATTGTCTACGCCCACCATATGGAGAATGGCGCAATGTTCGGCGATATATCAAAGTTTGTGCAGGCAGACTACTTTGCGGCGCACCCTTCCGGCAGTCTGATACTGCCCGATGCAGCGTATGAGATCGAGCTGTTTGTCTGCCTGGAGGCAGACGCCTACGACGCGGAGATTTACGCTGTGGAGCGCTACACCGCCGACACTGCCGCCTTGCTTGACGCGGTGCAGGCCCGGGCTGTGCAGCAGCGGGCGCTGGATGTGGGCTCGCAGGACAGGCTGATCGCCCTGTCTACCTGCGCCGGGGCCGAGACGAACGGCCGTGTGGTGCTGCTGGGACGGCTGCGCCCGGCAACTTTGGATGAAGGAGATGAAACACAATGAGTTTTGGCAAAACGACCCTGCGGCGCTGGCTGCCCGCGGCGGCGCTGGCGCTGGCGCTGCTCTGCCCGCTGCCGGTCTTTGCGGCACAGGCGGGGGCCGAGATCCCGGTGACGGTGCGCACCGACGGCGCAGCCTGCGACACGGTGTACACGGTGGAAATCACCCCGCTGGATAACGCCCCGACACCGGCCCAGACCAGCGTGCAGGTCAAGGGCGGCGGCACGGTGTATTTTACCGGTCTGACCTTTGACGCGCCGGGGGATTACCGCTATAAGCTGGCCCAGGTAAAAGGCTGCGCCGCCGATACGACCTACGACGGCCGCACCTACACTGTGACGGTGCGGGTGATGACCGCCGCCGACGGTAGCCTTGATACCGAACTGTGGGCGGTGCGCAGCGGCAGAACTGCTAAAGCGGCGGGGGTGGTGTTCACCAATCGCTATGACCCGCCCGCCCCGGCAGCCACGGCCACACCTGCGCCGAGCGCCGCGCCGATGCCGCGCCCCATAAAAAACACGGCCCGCCCGGTGGGAGCCCTGCCCCGGACCGGGGATGCTTTCCCGCTGGAGGCACTGGCCGCGCTGCTCTGCGCGGGCGTAGTGGGCTTTGGCACGGCCTGGAACAAACGCAGATAGTATGTAATAAGGAAGGCCCCGGCAGTTTGCGGCTGCCGGGGCACTTGCTTTGCAGGGGAAACCTGACTATAATAAACAAAAAAGGTCACTTGCAAATGCAAGTGACCTTGTTTCTATGTTACAAAAAAGATACCCGTTACAATGGGAAGACTATAAATGATGAAAATACATCACAGATAAAAAGGCAGCATTTTTTCAGCGTAAAAGTCAGCGTAAATTCAAAAAGTCAGCGTAAAAGTCAGCGTAAATTCAAAAAGTCAGCGTAAATTATCATTTGTTGATTTTGTACTTTGTTCCGCGGCATTTGCCAACAGGCTGTAATATGCCATCTTTGCACATCTGCCGCAGAATGTAATAGGTTTGGTTTTTATTAAAGCCACACAACTCCTGCGCTTTCTGGTTCGTGATCCATGGCTTAAGTTGCAAATACTCCACGATTCGCCCCTTAGCCTGAATTTGATTGACTGTTTTATCCTGAACATAAGCTACGTCGGTTTTTACCGTTTCGTAGACCTTGAGTGTCAGCATATAGGTCTTTCCATTCAATTCCAAGAGTCCCTCGTCTCGCAGGCTATTCAATACTTTATGGGCGTTATTATCGGATTCTTGGATGGTTTTTGCTGCTTGCTTTAAGGTGATTTTTTGATGTTCACGTAGATAGTGCAGAATCATCAGTTCCGACAGGGTAAACATTTTTGAACGCTTATCCTGCATTTCCGCGATGAAGTGCACAAAGTTTTGATTCTCCATTGTGCTTCGCAAGGTCAGCCTTACAGAATTTGGCGTACTGGTATACTCCGGGTAAGGCTTGCCTTCTGTCAGCATACTCTGGTACATAATATCTACGCCCTGTCCTGAACGCTGCACATATTTCAGATGTTGGAGCGTCATAGCAATCAGTTTGTTGCGTGGAATAGACTGATGTGTGATAATATTGCTCTCGTTGATGTCTTCTGGAAAACCGCCAGGGTTTTCTATCACGATTTTTGTCGGATAATGCTTGACATAAATTGGGGCGGTCTCTTCGTATGACCGATGCGCCAAGGCGTTCAACAACGCTTCTTGAAAAACGGCTTCCGAAAAATCATAAACCTCAAGACGATACAGCCCAACCTGCACATTGGTCAAGTGGTTATAGGTTCGGATACGTTCCGTCAGCTTATCTAAAATTGAAATAAGTGGCTCTTGCATATCCATTCGGTTGTCGTACTCTGTCTGTGCTTCGTCGCTGTAATGGAGATAAATTACCTCCGCCTGCGGCAACAACCGTGAAATAGATGTGGTCTTACCCACAAACAGTAAACCAGCCACAGTTACACGCACTTCGTCTTTTTCAAGGCGAATGAGCTTCAAGTTATCCAGAAAAGTTGTATCTGCCAGGGCGGGCAACGCGGAAGCTGAATCGCGAATCCGCAATTTTTCCTTTAAGCGATATACTTCCAGCAAATCTATGTCACCTTCGGAAGCACCCTCTACGATTTTGGATGAAAAATCCAGATTATCAGCGGGTGAGTATACGTCGTTTGCAGGGTAAAATGGTTTAGTTACTTTTCCTAGTCGCTTATAGTAAATACCGCTGGTGGTTGCCACAGGGGAGCCTACCTTATCAACAGACACAACCAAAACAACCCCGTCAGATGTTTCTACCGCTTCAATTTCGGTAAATAGGCTGGGACGAGTCATATCGTAGATAGCTTCCATCAAAGCCTGCGGATCGCTTTCTGAACATCCAGTAATGGTTCCGTCATCTTCGACACCAAACAGAAAAACGCCGCCCACTGCATTGGCTAGGGCAACCGTGCTTTTCACCGCAAGTTCTTTTCGCTGCTTGTAATTGCCGCATTTGACCCATGACTTAAACTCTTGTCGGGTGTTTTCGCCAGCGGCAATCATTTTTCGAAGCTCTTGTTCTGTCATGGCTTCTCCTCTCCCTCAGAAGCAAAAAAAGATGATAACCATATTATAGCATATAAAACAAATAAGGCAACTCACTTACGCAAGTTGCCTTATCTCTATGTGATAAACCACCCTATGAAAAAGTCAGTGTCTGTTAGGGCAATCTGTATAAGTTTCGTAGGCGCAAATGAGAAGTTGATGAATGGAGCCTTTATAGTAAAACCGGTATATTTATGACCGAACACCTTATCGAGAAAAAGTTGAATTCGTACGATAATTTTAGACATCAGTGCATCCCCTCCTTTTGCAACAACCTTCTCATTTGCTTTTATCCTATCGGAGCCTAGCGGATCTGGTGAGCCAAGGAGGGGAAGAATCTTGGCTCAATAATAGTATAGCACATCAGGGAATAGAAGTTGAGAACAAACTATGAATTATCGCTTTTTCTTTTTTGCATGTACCGCCTCAAATACTTTCTTCTCAACAATCGCCTCATGTGCATTTTCTACCATGTACATAATCAGTTCTCCACGATTCTTCACCTGTTTCCCAGTCAAAAAATCCGGTGTGTAGGTCTTTTGCAGTAACAGAGTGCCCATATATTTCTCATTGCTTAGCATACGGTCAATCGTTGATGTACTCCATTCGGATTTTCCTGTAACCGTTCTTATACCGTGTTCCTCCAAGTACCGCTTAATTTTGCGGACACCGTTGCCTTCTAAATACAGCGAAAATATCTTACGGACGATCTCGGCTTCTTCGGGCACAATTACAAGTTGCCCTTCGGCATCCTTGGTATAACCTAAAAAGCGGGTGTGATTCAAAAGTGCTTTTCCTTCGCGCATACGTTGATGAATACCAAATTTGATATTCTCGCTCTTTGTGGCGCTTTCTTCCTGTGCAACGGCAAATAAAATAGAGAGCGTGGCATCATCTATCTTTAAGGTGTTGATTCGTTCAACTTCAGAGATAAGTCCAATATTCATAGCTTTCAGCCTCCTTATGGTTGATAGAGCTTCAAGCGTATCCCGCCCGAAGCGGCTCAATGACTTGACGAATATATAATCAAAACGATGTCGCTTCGCATCGCGTAACATTTCGCAGTACCCGCTGCGGCCAGACTTTCGTGTGCCTGACGCAATATCGCTGTAAATTTTATAAAGCGTCCAATTTGGGTTTTCAGTGATAATTGTATTGAAATGGAGTGCTTGAATTTCAAGGCTGTGCAAAAGTTCAGGCGTAGCTTTGCTCACGCGGCAGTATGCCGCGATGCGTAGCTTCTGCAATTCAAGAGGTGTTTCCTTTTTAATAATAGCAGGATATATTGTATAAATCTGTATAGACATAAAAAGCGCCCCATGTCTACTATAACATGAGGCGCTTACTATATAAAACAAAAAGTTAAAGCTACATCCAAATTTCTTTGAATGTAGCTTTTAACTTGGTGCGCCGGAAGGGACTCGAACCCCCGACCTTCTGATTCGTAGTCAGACACTCTATCCAGCTGAGCTACCGGCGCATATTCTCTTGGCGTTCTCGCCGGAGAACGTGTTTTATTATAGCGCCCACCGCCCGGAAAGTCAAGCGTTTTTTTCAAAAAACTCAAAAAATTCTGCAAATGGGCATCTTTCACGAAAATCCGCAGCCTGCGGGGCGGGTTTTCAGCTCTTTGCCGTTGTCTGAAAACGAACATCGAATTGACAAATACTTTGCAACATTTTATAATATAGAGTAGATTTCGGATTACGAACGATGGCGTTTGCAATCGCAGCCGCCATCGGCTTTTTTATTCTCTTTCGTGTCCACAGTGTACGCACAAATGCGCGTGCACAGTACAGAACATTAAACGGATAAACCAGAATCGACCCCAATTTGTATTCCATTAAGAAACGGAGTGGCACAAAACCATGGCGAAGTACATCGTCAAGCGCGTGGCAATGGGCATTTTCAGCGTGTTCATCGTCGCGACCCTTACCTTTTTCATCATGAACCTGGTCCCCGGCGGCCCGTTCGTGGCGGAAAAGTCCATCAGTAAAGCAGCCCAGCAGGCTCTGGCCGAAAAATACGGCCTCGATAAGCCCCTCGGCGTGCAGTACCTTAATTATATGAACAGCCTGATCCATGGCGATATGGGCCTGAGCCTGAAACAGCGCGGCCGTACCGTCAACCAGATCATCTTCTCCAAGCTGCC
>ERZ827363.1017-NODE-1017-length-28754-cov-16.510575_pt1 | contig 28754 bp, 18 predicted proteins | sample MGYA00519776_ERZ827363 | MGnify/ENA primary metagenome ERZ827363 (study PRJEB31778, sample SAMEA3449288) | human gut metagenome | biome: human gut; feature: human-associated habitat; material: faeces | place: United Kingdom | collected 2010/2012 ...
TCCAAGGGCTTGTTGTAGAGCAGCCAGTCCAGTTCTGCCCGCTGTGCCGGGGTGTCACCGTACTCTTCCTCAACGGCGATACAGTCGATGGCGAGGATGGAGCCATCCACGAATCGGGCTTCTACTCGATTGGTGTCCATATTGAAGCGGCAGGAAAGCAGTTTGTTCATGGTGAGCCTCATTTTTCTATCAAATGGTGTCTATTCGGATGTCCTAAACCCTGCCATAGAACCGATGTGTCATGTAAGATTGTTGTTTGGATAAAAATGGAAAATTTTGTACAATAAATACCGTTGAAATCCAGCTTTTGGGGCTGTGCGAAACAGCCTGTTTTGCCGGGCTGATTTTGGCGCTGCACACTTTTGCACATTTTCTGCACATCGCAAGGATGGATAACAGGTGCAAAGACGTGCAAGCAATGCAAAGAATGCAACAGAATAACAACGGTAAAATAACGGCAATTCGATTAAAACTACGATTTAACGTTGAATGATGAAATGGACAAAATGTGCCATTCGGTTCCTACGAATCAGTAGGCCGGGGGTTCGAGTCCCTTCCATCGCACCAAATAATGAAAATCCGAACCTTTTCTCAATAGGAGAAGGGTTCGGATTTTTTGTTTCTTCGGAAAGCAAAATGCCGCGTTTGCGCAGCAACAAAAGCCCCAGTGGGGCTTTTGAGCGACCGAACGGTCTTGCGTTAGCAAGATGGAGGGGCCTCCGCCCCGACAAGTGACCATAAAAGAAAAATACCGCCCACGCAGCGCAGCGATGGATTTTGTCGGGTGAAGTAAGCGGCAAAATGAATCGGGTGTGTTGCGGGACGGTAAGTTCTTTCGTGGACTTTTCCTCACGGAAGTGGTGGGTCTCACGGTGATAACCAACCACTTTCTGTGGCTGTGTTCAAAATGAACACGACCACATCTTGTAGATTATTCTAAACCAATCCACAAGAACGGTGGAATTTACAAGAAAAATACCACCGTATGTAGAATTCGTCAAGAGGGTTTTGAGAGATTTATGCCAGTAAAGTGGAGAGAGTAGGACTTATTTTATCCTGCAATCCCTGCCTTACGCCTGATTGATCTGGCCCAGGATGCCGTTCAGCTGCTCCTCGGTCAGAACGTGGAAATCGATCAGCGTGTTCAGCTGGATTCCCATCATCATGGACAGCGAGGAAGCGTCATCGTCCTTTTTCCCGGTCGCGCCGCCTGCGGCGGAGGCCATGCGCTGCAGGATCGGCCCGATGATCGCAGCACCGACCGGGTGGGTTATGACCTGCTTCAGGGTGGAGGCTGCGGTAAAGTGTACCGGCAGCGGCTGCGCTGCCTGCCATTCCAGCGAACCGGTCAGGCGCAGATCCCGGCTGGATGCACCAACGCAGATCTGGTAAGTGCCGCTTTCTGCATAGAAATCATGCAGCTCCGGCTCATAATAGGCAAGGCTGCGCTTGTCCAGCGTGAACTGCACATCTTTACTCTCACCGGGCTGCAGGGATACCTTGGCAAAACCCTTCAGCTCCCGGACCGGGCGGTGACGCTCACCCTTGGGCGGGGTTACATAGAGCTGCACGGTTTCCTTGCCGGAGACGGCACCGGTATTCGTTACCGTGACGGTAACCTGCACGTCTTCGCCCTCGCGGACGATGCTGTGGCTCAGCCGGAGATCGCTGTATGCAAAGGTCGTGTAGGACAGGCCGTGACCGAAGGGGAACAGAACGTCCGCCTCCTTCGTGTCGTAGTAGCGGTAGCCGACAAATACGCCCTCGGTGTAAACGCTGGTCTCCCGCTCGCCGGGGAAGGAAAGATAAGCCGGGGTGTCGCTCAGCTTCCGGGGGAAGGTCTCTGCCAGCTTGCCGCTGGGGTTGACGGCTCCGTACAGGAGATCCACGGCTGCTTCTCCGGCACCGTCACCGGCAAGATACAGCTCCAGAACCGCTGGGACATCGTTGAGCCACGGCATTTCCACGGCAGAACCGTTGTGCAGGACGACCACAGTATTCGGCTGTACCGCAGCGACTGCGGCGATGAGGTGATTCTGATTTTCCGGCATGGCAAGGGTGGTGCGGTCGTAGCCTTCGCTCTCGTACCGCTCCGGGAGTCCGGCAAAGATCACGGCGACATCTGCGTCTACGGCAGCGGCCACCGCGGCCTGTTCCAGCGCAGGATCCACGGTATCCTCATCGGTGCGGTAGCCCTGTGCATAGGCCACACCGGGGGCGTGTTCCAGCGCACAGCTGACCTTCGCACTGTTGACATGGCTGCTGCCGCCGCCCTGATACCGGGGATGCTCCGCGAACTCGCCAAGGAACACCGCCTTGCAGCCCTTTGCCAGAGGAAGTACGCCCTTTTCGTTCTTCAGCAGAACCGCAGAGTTCTCCGCAACAGAAACTGCCATCCGGTAGTCTGCGTCCCGGTCAAATACGGCGCTCGCGTTTTCAGTTTTGGTCACAGAATCCACGAACCGCAGCAGGTTGCGGACGGCAGCGTTCAACTCCTCCTCCGAGAGCGTTCCTGCCTTGATGGCAGAAAGGATCGAGTTTGTGCCGCGGCCGCTTCCGCCGGGCATTTCCAGATCCTGTCCGGCGGCGATGCCCTTGGCGCGGTCTTTTACTGCGCCCCAGTCGGTGACCACCATGCCCTCATAGCCCCAGCGTTTGCGCAGGATGTCGGTCAGCAGTTCCTTGTTCTCCGAGCAGTGGGTGCCGTTGAGCTTGTTGTAGGCGGCCATCACGCCCAGCGGCTTTGCCTTTTTGACCACCGTTTCAAAGGCGGGAAGATAGATCTCGTGCAGGGTGCGCTCGTCCATCACGCTGTCGCTGACCATCCGGTCGGTCTCCTGATTGTTGGCGGCAAAATGCTTGATGCAGCTGCCCACACCATTGCTCTGGATGCCGTTGACCAGTGCCGCGCCCATCTCACCGCTGAGATAGGGGTCTTCGCTGAAATACTCAAAGTTACGTCCGCACAGCGGGCTGCGCTTGATGTTCAGACCGGGGCCAAGCAGCAGGGCCAGATTCTCGGCGCGGCACTCGTTGCCCAGCGTTTCGCCCAGCTTTTCTGCCAGAGCGGTGTCAAAGCTGGAAGCCACCGCCGCACTGGACGGGAAACAGACCGCAGGGATGCTTTCGTTGATGCCCAGATGGTCGCCCTGCTCGTCCTGTTTGCGCAGACCGCTGGGGCCGTCGCTCATCATCACGGCAGGCACACCGAGCCGCTCCACCGGCTGTGTATGCCAGAAATCCGAACCGGAGCAGAAGTCTGCTTTTTCCTCCAGTGTCATCTGCTGGAGGATCTTTTCAATGTCCATTCTGTAATGCCTTCCTTTCGTTTGAGGGCAGTCCGCAGCCCTCTGATTTTCTTGCCCAAAGTATAACAGGAAAACCGGAGACAGTACGGATGAAAAGTCGTGAAGTAAGATGAAATTTTTGGATTATAATAAATGACACGACTTTTTGACCGACAACACAAATTTTCGCACCCATACTCCGTGGGATTCCCTTTATAATAAGAGCAGAGATCAACCGGAAAAAGGAGATGTAGATGATGCAAGCAACAAATCTGAAAACGAACCATCTTTCTGCGCCGCTCGGCATGGATGCCGGGACGCTGTTTTTGTCGTGGCAGTGCGCCGGAGGTGTGCGCCAGACTGCCTACGAAATTGAAGTGACCGCCGGAGCCGGAACGCTGTGGACGAGCGGAAAGGTTTTGGGCAGTGGGATGCACACCGAAACGCCCGCCGCTGTACCGCCCAAGACGCAGGGACAGTGGCGCATCCGCCTGTGGGATGAAAACGATCAGCCCGGCGCATGGAGCGAAGCTGAGTTTGAAACGGGTCTTGCGCAGTCGGATTGGCAGGGCGTGTGGGTCTGCCCGGAAACAGAAGAGCCGGACATCGACTGCACCGATGCCATCAACGCCTTTGCAAAGCCCAACTGGGAGCAGAAGCAGGCGGCGCTGGAAGCCTCCGGCAAAGGGCAGGCGCAGCCTTATCAGCCCCACCGCCCGGCAAGCTATCTGCGCAAAACGTTCACCGCCCCGGCGGGAGAAGGCAAGCGGCTGTACATTACTGCCAGGGGGCTGTATGCGGCATGGCTGAACGGCAAGCGGGTCGGCGACATGGTGCTTGCCCCCGGCAGCTTTACTGCGGATAAGCACCTTGGGGCACAGACCTACGATGTGACCGCGCTTGTCCGTGACGGTGAAAATGAACTGCTTATCGCATTGGGCGACGGCTGGTACCGCAGCACCTCCGGTGTGGATGGTGACCGTGACCTGTTCGGCAGCGAACTGGCTGTCCTGTTCCAGCTGGAAGTGGACGGCAAGGCGGTCTGTGTTTCGGACAGCAGTATGGAGGCCACCCAGCAGGGTCCCATCTGCCAGAACGATCTGCAGCAGGGCGAGGTGTACGATGCCCGGCTGGAAGGGGAACTTTCCGGTTGGCATGGCGTAAAGACCGAGCCGAACACCCTGCCCATCACCGGCATGAACACCGTGCCCATCCGGGAGCAGGAAGCCTTTGCGGGCAGGCTGCTGCGCACCCCTAGCGGCGAGACCGTGCTGGACTTTGGGCAGAACATGGCTGGCTACGTGGAGATGAAGCTGACCGCCCACGCCGGGCAGAAAATCAAGCTGCTGTGCGGCGAAGCACTGGACGAGAACGGCAACTTTACGCAGGAGAACTTTCAGGACCGCAACCGCCACAAGGAGGGCGGCACGGCACAGCTGCTGGAACTCGTCTGCAAAGAGGGCGAGAACCACTACAAGCCCAGCTTTACCATTATGGGCTTCCGGTATGCAAAGGTGGAAACGGACATCGACCTGACCGAGGCGGAGTTTACCGCCCACGCCGTCTATTCGGAAATGCCGGTCACCGGCAGCTTTGGATGCGGCAATGCCGATGTGAACCAGCTGGTGCAAAACAGTGTGTGGAGCCAGAAAGGCAACTTCTGCGATATCCCCACCGACTGCCCCACCCGCGAGCGCGCCGGTTGGACCGGCGATATGGGCGTGTTCATCGAGACCGGTCTGACTTTGATGGATTGCTACCCGGTGGTGGAAAAATGGCTGGCAGAATGCCGCCTGAACCAGTACCCGGATGGACGCATGGCAAACATTGCGCCGCCCACCAGCCGCCCCGGCTACATGACCCCCATGCTCTGTATGTCGGCGGGCTGGGGCGATGCTGCCATTCTGGTGCCCTACGCCCTTTATAAGCGCACTGGCGACCGCAAAATCCTTGCAGATAACTACGAGATGATGCAAAAGTGGTATGCGTTTCTGCTGGGTCGTGCCCAGCAGACCACCCAGGAGCAGCAGACCGGGGCATACGCCAAGTACACGGTGCTGAACGGCTTGGACTACGGCGAGTGGTGCGAGCCGGGCATTACCCCCATGCAGGCCATGATGAACCCGCGCAAGAGCGTGGGTACGGCGTATCTGGCTTATTCCGGGCGGCTTCTGGCAGAAATTGCGCAGGCGCTGGGCAAGGCAGAGGACGCAGCGCAGTACCGCGACACCGCAGAAAAGGCGGTCAAGGCATACCGCGCCGCCTTTACGGATAACGGGAAAATTACTTCTGACCGCCAGTGTGAATACGTCCGCGCCATTGCCTTTGCGCTGCTGGGCGAGGAGGAGAGCCAAACTGCTGCGGATACCCTGAACCGGATGGTGGTGGAAAACGGCTACCACCTGAACACCGGCTTCCTGTCCACGCCCTTCCTCTGCGAGGTGCTGGCAAGGTACGGCTATGCCGACACCGCTTACAAGCTGCTGTTACAGGACACCGCACCCAGCTGGCTCTATGAGGTCAAACAGGGCGCTACCACCGTATGGGAAACATGGACGGGCATTGATGCAAACGGCCACCCCAGCGAATCCCTGAACCATTATTCCTACGGCGCCATCTGCGGCTGGCTGTTCGGCGGCGTGTGCGGCGTCCATCTGGCAGGGGAGACCCTGACCATCGCCCCCACCCCAAATCCTGCTCTGGGCTGGGCAAAAGCGGTGTACGATTCCCCGGTGGGGCGCATAGAAAGCGGCTGGCAGTATGAGGGGGACACCGTACAGTATACGATTACCGTGCCCTGCAATCTGGAAGCACAAGTGATTCTGCCGGATGGCCGGAACCTGACACTCCAGCCGGGCACCCACACCCTGTAATGCAAAAAGATTCCCCGCAAAACACAACGCCCCACACCGGAAGGAGAAACCGGTGCGGGGCGTTGCTTTTATGGGGGAGAATGAAGAAGAAAAGGATGAGAGAATGGCAAATCAGAATTTTTGTGCGAGGTATTTCGCACTGAGCTGGAAGCTCTTGACGGGGGAATTGTCCACCCAGTTGCGGTGGCTTTCCAGAATGACGGCATCCACATCCATGGCGAGGGCCTGCGCCATCAGGCTGTCCAAGTCCATATTGCCGGTGCCCAGTTCCATGCTGTCGGTTTTCAGAATGGGGGTGATGGCACTGCCAGTGATGCGGGTGCCCCGGTCGTTGATGTGCCATAACTTCATGCGGGAGCCGAGCCGCTGCATCCATGCCAAGGCGTTTGCACCGCCCTCGGTGAACCAGTAGCTGTCAAACTCAAAGTTGACAAATTCGGGATTCGTTTCCTCGATAAAAATATCGTAGGCGCGCTTTTCCGCATTCACATGCCGCAGCTCGCAGTTGTGGTTGTGGTAGAGCAGATGGATGCCCTCGGCTGCCAGAGCTTCCCCGGCTTTGTTCAGCCGCTGTGCAAGTTCGTGCATGGCGGCTTCATCGCCGTAATCAAAGCGGTACATCCCGGTGATGACCACATACTGTGTGCCGAAGCTCTTTGCTTCCTCGGCCACAGCGTGAGCATCCCGCTCCAGAGAGCCAAGGTCGGTGTGCAGGCTGACCACCTGAAGGCCTGCCTCCTGCACCAGCTTGTGCCAGTCCAGATTACCGCCCTTGCCCACCGGCATACCGGCGGCCTTGGTCAGCAGCTTTACCACAAAGCCAATGGGGTGGATCATAAATCCACACAGTTCAATGCCGTCGTACCCGGCGGCTTTCATGGCAGCAAGGGTCTCTTTGGCCTGCTGCTCGTTGCTCAGTACAGTGCCCAGCATAAATTGCTGAACGGCTTTGATGGGCATGGTTTACCCCTCCAGTTTGAAAGTCTTACCCGGCATGATGCCGTTTTCGTTAAAGCTGTCCACGCAGACGTAGTATTCCTGCCCGGCGGTCAGGGTGGAAAGGGTCACTTCGTCTGCATCGTACACCAGCCAGCTCAGATAGAGCTTATCGGGCGCAACGCCGTAGCGGACATTGCAGCCCTGCGCGTTTTCGATGTGCTGCCAAGTGATCTTTGCATCCAGTGCATCTACGCGAGCCCCGGCGGCTTCGGCCTGTGCGGGCTTCGGGCCCTCGCCGTTGCCGAACACCCGCAGGCCGCTGATGCGCAGCGCCTGTCCGTAGGGCAGTTCGCCGCCGGTGACCCGGACGTACCGGGCGCGGATGCCGTCGGCATATTCGTAGTAGCCGTTGGAGCATTCCCGGGCAACCGTTTCGCGGGTCGTCCAGTCTGCGCCGTTCACACTGGTCTCCACCGTGTAATGAGAGATCTGCGGGCGGGTCTCGATGTGGCGGGTCTTGCGGTCGTCGCCGTAGCTGTCCGCCGGGAAATCCACTACCAGCTTCTCGTCCGCCATGTTTACCTGAATGGCGCGGACATCGCTGTCCTTTCCCAAATCAACACACAGCCATTGGCCCGGTTCTGCGCTGGCGGCACTCCACCAGCTGCGGCAGTCCTCGTTGACTGCCAGCTCCGGACTGCTGTTTTCTGCGGTGCTGGAAGCCGTGACCGGCTTTTTGTAGCTCAGCAGCATCCATTCCGGCTGCTGGCTGGCGGCATCGAATTTTCCAGACGGGATGCAGTGTGGGTAATCGGCAAAGTTCTGGTTGCAGTAGAGAACCCCGTCCTTGTCGAACCCGGCAGGGAACAGCCCCACCCGGCGCTCAAAGTCATAGTTGACGGAAATACGCATGGTGGAGGCGTGCCACCAGTTGCCATAACGGTCGGCAATGGTACTGCCGTGGCCTGCGCCAGTGATGAATCCGCCGGGCTTTGCAGAGAACGGGTTGGATGCCTGCCGCACAAAGGGGCCCAGCGGAGAATGGGAGGTGTATACACCATCGGCGTAAGTGTTGTATTGGGTGCCGGGGCAGGCGTATTGTAGGTAATAGAGGCCGTTATGCTTTGTCATAAAGGCACCCTCAGTGTAGGGTTTGCCGATGGCGTTGAACATGGCAGTCAGACTTTCGGCACTCAGGCCGGGGATGTTTGCCATCTGCGGCGGCAGATTCAGCTTGCCGGTTTTGGGGTCATAGAACTGCTTCATAGACTGGTACAGCACGCTGGCTTCCCGGTCCACAATGCCGTTGTTGCCGGGGCGTTCGTAGCCAAGGGTAGTTTCATTGCCGAAGATCAGCTCCTGCTTTTCACCGATGGGGGTCATGGTGTCCGGGTCCAGCTCCACGCCGTAGATGGGGGCAATATTGGAACAGCCCCAGTAGAAGTACACTCGGCCATCGTCATCGCAGAACAGATCCGGGTCCCAGAAAGCAAAAGGCGCGGAAACCTCGGTAAACGGCTCGGTCAGGGGGTCAGCGGTGCGCAGGATGGGGCAGTTGCGCCCCTTGCGGCTGGCGCAGAAGTAGAGGTAATTGCCCACCTGCCGCACATCCGGTGCGTAGTCATAGATCAGCAGGTCGGGGTCTGCATGGAACTCCCAGTTCAGCAGGTCGTCCGAATACCAGAAACCTGCCGACATGGAAACGAACAGATAATATTTGCCCTTGAAATAGACCAGTGTCGGGTCTGCGCCCTCCCGGAAACCCGCTGTGCGCGGGCCTTCCTTCATGTGCTGGTAACGGTAGCCCAGATCAAGAGGATTACAATAGGTTGTTTTCATCAAAGATCACTCCTTAGAAATGCCCTGCAATACACGGTTCAGTTGCTTGATGTCCTCCTCCGAAGCACCCGCCTGCATCAGCATGGATTCAATGGTCATCCGCTGCATGGCACGCTCCATCATGGCCACCAGAGCCGGGTTGTCTTTCACGGCAGCGGCAACATCTCCGCGGGCGGCGGCGGCTTTATCAGAAATCTGCTTCAGGATAGGACCAGCTTTCGGGTCTGCCATGGCGGCAGCCATGTTGTCCTTCACCGACCAGCAGCTTTCGTCCAGCTCGCCGTCAAACCAGTTGGTCACGTTCTTGCGGTTGTCCATGGCGTAATCCGGGTTGGGGGCGTCCACCTTGTTCACCAGGATCACGCTGCTGTGCTCGCCGGAGCGTGCCTCAATGCTGTGCTTGCCGGTGATGGGCAGCTGGAAGGTGAACACCTTGTCGCCCTGCTTGGTCTCCACCAGCTGACCGTCCTTGTACAGCGAGACCTCCGGCAGATTGGAGTAGACCTTGATCTCGGTCACATCCTCGGCGCGGTCCACATAGCGGCTGCCGCACAGGTGCACGAACGGCTCCTTGCTCCAATAGGCCTTGTAGAGATAGAAGGGGTCTTTTTTCAGCTTGCGGTCAAAGGTGACAAGTCCCTTCTGGTTCTCGCCGTGCTTGCCGCCCTCATCGCGGCCATCGGCGGCAAAATCAAACATATTCCACACATGGGTCGCCCACAGCCAAGGACGGTCGGCAATCATCTTTGCGATATGCTCATGGTAAATGCACTGGTAACTCTCGGTGTAGTCGCCCTTTTCCGGGTGGCTGCTCTGGTACTGGGGGTTTGCGTCTGCGCCGTACTCAGAAAAGCCGATGCAGCGGTCAGGGTAATCGGCATGGTACTTGTCAAAGAATTCGTCGTTCTGCTCCAATTCGCCCAGATACCAGCCGAAGTAGAGGTTGTAGCTGTTCACATCCGGGATCTCCAGAATGGGGCTGGTGGTCTCCAGCATGAACACGTTTGCCATGGTGGTCTTGCGGGTTGGGTCCAGCTTGTGCGCCAGTTCGTTCAGCAGACGGTGGTTTTCCAGCAGATCCTCGTTGACCGCAGAGGCGGCGGTGATCTCGTTAGAAAGGCCCCACACGGCAATGCAGGGGTGGTTGTAGTTCTGGCGGATCAGCTCCTCCATCTGGGTCAGGGTGTTGGCACGGCCGTTGGTCATGTGCATGGTGATGTAAGGGATCTCTGCCCAGATGACAAGGCCCTTTTCGTCGCACAGGTCATAGAAATGCTGTGCGTGCTGATAGTGGGCCAGCCGGATGGTGTTGGCCCCGATCTCCAGAATGAGGGCCATGTCCTCTCCCATCATTTCGTTGGTCAGGGCAATGCCTGCGTCCTTGCGGTCCTGATGGCGGGAAACGCCACGCAGCGGGTAGCTGCGTCCATTCAGGAAAAAGCCCTTCTGGGGGTCAATCTCAAATTTCCGGCAGCCAAAGCGGGCAGATGCTTCCTCGCCGTTGTCCAGTTTCGCAGATACGGTATAGAGGAAGGGATCATCAATACCATCCCACAGGTGGGCATGGTCCAGCGTGAAAACCGCCGTTGCGGTGCCGTTCTCTACCGGAGCAGTGAGGGCCTGTCCTTCCAGTGCAAAGGTTACGCTCTGTGCGCCCACCACGGCGGCTTCCACGGTGACCTCGGCGGTTTTAGCGGCAAGGTCGGTGACGATGGGGGTCACCTTCAGCGCGGGGGTACCGTTGTCTGGCAGGGCAAAGTGCTCTGCCGGGACGATGTGCAGGGTCACATCCCGGTAAAGGCCGCCGTAGAAAGTGAAGTCTGCCTTCTGGGGGTATACGGTGTCGTTGTCGCTGTTGTCCACGGAAATTGCCAGCAGATTTTCCTCTTGGAGGTGGTCGGTCAGGTCCACCCGGAAGGTGGAGTAGCCGCCCTTGTGCTGGGCCAGCTTTTCACCGTTCAGGTAAACGGCGGCGGTCATGGCTGCGCCGTCCAGCTGCAAAACAGCCTTGCCGCCTGCCGGGATAGTGGGCTTTGCCAGGGCCAGCGTATACCAGCAGGTGCCGCGGTAGTAATCGTTGCCGCCGTCCTGACCGTCCACCGCATTCCAGGTGTGGGGCAGGGTGATGGCCTCACCCATAATGGCGGTGGGGATGCCGGTGTTCTCCTTGGTAAAATGCCAGTTGCTATGATTCAGCAGGATGGTTTTGCTCATGGTAAAAACTCCTTTGTAAAAGATGGATCAAATCGGCAAAAACCGAAAGAGCGTATGAGCCCTTTCGGTCTTTGCAGGTTATTACTGCATGTTTTCTGCAATTACTTCATGGCGAAGGGCTTCTTTTTTGTCCGCGATGCGCTTCTGGACGTTGACCATTTCCTCCTTGGTCAGGGGGCAGCCGACCATGGCAAGCAGGGTGATGAGCCAGCCCAGCATCGGCAGACCGTATTTGATGGCAAGGGTCATCCAGAAGATGCCGGAGGTGTAGGCATCCGTGGGCTGGGGCATGGTTGTGGTGTAGCCCAAAATAGCCACGGCACCGGTGGCGACGACGGCAGCCACCGAGGTGATGAGCTTGTCGATGAGGCTGTAAGTACCGGAGACGACTGCCGGGATGTAACGGCCGCTGCGGTCCAGCTCGTAGTCGATGGTGTCAGCCATGTAAGAAGTGTTGGAGGTGGTGATGCACATGTTGGAACCGTTCTGCAGCAGGGTCAGCAGGACGTAAACGATCATGTTCCAGCTGCCCATCACGCCAATCTGACGGGTATCCGTGAAGATGAAGAACAGGATCAGCACAGCGGTGATGGCCATGCTGATGCAGGTCCAAGTCACGATGCCCTTCTTGCTGCCCTTTTTGCCCACATACTTTGCGCCGAAGGCGGCAAAGAAGATGGAAGGCACCATGCTGATCACGCCAAGGGTGGTGGCAAGACCCATGTTGCCGATCAGGATACCATTCAGCATGGTGTTGATGATGGCCTGGCTGCCTACCTGCTGTGCCAGCTTGTCGGAAGCGTTGGAGGCGATGTAGCACTGCAGGGGCTTGTTGTGCTTGAGCACTTCAAGGACATCCGCGATCTTCAGCGGCTCGTGCTTTTTGTTGGTGCCCTCAAAGCTTTCGGGCTTATCGTAGGCAGAGATACCGGCGCAGACGATCAGGGTGCCGATGCCGGCAATAATCAGGACGATGGTGCAGACCATGCTGAGAAAGTCCTGATTGAAGGTGCCGCCGCACTTGGGCAGGATGACGGTGTAGATCAGCATGCTCATGCCCATGGGCACGGCGTAGTTCAGTGCAGTGGTCCAGACACCGATGGTGGGACGCTGCCGGGGATCGTTGGTCATGATGGCGGGCAGGGTCTGGGCGGTCATGTTGGTGACGGTGTAGCCGATGATGTAAATAATGTAGGTCAGGGCGAACACCGGCAGGCCGAGGCCCTTGCTGGAGCACAGGTTGAACATGCACAGCAGGCCCACCGCTTCAATCAGGTAGCCGCTGATCAGCAGAACGCGCAGCTTGCCGAAACGGGTGTTGACGCGGTCGTAAACAAAGGCCAGCATCGGGTCGGTAAAGCCGTCCAGAATGCGGGCCAGCATCAGGATGAGACCCACGGTTGCGGTGGTGATGCCGTAGCCGATGCTGGCCGAATAACTGGCCATACCGATCAGAGAGTAGACGCTCATACCCACAAAGGCGTTGCAGGCATAACAGATGATCTGCCAGAGCTTTGCACGGCGGTACTGGACACCGTCTACCTCACTGGCGCTGGGTTTCTTTTGGAACATAATGATTTTCCTCCTTTTTGTGTGAACCGGTTTCCGCTTTTCCTGACACCAGAATAACAGAATGCAACAGATACTGCAGGATGAAAAACTTGGATTGAGGATAAAAATTCGTGCAGTTCTACTCGCTCAACGAAAAATCTACCAATAACGTGAAAAATTATCCTTTTTGCGTCGCACAGACCTGTTACAATAGGCACAAGAGAAAATACTGCTTCTGGATAAAAGGAGAACCATCATGCAGAAATTTGAAAAAGGCTTTTTCATCGGTGCTGCAACAGCAGCCCATCAGGTAGAGGGTAACAATACCAACAGCGACTACTGGGCACAGGAGCAGCTGCCCCATTCCAGCTTTACGGAACCCAGCGGCATTGCCTGCGACCATTATCATCGGTATGAGGAAGATATTAAGCTGCTGGCCGATGCCGGGCTGAACGCCTACCGTTTTTCCATCGAGTGGGCACGGGTGGAGCCGGAGGAAGGAACGTTCGACCCGGAAGCCATTGAACACTACCGCAGGGTGATCGCCTGCTGCAAGGCACACGGCGTAGAGCCCATCGTCACCCTGCTGCACTTCACCAGCCCCAAGTGGCTTATCTGCAAGGGCGGCTGGGAAGCAGAATCCACGGTCGAGGATTTTAAGCACTATGCAGCCTATGTCATGGAGCAGCTGGGCAGCGAGCTGCGCTATATCTGCACCATCAACGAAGCCAACATGGGCCTGCAGCTGGCCGCTATTTCCAAGCGGTTCCGCCTGATGGCAGAACAGGCTGCCAAGAATGCCGCCGCAGCCGGAAAGTCTGCCGAGGGCACAGTGCAGGTGGGCATGAACTTCCAGAAGATGATGGAAAACATGAAGTATGCTGCCATGGAGAACGCGCAGGTGTTCGGCACACCCCAGCCGCAGATCTTTGTCAGCGAGCGCACCCCGGAGGGCGATCTGCTGGTGCTGCGCGCCCATGCAGCCGCACGGGATGCCATCAAGGCCATCTGCCCGGAAGTCAAGGTGGGCTTGACCCTTTCGCTCCACGACTTGCAGGCACAGCCCGGCGGCGAAGCCTTTGCCGAGGCCGCATGGCAGGAGGAGTTCACCCATTACCTGCCCTACATCAAAGAGGATGACTTCTTAGGTGTACAGAACTACACCCGCACCCTTTACGGCCCGCAGGGGCAGCTGCCGGCACCGGAGGGCGCAGAGCTGACCCAGATGGATTACGAGGTCTATCCGCAGGCACTGGAACACGTCCTCCGCAAGGTGGCAGAAGATTTCAAGGGCAATCTCATCGTCACCGAAAACGGCATTGCCACCGCCGATGACACCCGCCGTGTGACGTTTATCCGGCAGGCACTGGAGGGCGTGCAGCATTGCATCGCTGACGGCATCCCGGTGAAGGGCTACTTCCATTGGAGCCTGATGGACAACTTTGAGTGGCAGAAGGGCTATGCCATGCAGTTCGGCCTGATTGCCGTGAACCGTGAAACCATGGAACGGACGGCAAAGCCCAGCCTTGGGGTGCTGGGTAGTTACGCAGAAAGATAAGCTGCAATAGCAAAAAACAGGCTGCGGAAGATGCTTCTCGCAGCCTGTTTTGGCTCAGTGGGAAAGATGCAGACCATGGACACCATCCGCAACCACGGCGGCGATCACATCAATTTGTTTCTGCGCCAGTTTTGCATCGGTGTTCAGAAGCCCCGAAAGGCCGTTCATTACAAAAATCAGGATGGCTCCGACATTTTCATATTGGGATGGTTCCATGTTTGCGAGTTTGATTTGTTCCAGAATGGCATCTCGCAGATGCTGTGTAAAGCGGTTCATGGCTGATGCCGGAACGACACCGAGGTAATCGGTTGCCTGCTGGAGAGAAGCAAACATCTCCTGCACAAAGGTCTCCGGCGCATCCAGCAGCTGCTGTGCGCCGCCCATATTGTCGCAGACGAGCTGGACCGTCTGCCGCTCTATTTCGGCGGTGAGCGCATCCAGCGTTTCGTAGTGGGAATAAAAGGTCGTTTTGTTGATCTCGGCGCGTTCGGCAATTTCTTTGACCGTGATCTTTTCGATGGGCTTCTCCCGCAGCAACGCAATAAACGCTTTCTGAATGGCACGCTTCGTTTTTTTGACACGGATATCCATACAATTCCTCCGTCAATGTATTTCGTAAAGGATGCTTAACCAACGCTTTGAAGGTGAACCGTTGCTTAAACACCGGACACGCCGGAAACTGCTGATTGCAGCCCATGCGCCACAGTGCTATTATAGCACCACAGGAATGGATAAGCAACTAAGGGTTGCAAATCTGATTCGTAAATACGATAAATCATCGGAAGACAATCCACGATGAAGTGGAATGGCTGAAGCAGAGCAACATGATCTGAGAAAAAGGAGAATGAAAATGATGGATTTCAACAGTGTCAAAGGCAAGGTAGCAATCGTTACCGGCGCAAGCCGCGGCATCGGCCGCGCCATTGCCGAGTGCTTTGGCGAAAACGGCATGAAGGTGGTTTGTGCAGCTCGCAGCGCAGAGCAGGGGCAGGCTGTGGCAGACGGCATCTGTGCCAAGGGCGGCGATGCCATCTTTATCCAGACCGATTGCAGCAAGGCTTCTGCCATCAAGGAACTGGTGGACAAGACGGTGGCACATTACGGCAAGCTGGATGGCGTTGTCAGCAACGCAGGCATCGGCATGGGCGGCACACCGCTGCATGAGTATGAGGTAGAGGATTACGAGAAGATCTTCTCCCTGAACAGCGAGGGCGTCTTTGCCGGGATGAAGTACGGCGCAGAAGCCATCCTCAAGAGCCACAGCGAGGGCGGCTTTCTCATCAACGTGGCATCGGTGGCGGGTCTTGTACCCCAGCGCGGACAGGCACTGTACAGCGCCACCAAGTTCGGCGTGGTGGGCATGACCCGTGCAGCGGCACTGGATTACGCAGAATACGGTATCACCGTCAACGCCATCTGCCCCGGTTACACCAAGACCAGCATCTTCGGTGATGCACCGGCTGCGGCCATGGACTTTTTTGCATCCGACTGCCCGGCAAAGCGGATGGGCGACCCGGAGGAGTGCGCCGCACTGGCACTTTTCCTTGCCAGCGGTATGGCACGGTACATCACCGGTGCAGCCATCCCGGTGGACGGTGCACTGTCTGCCGGGCACCAGAGCGTCAGCAGCTGGAAGCACCCGGAAATTTTGACCGACGGCAAGCTGAACAGCCAGAGCACCATTGCAGCCCTGATGGAAAACGAGGCCGCAAAAGCCGTTGTGGAGCAGTACTTGCCCGGCTTTGCTGACAATCAGCAGGCAAAAGCCGCATACGGTATGACCTTTGGTAAGATCGGCTCCATGCTGGGTCTGCCGGAAACGGCACTGAAAGCACTGCTGGATGCGCTGGATAACCTGTGACTGAAACCGCTCTGAAAGCCCCATGACCGGGGTTTTCGTTCTATCTGTGTACGGTTGACTTTTGGAGGAGATCATGAAAAACGAAGCACTTTTCCGTACCGGCTCTGTCTGGAAGTCCATTATTTCTATGGCGGTGCCCTCCATCATCATTATCCTTGTCATGGTGCTGTACAACATGGCGGATATGTTTTTTGTGGGCTGTCTGGGCGATACTGCACAGGTGGCGGCGGTCTCCGTTGTGGGACCGGTGTTTTCGATCCTTGCGGCGGTGGCAACGATGCTTGGCGCAGGCAGCAGTGCTGTCATTGCACGCTGCTTTGGCGCGGGTGAGATCGAGCAGGGCAAGATCTGCTCCTCGCTCTGCTTCTGGACCAGCTTTTTTCTGGGCGTTCTGGTCAGCATCGGTCTGCTGGTGGGCAGAGTGCCGCTTCTGGGAATGCTGGGCTCGAATGCAGAGATCTTCCCCTACGCGGAGCGGTATCTTCAGGTCCTGGCACTGGGTGCGCCGTTTTTTATCCTGTCCAACAGCATGGCGATGCTGGTGCGTGCAGAGGGAGCGGCAAAAGAGGGCATGATCGGCAATCTTCTGGGCACGCTGATCAACTGCATTTTTGACCCGCTGTTTATTCTGGTGCTGAACTTCGGTGTCAGCGGTGCGGCTGCCGCCAGTGTGCTGGGCAACCTTGTGGCGACTGCCTGCTATCTGCGCTACATCGTCAAGCACGGCACGGTGCTGACGGTTGATTTTCGTCCTGCCCTGAAAAAGCCGCAGATGCTGGGCGAACTGCTGGCCATTGGACTGCCCAACGGCATCAGCAGCCTGCTGGCCGGGTTTGCATCCTCCTTCAGCAACCGGCTGTTGGTGACCCACGGTACGGCGGCGGTCGCAGCTATGGCAGCGGCAGGCAAGACGACCATGGTCATCAGCATGATCGCCATGGCGATCTGCATGGGCTGCCAGCCGCTTCTGGCGTACAGCTACGGCGCAGGCGACTCAAAACGCCTGAAACAGCTTTTGAAGGACCTGATCCTGCTGACCGTTGTTTTTGGCGTCCTTGCCGGAGCTGCCAGCTTTGCCGGACGCAATGCGCTGATCGGGATGTTCATCAAGGAAGAAGACACTTTCCGTCTGGGAACGCAGCTGGTGGTCTATCTGGTTCTGGGCAGCCCGGTGATCGGTCTGACCTATCTGGCAACCAATCTGCTGCAATCTGTGGGCAGGGCAAGCGGTGCGGTGGTGCTCTCTCTTTTGCGGCAGGGGCTGCTGCTGATCCCGCTGCTGTACCTGATGAATGCGCTTTGCGGCGTGCAGGGCATTGCGGCGGCGCACCTGATAGCAGACGTTGGTGCTGCGGCTATCTCTGCGGGCATCCTGCTGCACTGGCTCCGGGCCTCGATGGAAAAAACGGCGGAAGTATGATATACTGTTTTTATCAATGAGCCGGAGGGGTTACACATGGATGTTCTCCAGAATATGATGCTGCTTTCCGAACTTGTCCAGTGCGGCGGCAATGTTTATACATGGTGCTATGATGCACAAGGTGTGCTCTTGCGGAGCAACTGCCCGGACGAGGCATTCCTTGCCAGCGCATTTGAGCTGTTCGGCTGCAAACAGCGGATGCTGGAGCATGGGAACCGGGACGATGTGCCCGTTACCTTGGGAACGGCGCTGGGGCTTTTGTGGGGCGCAGCCTTTGAAAAGGAAGAGGGAAAACTGAAGCGCGTCTGGGTCATCGGGCCGGTGTTCTATCAGGATGTGACGCTGCGCGGGATCGAGGACGGACTGAAATATTACAGCAAGCTGGAGATCAGTGTGGCATGGACGATCCAGCTATACAAAGCTCTTGAAAAAGTCCCTACCCTGCAAAACACCATTATGAACCGCTATCTGCTGATGATGCACTACTGCCTCACCGGGCAGCGGCTGGAGCTGAGCTGTGTCAACAGCAGCACAGCGCAGGAGGAGCGGCTGAAAAGCTCTGCCATCCCCCACGACCGGCATAAGATCTGGATGGCGGAGCAGGGAATGCTGCAAATGGTCCGCACCGGAGATATGAATTACAAGCAGGCACTTTCCAATAGTATGAGTATGAGTGCGGGTGTGCCGGTACAGAGCAGCGATGTGCTACGCCAGAGTAAGACCTCCATCATCGTGTTCACCTCGCTGGTGTGCCGTGCTGCCATTGAGGGTGGTCTTTCCCCGGAGGAGGCGTACTCGCTGGGGGACAGCTACATTCAGGCGGCAGAATCGGCAAAATCGCTGGATGAGCTGAGCCCCCTTGCAATGATGATGTACGATGATTTCATCCGACGTGTCCACAAACACCGGACAAACCCGAACCTCAGTAGACAGATCCAGAAGTGTGTGGATTATATCGAGATGAATCTGGACAAAAAGATCGTAGCGGAAGATCTTGCCGCCCTGGTGGGCTACACAGAATATTACCTCACCCACAAATTCAAGGAAGAAACGGGTCTGAGTGTCACGAACTATGTAAAGTTTGCAAAGGTCGAACGTGCGAAAGTTCTGCTGAAAAGTACACCGTTCAGCGTCCGGGAAATTTCCGAGCAGCTTGGCTTTGCCACCCGCAATTATTTCAGCGCAGTCTTTCAGCAGGTCACCGGAAAAACGCCCATGGAATTCCGGGAAACATAAAGCAGAACAGGCATCCTGCGATACCGTTTGGCGGTATCGGACAGGATGCCTGTTCTGCTATGATGAAGAAGAATGGGGGGAGAATGGCTCAGTTAGATAAAAACAGCGTGCAGCTTTTCCGCATTTATGCTATACTTGACACAGCGGATCACAGGATCCTCCGGATGGGGAAAAGGAGCAAAAACGATGCGGAAACTGGACCTGAATGCGATCTATATTTCGGAGCGGGTGCAGGAGACCCTGCGCCCTGTTTCAGTCAGTGCACTGACGGCGGTGGTGGCTCCCATGGGCTATGGCAAGACCACTGCCATCAACTGGTTTCTGAACCAGCGCAAGCAGACGGAAAATGCAGTCATCCTGCGGGTGAATATCTATTCTGACAATCGCTCCATCTTCTGGAAAAGCGTACAGAATGCCTTTGCAGCAGCGGGGCTGACTGCACTGGCGGGCTGCGAGTACCCGGAGGATGCCAGCAGTGCGGCCCAGCTGATGGATGACCTGTGCACGGTGCTGGCGGGGGACAGGCCCTGCTACCTGTTTCTGGATGATTTCCACCTGTTAAAGGACGAAAAAGCGGCGAAGTTTTTGTGCGGACTGGCAAATCGCCTGCCGGAGAACGTTCACCTGATCGTGGCAAGCCGGAACAACTTTCTGCCCAAAGAGGAGATCCTCCGGCTGGGGCACCGCCTGCACCGCATTGGCAAGGAACAGCTGCGGCTCAACCATACCGAGCTTGCCCACTACGCCCACCGCTGCGGCATGGACCTGACCGAAGCACAGGTGGATAGCCTTCTGCGCTCCTGCGAGGGGTGGTTCTCCGCCATCTACCTGAACCTCCACTCCCTGGCTGAACGGGGCATCCTGCTGAGTGAGGACGCGGACATTTATTCCATGTTCGCGGCGGCGATGCTGGAAAACCTGCCGCCCAAAATGCAGGAATTCCTTGCCATGATGGGGCTTGCGGATGAATTCACTGTGGAAATGGCACAGGCCGTGACTGAAATGCCGGACGCAGCGGAGATCCTGCGGACCCTGACCGAGCAGAACGCCTTTGTGACCCGTCTGCCGGACGGAAAGACCTTCCGGTTCCATCACATGCTCAAGGAGTGTGCCGAGCGGCTGTTTGCCCGGTTGGCACCAGAGAAGCAGGATGCCTGCCGGAAGCGGTACGGGGCGTGGTATGAGGCAAAGCTGCAGTATCTCCACGCCCTGACTGCCTACGAGGCGTGCGGGGATTACGATGCGGCATTGCAGGTCATTGAGCGGGATGCGGGGATCCTGCTGACCTCCCTTGGTTCGGCAGAGCTGCTGGAACGGCTGGGGCGCTGCCCGGTGGAAACGCTCAAGCAGCACCCGTTTGCCATTCTGGTGCTGATGCGCTGCATGTTCAACTGGCGGCAGATCCCCAAAATGATGGAGCTGAAGGAGCTTCTGCTGACCACGGTGGCAGAGCATCCGGAGTGGTCTCAGGAGGAAAAAGGCAACCTGCTGGGAGAGTGTGACCTGATCCTGAGCTTTCTCATGTATAACGATATCTCTGCCATGAGCCGCCTGCACCGCAGTGCCAGCAGGCAGATGTCCCGCCCAGCCATCAGCATCCAATCCGGCGGCGGCTGGACCTTTGGCTCGCCGTCCGTCCTGATGATGTTCTACCGCGCACCGGGAGAACTTGAGGGCGAGCTGGCCGAGATGGATGAGTGTATGCCCCATTACTATAAGGTCACGAACAACCACGGCCAGGGCGCGGAAACCATTATGCGCGCAGAGGCGCTGTTCTGCCAGGGACATTTTACCGATGCGCACATCGAGCTGGAGCGCGCTTACGCACAGGTCAGGGACAATGGGCAAATCAACATGGCGCTATGCTGTGATTTCCTGTCACGGCGGCTTTCTCTGCACACCGATGTGGAGCAGCGCTATACTTTTGCGGAAAGATACGCAGAGCTGCTGCAATATCACGATGCATCGTGGATCAACATCTGGTGTGCCACCAGTGCCTATTATCATGCGCTGCGGGGGGAAGCAGAAGAGATCCCGGAAATTTTTTCGCAGCACAGGCTCTCCACCGTCAATATGCTTGCGCCGGGCAAGCCCATGATGGAAATGATCGAAAATCAGGTGTATCTTGCCCAAGGCGCCTATGCCAAGGTGGTGGGACGCAGCGCGGAACTGCTGGCGGTGTGCGAGGCGATGCACTATGCGCTGGTGGCGCTGCATATCCGCATCCAGACGGCAGCGGCCTATGAGAAATTGGGCAAGACCGAGGAGGCCCGTGTATGGCTGCGGAAAGCGCTTGCCGATGCGGAATCGGACGACTTTGTGATGCCGTTCGTGGAGAACTACGACTGCCTGCAGCCCATTCTTGCGCGCGAGATGAAGAACGAATTGACCGTGAAAATCACTGACCTTGGCGAAGCGGCAATAGCACGAAACGCCGCAAGCGTGCGCCCGGCAGCATTTGATGTGCTGACAGCGCGGGAATTTGAAATCGTAGAACTGATGGTGCAGCGGCTCAGCAACCGCGAGATTGCCGAAAAGCTCTATCTCTCCGAGGGAAGCGTCAAGCAGTACGCGAACCAGATCTATTCAAAACTCCATATTGACGGCGATACCCGAACCAAGCGAAAGCAGCTTGCCGAGCTGCTTGGGCAAAAGTCCTAGCCTTTAGTTAATGGTTATCCCACCCGATCCACCGTACAATGTAGGTACGGTGGATCTTTATTTTTGCGGAAGGGAGGGCCTACACTTGAACCGAAGGTATCTCACAGCTGTCACGCCGCTGCCTGATTATATTTTGCAGGTCGATTTTGTGTCCGGAAGTCGGCTTTTGCTGGATATGAAGCCGCATCTGGATAAGATTCGGTTTCGCCCGCTTGCTGATGCGCGGGTGTGGAGCAGCGCTGTGACCAACGGCATCTTTGTCCGCTTTGGCGATGTGGAGCTAAGCCATGACGAAATTTTGACCATGGCAGAGCAGGCATACGAATGAAAAAAGCAACGCAAAATAGAGAAATTTAAGGAGGAAAGACATGAACTGTATCCAAAAAATGCTGGCAGCTGCGCTCGGCTGCGTGCTGAGTGCGCTGCTTCTGACCGGCTGCGGAGAAAAAGAAGAGCCGGTCAACATAACGCTTGCAAACCACAGCGGTCACGGCATCACATCTATCAGCATCACGCCCTCGACCAGCGATGAATGGGACACGGAGCTTGTCGACGGTATCTTCCAGAGCGGAGAAATGATGGAAGTCAGCCTTGGTTCCTACAAACCGTCTGAGCTTCCGGACTTCAACATTCTTGTCTACAACGAAGAAAGCTACGTCCTGTACGACAACGATGTTGACGAAGTGGATTTTACAATCCACGATGGCGACTATGTTGTATTCCTGTCTCCGGACGGCGACGACAGCATCGTGGTCTGCACATCGGAGGAATATGACAATCTGTACGCCGGCGATGGCGAGAACGCCCCGACAGGCTACACGGCCGAAGAGCTTGGGCAGACTGGCGGTATGTCAGGCTTCTCCGGCTGCTGGAAGCTTGAAAACGCGCCGTTCTATTTCGTCATCAACGACAACTATGAGTGGATTGCCGTCAACCTCTACGGCGAGCAGGTCGGCCCCGGCTATGTCGTGTCGGAAGATGACTGCATCATGCTCTGCATGGAGGACGACACAGAGCTTGTTTCCCTCTGGCAGACCGCTAACGGCGACCTGAGCGACGCCAACGGCAACACACTTACCGCCTCTGAGTACATTATGCTCCTGCCGACACCGGATGACGAGCTGAACCAGACCGCCTGCTTTCCCGGTAGCTTTACCAATGTATCCATCAAGTATCCAATCCAGATGGAAGCACACGAACACCCGAATGTTGACAATTCGCTGAGCTTCAACGCAGTCATGGAAGACGGAACAGATGACTACTATTCCAATATTGTGATTGCCTTCCAGCCTATCTCCGGCTATGATTCCTATATGGAAAAGGGCGCTGCCAGCGCGAAGCCCTACATGGTCAAGATGCTCGACGACTTTATGAAGGGTATGTACGGCGACAAGCTCATCCAATCCTTCGGCTCGGATTTCAAGGATAACGGCGACTACTACAGTCTGACCGGTTATATGTGGCTCGACGGATCCATCTTCTCCGACGGTCCGTCTCAGCCTGTGCGCGGCTGTATGGAGGTTCGCTACTACGGTCCGACCGGCTACGCGCTTGTCGCAACGACCATCGCGCTCGAGGGTCGAATCCACAACTACTTTGAGATTTGCAACAACATGCTCGAAACCATCTCCTACACCGCCGGATGGAGCACCGCGCCCAAGCCCGTACCCACTCAGGCAACCTATTCCGGCGATACCGGCGACTACGGCACGCCATACTACTGGTATGATGAAGACGGCGACGTGTGGTACTGGAACGGCTATGAAAACGAGTTCATCTCCTACGGCTCGGACGGCTATATTGACGACGATTCTGGCGAATACATGGAATCCAACGATGCCGGCTGGGATTACTCGGATGAGTACTACGACGACTACGATCCGTGGTCTGACCCCGGTGACGGCTGGGACGATTACTCTTACGATGACGAAGGTTGGGGCGACTACTTTGATGAGTAAGATACAGGCTCTGAACGTGCGCTGCCGGTGCCGCGCAATGTCACTTTATTACCTGATGGAGTGACCGGAAGGAGGCGTATCATGAAAAAACGGTGGAAGAACACCGCATTCTTTGCGCAGGTGATGGTGCTTTGCCTGTGCCTTGCCGCCTGCGGCAATTCCGATGATGTGGCGGGGGATGATTGGCGCACGACCGGTATGGTGGTCGACAGCGGAACCATCACCCATGACGGCGACAGTGTGGATGTCCTGGTCACAGTGAGCGAGAGCAGCGCAGCCTTCTACCGGGACATCCCGGAGCAGGTGCTGTTCGACAGTGTCGCCTTCCCCATGGACATTCCCGATGCGGAGCAGGCATTTCACAGCATCTCCTTTGACGATTTGGACGGCGACAGCGAGAGCGATGTATGGGTGAGCTTTCTCCACGAAAACGGGGATGCAACGGATCTGATCTGGATCTGGGATTCGGAGGAGCGCTATGTCTATCGGGAGGATCTGTCCGCGATTCCGGCTGACGAGGACGATCCAAGCGATTATGCAGGGCTTTGGGAGTACCCGGACGAAAATCTTTGGCTGCGTATCTATGAGGATGCGACATGGGAATTTGTAAATGATCAGGAAGATGTTATTGAGTACGGCACACTGTGGGCGGACGAAAACGGTGTGACGCTGCACTTTGACGGCAGCGGCGATACCCTGCAGCTGGATCGCAGCGTCAGCGGCGATCTCATCAACAGCGTGAACGGCGATATGCTTTTCCCGGCGGAGAGTAACCGGCAAGGCAGAATAGGAGACGAATATGGAAGAGAAGAATAAAAACCTGACGGATGAACAGCTTTCGCAGCAGCTCCGCAAGAGTAAAGGCGGAAAATGGGGCGGAATGCTCCTTTCCCTGCTGGGCGGCGTGGTCGTCTTTGCGGGTATCGTGCAGGGCGGCAATCTTGTACTGATCATTGCGGGCGTTGTGATCCTCGCGCTGGGGCAGACGGCAAAGGGAAAATCCAGGGAGCAGGCCGGCCGCCAGACCTTCGATGCCCTGGCACCGGATATTGTAAGCACAGTCTTTGACAACATACAGATGGATCCCGCCCCGCACATATTGGATGCGAAGGATACAAACATCCCTCTGCCCGGCCACACCTATTGCAGCGGCAGCGGGTATATCCGCGGAACCTATCAGGGGCTGACCACCGAATTGTGCACCGTCAGGCTGACGGAGGTGAACGAGTTTCAGCGCGAGGAAACCGGTCAGTGGGAGAAAAACGAGCGTGAGGTCTATACCGGGCAGTGGATGCTGTGTGAGCTGAACCGGGAATTTCCGACCTGGCTGACCATCTGGCCAAGAGAACGGATGGATAAGCTGTTCGGCAGCAAAACCATCCGGACAGGAAACGAGGCCTTCGATAAGCGTTTTAATGTAAGCAGCGATGATGAAGCCGCAGCCCTGCACATTCTGACGCCCGACTGCGCAGAGAAAATTCTGGCGCTGGCAGATTCCCCCTTCGGCAAGTTTGCCATAAACCTCAACAGTGACGGCAGACTGTATCTTGCGGTTCACAGCGGGCACGGCTTTTTTGACCTCGGCAAGGGGCGGGAGGATCCGGCACAGCTGCGCCAGCGCTTTACCTGTGAGCTGACGTGGTTTACGAATATGATCGATGTGTTCCGCGGCGCGTAAAGGAGGTGGGCAATATGCCGCTTTGGCTTGCTGTGGTGCTGTTGGCATCGGCGGTTATCGGCATCGTGCTGTGCCGTAAATATCTGCGCCGAAACAAAACCGTGCGCATCCTCGGTATCAGTATCTGTGTGCTGCTGGCGTTGGCCTGCATCCTGTATATCGGTCTGACCCTTCTCTTTGTGGATGCGGTGCAAAACCAGCCGCCTACATTGTGACAGGAAAGGCACCGGCAGAGGTGTGAAGGAGGCCGTATGAAAAAGAATCGAATCCTCATTATCAGTATCGTTCTTGCGATAGCGTTTGTGGCGTGTCCCATAGAATCTACGCGGAATATCACAGCGGGAATCGGTTTCATTCTCGGGGCTGTGTCGGTGGCATGGCTCGGGGTGCGCCAGCGGAAAGGCGCACAGAAGGAATACGAGGATACTGTGCGGCGGTACACAGGCACCACGATGATGAAGGTGGTATGGATCGAGGAATCGGTCAATGAACGGTGGGAGCAGCAGGAGGACGGCAGCGAACAGCTGCGCCGGGAGACAGTCTATCTTCCAACCTATGAGTACACCGTGAACGGCAAAACCTACCGGTACGCAAGCCGTCAGACCGTTTCCGGCAAGCGGGAACTGGGACGGCAGGTGGTCGGATATTACGATCCCACTCGGCCCGACCGTATTACCGAAAACAAGCCGCGAAAGCCTGTTTTGGGTGGGATGTGCTTCTTTATGTTTGCCGCGTTCCTGCTCTGGTTCGGTATCATGTCCTTTGCCGGTATGCTTTCCATTTCCTGATACTGCGTACCCATGCCGGGTCGCAGCAGGCGCATTTCAGCCCCCAAAAACTTGTGTGCGCAGCGCGTGCTGCAAAAAAACAGGATACTTGCTACCATACTTTTGTTTTATCTTTCCATGCAAGCATTTCTTTCGCAGATAGTCCGCGTGTTCGGCTGCATTTTGGCTTTTTCGATACTGCGCAATGTTTTTTCAAAAAAGGCTTGACAATTTGCGATTTTAACCCCTATAATTTTTATAAATACCTTGGGCACTGCTGCCCAACAGCGCGAAGAAGGAGACATGATGAAAAAGCAGCTTGTAAGCATCCTGTTTGCCCTGTGCATGGTGCTCTGCCTTGTGCCCCTGGCGGCCTTTGCGGAGGAAAGCACGGAAACCCCGCCCGAGTGCAGTTGTGAAACAGCCTGCACGGCGGAAAGCATGAATGCGGAATGCCCCGTCTGCGGCGCAGAGGGGGTTTCGGCGGAGAATTGCGCAAAATACATCAAGCCCGCAGACGGGGCGGCAGCCCAGCCGGAGGAAAAAGTGTCCGACCCCCAGCCGGAGACGGCCTTGACGGCGTTGAGTGGCGAGGGCGAGACGCCCGCCGCGAGCGGAGCGGTAACAGAAGTCGGCAACGAGCCTGACTTGACTGCGGCTATTGCTAATTCTAATGTCAACACCGTCAAGCTGACGGCGAACATTGACATCAGCAGTTCCCTGACCGTCAACCGCACCGTGACGCTGGACTTGAACGGTTATGTGCTCAAATATGTGAGCGCAAACAAAGGCAGCGTGATTGTGGTCGAGAACGGCGGGCAGCTGACTATTGAGGACAGCAATACGAGTAATCTCTCGCACAAATTCATGCCGAATGGCAAACTGTGGGTGCTGGACGATGCAAGCGGCACAGAGGCCGTCACCGGCGGCGTCATCACCGGCGGCACGGGAACGGACATCTCAACGTTCGGCGGAACGACGTGGTATTGCGGCGGCGGCGCGCTGATTAAAAACGGCGGCAGCCTGACCATGAGGGGCGGCAATATTATCGGCTGCTCCGCGGAGTGCGGCGGCGGTGTATGTATTGATTCGGAACAGGGTCAGTTCTCTATGTCCGGCGGCAGCATCGCCGGATGCGTCGCCTCCGACATCGGCGGCGGTGTTTTTGCTTCCGGCACGTTCAAAATGTCAAGTCAGGCGGTCATTCGCAGCTGCACCGCCGAAAGCGCGACCCAATATGTTTGCGGCGGAGGCGTATATGTCAACGTCAGCAGCAGCTTTGAAATGTCTGATACGGCAATAATCGAAGGCTGTCAGGCAATCTCCAACTCTTCCAATTCTTCCAACGGCGGCGGCGTATATGTCAGCAGCAGCAGCAGCTTTGTGATGTCTAATGAGGCAAAAATCGAAGGCTGTCAGGCAATCTCCAACTCTTCCAACTCTTCCAACTCTTCCAACGGCGGGGGCGTCTATCTCTCAAACAATACGAGGTTCACCCTGTCGGGCAGCGCCGTGATTCAAAATTGCACGGCAACAAATTCCGCCAACCCCGGCGAAGCCTATGGCGGCGGCGTAAGCGCCGCTTGTGTGAAGGAGATCACCTTGGCGGACAGTGCGCGCATTGCCGGCTGTACTGCGGCAAACGGAAGCGGACTATACATCACCGGCTCTTTGGCGTCTCCTAATGTCTATGGGAAACTTTACGCCAACGGCGGCTCGGTTGACGGCGACGTCGTGCTGGGAGATAAAGATAAAAACGACGGTCCCTGTACCATTACAGGCTCCGGCGGGACTGTGTTCTATGGCAAAGTGACCGTTACCCCCGGCAGCACCATCGAAAGCGGCACATTCAACGGCGAGGTCATCAACAACGGAACCATCACCGGCGGTACATTTAGCGGCGGGATTACCGGCAACCCCGCGCTTGCCACCGGCAGCGGCACGGAGACAGACCCCTATCAAATTGGCACCGCCGAGGGGCTGAAGCGGTTCCGGGATATTGTCAACGGCGAAAACGGTAGGACACAAAAGTTAGATGCCTGCGCCACCCTGACAGCCGATATCGTTTTGAACGACGGCACTTTTGACGAGGACGGCAATTACACCCCCGGCCCCAGCAGTGCTGCCCTTACGGAATGGTCGCCTATGGGCGTAAGCAATTCTACCGTTTACGCGGGCACTTTTGACGGTGCGGGGCATACCATACAGGGCGTATATTGTAATAGCTACCGGGGAGCTTCCGGATTGTTCGGGTATATAGATGGGGCAACTATCCAAGGCGTAAGGGTAACAGGCTACTTTAACGCGAACAACGCTGAACAAGCGGGCTGTATTGCAGCACTTGCGAAAAGCTCCCGCATTACGGGCTGTGTGAGCACCGCTTCTATAAATGGACATCACTCTTTTCAGTCTTCGACAGGTGGCATTGTTGGAATTGCAGATTCTAGCACCCAAGTAAGTGACTGTATCAATTATGGCACTGTAAAGTGCACCCCTTCCAATTATTACGCTACCTTTGCAGGCGGCATTGTCGGATGTCTTGCAGATTATTCCACCGTTACAAATTGCAGTAACTTCGGCACCATAATCGGCCTTGTCAACAGCAGTTCCACCCAAACGATTTATGTTGGCGGCATTGTTGGAACTGCTCGGCTTGAAAGTATATCCGATTGCTACAACGCTGGTGCTGTAAGAATCGATGAACAAGGCAATTCGTCCGCCACGCAAGGGGCCGGCGGCATTGCAGGATACGCGGGAGATGATGCCCAATATCTGACACATATTTCCAACTGTTATAACGTTGGCAGTGTCACAGCTGCCAATGCAAATGCAATGCTGGGCGGTATTGTGGGTAGGTCTGGCTATGATAGTGTTGCCATCACAAACTGCTACACCTGACCGGCACCGCCGGG
>ERZ827363.1040-NODE-1040-length-28486-cov-9.883085_pt1 | contig 28486 bp, 30 predicted proteins | sample MGYA00519776_ERZ827363 | MGnify/ENA primary metagenome ERZ827363 (study PRJEB31778, sample SAMEA3449288) | human gut metagenome | biome: human gut; feature: human-associated habitat; material: faeces | place: United Kingdom | collected 2010/2012 ...
GCGGACGTTTCTTTTCCATCATCTTGAGCTTACCCGGAAAGAATTCAGGGTCAGCGAAGTCATCAATCATATGCCAGCGTTTCACGTTGTTGCGGGCATAGCAATATGTACACCCCACTGTGCAGCCAATGACGATATTCATGTTCTGAATCTGATCTTTGATACAAATACTCATGACTTCTGCCACTCCTCAAGATTCTTTCTGATGCGGTCGAGGCATTCCTCAAACCGGGTAATTTCTTCCTCTGAAAAACCTTTGTAGTAAATACTGCCCATCTCATCAGATACAGAATCGTACTCGCCCTTTAAGGCATGTGCTTTCTCAGTCAGAAACAGGAGTGTTTTCCTTTTGTCCGTTTCAGACTGAACACGGCTTATCAGCCCTTGATTTTCCATTCTTTCCAGCATCGTAGTAAGAGATGTTATCGCTAATCCGCATTTAGTCGAGAGTGACCTGATTGAGATACCATCCTCCTGCCACAGCACATAAAGAATACGCCCCTGGGCTCCGTTGAACGCATCAATATTCTTTTCGCTGAGAATCTTCTCAAAGATTCGGTCTCCAAGTTGTTTTATTTTTGTGACAAGAAATCCGCCATTCATTTTCATATAAAAACTCCTATATAGTATTTTGTCAAATAATACTATATAGGAGTTTTATTGTCAACAGTTTGTATGTCTAAGTAGAAGTAACTTTCGATTTTTTCAATTCTCCAAACGGGAATTTGTCTTTATCTTATTTATCAAAATACTTATCACAGTATTCAAGTGATAGATTGATAAACTCCTGCAATTTATCAATATCATTATACATTCCATGGTTCGATTTTGGAAATTCAACATAATCGTATGGCACACCATTCTCTTTCAATGCATCTATTAAAGGGTATTTAAGTTGAGTCGGCACACAATGGTCGATTAGTCCATACCCCATCAAGGTCGGCACCGAGTTTGTATCCACCAAATATGTAGGCGAAACAGAGTAAATATACGGAAGATACTCTTTTGATGCCATCATTTCATCTGTAATTCTAACCCCTGTCATCATGGTTGCAAAATCCGCATCTGTGGTTATATGGTCTATCGATTTCAGCAAACTCCAATCGGATGGCTCAAATGAAGCAGGACCTGCGAGTTGAAAGACAAACTTTACTGGGATTGCAGAAATGTCAGCATTTTTATATGCATAGTTCATCGCAAGTGTTCCACCTGCTGACACCCCACAGGTAGCCATTTGTGTTAAATCAATTCCAAGCTGCGATGCCTGCTCCTTGATTGCGGCAACACAGCTTAGAATTTCTTCATTCATTAACTCAAGACTGGCGTTGAGTAATTCTTCTTCACTTTTTCCCTTCTTTGATTGCAATGTATAATCAACCGTTGCTGTTACGTATCCTTTTGACGTATAATATTTGCACCACGCATCGCCATCTTCTTTGCTCCCGGAATTAAAACTTCCTCCGTGTATATAAAGAATCAGGCATTTTGACTCTGGCGTATCAAGATTTTTCGGCACATATAAATCATATTTGTGGTCGCTCGGATTTTCATAATCAAGATTTTCATACACACATCCTACTGTATCATTCCATTCAACTTGGATAAGCTTCATCGGTAAAGACCCAAGACGTTGAATGTTGATGAGCATACCCACAATAAAGGATACAACAAACAGAAATATCAACATACCTATTTTACGATTTTTATTTGTACTGAACATGACATTTCTCCTTATATGATGTGGTCTAAAACAAGTTTTCCGGTAATACCACCAAGTATTACACCGGCGATAATAACTCCACAACTAAGGAGAACCCATGCTAAAATTTGTTTCTGTTTTGTATTCATACTTATTTATCTCCTCAATTTCAGATTGTCATTTCTGCAATACTATCACTTAATTGTCATCAAGTTTCTTTGACAAATTCAAATTTTCCGTTCCCATAAATTATAGCACTCAAGTGTGAATAAATCTACCGAAAACAAATGCCCACTTGCCTTTACACTGCAAGAGGGCATTTTACACCGCAAGGGCATACCTTTTAATTTTTCCTAATCTTTGTATCCAATTCGCTATGATTATTTCTATCAAAACTCTATCTTTGATACAAAGAAAAAGTTCCTTCCCGTAAGCGTAAAATAAACCGCTGTAGGTGGGACGCGGTTTATTTTACGCTTACTTTGAAAGTAGCTGCCTACTTTTGCTTGACACTAACCGGTGTGGGTGATGAGTTGACTTTTTTGGAGTGACGGTGTATAATAGAAAAAACAGACAAATTGATATGTATACTCTCAACAACAGGAGGTATAAAATGTCTCGTACCAAAAGAAAACGAAAAGCAAAACAAAAATTAAAGATCATTAGGAAACGTAAAGCAGGTAAGTTAGTGAGATTCGTATTGACTAATTCTGGACGAAAATATTCAGGCTGGTCTAACAGATATAACTATCAATCTAATATTCACAGTATAATTTATAAGGATGCCACCTTTTCTAATGATAAATTTCAGAATTGCATTATTACCGGCTGTAATTTTAATAATGCAAATTTATCTGATATTGACTTCACTCACTGTAACTTAAAAGGTTCTTCCTTTAAAAATGCTGTTCTATCCAATGTAACTTTTTTCAACTGTAATATGAAGGATGTTAATTTTGAGGGTGCTGTTTTAAAAAATGTTGCTTTCATATGTATGAGTCTAAGCAAAATAAAAAATCTTCCGGATATAGGTTATTCTGTCCTTAATCAATATCCTAATATTGAAGATCGACGATTGCTTGATACTGCGTTGGCATTATCGAATCATAATTCGTTTTATAAATATCATGTTTTTCATGTTGACAAGTACAAGGTGAACAATTGGTACTTATATTGGCTCGCTGAACAGTATCCAAGCTATGAAGATGTTTCAAGAGGACTGTATGCTTTAAAAAAGCAAAAAGATAAAAGCGGATTCATCACGGTAGCATCATACAAAAGATTTCTTGACAGATACCTCAAAATATGATAGAATATATATGTTCTGCCTCGGATAAGGGTGACCTTTGAAATGCCATGGAAACAATGGGAACACGTTATAATGGCTAGTATTCAGGGAGGGATGCCTATGATAAATAATATTCTTGCAATTCTCGGTTTTGCTGGTTTTGTTCTGGAGAAGATTTTGAATAGTTCCATTTCACCCCGATTACTCGGGGTTTAATAACTTTATTTGTTCAATGGTTATATTCGCTATCATACAATTAAACATTGCTACTAACCGCCCGTGGTTCACTCCACAGGCGGTCTTTTGTAAGCGTAAAATAGTAAGCGTAAAATAAACCGCGTCCCACCTACAGCGGTTTTCCCCAAAACAAAACAGCCGGGACATCTGCCCGGCTGCACTCTTCATATCCGTGAAATGATTGTTTTATTCATCCTCGCAATCATATAACTGTTTTTAAATTCAGCGACCATATTTCTGCCAAATCGAATCGGGAATGCAGACACCAGCCCATCCGAAATAATGACATCCCGGAATGGAAGCAATGTTGCCTTTACGATCATCGGTGTCGGAATGCCCGAAAACATTTCTTCCCAACTGTCAATAATGCCATTCACCAGATATACAGAATTATTGTCATCAGAAATAAAGATTGACCCCTTCTTCTTCAAATGCCGTTCGATGATAAACGTTCCGGAAACACAGCGTTTCCAGCTTAAAATGATCTCACACTGTTCTTCAGGCAATACAGCTCCGGCAAGGTAGTCATCAATAATCCAGGTGCGTTCCCATAAAAATTGTGCCACCTCTGCCGCTTCTCCGGGATCAACGCGTTCTCCTGTGAAATGAACGGTTTCCATCGTGACATGGTAGTTCTCGTTCACATAATCGAGAAGCGGCAGAAACATCTCATAAAACAAACCGGCTTCTTCAGGCTTCAGTTTCATCGTTTTTCTCCTTCCATGGCAGCAGAATGGTACCTGCTGGTTGTGAAAACAGCTCAGTCAGATACTTCTCGGCATCCAGTCCGTTAGCCTGAGCTGTGGAAATGATTGAATACAGAATCGCACTGCATTTTGCCCCACGCTCTGTATTGTTGAACAGCCAGTTCTTACGACCAACTGCAAACGGACGAATCGCATTCTCAGCACGATTGTTATCAATCGGTACATTACCGTCCTCTAAAAATGTGTAGAGATATTTCTTTTCATTCAGTGCGTATCCCACTGCTTTTGCCAGTTTGCCTTTTCCGCTGATGTTTTGTGCATCAAGCCATGAAAAGAAAGCATCAAGCAAGGGTTTCACCTTTACAAGACGCTGTTTGTATTTGTTTTCATAGGACAACACTCCTTTGAGTTAATGTAGGTTACAAGTACATTATAACTCTTTTTGGGACTGTTGTCCTATCTTTTTGTGCATTTTTTAGGGATGCTCATTTATAGTCAGTAACTTCGTCAATATCAAGAGTGTGATCCAGCTCTATGACACCAATCTGACGGTTAGCGATTGCTTTAAGTTTTGTGAGTTCTTCGGATACTTCATCAAGGTCAACGTCTTCATTTAACACTGCATATTGGTTTTCAAATGCACGTTGCTTAAAATCAGGCTTAAAAATAACGGATATATCAGGAATCCATTTTTTATCTTTTAAGTGAGAAGCGTCCTGTACTTCAAATCGTTTAGTGGAATCAATCGCTAACGGATTAAAGGCTATTTTGATTCTATCCTTATTAAAATCATCATCAAGTACTTCTAATCCAGAAATAGCAGCCATTAAAGCTGTTACTCGCTGTTGACCATCAATCAGGACGTGCTTGCCACCAGCGATAACTCCATCCTTTGTTTTTACATCCGGATTCTTCCATGTAATGATGTAACCGGTTGGATAGCCACTATAAAGAGAGTCAATCAAATCACGAACTTGACTGCGCTTCCATACAAAAGGACGCTGTATCTCAGGAATAACAAATTGCTCAACATCAATCAGACCAAGAATGGCGCTGACTGAATATTGCATTAATGTAAATTTTTCACCAATCACTATTCATTACTTCCAATTCTATTCAATACTGTCAAAAATTGCATCCAACTTTGACTCTAGTGTACCATTCTTCGCCAAAGGAAGTGCATCACACTGACGAAGATGATGATTTCGAATTAGATTACCATCATCAAATCCAAGAATAAAGTGAAGTGCAATCTGATAGATAATCTCCGTCGGTGCAAGACCGTAAACCTGCTTCTCAAAGATATGCTGCAGCCGCTTTGCTTTGTCAGGATATGCCTGTTTCATACCATTAGAATTGAACAGCCGCTTTACAATTTCCGCAATGTACAGACCCGATTTCATATACAAATCTGCAAATGTCTTTGAAGGATCATCGAAACAGCCGGGATTCTCTTGTTCCAGTAAATCCACCATCTGCTTCACGATATGCTTCGGTGTGAAAATCTGGTTAGTTTTCTGCGGCGGAATATAGTCAAAAATGTCTTCACTCTGTGTATCGTCAAAATAATTCGACAGTCTTACCTTGAGTGCCAGAAATTCCTTGATAGAGTCATCAAATACTACATGATCAAACAACTTTCCGGGATAGTGCTTTTCTTCTCCGGTTTCAGCATCGATATACGAGCCACCGTCACGAAGCAAGCGGAATTGATCGAGCGTGATGCTTGTGACTTCAAGGAAAACCTCGTCAGGAATAATCACATCAAATGTCTCAAGAGTGGTAGAATCATCGCCGTATGCCATAAGGAAGGACGGAATCGTTCTTGCAAAGCCACGCAGATGGTCACGCACAGCATCCTCAATCGTTTCTTTGGTACGCTCACGCTTCTGTGTTTCGACTGTTTTTACGACCTCTTCGCACAGTGTCGGAACGGTTTCCTCCAGAACAGTGCTAACACGTTCCTTGAAGGCATCCGTAGCTTCCTGCACCAGTGTGTCAAAATGGTCATTGACCTCGGCGGCAGACTGTCCTGTTTCGTGGAGATGTTTAAGTACATCTTGTCTTTCTGCTTCGAGAGTTTTCTTCTGAATAGAGTAGTTTCCGTATTCCTGAGTAACGAGTTTGTCAGCTTTCTGTTCAAGCTGCTTTTTAAGTTTTTTAGAATCTTTGGCTTTCAGATCTGCTCCATAAGTGTCATTTGTCACCTGCATCACTGGAGCGACTAATTCCTTTTTAAATACATCTTGCAAACGCTCTACCTGTTGTTGTTCTGTAGTAGCAGGAGCAGCTACTATCTCTTCTGTTTTCTGTGCAAGAGTATCTGTAATTTCACCATAGATTTTATCACCGAATACTTTCTGTGACCTGCCAATCACAAATTCATCCGGCAAATCCACTTCGCCCTCATCATTGACAGACAAATCCTCTCTTGTCTGCGGTGATACGTCCACCAAATCGCCCTCCGGCGCATTCGGCAGAGAACTGATAATATCAATAACCTCCGGCGGTGCATTAAAGATGTTTGCAATATTCTGAAACAGAAAATTCGACATGAAGCCACGACGAACGACCTCCAAAGAACGAATCCTTCTCGGAATGGACAGCACCTTTTCCGCATCAAGCTCCACCATTTCGCCCTGCTCGTCCTCGCCGATAACAGGGAAGAAATTGAGCAGCACACGGACATTCTGCTTTCTGGAATCACTATCGCCTTTACCTCCAGACGTACTGGAATTCAGGTCATTTGCAAATTCTTCAAAGATAATCAGTGTTCTTGCAGGGTCAAAGTCAAACACATACGCATTCTGCTTAACACGCATTTCGCCGCACTCTGTGTATCTCCACGGATTCTGGCTACGGAAAGCTGCTTGCATATATAAAGCAGGAGATTTGATATTAGACAGCATCAGCACCGCTGTCCATTCGGGAATCGTTATACCTGTAGTAAGCTGACCGACAGACAGTGTAATTGTCTTATCATACTTATCAATAGCATCACGGACTTTATCGTATGCCTTCTTTGCTTCATCTTCTTCCGAAAGTCTGCCATCACCGGCAGCAAGTATGATTTCATAGTCTTTGAACACCGGATGTGCTTTCAGCTTCTTTGCCAGAGCCTTTGCACTATCCACACGGTCAAGCAGCCAAAAGGTATGGCAAAGTTCTGCACGGAGTTCTGGAGTGGAAAACGGGAATTTCTCCTGAGTGGTGAGTGCATTAAGAAATCTGTCAACAGAGCTTTCATAGACAAAAGAGCCATTCGCTTTCGTAGAGAAAAACAGATTCAGATCAAACGCATATTCTTCCGTTTCACCCTCGATTTCAACACCCTGCTGCAATTGATCACGAATAATTTCGGACATCTGATATGTAAACAGATTGAGCTGCGGCAGATTCTCATAGGGGTTGTTGTGCTCGACATCACTCCAATCACGCTTTGCCTTTTGTTCATCCGCATATGTCCAGTTATAGATGGCATCGGCAGGAAACTTGTCATTCGCCAGTGCCTTGAACGGTGTACCGGAAAGGTGCAGCGTGTGATTGCGCTTGATTTGATGGAATGCCACATCTGTTTTGGATGTGTCCACACCCTCGTGTGCCTCGTCGATAACCAGCAGTTCCCACTGCATCTGTACCAGTTCTTTCAGCTTGTCATACTGACCACCGAAATAAAGCGAGCCTTTTAAATCCTGCAAACTGACAAATTCGATACAACTTGCAAGTCCACTACTTGAAAGGTTGTCCGTGTATTCATATCTTGTCAGAACGTAAGGTTTACCCTTCAAAGCAGATACTTCACTGACAAACCGAAAGCCGGATTCTGTTCCAAGAAACTTTACGAAATCATCATACCACGAATTGGCAATTGCCGGACGATTTGTCACGATCAGAATATTACAAGCCATCTTGCCTTTGCTCTCTTTCAGGCGTTTGCAGAGGTCATATGTAGCCAGTGTTTTTCCAAAACGTGGTTTTGCATTCCAGAGAAATTCGCCGTTTTGATGGCTCTGGAAATAGTCAAAGGTCTGCGCAACTGCCTGCTCCTGCTCGGAACGGAGTTCATAGGCAACAGTACCGATAGTTTTCAGTACTCCACAGTTCTCACGGAAATCATTGATCATGCGTTTGGAGTCACTGCCAGAGATCTGAAACCACTCTGTCCCTGCTTCACGGGGAACGCCCTGCTTTTGCAGGTAGGCATGAAAATCTGAATCACGGAAACTGCGTCCTGAACCATCATCGAAAAGTGCATTTTTCTTCCATTGCAGTTCCCACTGGATACCTGCTGTATGTGTTTGCTGCCTAATGCGAGTGGTGACATCTTGTTCGGTATATCCAATCTTTGTCCAGCCGTCATGATAGGAAACGCCGGGAGTTGTATAAGCGTATATCATTGGAACGACAGGTCGGGTTGTCTGAATACTGATTTTCGCCACTTAATCCATCTCCTTTACATGAGTTTCGATGAAGTCGATTTCTTCCTGTGTTAAGCCGTATTTTGCATAGAGCTGCTGGTCGATTTCAGAAACAGGCTTACTCCAGTCGATGTCGCTGTTTTCAGTGAAGTCTTGGAGGGGGACATATTTAAACTTTTCAGGTGTGATGTCTTGTGTCGTTTTCAAAACGCTCAGTAATGTTCTCGCAAATCTTGTCTTAATATACTTTAGCGCATTCTCAGCGCAAGTATTGTCTGCAAAAGCACCAATGCTAAGAAATGTCTCTGTATTACCTGTGTTCGGCACTTCTACAATTGGTGTTCCGATAATTCTTGCAGGAATAGGATTACCTATTGTTCCGGCAGCTCCGTCTGCACGTGCCATTAATACCTTGTACTTATGCAGATTAGATACTGGTCGCACATAGTCCTCTCTTACATACTTGTACAACCTTGCTGTACCCACTTTTCCATAAATCCTGACATAGCTGAATCCATCATCAGGTTTAGAGTCAAAAAATATTTGTGGTAACCTTTCGAAAATATTCGAGGACATATCATATGCGTGTCCCTTGCTCAATTGTTCAATAGCCTCCGGATGTTCTTCGTGCATCTTTTCGGTTAGACGATATGCGGTTCTGGAGACAACAAGCGGCTCAAGGCTTTGAAAGTTATGTTCATTAATTGCTTTATGCAAAATAGAATTAAGCTGGGAGAATTGAGTAAAAACTTTTATTGCTTTATAATCAGCATTAGCATCACGATATGAGATTGCAAGTCCTCCTGTTATTACTGTGTTTTTAAATACTTTAGTGCTATCTTGCTCAAAATATAGAATCTTGAAATGGTTATCAGTTAGCCTTTCAGCGTTCCATGACTTAGGCGTACTTCCTGCATTAAACAGGAAACGAGCTGGTGTTATTAGTTCCACTTTATCAGAAGCAGTGAAAGCGGCATCCATAAACAAGTGATAAATAGGCGGAGCGTAAGTTTCGTTATCTCCTAATGTGTTATCCTGATACGGCGGATTACCAATCACAAAATCAAATTTCATATTACTTTTACCCTCCTTTATATCCGCAAACAACAATGAATTGCTACTGCGGTGGTTATATATCTTGCAGCTGTCAGCCTCTAAATCAACAGGTTCTTCATCACCAAAAAGAGAAAACTGGTGAAATTCTTCACCCGGTACGCCCAGCGGCACGGTGTCCTTCAGTCCATCCATCTGCCATAGATTCCATGCAATGATATTGGCGATTTTTTTCAGCTCGCTGTCGGTAGCCTTTCTCTGCCAACGTTCTTCCAGATAATCACAGAAGGTCACGAGTAGATTGATACGTGCGATCAACAGATTGTCTCCCTGAAATTCGTAGCCGTATGTGCTTTCGTAGGATTTGAATGCCCATTTGAGCCATGTTTCCTCGTCATCTGCCTGTATCGCCTGAAGCTTCCGGTCAAGCATTCCTGTACGCTCACTGATTAGTAGTCGCTCACCTGTAGTTGTATCGTAGCGTGTTACAAGAAACGGAGCTTCTCCGCAGGCGATTTCCAGTATCCGGAGCTGTACATATTTCTGCCAGTCATCCGCATACTTGCCGTCCTGCCAGACGCTGTCACAATGGTCACACATCTGTTTGACAATCCAGGTAGGAGTGAATACTTCTGCCTTTTTTCTTGTGCGCTCTGATTGCTCTGTACGATCTTTCATCACACGAGGTTGAATATCAAGCGAATCAAACCCAAGCAATGCATTTTCTGTAATCTGATCTGTATCGTAACAACCATAGCGTGCATAATCGTCAGTCGCAAAGATTATATTTTTGCCAGTCGTCTTGTCGAGCAAAAGCCTTGACAGGACGTTTTTTACCGGATATGCATTGATCTCAATGAGTTCCGTCAATGGGAGTCCTCCTGTTCTATACTTGAAGCTTTATTTCCAATATTATACCACACTTTGCCGAATTTTTCAATTAAAAAATGATTTGTTTTAGGCTAATGTTTAAAAAAGGGACGGATAAAAGAATGCAGCACTTAATGCCGCATTTTTTTACTTTGTAGGAGCAGCGGAGTCCTCTTCCTCATCCTTCTTTTTTCTACCCCAATTCTCTCCAAATAGCTCATTTCCATCAGAGCTTAAATGCAATATGCTCGCTGAATCAAGTATCTTTTGAATTGCTTTTGTCGGAGCTTCTTTTTTATCAAAGGCAATAAATATCTGTTTGCTACTTTGTGTATATAGTTCCATGATCTTTTCAAGCGGTGCATACCCGATATCATTAAAGATCAGAGAATCGTGAATCAAAGTGGGAAGTTGCGTGAGTTTCAAAATACTCAAATCGAACACAATAAGGCTTTTATATGATGTACCTGTTCCTGTGTCATCTGGAGTAGTGAATTCATACCGTGTGCCGTCAAAAAGATTGATTTCAGGAGCTTTTCGTGTCTGGTTATAAACAAAGTCGTTATAGCGAGTCATTTGTGAATTGATCATGCTTTCGATATTTCGCAGAATGGTATCTTCGGCATCCTTCAGAGCTTGTTTTGCAGCTTTTATGTCATCTGCAAAAGTCTTTGCATCATCGTAAGCTTTATTCTGGTTTCGTAGTGTATCAATCTGCTGTCGATAATGCGAAAACTTATCAAGAAATGCTTTAGACATCGCAGCAAGGCTACCATGAGAACGTTGCTCCTCTTCAAGAACTTGTATCTCGTCCGTTGCTGCTGCAACCAACGTAGACAGACGCAAGATCTCATCCTCCATCTGCTGTTTTAGAATTGCTATGAGTTTTTCATGGAATGCCTCTATTTCTGCGATTTTACGAATATTGACATCTGGGAAAAATTCTTGAAGTTCTAAAAACTCTCCTTGTACATATCTGATACCGCCGCTGACATTCAGTTTGACGGCGTCCAATCGGGATTGTAGCATTGTACGTTTACGCTTGAGGGCGGTAATTTTCCCTTTAATTTCAGAAACTTGATCTGCTTCTTCCGTGTTTTCCTTTGAAAGATCACGATCAGTCTGCAGTGTTAATTCTTCAAGTTCCTTTTCTAACCGTTCAATCTCAGTAGTATTTCTCTTATATGCAGTTTTCGTAGTTACACTATTAGGAAGAAGGGCTTGTTTCCTTGCTGCATTGTGTGCCTTAAGCTTTTCCTCCCTCTTTTTGAGAACATCCTTATACTCCTCAATATGCCAATATTCATCAAATAGCTTTTCTAATGCCACTATCGCATCAATCGTTTTTTGGCTTGGGAATGCATGAAGTGGCTTCAAACTATTGTGATTTTCAATCTCGGCAATTCTGAAATAAGGACCCACGATTCCACGAAAAGAGCCGTTTCTCAATGTGATATTATATAGTTCTCGAAGTTTTTTCCTGAAATTGTCAATTGAAAGTGTTGACTGCACATTATAATTTGCATCACATACATTAACCGTATTGGCATTCACAACATCACGAGAGAAATAGTAGAGTGTCTCAGCAAACTTGAAAGCAAATTTGATCAGGTGATTTCCGATGTGAAGAGCAGTTTGCGATTTTGCGTATGTTTCTCCGCCAAAAGCAAAATCGATAATCAGCATAAATGTCGATTTTCCAACAGAGTTGTCTGCATTTCTTCCGCCCAATACCACATTTAAACCGCTGTTAAAACGAATCGGCGGTCTTGGTTGACCGTTTGAGATAAAACGATCACATTGGATTTCATATAACAAAATGTATCACCCCTTTTTCATCATCATAATCTATTTTTCGCAGGGCGTAAAGTGCATCAAGTGTCTCAATAAAATCATTGATACTCTCGAATTTGTCCTGATTACTCATAAATAGAGATAGTACTTGAACATCCCCTTTTTGAAGAGACTTAAGTAAAATCGGAAATTTTGAAAGAACGCTATAGTTATAACTATATAGTTTGTTCGGAAGTTGCATTGTACACCTCGCATTTCTGTACAAAGTATGAAACAATAATTTCACACCACAATCGATCTTCATTTGTGATACTTACAATCCAGTCCACAAGTTTATCAAAAATTTTAACTGGTTCAGTTCCACTCTGAACAAGCTGGATATAATTCATTTTCATTTGTAGTGAAAACGGCTCAAACCGTATAACCTTTGATTTATCCATCTGAATGAATGCATCATATACAACATTGTAGTATTCATTTACAAATGACTTGACTTTTATACATAAAGGCTTGCTTATCGCAAGAAGTTTCTGATCAATAGTCGCCGTATTATAAGAGAGCTGAACCTTTGGCTCATCTGTAAGTGATTTAGAGATTTTCTGAATAACTCTTTTTACACCATCTGTCACTTGGCTTTCTGATAACATTTGCTTATCGGCTGCATCTTGAATCAGTTGCTTTTTGATTTCTTTAACTCTTTGAATTTCATCGGTAGTAGCCCTCATTCTAAACCTTGCTGCACATTCAGGACAAAAAGCTATATTATTCTCAAAGGAATCTTGTGGAAGTGCACTGTCGATAATTACACACTCAAAGTAACATTGATAATCTTCCCCCTTAGTTATGCTTAGTGGCTTATTGCAATTATCATTTGCACATATTCCAGAGGCTTCGAGCAACAACCGAGTTTTAAAATCAGAGTCAACCTCTCTGGGTGCTGTAGTTACAGACGTAATACTGATGTCCTTTTTAGGCTTTCTTTTTTGTGTTGCTGCCGTAATTATGATATCTTTAAGTATGCTTGCACACCTTTTATAGCAATTGAATTCATCAATTTGTGAATCAAATGGGAGAAGTACATCACGAATAAGCATTGCAGTACCGGACGGAAATCTTTCTAAATACATCTCGAATTTTTGGGTATCCAAGTGGCTGTTTATTTTCTTTGCAAATCTTGAAATGCCATTTTTTCCCGTATAGTAGGCTTTCAATGTTCCGTCCTCAGCATCTTCGATAGGGTTTTCTTCTGAATCGCTGTAATCAGTAATGTTTAAGAACAAGTTTCTTGTAAATTGTGCAAAGCTGCGTCCTTCTGCAAGAACGGAATACAAAACCTGTGCAAAATTACTGAATACCATAAAGGTGCCTCCTTTAAACATACCTAATCATACTTAAACGTCCTTAATCGCTTTGAAAGTTTCATTCGATGGTGGTAAAATTACACCATAATCGAATTGCAAACATCTCTTCACAAAATTGTCACATCTACATTATACCACAGATTCAACAAAAAGGCAATGAGAAAAGTGTAAATTTTGTAAATTTTAAAGGAGGCATTAATTAATGACAACGACAGAACGAAAAACGGGCATCCAATCTACTCACTGCCGTCAGCATTAACCATTCACCGGAAGTTGCTGACTCAGTTGTTAACCGCTTTGGCAACCTTCACAGCATAAGCTGCCGTGAGCTGGAGGAGATGATAGATGATCTTATCTCAAAAATGAATGACAGTGAGTAACTAACATCGTCAACCCTTATACTCCCCTCTATTCTAAACCTGAACAATATTCTGCACAAAATCTTTATTTGGCTTTAGAACAGTATAACATATGAATAATAGAATCTAAATTCTATCTTATTACTTATCTGGCAATTGATTTGCATAGCCATCAACAATCATTTGAAAAGCCTCCTCCGGAATATCACCGTCCCTGTACTGTGCAATCAGTGGTATCATCTTCTTCAATATTTCGTTCAGATATAGAAATCTTGTATCGTTTCCACGAGCACAAAATTCCATATGTAAGTCGACTTCGTCTTGATCTGATAACTTATAATCGGAGAACCTTTCATAGTCCGGAAAGAAGAAAACGGGATATGTGTCATCAATTTCTCGTGGTTTGTGTTCCATTAAGCCATTACCATATTCCTGCTCATATTTTGTCTCTTTTACTGTCAATTCAGCAGTCCTCAATTTTCCAGCAGAGAGAAACTTTGTAATGAAACGGAAGGCATCACGTGGACTTGTACCTGCTGAATTTTCAGCTGGATTCCCTACAAGGCTATCAATAGATACTTCAAAGTACTGTGCAATTCTATATACCTGATCAAGAGTAAAACGTTTCTTTTCGTTACGATTCAATGCTTTGCTTACGTTAGCCTGCGTCATACCTGCAATTTCTGCGAGTTTCTGCTGCGTTATATTGTTTTTCACAAGGAGCATACGGATATTTTCTTCAAGTAACTGGAAATTCAATTCTGACATATTCATATTCCTTTTCAATATATTATTCCTAATTTGACATGAAAACTAAAGATTTGATTATATTATATCACATTTGATATAATTTTTTAAGAGGGCGGAAGTGATTTTACGCAAAATTTACAAAGTTACAAAAACCGTTCGTTTTAACCTCTACTTTTTCCATGAATAACGGGAGGGGTTGACTTTTCCGTCTATTTATGTCCCCAGTATGACGTTAAACTGCTGACTCATACATACTGACACCGGTTGCTCAACAGGCTGTGTGGGACAATAGAATAACAAGGCTGTCAATTTGAGCTTGACGGCTGCAAACCGAATGGAGTGAAATCCCTTCTGGAGTGCAGTCTGATTTGTTATGCCATTTTGCAGCCGGGTGATTCCTCCATTCAAGACAATGGAGGAATTTTTTATGCCAATTTATGAGAAAAAAGCTGAAAAACTGAGAGTACGCAAAACGCCAGCCGCCAAAAGGACTACATACACCTATCCGATTTATGACGGCAGCACAATTACCCTGATACCGGGGAAAGACGGTATTACTGAAGAGTTTATTGTACTTCTGCATCATTTGGATGATGCAGAAGTACGCAACAACCTGAAAAACGGTCGTCCTGAACTGACCGCTGAAGAAAAGCAGGCTGTAAAGGAATGGGAAAACGCTCATCCCGGTGAGAAAGCACCAAGAAATTGGAATCTTTCCATTGACTATGTGATGTCTGATGATGAACATGATTCTGAGAAAGCCGCTATTGAAAATATTCCTGACGGCAGTGAAGTATCTCCGGAAGTAGAAATGCTCCGTGCGGCTGTTGAAACTATGTCAGAACGTCAGAAACAGGTTTATGAACTTCATTATCTGCGAGGTTTCAATGTGAAGGAAACCGCCGCAATCCTCGGTATGTCATCACCGACAGTTACTGCTCACAAAAAAAGAATTATGGAAATTATAAAAAAGTTTTTTGAGGGGGCTAATTTTTCAGGCTGATCCGAGGACTGTATGGTGAGAAGGAATGATTCCCAATCAAAAAAAGATGAAGAGGTGAAAACCATGGACAAAATGTTCGAACTGATCAATTCCTTGAACGCACTGACGAAAGCGGTTGAAGGATTGACAGCAAAAATTACAAGCGAGTATCTTGACACATTCGAGGAAATCTACAGCCCTGAAATGGACGAGCCGAAGGAGGAATCGAAGGAACAGCCGACACCTGAACAGCAGACTGTTACTTTTGTAGAACTCCGCAGCCGTCTGTCGGAGATTTCCCGCAATGGTCATACTGCTGAAGTCAAGGAGCTGCTCCGGAAATTCGGGGCAGACAAGCTCTCCGATGTGGCAGAGTCGGACTACACAGCACTGCTTGCAGAAGCGGAGGTGATTGCAAATGCTGGGTAATCACGCACTTCTTGCACCGTCCAGCAGTGAGCGTTGGATCAACTGCCCGCCGTCCGCAAAAGAAAATGCGGTACAACAGGATACATCCAGCAGCTATGCTCAACAAGGTACAGACGCCCACGCCCTCTGCGAGTACAAGGTAAAAAAGGCTCTCGGACACAGGGTTCGTGACCCCACTGAAGATTTGACTTACTTCGATGAAGAAATGGCGGAATGCAGCGATACTTACTGCGAATTTGTCATGGAGCAGGTCGAAACGGCAAAGCAGAACTGCTCCGACCCGCTTGTCCTTGTAGAACAGCGTCTTGATTTTACCCGTTGGGTGTCAGAGAGCTTCGGCACAGCCGACTGTATTATCGTAGCTGACGGTACGCTTACGGTAATAGATTTCAAGTATGGGCTGGGAATTTTGGTAGAAGCCGAAAACAACAGCCAAATGCGGATGTATGCCCTCGGTGCTCTCAATCTCTTTGAAAGCCTGTACGACATTCAGACCGTCCGCATGATTATTTTTCAGCCCAGACGTGACAACATCAGCATTGCCGAAATTACCAAAGAAGAACTGCTCGAATGGGCAGAAAAAATCCTCGTTCCGGCAGCGGTTCTTGCCGCCAACGGTGAGGGCGAATACAAGGCAGGCAAACACTGTCAGTTCTGCAAGGTCAAGGCAACCTGCCGCAAGCGTGCGGAGTACAATCTCCAAATGGCACAGTACGACTTTGCCGTTCCTGATACACTTTCCGATGATGAAATCAGCATGATTCTCAATCGTGCGGACACCTTTATCGGTTGGGTAAACGATGTAAAAACATATGCACTTGAACAGGCAATCAGCGGTAAGGAGTTCCCCGGATATAAGATCGTGGAAGGTCGCTCCAACCGAAGATACACAAATGATGATGCCGTTGCGGCAGTTGTCACGGATGCAGGATATGACCCATTTGAAAAGAAGCTCATGGGCGTGACCGCAATGACAAAATTGCTCGGCAAGAAAAAATTTGATACCCTGCTCAGCTCTCTTATTGAGAAACCACAGGGCAAACCGACACTGGTTCCCGATTCCGATAAACGGAAAGCGTGGAATCCCACAGCAGAAGATTTTAAAGAGTAAAGGAGTTTTTATTATGGCAAAGATCATGAATCCGACAAAGGTGGTCACGGGCAAAAATACTCGCTTCAGCTATCTCATCGTAAACGAGCCGAAGAGCATCAACGGCGGCACTCCGAAGTACAGCGTATCTCTTATCATTCCGAAAAGCGATACCGTAACGGTGGAGAAATGCAAAGCGGCAATCAAGGCTGCTTATGACGAGGGACAGTCCAAACTCAAGGGAAACGGCAAGTCTGTTCCCGCACTTAAGATGCTCAAAACGCCTCTTCGTGACGGCGATGAAGAAAGACCGGACGACCCGGCTTACGCAGACAGCTACTTCATCAACGCAAACAGCGCAACAAAGCCCGGTGTCGTAGATGCCGACTGCCAGCCGATTCTCGATACCAGCGAACTTTACAGCGGTATCTACGGTCGTGCAAGCATTAATTTCTACGCATTCAATACCAATGGCAACCGTGGAATTGCCTGCGGTTTGAACAATCTCCAGAAGCTCCGTGACGGAGAGCCGCTGGGCGGTAAATCCCGTGCAGAGGACGATTTTGCAGACGATGACGACGATGATTTTCTTTCATAATTAACTGATACAGACGGGTGGGCGTTTGCGGTGTGAACCGTGGGTGGGAAATTTGGAGTTGATAATATGCATAAATTGATGATTGACTTGGAAACTCGCAGCGACGCAGACATTACCAAAACAGGCGTATACCGCTATGCCGATTCTCCTTATTTTGATATTCTGCTGTTTGCCTATTCCGTAGACGATGCTCCGGTGAAGGTCATTGACCTTGCCAGCGGTGAGTCGCTCCCCGATGATATTCTTCATGCCTTGACGGACGATTCTGTCACAAAGCACAGCTTCAACGCTTCTTTTGAGCGCGTATGCCTGTCGGTCTGGCTGAAACGCAATTATCCCGATATTTTCCACAGTTACAGCATTCCACAGGATTCTGTCGGCAATTATCTTAGTCCTGATTCTTGGCACTGCTCTATGGCAGCGTCCGCTTACCTTGGATTGCCGCTGACGCTGGCAGGAGTCGGCTCGGTCCTGAAACTCGAACAGCAGAAGATGACAGAGGGCAAAGCTCTCATCAAGTATTTTTGTGTCCCCTATGCCTATGACGGCGATAAACCGCTGTTTCATGTTCCGTCCGATGCTCCTGATAAGTGGGCGGTTTTCAAAGCATACAACAAGCGTGACGTGGAGACGGAAATAGGAATCGAGAGGAAAATAAGCCGTTTCCCTGTTCCTTATTTCGTATGGAAGGAATACCACCTTGACCAAGAAATCAACGACCGCGGCATTCAGCTTGATTTGCCGCTTGTCCGTAATGCAATTCGTATCGGCGATTGTGCAAAACAGCATCTTACTGAAAAGCTGTGCGAATTGACAGGACTTGAAAATCCAAACTCCGTGCAGCAAATGAAAGGTTGGCTGAAATCGCACGGCGTAGAAATAGAATCACTCGGCAAAAAGGAAGTGCAGGAACTGATAGATAAAGTTTCGCCGGAAATTCGTGAAGTACTGCTGCTCCGACAGCAAACCTCCAAATCCTCTGTCAAAAAGTATGCAGCAATGCGAAATGCGGTCTGCTCGGATGGCCGTGCAAGAGGAATGTTCCAGTTCTACGGTGCAAATCGTACAGGTCGGGAAGCAGGAAGGATTATACAATTGCAAAATTTACCGCAGAATCATATTCCCGATTTGGAATCGGCACGAAATCTTGTTCTTTCCGGCGATATGGACGCTCTGGAACTTCTCTATGAGGATATTCCCGACACACTTTCACAGCTTATCCGCACAGCATTTGTACCGAAAGCAGGCTATAAATTCATCGTAGCGGACTTCTCTGCTATCGAAGCCCGTGTTATTGCATGGCTTGCAGGCGAACAGTGGAGAATGAACGCTTTTGCTAATGGCGAGGACATTTATTGTGCATCGGCATCAAAGATGTTCGGTGTTCCTGTTGTAAAGCACGGCGTGAACGGACATTTGCGGCAGAAAGGTAAATGTGCCGAATTATCGTGTGGTTATGGCGGCAGCGTAGGTGCTATGAAGGCGTTCGGTGCAGACGCTATGGGACTTTCAGATAATGAGCTGAAGCAAATTGTCACAGATTGGCGGAAGGCATCGCCCAACATCGTACAGCTCTGGTGGGACGTGGAGAGGATGGCTATCAAGGCAGTCAGCGGCAAAACTCAGACAGAAACACACGGTATCAAATTCAGCTATGAATCTGGATTTCTGTTTATTGAACTCCCCTCCGGCAGACGGCTTGCCTACGTAAAGCCACGTATTGAAGAGAACCGTTTTGGCGGTGAATCTATTACCTATGACGGTGTCGGCACATCAAAGAAGTGGCAGCGGCTGGAGACATACTCCGGCAAGCTCGTGGAAAATATTGTTCAGGGTATAGCTCGTGATTTGCTGTTTTATTCCCTACAGACATTGTCTCACTGCTTTATCGTCGGGCATATCCACGATGAAATGATTATTGAAGCTGATAGACGAATGTCACTGCAGGCTGTCTGCGAACAGATGGCTCGTACACCGAAATGGGCAGAGGGGCTGCTCTTGCGGGCTGATGGGTACGAATGCGAATTTTATAAAAAAGATTAGGAGCAGGCTAATTTTCAGCATATTTTTAAGGACTGTATAATGAGAAGAACTTTAGGAGGTTTTGCTATGTTTTATGTAAAGGAAAATATCAATGACACTGTTGAAGTCAAGGTAGAACTGAACGATGAAAATGTGTTCTGCACCTGCCCTGACTGCGGTAAGGAAGTATCCGTTGACCTGTCTGTTGTATTTGCAGACGGCATGGGCGATATGTATGGCACGGCAGTTTGCTGTTCTGCCTGCTCGAAGAAAAGAATGGAGGCACTGAAATGAAAAGTTTGATTCCTATGGACGATTACGGCGTGTTCGTCGATAAACATGACACTGCCAGAGTAGACAGCCGCTATGTGGCACAGTTTTTTGAAAAACAACACAAGCACGTTCTGCGCGATATTGCCAAACTTACTGAGCCCAAATCTGGACTCAGTGAAGAATTCCGCAAGGCAAATTTTATGCCCTCATCGTATAAAGACAGTACCGGCAGAAAGCTGAACTGTTATTTGCTGACTCGTGATGGCTTCACGCTTCTGGCAATGGGATATACAGGTCAGAAAGCAATGCAGTTCAAGGAACTGTACATACGCCGTTTCAACGAGATGGAGTCTTTCATCAGAACGCTTGTATCGGCAAGGCAGGAATTTCCTCTGCTGACCGAGAATATCCGTCTTATCAACGACAACCCGAAGCCTTATCACTTCAGCAATGAATGCGATATGCTCAACCGTATTGTACTTGGCATGACGGCAAAGCAGTTCAGAGTGCTTCATGGTATTGAGAAAAAGACCAGCATCCGCCCATATCTGACGCAGGAGCAAATCAATATGCTTGAAGTTCTGCAAAAGGCTGATATTGGTCTGCTGCTGTCAGTTCCAGATTTTCAGACGAGAAAGCGTCATCTGGAATGGTATGCGGCACGCATAAAAAAGGAGCACGGCAATGGCAAATAAGTACAACGCAGAGGGCTATTTCAGCCCTACAGAACACGAGGCGTTCACCCGTCTGGAAAAGGAAGAAAAGGCAGTCCGCAAGGCTGCCGCCTTCCGACCCATTGTGTATATCTGCTCTCCTTACTCCGGAGATACGGAGAGGAATATCAAGAACGCCAAGAGATACAGCCGCTTTGCCGTAGACAAGCACTATCTGCCGATTGCACCGCACATCTATTTTACGCAGTTCATGGACGACGATATTCCAGAGGAACGGGATACAGCCATTTTTATGAACTGGGTGCTGATGAGCAAGTGCGTGGAGCTTTGGGTGTTCGGTGAGAATATCTCCGTAGGCATGAAGGCGGAGATTGACCGTGCGAAGCGTAAACACATGAAAATCCGTTATTTCACGGAAGAATTGGAGGAAAAGCTATGAAATTTACCCTGTATACTGCCGACTGTACCGGCAATGCGAAGAACACCAACTACCCACACCAGAAAGTCATTACCTCTGAAGCTGACCTAAAGAAGGCGGTCGCCTTCGATCATGTATGCGCACTGTATGATAATTTTTCCCGCAGTGACACTAACTTCCAGCTCTCGGATGTTGTGCCGATGGACTGTGACAACGACCATTCCGACGATACGGACGAGTGGATCACGCCCGAAAAGCTGTCGGAGATGCTAACAGATGTGGCATTTGCGGTCACATACAGTCGTCATCATATGCTGGCGAAAGGCTCGGTATCCGCCCGCCCTCGTTTCCATGTATTTTTCCCGACAACGCCATGCAAGGATGCAACATTTCACAAAGCAATCAAAGCCCGTATCTACAAGGAACTTCCCTTCTTTGACGGCAATGCGCTGGATGCCTCCCGTTTTCTGTTTGGCTCGAAAAGTGAGGTGGTTTGGCACGAAGGGAGTCTGACTATCGAGGACTGGCTGACACTGATGAAATCGAACCGCAGCATTCCAGAAGGGCAGCGCAACAGCACCCTGTCCCGTATTGCGGGCAGACTGGTCAAGCGTTTCGGTGTGACGGATGAAGCCCGTCAGAAATTTCTGGACAAAGCAGCCGAGTGCAATCCTCCTCTTGATGATACGGAATTGGAAAGCATCTGGAACAGTGCCTGCAAGTTCGGCAGCAAGGTTACCTCGCAGGACGGATATGTTCCGCCCGACCAGTTCGGACAAAATCCTCTCCTGCCGGATGATTTTTCCGATGTCGGTGAAGCCCGTACTTTCGTGGACTGCTTTGGCGAGGAAATCACCTTCACGGTTGCTACCAATTACCTGCGTTACAATGGTGTATATTGGGAGGAATCGGAACAGGCGGCGGTCATGGCGATGATTGAACATACCGATGCCCAGCTTTCGGATGCGGAAAGCAAGATGGAAGAACATTTATGTGCACTGGAAAAGCTCGGCGTTCCCAGAATGCTGGCAAAAGCGGGTGGTAAAAAGTTCCGTGATAGTTTGAATCCGGAGCAGGGTGCTGCATATGGGCTATTCAGATTTTCGGAGATATACCACGATTTCGTGATGAAGTATCGCAACATCCGAAGTCTGAATAACGCCCTTGATGCCGCCAAACCACTGGTACTGAAGCACCCGGAGCAGCTTGACGGGAATCCTATGCTGCTGAATACACCCGGCGGCACTTATGATCTGACGAAAGGTATTAACGGTTGGAGAGCGACTGATCCTGCTGACCTGATTACCAAAGTGACAGCGGTCGTGCCGAATGAGGAAGGCAGGCAGTTATGGGAGGAAGCCTTGCAGGTGTTCTTCTGCAGCGACCAGAGTCTCATTGACTATGTCCAGATGATCTGCGGACTTTGCCTGATTGGAAAGGTATACACCGAGGCGATGATTATTGCTTATGGTGATGGACGCAACGGCAAATCGACATTCTGGAATGTAATTTACAAGGTGCTGGGCAGCTATTCCGGCAATATCTCTGCTGACGCCCTGACCGTCAACTGCAAGCGGAACGTGAAGCCCGAAATGGCAGAGCTGAAGGGCAAGCGGCTGATTATTGCTGCCGAGCTGCAGGAAGGTATGCGTTTGAATACCTCTGTGGTAAAACAGCTCTGTTCGACCGATCCCATTTTCGCAGAAAAGAAGTTCAAGGCTCCGTTCTCTTTTGAGCCAAGCCACACGCTGGTGCTGTATACCAACCACCTGCCAAAGGTGTCTGCCTCCGATGACGGCACATGGCGTAGACTGATCGTGATCCCGTTCCATGCAAAGATTCAGGGACAGGCTGACAAAAAGAATTATACCCAGTATCTCATTGACAATGCAGGCGGTGCGGTTCTTTCGTGGCTGATCGAGGGTGCGATGAAGGTGGTCGCTGCCGATTTCAAGGTAGACCGCCCACAATGTGTGTTGGATGCGATCGGAGCGTATCGTGACGGCAATGACTGGCTTGGAGCATTCATCAATGATTGCTGCGATGTAGATGCGTCCTATCAGGAGAAGTCCGGAGAGCTGTATAAGCGTTATCGTGAGTATTGCATAGAGAATGGTGAGTATGTCCGCAGCACGACCGATTTCTACGGTGCGTTGGAGCAGGCAGGATATAAGCGCAAGAAGCTGAACAGCGGAATTACCATCTATGGGCTTCAAATTCGTCTGGAATTTCTTGATTGACCTGCACTTTCATCATTCAAAAACGACGTAAAATCGGGAAAGTGCAGGTCGGTGAAACTCATATACAGACCTTACGCAGGCGAGAAAAAACATAGAATTTTCTTCCTATAGAAAGGTTTGGAAATGACATTCACCGACCTGCACTATTTCCCAGAAAGGTCGATTTTATGCGAGAAAAATCAATTGAAGAAAAACTGGTCGCTGCCGTAAAAGTACAAGGCGGTGTCTGTTGGAAGTTTACCTCTCCCGGAACAGCAGGTGTGCCAGACCGCATCGTATTGATGCCATTCGGCAGAATCGGTTTCGTGGAGGTCAAAACACCCGGCGAAAAGCCCCGGTCGCTGCAGCGACTTCGTATCAAAACACTTCGGCGGCTGGGCTTCAAGGCATTTGTGTTGGACAGCCCCGATCAGATTGGAGGGATCATTGATGAAATACAAACCACATGACTATCAGAAGTTCGCTGTGGACTTCATCGAAACACACCCAGAGGCGGCAGTCCTGCTGGAATGCGGACTCGGCAAGACCAGCATCACCTTGACGGCGCTGAACGACCTCATGTTTGACAAGTTTGAGGTACGCAAGGTACTGATCATCGCCCCGATTCGTGTATGCAAGAATAGCTGGGCTGCCGAGATCGCCAAGTGGGATCACCTTGAGGGGCTGAATTACAGTCTGGTGCTGGGCAGCCGTGAACAGCGGCTTGCGGCACTCCGGCAAAAGGCAGACCTCTACATCATCAACCGTGAGAATGTGCAGTGGCTCATTGAAAGCAGCGGAATGCCGTTTGATTTTGACATGGTCGTTATTGACGAGCTGAGTTCCTTCAAGAATCATCAGTCCAAGCGATTTAAAGCACTACGGAAGGTACGACCTTTCGTAAAGCGCATCGTAGGGCTGACCGGAACACCATGCAGCAACGGACTCATGGATTTGTGGGCACAGTTCCGTCTGCTGGACAAGGGTGAACGTCTCGGCAAGCGTATCGGACAGTATCGTGATGCTTATTTTACACCGGACTGGAACGGCTTCACTTACACACCGAGAAAGGGCGCGGAAAAGGAAATATACGGCAAAATCGCTGATATCAGCATCTCCATGAAAACCACCGACCACCTGACCATGCCGGAGCTGGTAACGACAGCGGATAGAGTGGAACTTGATGAGAAGGCTGCAGCAATTTACAAAGATATGGAACAGGATATGTGTCTGGACTTCGTGCGAGATTCCATTACAGCAGCAAATGCAGGTGTCCTGTGTGGAAAGTTGACACAGCTTGCCAGCGGTGCGGTTTATACCGATGGCGGCAACGTGATGCGGATACATTCCCACAAGCTGGACGCACTGGAAGATCTGATCGAAGCACAAAACGGCAAACCTGTTCTGATCGCATACTGGTACAAGCATGAACGGGACAGCATCATGGAGCGTTTCGAGTGCAGAGAGATCAAGACCGATACAGACATTGCCGACTGGAATGCAAGCAAAATACCAATCGCACTGATACAGCCTTCTTCCGCAGGTCACGGACTGAATTTGCAGTCCGGCGGTAGCACCATCATCTGGTACACGATGCCGTGGTCGCTGGAACTGTATCAGCAGACCAACGCCCGCCTCTGGCGTCAGGGGCAGCAGTCCGAAACGGTCGTAATCCACCACATCGTATCGGTGGGAACGATTGATGAAGATATCATGAAGGTTCTGGAAAACAAGGATAAAACACAAGCAGCAATGATGAGTGCAGTGAAAGCGAGAGTAAAATAAGCGAAGGATATGTGCCGCTGTCTGCGGCAATTATTGAGAGAGCTTTGCTGGACTACAAACAGGCATTGAGCGAAAAAGACGAAGGCACGATCCGCGAATGCGAGCGTTTCCTGCGGTCGCAGTGGTTTGCCTTTCTGTCCGACTTAGACGGTGAGAAGCTGATTGTTATGATGAAGGAGGAAGCAGCATGAAGGAATACTGGAACAAAGCGGAACGACTCCGCAAACGCATCAACCGGAAAATACATGAAATCCGTCTGCTGCATCAGAGAGCTGAGGGTATGAATGGCAACGGCATCAGCGATATGCCAAAGACGGTATCTCCCGACCACAGCAAGATGGAAGGAACTGTATTCAAAATCATGGCACTGGAACAGGAGATACAGGAAACGCAGGCGGAGTATGATGCCCTGATATCTGACATGGAAAACCGCATCCGTCAGGTGGAGGACAGTGATGCACGTGACCTACTTACCAAGCGTTACCTTGAATTCAAGCCGTGGGCAGTAATCGCTTCGGAGTTCGGCTACAGCGTACAGAATATCTACCGTCTCCATACCAAAGTCCTCGAAAAGTTGAGAGTTGATGAGAGTTCATAAAACTTGACTTACACGAGGATATGTGGTAAACTGTATAATAGAAGAATTATGTAAAGCCGTTGTGATCTGACCGCAGCGGCTTTTGTTATACTCGAAGGAGGTGTCGGCTATGCCGAGGAAGAGTAAACGCCCGTGCAGTCACCCAGGCTGTCCGAACCTTACCGACAGCCGCTACTGTGAACAGCACAAGGCACTGCATCCAGACCGACCGTCTGCTGCCAAGCGTGGCTACGGCAGCAAGTGGCAGAGACTGAGCAAGGCGTACCTCCGCCGGCATCCTTTGTGTGTGCGGTGCAAAGCACAGGGGCGGTTCACGGCAGCGACCGTGGTCGACCATATCATTCCTCACCGTGGTGATCCGCATCTGATGTGGGAGGAAAGCAACTGGCAGGCTCTTTGCAAGTCCTGCCACGACCGGAAAACCGGAAGTGAGGACAGTAACCCTGAGTATTTTTATTGACCTGGGTTAGGCTGCGGACTGCCGGGTGGGGGTATCGAAATCTCTACGGAGCAGCGATCACAAGACCGGGGCTCCCTCTCACGCACGAAATTTGGATTTCAAAGGGGGTATTAACCCTAAAAATATGCAACAAGCCGAAACTTACGCAGTTTCGGCTATTTTTCTCTCAAAAGGCAGGTGAAAACAGTGGCAAAAGACGGTACAAGAAGGGGTGGTGCAAGAGTTGGTTCTGGCAGAAAATCCAAGGCGTTAGTTGACAAAATCAATGATGGACAATCTGCATCAGTGCTTGAATTCCCAGAATCTTCTGTTTTGATAGGTGATGATGTTCCGCCAGTAAAGGATTTTATGAAAGCTCAGCAAAAAAACGGAAAAGATTTTCTTGCCGAAGAAATCTATAGTGAAACCTATCGATGGCTAAAAGCAAGAGGATGTGAAAAAGCCGTATACTCCGAACTTGTGATGCAATATGCCATGTCAGTTAGCCGCTGGATTCAGTGCGAAGAAGTAATATCTGAGTATGGATTTCTTGCAAAACATCCAACTACCGGAGCCGCAATTGCTTCTCCGTATGTCTCTATGAGTCAAAGCTACATGAAACAGGTTAATCAGTTGTGGTATCAAATTTTTCAAATTGTACGAGAAAACTGTTCAACAGAATTTTCAGGACTGCCCATTGATGATGCTATGGAAAAACTGCTGACCGCCAGAAAGAGGAACTGATATGGGTTGTGTGTTTAGCAAAAACACAGATGCCGAATTGCACAATGTGACTTTTGATTGTGAGAGTCCTAATTGCCAAAGAAGTATCTATTCCGAAGCAAAAAAATTAATGCAGTCAGAAAAAGTGTATTTCAATCGAGTAGGAAATGGCAAGAAAATACCGACTGTTCTCTCCGCACAGTTTGCAGAAAATCTTGTACGAAGTCGTCAATCCGATATGTGTATTTTAGAACATGGCGAACAAATGGTTGATTTGAGTGTAAGATATACCTCGCAAGCAATAGCTGCATGGAATCAAATAAGAAACATTTTAAAGAGTGGTGAATCAAAATGAACACAACTACAGAATTTCAGCTCGTTGATATCGACAAGTTAGTGCCATACGCCAACAATGCCAGAACGCACAACAAGGAACAGATCCTGAAACTTCGCTCTTCTCTGCGTGAGTTTGGGTTTGTGAATCCGGTTATTATTGATCGGGAATACAATGTGCTGGCTGGTCATGGCAGAATCGAAGCGGCAAAGGCAGAAAATATTTCAGAAGTGCCATGTGTATTTGCCGATCACCTGACCGAAGCACAGAAGAAGGCATATATTCTTGCTGATAACAGAATGGCATTAGATGCCGGCTGGGATGAAGAACTCCTTGCTGTGGAAATGGAAGAATTGCAGAATCTCGGTTTTGACCTTGGTCTGACTGGCTTTGATGAAACTGAAATTGCAGATTTGTTTGATACAAACAGCGGTGACACAGTGAAAGACGATGATTTTGACCTCACCACTGCACTGGAAAAAGCTGCATTTGTACAGCGTGGCGACATCTGGACAGTTGGCAGACACAAGCTGATGTGTGGCGATGCCACATCTGCGGAGGATGTATCTGCTCTCATGGGTGACACCAAGGCAAATCTCATTCTGACCGATCCTCCCTATGGCGTTTCGTTTAAGAGTGCCAGCGGTTTGACCATACAGAATGACAGCATGAAGAACGAGGAGTTTTATACATTTCTGCTGTCCTCCTTTCAGCGAATGGCAGAACATCTGGAAAAAGGCGGCTCTGCCTATGTATTCCATGCAGATACCGAAGGGCTGAATTTCAGAAAAGCATTCATTGATGCCGGATTTCATCTTGCAGGCTGCTGCATCTGGGTAAAAGACAGCCTTGTGCTGGGACGCTCGGATTATCAGTGGCAGCATGAACCTGTGCTGTATGGCTTTATGCAGAATGGCAAGCATCACTGGTATTCCGACCGTAAGCAGACGACCATCTGGCATTTTGACAAGCCGAAACGCAACGCCAATCACCCCACCTCTAAACCGCTGGACTTGCTTGGCTATCCCATCGGCAATTCTACACAGGAAAATGGCGTGGTAATGGACACCTTTGGCGGCAGCGGTTCTACTTTGATGGCTTGCGAACAAATGAACCGCATCTGCTACACCATGGAATTGGATGAAAAATATGCCTCGGTGATTCTTCGCCGGTATGTGGAAGATACGGGAAATGCCGATGGTGTGTATGTCGTGCGGGATGGAAAGCAGATTGCATACTCTGAACTGGTGAAAGAGGTGGAAAAGCCTGATGAATAAACCGCTCACCCTTGGCAGCCTCTTTGACGGCAGCGGCGGTTTTCCGCTTGCCGGACTGCTGGCAGGCATTGTGCCTGTCTGGTCTTCTG
>ERZ827363.1057-NODE-1057-length-28274-cov-4.178461_pt1 | contig 28274 bp, 22 predicted proteins | sample MGYA00519776_ERZ827363 | MGnify/ENA primary metagenome ERZ827363 (study PRJEB31778, sample SAMEA3449288) | human gut metagenome | biome: human gut; feature: human-associated habitat; material: faeces | place: United Kingdom | collected 2010/2012 ...
TAAACACCACCGAGATCTACACCCATGTTTCCGACAAGCAAAAAGAAGCTGCCTTATCCAGCAGCCCTCTGGCAAGCTATAAGGAAAAATCCGAAAAATAAAACGAACCGGCTGTGAAGTTTTTCCGCAGCCGGTTCGTTTTAAATACAGAACATATGATGGGAAATGCCCTTCCCCACTGTTGCGAGCAAATGTTTTTTATTCTTCCTCTTCGGGATCGATCCAGTTTTTAGCCCGCTCCACGGCCCGATGCCATCCCCTCAAGAGTTTGGCACGGGTCTTTTCATCCATCTGGGGCTGATAAACCTTATCGATCTTTCCCAAAGCCTTCAGTTCCTCCAGGCTGTTCCAGAACTGAACCGCCAAACCGGCCAGATATGCGGCTCCCAGTGCCGTGGTTTCCCGAACCACCGGCCGACACACCGGTTTTCCGATGATGTCTGCCTGAAATTGCATGAGAAACTCATTGGCAGAAGCACCACCGTCCACCCGCAGCTCGGAAAATTCCGCTCCTACATCTGCCTGAATGGCATCCAGAAGATCCTTAGACTGATATGCAATCGCTTCCATACAGGCACGGATGATATGCGAACGTTTGGTTCCACGGGTGATTCCGATCAGCATTCCCCTGGCAAACATATCCCAGTGCGGTGCACCCAACCCGTTAAAAGCCGGAACCATATAAACGCCGCCGGAATCCTTTACTTTAGCCGCATAATAATCCGAATCGGACGCATCCGTAATGAACCGCATCTCGTCCCGCAGCCATTGAACCACGGATCCTGCCGTGAAAACGCTGCCCTCCAATGCGTACTGCACTTCCCCTCCGGCGCTGGCCGCAAGGGTAGTGAGCATTCCGGAACGACTTAGAACCGGTTTGTCTCCGGTATTCATCAGCAGGAAACATCCGGTGCCGTAAGTGTTCTTCGCCTCGCCTTTGGAAAAGCAGGTCTGCCCGAACAGTGCCGCCTGCTGATCGCCGGCAGCGCCTGCAATCGGCACCGGATACCCATTGATCTGCGCCATTCCAAAGATCCCACTGGACGGACGGGGTTCCGGAAGCATACACTTTGGAATGTTCAGGATCTTTAAGATCTCCTCATCCCACTGCAGAGTATGAATGTTAAAGAGCATCGTCCGGGAGGCATTGGTGTAATCCGTCGCATGGACCAATCCGCCGGTGAGCTTCCAGATCAGCCACGAATCCACCGTCCCGAACAGCAGTTCGCCCGCCTTTGCTTTTTCCTGTGCACCCGGGACATGATCTAGGATCCAGCGGATCTTCGTACCGCTGAAATAGGCGTCCGGCAGCAGTCCCGTATGTTCCCGGATCAGCTGATCGTATCCTTTTTCTTTCAGCTCTTTGCAAATAGAAGCAGTCCGGCGGCACTGCCAGACGATAGCATTATAAATAGGGCGCCCCGTAGCTTTTTCCCAGACAATGGTAGTCTCCCGCTGATTTGTGATGCCGATAGCAGCCACTTCTTCCACAGACACTCCACTCATCAGAAGAGCGTCGATCAGCACTCCGTACTGAGATGCGTAAATCTCCATCGGGTCATGTTCGACCCAGCCCTCTTTCGGATAATACTGGGTATACTCCCGCTGCGCCAGACCGACGATATTCTGTTCCCGATCGAAGATCACCGCCCGGGAACTGGTCGTGCCCTGATCCAGAGCAACGATGTACTTTTTAAGACTCACGGATCCATCCGCCCTTTCTTTTCTGCTCAGAACCGTCCCCCACCGCCGCCGTGAGAGCTGCCGCTGGAGCTGGTGTGGGTAGAGCTTCCGCCCCCACTGCTGCCACCGCTGGAGCTGTCGCTTTCAATGCGGGTCTTCGTTACAGTAGAGTGCAGGAACTGGTCGTTCCGCAGGGTGATGTGAACGGAATTGTTTGCCAGATATTTTCCGGCCTCTTTTGCCCGTTTGGCAGAACGATTGGTGGCAACCATGATCAGAACGGTAATGCCGGAAACCACCGCAGCGATCAAAAGATACATCGGCATTCGATGCAGAGACCGCTGCCACGCAGGTTCCTCAGGCCCATAGAAAATATCCTCCGGATTCGACACATCATGGGAGCCGCTATCCGGTTCTTCTCCGGCAGTCAGATAGCTGTCCGCCTTGGAAAAGAATGTTTCTACCGCCCCGTTATAATCTTCGTCGGAAAGGTCGTTTAAGCAAGCCTGTACCATGGCTTCGATCCGGCGGTCGCTGAAGATCCGGATGCAGGAGCCGGCAGTGGAAAACCAGACTTCCCGTTCATCCATGTTAATGAGCATCAGAACACCGGTGGCAGAAAAGCCGTTGTAATCGAAGAAATCGTCGGCATACTCCATGGAAGTAAGCCCTTCATCGTCGTCAATAGTGACGGTGACCAGATCCACGCTCCACTTTTCGCTAAGCTCTCGAGCCGTTTCCGAAAGTGCTTCCTCCTCCTCGTCAGTCAGCAGATCCGCATAGTCATAGATCCGGATAGAAGGATCCACATCGGTATCCATGGCAAAAACCGACGGGACCAGGAGGAGGCTCCATAAAATACCAAAGAAAAGCGCTAGAATTTTCCGTTTCAAATCAGCATCCCTCCTAAATACAGCAGGAGAGAAACGCCTGCAAAAATACCTGCCGCCCATGCAAAAGCTTTGGGAATCGAAACCGGCAGATTTCCTACCAGCTTTCCTGTCTGCCCATTCATGGCAAATAGATATTCCTTGCCTTTATAGTGGCTCATCAGCATCCAGACCGGCAAAAGCACGTTCTTGGTAGACTGCCGTTGGACCTGCACATCATTCTGGGTCACTTGCACGCTGGCATAACCGCTGATAGTGTTCCGAAGGGTCTGCTCCACTGTATTCCGAATCCGGGTGGACGCTCTTGGAAAGACCTTTTCGCTGTCTTCATCATACCGCTCCGCCATAAAACCGGAAAGATATGCCGTGGAAAAGTCCACCAGCTTTTTCATGTCATATGGCTCAATGGCATCCATCAAGGCGTCGTCCATTTTGGAGGAACCGTCTGCCGGAATCTTATCAAAATCCATGGTTCCACCCCGCTCGATCCGAAAGTGATCCGTCCGGGTGTAGCGGTAACGACTGTCGCTCCAGGTATGTACCCGCTGGGCATTGGCTGTCATATAAGAATTGGTGGCGCAGTCGTAAAGCCAGAAAGGAACATAAACGCCAGTGATCTTCTCGATCCGATCCGGCGCACAGAAATCCCTGGGAAGGAGAGGCTTCCCCTTACAGAGCCGTTTGAAAGCTGCCTGAGCTGCATCCTTTTTCACTTGGAACGGAATGAGCAGTTCCGGACGGAAGGAACCGGAAAGCTGCTCCGGAAAGATGGTGGCGTTTCCGCAGAAAACACAGAACGAAGCTGCCGTAGTGGCGTCGGTCACAATGTGCGCACCGCATTGAGGGCAGGTGTATTCCCGCATTTCCCCCTGTTCCGGTTCTTCCACCGTTTTTTCGGAATCAGAAGCAGGAGCCGTTTTTTCCGGCTCCTGCTTCTGTCCGTCTTTTTCCAGATCTTCCAGGGTGAAGGAACTCAGGCAGTATTTACAATCCCAATGCTGGGTCGCTTCGTTGAAGGTCAACGCAGCGCCGCAGTTGGGGCATTGGTACGTCAATACATCCATGATGCCGTTCCTTTTTTACTGAAGTTTCTCGCCGCAGCTGGGGCAGAACTTCGCCGAGCCGCTTTCCGATTTCCAGCCGCACTTGGGGCAGACGCTTCCCTGGGGTCGGGCTTTTCCGCAGTTGGAGCAGAACTTTCCGGTGTTCTCCTGGCCGCACTCACATTTCCAGCTTCCGGAAGGAGCAGGCTTTGCCTTTCCGCAGGAAGAGCAGAAGTTCCCGGTATTTTCCTGTCCGCAGCTGCACTGCCAGGTGCCGGCTTTCTTTTCTTCCGCTTGGCGAGCCTGCTGCTGAGCAGCCATCTGGGCCTGATTGGTCTGGGTAGCGGCAGACATGAATCCGCCGGCCGACTGCATCCCCATGCCGATGCCCATAAAGCCGTTGACAGCGCCGCCTGCGTTGGAGCCGGCTGCTTCCATTCCCCGGGCAATCGATCCCTGCACATAACCTTCCCGCACGGCCGCATCCGAGAGCATAGCGCCCTGGTTGCGCATATTGATGAGCTTTTTGGATTCTTCGTCATAAGAAATGCTCTGGATGCCGACAGATACAATCTCCATGCCCCGGAGCTGCTTCCAGTCCTCGTCCAATGCGTCGGACAGATATTTCGCCAGCTTGACTCCCTGGGAAGTCACATGGGAAATACGGATGTTGTCCACAGACATCTGATTGATGGCAGTCTGCAGACCGTTTAAGAACTCCGACAGATAGAGCTTGTGGATATCACTGATATCCACATGGTCAGCGTTGCGGGGGATCGCTTCCGCATAGAATTTCAGCGGCTCCACGATCCGGATGGAGAAGTAGCCGTGTGCCCGAAGGAAGAGCTCGGAATTATAGAAGTTGTCAAAATAGTTGATCGGGTTCACTGTGCCGAAGGCAATGTTCTTGATCTCCTGCAGATTGATGAAATAGACCTTCTGCTGATACGGGGTCGCTCCGCCGAACCGCAGCCGATCAAAGGTATCCTTCAGGGCATCTCCGAATCCGCCGCTGAACATAGAAGGAGCCGCCGTATTATCTACCTTGTAATAGCCGGGTTCTGCCGAATAGTCCACGACTTTTCCGCCGTCTACCAAAAGCATGAATTCATTCTCTCCCACATGGATCACCGATCCGTTGGAGATCACATCTTCTGTCCCTTTGCGGTTTGCATTGCGCCGATCATTTTTACGAACGGCAACACCTTTACAAAAAACGGTGGTATCGCTCATATTGTCGGGTTCAATAACTTCCAGCCACTGATCGGCAAGACTTCCGCCTACAGCTCCAGCAAGTGCTCGAATGATTCCCATAATAAAAACTCCCTTTCCATTGAAGCTATTTCCAGTATAGCATAAATTGCACAGAATCACAAGATTTTCCGGTACCGAAAACGATATTTTTCCTTTATTTTTATAAAACCCCACTTTTATGCGGTTATCCCTTGTTTCACGCAAAAGAAAATGCTATAATATAGAAACTGCGAGAAAGAAAAAAGGAGCACCCGTATGAATGCGTCAACCATAACGGCTAAAACCGTCGGACCCGCTTTAACCTTCCGAAAGGGTCTGCGGGATGGTCTGCCGATTTGTCTTGGATACCTTTCCGTTTCCTTCGCCTTCGGCATGATGGCGGTGGAAGGCGGGTTACCGGTCTGGGCGGCTGTATTGATCTCCATGACCAACCTGACCTCCTCCGGACAGTTTGCCGGAACGGCGCTGATCTTTGCCGGCGGCTCCTATTTGGAAATCGGTATTACCACCTTTGTCATCAATATCCGTTATATGCTCATGTCCCTTTCACTTTCCCAGAAGGTGGAGCCCAATATGCCCGCTCTCTCCCGGAGCATCCTTTCCTTTGGAAATACCGATGAGGTGTTCGCCGTCGCCATGCAGCAGCAGGGGAAGATCCCCAGCTGCTATTTATCGGGCCTGATCCTGACCCCTTATTGCGGCTGGACGCTGGGGACTTTCTTAGGCGCCGCCTGTACCGGGATTCTTCCCCTTTCCGTCCGCAGCGCTTTGGGGATCGCCATTTATGGGATGTTCATTGCTATCATCATCCCTCCTTCCCGGCATTCCCGGGCGGTGCTGGTCACAGTGCTTCTCTCTACGGCAATCAGTTGTCTTTTTGCCTTTACACCGGGTTTCGAGCAACTTTCCAGCGGCTGGGTCATTATCATTTGTGCCATTTTGGCCGCCGGCTATGCTGCATTCCGTTTTCCCGTTGACGTGGAGCCTTTAGAAGAGGGAGAAAAAGCATGAAAATCAACTTGACCTACTTTCTGATCTCCGTGACCATCATGGCACTGGTCACCTATCTTCCACGGATGCTCCCGCTTGTGATCTTCCGGAAAAAGATAAATAACCGCTATGTCCGTTCCTTCCTGAATTACGTTCCCTATGCGGTTCTGGCGGCCATGACCTTTCCCGCCATCTTTTCCGCCACATCCTCTCCCCTCTCTGCACTGGCTGGCTTAATCGTAGCGCTGGCGTTGGCTTATTGGGGAAAAGGGCTTCTAACGGTAGCGCTTTCCGCTTCCGCCGCTGTTTTTCTTACCGAACTTCTTATGCGTACTTTCGCATAATTATAAAAGGAGAATTTTTATGATTCAAGTTGCACTTCTCAGCAAATGGCACGTTCACGCCGAAGGCTACGGGCAGCAGTTTGCTAAAATTCCGGGGGTGAAGATCACTGTTGTCTGGGACGAAGATCCTGTCCGGGGAAAAGAATGGGCCGATTCCATCGGCTGTGATTTTGAGCTGGATTTGGAAACTGCCGTCAACCGCAAGGACGTAGATGCCGTTTCCGTAGGCACTCCCACCTCCATGCATCGGGAGGTCATCTGCGCCGCCGCCAAAGCCGGCAAAGCCATTTTCACGGAAAAGGTTCTGGCCATCACCAACGAGGATGCCGAAGCCATTGCAAAGGCTGTAGACGAAGCAAAAGTTCCTTTTCTCATCTCTTTCCGCCGCCGGACAGATGCGCCGATCTTAGAGGCAAAGCATCTGGTAGAAAGCGGTGCCATCGGCCGGGTCACCCACCTGCGAGTCCGGGATGCCCACGACGGGATCTCTGCCGGCTGGCTCCCTGACTCTTTCTTCGATAAAAAGCAATGCGGAGGCGGCGCCATGATGGATCTGGGTGCTCATCCTATGTACCTCTGCCTTTACTTCTTAGGCGAACCTCAATCCGTTTCTTCTGTCTTTACGGAAAGCGGCGGAAAAGGTGTCGATGACAACTGTGTCAGTCTGCTCCGCTACGCCGACGGTGCGGTAGCCGTTTCAGAGACCGGATTTCTGTCCCGGCACTGCCCCTTCTCTCTGGAGATCAACGGCACCAACGGCAGCATCTGTGTCGGCGGTTCTCTGAAGGATGGCGTTTTGCTTCGGAACGACGATGGCGAGACCTTTATCCCTGCCGAGGAGATCACCCGTACCTCTCTGGCTCCGGTTCCCCTCTTTATCCACTGCCTGCAGACCGGCGAGCCCTCTCCCTTCGGAACAAAAGACGCCGTAGCCCTGACCCGCCTGATGACGGCTGCTTATCGCTCTGCCGCTGAAGGAAAAGAAATTGCATACTAACTCTCGACATCCCCTCCTACATCTGCTATAATGCCTTTATTTGTCGGAGGGCCCGTTGTTCGTAAGAAACAGCAGCCGGATAAGGCTCGGACTGAAATGTCCGATCCTTATCCGGCTTTTTCATGGAAAGAGAGGTTTTACAATGGATTTTCTCACCGGAAACATCAAAACCATTTATTTCAAGTATCTATCTGCTGCTTTTGGAAGCACCCTGATTTCGTGCATGGACGCTGTAGAGCTTCAGAAGAATATCGAAGAACAGGAGCGTCAGCAGAAAATCGAAATTTACTACGATGGTGCAGGATTTATTCCGCTAAACTTATTAATGCAAAGAGAAACGGCGTGACCGAAGTCACGCCGTACTCTCCCCGAAAATCGGGACTTTTAATTTTTTTCTGTTTTACGGGCACCGCCCGAAAACCGGGGGTTTTCAAACACTGTCTTACGCTTATTCCGCAGCTTTTTCCTGCAAGGCAATCACCGTCGTATACTCTCCGACTGCCCATGCTAAAACTCGATTCTGGCAATAGACCCGAACCGGAACCGTATACTGTCCCTTCTTTGCTGTAACCTGTGACAAATCGATGGTCGCTACCAGATCGTCCGAAGACATTCCGCTGAGTACCGTACTGTCGCCTACGATCTTCACATTTTCCAGCGTTCCGGTGGCCAGCACCGCCTCATACCCGGTAGGAACATTCTCAAACACAAAGTTGTTTCGAGGAACGGAGAAATTCTTAGAGGTAAGGCCGTAAGTCGGGAAGGTGATGGTGACGCTGCTCACATTTTCTGTATTGATGAACCCAGCGGGAAGAGTCACATCCAGCGACATTTCCTTGCCAATGTCTACCGTCCGGAAATCGATGGGGCCTAAAATCACCGAATCCTGGTTGTCAACAATATCGTTGGCGGCAGCTACCATGATGGCATTCTGCGAAAGGGTATACCGCAGCTTATCCAGTGGAAATCCCTTGGGAACATTCACAAACTGCGGTTCCAGCGTCAGCTTCTTGGTACGATAGACCGGAACAGTGACCTCCACCGTGCCCGGTTCAATGGTCAGGTATTCCGACACCACAGCTGCTCCGTTCTTATCAAGCAGCGTAGGTGCGCCGGAAGCCGTCAAAGAGTCCGTCAGTTCTCCTTCGTTGTCCAACGTCATCACGCAGCGATCAATCCGGTTGACCACATTCTGTGGTCCGCTGACAGTGATCGTTTCCACATCGGCATAAGGTTTTTCCAGAATATAACCGTCTGCCGCACTGAGCTTCGGCGTAGAGACCTCCAGCGTCATCTGCCGGGTCACGATCTTGTCAAATGTCAACGTGATCTCCGTATTGGACCAACTGTTGATCCGATAGTCGGAGTCCTCGGTCTTCTTTGTCACTTCGATCGGAAGGGTATACTCCTTCGCCTGATTCACGTTATTTAAAGAAACCGTAGCAATAAAGTCGTCCTCTGTCAGCTTCTGTACCTTGGAATTTTTTCCGGTCACATAAACGGTCACCGTAAACTCCGTATCGCCGATCCGCTGCAGTCCCAGCGTCTGCGGAATGGATCCTTCGTAGTTGATGCTCACCGGGACGTTCACAATGGTCCGGTTCCGCTCCGGCGTCTGGGAAATACTCACGGCAAACCATGCCACAATGGCCACGATCACCGCAAAAACTCGAACGAAAATATCGTTGTCAAACAGCTGTTGGAAGCTGATCTTATTCCACGAAAATTTCTTCATTTTTTCTTTCCCTTCCAAAAGCCCGGCTTTTTCTCTTTGGTTTCCTCATTTGCTTCTGGGATCAGATAAAAATGAAGCGTCTGGCGCAACTTTTCAATCGACAGATTCCGGATCAGCCGCCCGTTAACCGCAAAGGAAATGCCGCCGGTCTCCTCGCTGACCACAATGGTCACCGAGTCGGAAATCTCGCTGACCCCCAAAGCCGCCCGATGCCGGGAACCCAATTTCTTATCGATATCCTCTTCCTTATCCGGCTTCGGAAGGAAGCAGGCTGCCGCTAAAATCTTTCCGTCCCGCATAATCATGGCGCCGTCATGAAGCGGGGAATTTTTAAAGAAGATATTGCCGATCAGCTCCACGCTTGGAACCGCATCCACAACTACGCCGGTAGCAATCTGTTCACCTAGCTTCGTGGCCCGTTCGATCACGATCAATGCGCCGGTAGCCGACATGGATAACCGCTGCACCGCTTCACAAAGGATCTCAATAGGAGTGCCCCAAACCGCATTCTGCCGCAGAGTCTCCTCCGGATGCGCCCAAGGCGTCAGAGTCTTTACCTTTGCACGCCCCACCTTTTCCAAGGTGCGCCGCAGCTCCGGCTGGAACACCACGATCAGCGTAATAATTCCCAACTCAAAGACCTTATTGAGGATCCAAGTAACGGTATTCAGCTCTGCCATCTGTGCGATCAGATAGGCGGCCACCAGAAGAAGGATGCCTTTTACCAGCTGCCCCGCCCGGGTTTCCCGGATGAGCTGAACTCCCTTATAAACGACATACGCTACCAAAAGGATGTCCAGCAGATCCCACGGAAGCCGAAATCCCCGGGCAGCGATCAGAATGTCGCTCCATACGTTTGTCAGTGTCTGCATTCCGCCAACCATGATTCCCGTACCCGGAAATCGACCCTTTCTTTTGAAACTCTCTTTCTATTGTACCAATAACCGTCGGCAATTTCAACCTCTGAGCTGCCCATTTTTCTGAATTTTTTTCACTTCTTCCAAAAATGCGGAGACCTGTCGGGTGTTGTTGAAAGAAGAAGGAGAAAACCGTACCGCTCCCTGCTCTACGGTCCCAAGCGACCGATGGGCAAGTCCGGCGCAGTGCAGCCCACCACGCAAGGCAAATCCTCGATCACTTAGATAGGCGGCTGCTTCGGCAGACCCGATCCCGTCAAAGTTAAAGCTGACCAGCGGCGCTTTCTCCTGCAGCCGAAAACTCTTTGCCACCAGCGTAATCCCCGGCATCTTTTTCATTTCGTTGTAGACCCGGCCGCAAAGAGCCATTTCATAGGGGTAGATCGACGGGTGCTGTTCCAAAAAATCGAATCCCGCTCCTAAAGATAAAACCCCTACTGTATTGATGGTTCCGCTTTCCAAGCGATCCGGAAGGAAATCCGGCTGGGAAAGCTCCAAAGAGTTACTTCCCGTACCACCCTCCAGAAGCGGCTGCAACTCCACGCCCTTTTGAAGGATCAAAAGACCGGTGCCGGTTGTCGCATAAAGCCCCTTATGAGCCGCTGCGCAAAGGCAGTGGATCCCCAGCTCGCCGATCCGGATCGGAAAAACTCCCGCTGCCTGTGCAGCGTCTACAATGAAGACAAGTCCCTTTTTCTGACACAATTTTCCCAGTTCCCGAATCGGAAGCACCGTACCGGAAACATTGGAGGCATAGGTGCAAACAATTGCCTTGGTATCTGCACGGATCCGCTTTCGGAAATTTTGTACGGTCGCTTCCGGATCCTCTTCCACTACTTCCGCAACCGAATAAGTCACATCCGACTGCCTGCTCAAAGCGTCGATGGGGCGAATAACAGAATTATGCTCCAGAGACGAAGTGATCAGATGCCCCGTTTTTCCTATGACGCCCTTAATGGCCATATTCAAAGCCATGGTGCAGTTCAAGGTAAAGATCACGTTTTCCGGTTCTGCCCCAAAGTACTGTGCCGCCTGCTGACGGACTCGAAAGACCCGTTCGGAGACCCGCATGGAGATCTTGTGCCCGCTGCGGCCGGGATTCCCACCATAGACCCGCACGGCATCTGCGGCGGCCAGCTGTACGTTCTGGGGCTTCGGAAAGCTGGTCGCCGCATTGTCAAAATAAATCATGTTCCGTCAACCTTTCCTTCTTTCCCAATGGAAACCCCGGGAAGCCTTCGTTCAGGAACGCCGGACGGTTTTTAAGACCCGGATTCCCTTTTCCTGAAGCAGCCCCGCCGCCTGTTCCGGGTCACCCCGGACCGACAGGCTGTAACTGCACCCTTTGTCGGAGATCCCCTCCGGTGTACGGATGACCGAGCTTTTGATCCACGCCTGCTCTAAAATCCTCTGCGCTTTATAGGCGTAGGTGATGGAGCTCAGCACAACGATCCCCTGTGCCACAAGGCCGTCCCCCTTTTCCAACAGATTGGAGCGGGCAGCAAGCGCTGTCTGCTCACCCCATTATATGGCCCAGCCTGCGGTTTGACCGTCACTGAAAATTTACGTCTTCTTTTCCTATTTTATGCGGCAAAGGAGGCAGACAGCGTCCGAAGCAATGCCCTCTCCGCTTCCTGTAAAGCCAAGTCCTTCCTCCGTTGTGGCCTTGATGCTTACTTGGCCCGGATCGATCTCCAGATCGGAGGCGATGGTCTCCCGCATTGAATCGATGTACGGCCGCAGCTTCGGTGCCTGTGCAATCACCGTCGCATCCACATTTGACACTGTAAAGCCATTTTCCTTTACAATTTCATTCACCCGTCTCAACAGCATCCGGCTGTCCGCTCCTGCATAAGCCGGGTCATTATCCGGAAACAGCTTGCCAATATCTCCCAACGCCAGCGCCCCCAGCATCGCATCCATAATGGCATGAATCAGCACGTCTGCATCCGAATGCCCCAAAAGCCCCAGCTTCCACGGGATCTCCACTCCTCCCAGGATCAGCTGCCGATCCGGGACTAACCGATGTACGTCGTACCCTTTTCCGATCCGCAGCATGGGTTTTCCCTCCTTTTCCCTTTCCAAAAATCCTTCCGCAGCCGGAAGATCCTCCGGCGTGGTGATTTTGATATTCTGATAGCCACCTTCTGTCAAATGAACCGGCCACCCGATTTTTTCAAACAGCTGTGCGTCATCGGTGAAATCCAGGCCTTTTTCCATTGCCAGCTTCATTGCCGCCAGATACTCCGTTTTCCGGAAAACCTGGGGTGTCTGGATCTGGAAAAGCCGGCTGCGGTCCGGTGTTGCCAAAATCGTTCCATTTTCCGCTTCTTTGATGGTGTCCTTGACCCTTACACCCAAAACGGCCGCACCGTACCGTTTGGCGTCCGCAATGACTTTCTGGACCTCTTCTTTTTTCACCAATGGCCGGGCGCCGTCATGGATGGCGACAAATTCTGCCTTTTCCGATACCCTCTGGATCCCTCTGAAGACGGATTGCTGTCTGGTTTCTCCCCCATCCGGCACCACCCGGACGGGCAGCCCCGCCAGCATTTTCCGATACGTTTCTTCCGTCTCTTTTCCGGTGATCACAAGGATCTCTCCTACTTCCGGGATCCCTAAAAAAGCCTCAACCGCCCTTCTCAGCACCGGCTTGTCTCCTAAAAGGAGCAATTGCTTATCCTTTCCCATCCGCCGGGAAGACCCGGCGCTCATAATCAAAACGCTGACCACAAAAACCCCATCCTTTCTTCTTTTATCCTACCAATTCTTATGAGAAAAAGCAACCCGAAAATCGAAATCGCCCTCCCCTGCGCAAAGCAGGAAAGGGCAAACTCCGGTCATTTCAACGTCAGCTGCTCGCCTAAGTCCTCTTCCCGAACGGTCATGCCGGCAGCCGGAAGAGTTTTGGTTCGATAACGGTGAGGGGACACAAAGGTGTTCTCCCGAAGGGGCTCCACCTTTTCCACAAAACCGTTTTTCTTCAAAGTCATAACGGCGACTCCCTGATTGTCCCGGGTGGTTTTGGAAGCGATCATAGCCGGATTGAAGATCAGCTTCCGTTTCTGGTTGGACGTAAGGACATATTCCCCGCCTTCTGCCGGTACCGACAGGCAAACCAGCGGAGACTTATCGGAGTACGCTTTTTGCAGCTTCTTGCGGTTCGTCTTGGTCTCATATGCGATCAGCGGCACCTTGGAAACCTTGCCATTTTCAAAGAAGAAAAGTACATCTCCCTGATAATCAGTGGTGACCACGGTTCCGACCAGCCGCTCTCCCTCCTCGAACCCCAGCCGGGAAGGGATATAATCCCCCATTACGCTGGCTTTCGTCTCGGAGAAATCCGCCGCTTTCGCCTTATAGACCTGTGCGTGATCGGTAAAGAACAGCAGTTCCGCCCGGTTGGTGGTTTCTGTCTGAAGAACGATCGTATCGCCTTCCTTCAGTTTCTGCACACTGCTCATCCGTAGGGACTGCGGCGTGATCTTTTTGAAATACCCTTCTGCCGAAACGAACAGGTTCACCGGGTAATCCGGAATCTCTTCCTCTTCTTCCGTCTCGTTTAACTCATCCGCATAAACAAACAAAGTCTTCCGGGGCTGGCCGTATTTCTTTGCCACTTCCTGCAGCTCATCAATGATGATCTTGCTGATCTTCCGGGGGCTGTCCAGAATATCCCGCATTTCTGCGATGGAGTTTTCCAAGTCCTGCGTTTCCTGCAGCCGGTCGAGGATATACTGCCGGTTCAAATGCCGCAGCTTGATCTCCGCCACATATTCCGCCTGGATCTGGTCGATGCCGAAGCCGATCATCAGGTTCGGCACTACTTCCTCCTCTTCTTCCGTTTCCCGGACGATGTGAATGGCCTTGTCAATATCTAAAAGGATCTTTCCAAGCCCCTGGAGCAGATGGAGCTTGTCCTCCGCTTTTTTCAGGTCGAAGCGCACCCGCCTGGCGACGCACCCTCTCCGGAAATCGATCCATTCCAGTAAAATCCCCTTGGCGCCCAGAACCTTCGGCATCCCGGCAATGAGGACGTTGAAGTTGCAGGAATAGCTGTCCTCTAAAGGAGTCATCCGGAACAGCTTCTGCATCAGCTTGTCCGGATCCACGCCCCGTTTGGTCTCAATGGCAATCTTTAAGCCTGAAAGGTCGGTCTCGTCCCGAATATCGGAGATCTCCCGGATCTTTCCGCCCTTGACCAGTTCGATGATCTTATCGATGATGACCTCTACCGTCGTGGTCGGCGGGATCTCCGTGACCTCAATGCATCCCGACGCCTTGTCAAAGCTATACCGCCCCCGAACCCGCAAAGAGCCCCGGCCGGTCTCGTAGATCCGCTTCAGCTCGTCCGCATTGTAAATGAGAAAACCGCCGCCGGGAAAATCCGGCCCCTTCAAGGTTTCGGAAAGATCAAAATCCGGATCCTTCAAAAGCCCGATGGTGCTTTCACAGACCTCTGCCAGATTGAAAGAGCAGATAGCGCTGGCCATGGATACGGCGATGCCTACGTTGTTGTTGACTAAGATTGCCGGAAAAGTCGTGGGAAAGAGCACCGGCTCCGTGGTGGTATTGTCGTAGTTAGGGACAAAGTCCACGGTATCCTTCCCAATATCTCGAAATAACTCGGCGGAGAGCTTCTCCAGCCGCACCTCGGTATAACGGGAAGCGGCATAAGCCATATCCCGGGAATAGGCCTTTCCGAAATTGCCTTTGGAGTCCACATACGGATGGAGCAGGGACTCGTTCCCTCTCGCAAGGCGGACCATGGTATCATAAATGGTCTGGTCGCCATGAGGGTTCAGGTGCATGGTCTGTCCTACCACATTGGCGGACTTCGTCCGGGGCCCGGTCAGAAGCCCCATCTTATACATGGTGTAAAGGAGCTTCCGATGAGCGGGCTTGAAGCCGTCGATCTCCGGCAGAGCCCGGGATACAATGACGCTCATGGCGTAGGGCATATAATTTTCCTGAAGCATCTCGGTGATGGGCTGCTGTACCACCAGTCCGGCGTCTTTGATATAGGCGTTTCCGGAAACCGGCTTTTTATGTTCCGTTGGTTTCTTTGGCATAATGCGTCTCCGTTTTCTTCCGTATTATCAGGAAATATCCAGCATATCTAAATATTCGTGGCCGTGCTCGGCGATCATATCCTTCCGCCCCTGTAGGTCGTCTCCCAAAAGCAGATCGAAGAGCTGCGCTGTTTTCTGGGCATCCTCCGGCGTGATCTTAATGGCCCGGCGAGTCTCCGGGTTCATGGTCGTGAGCCACATCATATCCGGATCGTTTTCGCCAAGACCCTTTGACCGCTGGATGGTAAAGGCGTCGTCACCGATCATCTCCATGATCTGGGTACGCTCGACTTCGTTATAAGCAAAATAGGTGCGTTTTTTGGTAGTGATCTCATAAAGGGGCGACTGGGCAATGTAAACGTAGCCTTTTTCGATCAAAGTAGGCGTCAGCCGGTAAAGCATGGAGAGGATCAGCGTCCGGATCTGGAAACCATCCACGTCGGCATCGGTACAGATGACCACTTTGTTCCAGCGCAGCGAGGAAAGATCAAAGCTCGACAGTTCCTTGTTGGCTTTTGAACGCACCTCAACGCCGCAGCCTAAAACCTTCAGAAGATCCGTGATGATGTCGTTTTTGAAGATCTTATCGTAATCCGCTTTCAAGCAATTTAAGATCTTGCCCCGGACGGGAATGATGGCCTGAAATTCGGCGTCCCTTGACATTTTGCAAGAACCCAGAGCCGAGTCGCCCTCCACGATGAACAGCTCCCGCTTGCTGACGTCCTTGGTGCGGCAGTCTACAAACTTCTGCACCCGGTTGGACATATCAATGTTGCCCTGGATCTTTTTCTTATAGTCCTGCCGATCTTTTTCAGCCTTCTCCCGGCTCCGCTTGTTGACCAAGACCTGATCGGCGATCTTGTTGGCTTCCATGGGGTTTTCCAAAAACCAGATCTCCAGCTGATGTTTCAGGAAATCGGTCATGGCATCGTAGATAAATTTATTGGTGATCGCCTTTTTGGTCTGGTTTTCGTAAGAAGTCTGGGTGGAAAAAGAGCTGGAGATCAGTGCAAGGCAGTCCTCCACGTCCTTGAAGGTGATCTTCGATTCGTTTTTCTGGTACTTCCCATTCTGCTTCAGATATGTGTCGATCTGGGAAGTGAACGCCTGCCGCACCGCCCGTTCCGGCGAACCGCCATGCTCCAAGAAACTGGAATTGTGATAGTATTCCGTTATCTGGACCCGGTTGGAAAATGCCACGGCTACCGAGAGCTTCACCTTATAATCCGGTTTATCCTCCCGATCCCGACCGACCCGTTCGGCTTCCCAGTACTGGATGTCAGTCAAGGCTTCCTCTTCCCCCAACAACTCTTTCAAGTAGTCGGTCAAGCCGTTTTCATAGCAAAATTCGTATTTCTTTACTCCTTCGGGGGTATGGTCGGTAAACTCAAAGGTCAGCCCCGGGTTCACCACCGCCTGCTTTTTCAAGGTGTCAAGGAAAAACTCCGTAGGAATGGAAATGTCGGTAAAAACATCCAGATCCGGCCGCCAACGCTGCCGGGAACCGGTCTTTTTCTGGGTGGTGGAGGTTTTTTTCATCTCCCCGACGATCTCGCCTTTTTCAAAATGAAGATCGTACTGGAAGCCATCCCGAACAACGGTCACATCAAAAAATTCCGAAGCGTACTGGGTCGCACAGGAGCCGAGGCCGTTTAAACCTAAGGAGAACTCGTAGTTGTCCCCCTGCTCTTTATACTTGCCGCCGGCATACAGCTCACAGAAGACCAGCTCCCAGTTGTAGCGTCCTTCTTTGCTGTTCCAATCCACCGGAATGCCCCGTCCGAAGTCCTGTACTTCCAGCGTATTGTCTTCCCAGCGGGTGACAAAAATCTTCTTTCCGAAGCCCTCTCTGGCCTCATCAATGGAGTTGGAAAGGATCTCAAAAAAGGAGTGCTCACAGCCTTCCAGCCCATCGGAGCCAAAAATGACCGCAGGACGTTTTCGCACACGGTCTGCACCCTTGAGGGAGGAAATGCTGTCGTTTCCGTATTCCTGATTTCGTTTTGCCATGTGATCCTCCAAGTTTCAATTTCTTATCGGGAAAAGGATTCCCCGAAATCAACTCTTCTATTTTAACGCATTTTCCAAATTTTTGCAAGGACAACCGGAAAAAGCCCCCGAAAGCCTTCTTTTGGAAGGCCCAGGGGCGGAAAATACGCCGCTTATCTGTGATAGAGCTTTTTGGTCTGATAGGCCGGCTCGCAGGTGAGGTTGATCCCCAGTTTCCGGAAAACGGAATCGTCTACCTGAGAAAGAATCACCGAAGAATGCGCCTCGCAGCCTTTCAGCTTTTCGATCTGCTGCATGGCGATCTCTGCAGTCTCGCTGGTGGCGGCGCTGATCGATAACGCAATCAACACCTCATCGGTATGAAGTCTCGGGTTGTGATTCCCCAGATGGTTCACCTTTAAATCCTGAATGGGCTCGATCGTGGCCGGCGAGATCAAATGGGTGTTGTCATCAATGCCACCCAACTTTTTCAGCGCATTCAGAAGCGCTGCCGCAGAAGCGCCCAACAGTGCCGAGGTTTTCCCCGTGATCACCGTTCCATCCGGCAGTTCAATCGCAGCCGCCGGAAGTCCCGTTTCCGCCGCCTTTTCCAGAGCGGGACGAACCACGGCTCTCTGATCGGTGTCGATCCCGGCCTGCTTCATAAGAAGCTCGATTTTGTAAACGGCCTCTTCTCCGCCGTGTCCCTTTTTATGGTCGCAGAGGGTGTGATAATACCGGCGGATGATCTCCTGACAGGAGGCTTTTCGAACCGCCTCATCGTCAGTGATACAGAAGCCCGCCATGTTGACCCCCATATCGGTGGGAGATTTATAGGGGCTTACACCGGCGATCTTCTCAAAAATAGCGTTCAGCACCGGAAAGATCTCCACATCCCGGTTGTAGTTGACGGTCGTCTCTCCATAGGCATCCAGATGGAAGGGGTCGATCATGTTGACGTCGTTCAGATCCGCCGTAGCCGCCTCGTAGGCCAGGTTGACCGGATGCTTTAAAGGAAGGTTCCAGATGGGAAAAGTCTCAAACTTCGCATAGCCCGCCTTCACGCCTCGCTTATATTCATGATACAGCTGGGACAGGCAAGTGGCCATCTTTCCGCTTCCGGGACCGGGAGCCGTGATGACCACCAGAGGACGGGAGGTTTCAATGTACTCGTTGCGGCCGTATCCATTGTCGCTGACGATCAGCGGAATGTTTCCGGGATAACCGGCAATGGGATAATGGAGGAAGCTGCGCACCCCCAGAAGATCCAACCGCTTCCGGAAAGCGTCTGCCGCCGGCTGTCCGGCATACTGAGCAATCACCACGCTTCCGACATACAGCCCAATGCTGCGGAAAGCGTCGATGAGACGAAGCACGTCCAGATCGTAGGTGATCCCAAGGTCACCCCGAACCTTATTTTTTTCGATGTCTGCGGCGTTGATAACAATGACGATTTCCGCATTGTCCTTCAGCTCCAAAAGCATCCGCACCTTGCTGTCCGGCGCAAAACCCGGAAGCACCCGGGAGGCGTGAAAATCGTCGAAGAGCTTTCCGCCAAACTCCAGATAGAGCTTGTTGTCAAACTGGGCGATCCGTTCCCGGATTTTTTTGGACTGCAAAGCCAGGTACTTGCCGTTGTCGAAACCGATCTGGTTCATGTTCTTCCTCTCCCTGCGGCTTTCACCGCTGTCTAAATTTCTTCATACTTTTTTATTATAAAGAATTTCGAACCATTTTACAATATCTTTTTCAGAAAAATGCGCAGCTCTTCGGAAAAAGAAATCCGCAGCCCCTTCCAAGCGGAAAAGGCTGCGGATTTTAATCAAATACGGTTTCAATCACCCGGCTGCAGGAAGGAGTGGAATAAACCCAGTGATCCATATGACCCGATTTCTTAAAGTAAGTCAATTTCGGAAGATACGGCTCCCCGTCAAATGCATCAATAAGGATCAGCTTCACCTTCATTTTTTCCGGAAGAAGGCTTTTGATAAAGACGCTGGCCTGCTGTCCGGGGCGCACCCCTTCTTTTTTCTCTGCCAATCCCGCCAGATTCGGCGTCAGTTCCACAAAAATCCCATAGTCTTCCACCGAGCGCACCACTCCCGCCACTGTTTCCCCCGGAGCAAAAGCGGCGGCATTTTCTTCCCAGGTTCCCAAAAGCTCTCGATGGCTCATGGTGATCCGTCCGTTTTCCATCGAACGCACTACGGCATAGATCTCCTCTCCGACAAAAAAGCGATCCTTTGGATGGGAGATCCGGGAAACGGAAATGGCGTCAATGGGGATCAACGACACGATCCCGCAGCCGATGTCCACAAAGGCCCCGAATTGCTCCAAGTGGGTCACCCGTGCCGGAAGGATGTCCCCCGGCCGCAGTTTTTCTATGTACTCTCCCCGACAGTTTTCCTGTGCAAGCCTTCGGGAAAGCCGCACCTCCGGTTCCCCATAGCGATCGATGCCGATGCCGGTGACCACAAAACACACCGGCTTATTAACCCGAGAGAGGATGGCGATATCCCGGACGCTTCCGTCGGAAATGCCGATGGCGCACTCCTCTCTTGGAATGATCCCACGGATCCCGTTCAGATCCACCAAAAGGTTATGCCCGCTGTCGCAGACCAGAGCCCTTCCCTCCAAAAGGCTTTCCCGTTCCATCGCACTCCGCAGAGTAGAAAGGCTCGATTGAGCCGCAAGGTTTTCCGGCATATCCAGAAGGGACCCTTCAGGTTGATATTTCATTGCGATTCTCCGCAGCAAATGCGCTGCAATCCCTGTCCCCGGATGGGATTTCCTTTCTTTTGATGTTACGATAAAATGAATCGAAGCCGCCGCATCCGGGATCTGCGGCGATCTGCTACATCCCTATGTTCCTTTCCGGACGAATATTCCCGCTTTTCTTGCAGCAGATTTCCCAAAAATGGAAAAAAGCCGGAAAAGTTCTTCTCTTTTCTCCGCTTTTGTGCTACTATTTTAAATGCGGTTTTCAGCCGGAAGGGAGAACCATCATGACACATGATTCCGTTTGCAAGGTAACCATCAAAGCCATGTTCTTAGACGGCCTTTTCTGGGCCTCCTCCTGCAGCTTCAACAGCTTCATTGTTCCGTATCTCACTGACAACGGCTTTTCCGAGGGGATCGCCTCGATCTTAGTAACGATCATTTCGACCCTCTCGTTTCTGGTTCAGCCGATCACCGGTCGGCTTTGCGATACCCGTTTCTCTCAGAAGCAGGTTTACCTCACCCTTTCCGCCTGCTCGATTCCTCTGCTCATCCTGCTGGCTCAAGCGAACGGAAACATTCCGCTCACCCTTCTTTGCCTTTTTTGCCTGACCATTACGCTTTATCAGGTGCCCGGCCTTGTAGACTCTCTGATTGTGCGGCTGAAGAAGGAAAACCCCGGCTTAAATTACGGCCTTCCCCGGGGGACCGGCTCCTTTGTTTTCGCCATTGCCGCCCAGATCATGGGCATGGTTACCGTCCGCTGGGGGCACGGTGCCCGGCTTTATATGGGTGCCGCAGCTGTCGCCTGCAGTATGATCGCCGCCTTTACGATCCACTTGGATCCCGCCGGTGATTCAGAGAAGGGCACAACGAAAAAAGTCCCGGTTTCCGTCCTTTTGAAAAATAAATCGTACCTGATGGTGCTGGGGGTTACTTTTCTTGCCATGACCGGCACCTCCTGTGTCAACACCTACCTTCCCATGCTGGCCACCCGACTGGGCGGCGACTCCGGAACCGTAGGATCCAGTTTGGCATTGGCGGCTCTCTGCGAAGTGCCTGCTATGGTTTTGATGAACAAGATCCTCCAGAAGGTCAAGGCAAAACGGGTCATTCTGACCGCTTCCTTCTTCTATGTGCTCCGGCTGGCTTTGCATCTGGTGGTACCGAATGTTTCTTGGCTCATCGGGATCCAGGCACTGCAGGGGCTTTCCTTTGCCGTTCTCTGGCCCGCCTCCATTTATTACATCAACGACATCGTGGAAGACGGGGTCAAATCCACTGCCGTCATGACCTTCTCCTCCGTTGGGCTGGGCATCAGCAACATCTTCGGAGCAGCGCTGGGTTCTGTTCTGCTTCCCATTGTAGGTGTCTACGGCATCTTCGCCGTCTGCACGGGATTAACGATACTGGGACTTCTCCTTGCTCTTCTGGGGTTTGCGAAAAAATGGTGGATCTGAATGTGACGGTTTCGTGAAAAGCTCCGTCACGCAACTGTCACCTACTTTTCACGGGAGACCGGTTGCACTTTGGGGCTTTCTATGCTATAATAAGCTAAGCATCCTTGGTTTTTGGTCATTTTTTATAGGCCGCTTGAAAAAATCGGTGCGATTCGGCAAACTGCGGATCTCCGCATTGCCGTTTTGATACATTACACACTAAGGAATGGAGTTTTTGGAATGATCGAGGTAAAAGACCTCACCAAAGTTTACGGAAATAAGCATGCTGTCGACGGCATCAGCTTCACCGTAAATGAGGGTGAAATTCTGGGCTTCTTAGGGCCCAACGGCGCTGGTAAATCGACGACGATGAATATCCTCACCGGATACATCTCCTCCACCTCCGGCACAGCAAAGGTCGCAGGATTTGACATCCTGGAAGACCCCATCGAAGCGAAGAAGCACATCGGCTATCTTCCCGAACACCCGCCCTTGTATCTGGATATGACGGTGCAGGCCTATCTGGAGTTCTGCTACCATCTGAAAAAAGCACGGCAGCCCATGAAGGCACACTTGGATGACATTTGCGCCCGAGTCCGCATCACCGATGTCCGCAACCGGATCATCAAGAACCTGTCCAAAGGTTATCGGCAGCGTGTGGGATTGGCTCAGGCTTTGATCGGAAATCCGGAGGTCCTGATTCTGGACGAGCCTACCGTCGGTCTTGACCCCAAGCAGATCATTGAGATCCGCAATCTGATCAAAACGCTGGGAAAACGGCACACCGTTATCCTCTCCTCCCACATTCTTCCCGAAGTGCAGGCCGTCTGCGACCGGGTCATCGTAATCAACAAAGGAAAGATCGTGGCCGACGATACTGAGGAAAACCTCTCCCATAACCTGTCCAATGATTTCCGCTATATTGCCCGGATCGAAGGGCCGGAAGACGAGGTTACGAAGATCCTCACCAGCATTTCCGGCATGAAAGAAGTGGACTCTTACGGCCAGAAGGAAAACGGCGTGTTCGAGTACTCTCTGGAAGCAGAACCCGGCACCGATATCCGTCGGGAACTCTTCAACCGCCTTGCAGACCGCAATTACCCTCTGCTGGGCTTAAAGACCACCGAACTGACTCTGGAAGACATCTTCCTCCGTCTCACGTCCGATGGCTCCAATATTACTGACGGAGGTGCCAACTGATGCTTGCAGTTCTCAGACGCGAAATGTCCAACTATTTCACTTCCCCCATCGGCTATATTTTCTTAGCCGTGTTCTACTTCTTCTCCGGTATGTTCTTTACCTCTGTCCTTGCTTATAACAGCACCGACATCACCAACGTATTCAGCAGCCTCTTTACGGTTTTGATCTTCATCATTCCTCTGCTGACCATGCGCTCCATGAGTGAAGAGAAAAAGCAGAAAACCGATCAGCTCCTCCTGACCTCTCCCGTCAAGCTGGGCGGTCTGGTTTTCGGCAAATTTTTGGCTGCATTCTTTATGTACTGCATCGCTCTTGCCATCACGGTGATCTATTCCATCGTTCTGGCCGCTTTTGAGGCTCCGGAATGGTCCATAGTCATCGGCAACATCTTCGGTGCTCTGCTTCTGGGGGCAGCACTGATCGCCGTCGGTGTGTTCATCTCTTCCCTCACTGAGAATCAGCTCATTGCCGCCATCGGTAGCTTCGCCGTTATGATGTTCATCATGCTGATTGATAATTTTGCTTCCCTGATTCCTGAACGGCTCAGCTTCCTCTCAACGTTTCTTACCAGCATCTCCTTCATGACCCGTTATTCGGATTTTGTCAGCGGTATCCTCAATTTCGCCAATGTTCTCTTCTTCCTGAGCGTTGCGGTGATCTTCAACTTCCTCACCGTCCGTGTTCTGGAAAAGAAACGTTGGAGCTGATGGAACGCCCTTTCAAAAAACAGATCAAGGAGACTAAATCATGAAAAATATTTTTAAGGACCGGCGCTTCAAACACGGCTCCCTTGCTACGGTAATGACCATTGGCATGGTCGCAGTCGTGGTGCTGGTCAACATCATCTTTGGAATGCTGGCGGATCGGTTCCCCATGGATGTGGACTTGACCAGCGACAAGATCTTTGAGGTTTCGGACCAGACTGTCAATTACCTGAAAGACCTGAAGCAAGAAGTAACGGTCACCGTTCTGGCCAAAGAAGACGAGTTTTCCGGAAACAACACCTATTACAATCAGGCAAACGAAGTCATTCAGAAATACGCCAAATACTCCTCCAATATCACCATTGAGTATCTGGATCTTTATTCCAATCCTGAGATTGCTCAGAAATATCCCAAGGAGACCCTTTACACGGGCTATATCATTGTAGCTTGCGGCGATCGTTATCAGGTTCTGACCGCATACGATCTCTTTAACACCAAAACGGATTCTTCTTCCGGCAGCACTTACATCACTTCTTCCCGTGCGGAAGAAGCCATGACCAGTGCGATCATGAACGTCACAAATGCCAATCCTCCCACAGTTGCCGTCCTGACCGGATACGGTGTATCGGATGTTTCCGCTTACACCAGCACGCTGGAGACCAACGGTTATGTGGTAAACGAAGTCGATCTTCTGACCGGCGAGATTGGCGAAGATGTAGATCTGGTCATTCTGGCTGCTCCTCAGACGGATCTGTCCGATGAGGTGCTCAAGAAGCTGGACACCTACTTGGACAACAACGGCCGCTTCGGCAAAAACCTTCTTTACTTCGCCAGCGCCACTCAGCCTCAACTTCCCAATCTGGAAGAGTTTTTAGCCGAATGGGGCATCGTAGTCAATGATGGCTACGTTGTTGAAACGGACTCCTCCAAAACTTACGTCATGGGTCCCACCTACACCATCCAGCAGTACGAGGATAAAGCCTATACCGAGAAGCTCAGCTCCACCGATTACCCTGTCCTGATGGTTCTTGCAAAGACCTTCAGCAACGCCTTTGGTGAAAGCGGCTCCGCTTCTAACCGTACAACCAGTGTTCTTTTAAAGACCTATGACAGCGCCGCTTTGGTTCCTTCCAGCGCCGCCTCTGACGACAGCTGGTCCTTGACTGATGCGGAAAAGGGCTCTTACACCACGGCAATGGTCGGCTCCCGTCTGAAATACGACGGAACTACTCCCCTCACCTCCCGGGTCATCGCTTTCGGTTCTGTGGAATCTGTAGCAAATGCATTCCTGACCTATACCGCTGTAAACAATGGCGATTACATGGTTAATGTCGCCAATACCGTTTGCGGCAAGGACGACGGCATTTCCATCGTATCTAAAACTGTAGGCGCCAAAAACTTAGGCATCACTGAAAAGCAGAGCACCGTCATCGGCGGCTTCTTCCAGTTCGTCGTTCCGATCCTCGTTCTGATCGTAGGCGCTGTGATCTGGCTTCGCAGGAGGAATCGGTAACCGTGAACAAGAAAATTCGCAATTTAATCATTGGCGGCGTCGTTTTAGTTCTTCTGATCGGCGTCCTGCTGCTTCTCAAGTTCCTGCCGCAGGGCGGGACTGAGGAGGAAAGCTCTTCCTCTTCGGAATCCTCTTACGTCTCTACCGCTGTCCAGCTGTTCAGCAAGGATAAGGACGAGATTGCTTCGATCCAAGTCGAGAATGAGACCAACGGTTACACCATCCTCCGCCAAGCGGAAGGGGTGTACACCATTGAAGATCTGGAGGGCTTCGATCAGTTGACCGACAAATATTCCTCCATTGTCAGCACCTATGCAAACGTTTCTGCTACCCGTCTGGTAGAAGAGAATCCTTCGGATCTTTCCAAATACGGTCTGAAATCCCCCTCTACTACGGTCACCGTCACTTATAAGGACGGCTCCAAAAACGTGATCTATGCAGGTGACGCTCTTCCCACCGGCGATGGACGCTATGTGCTTGTTAATGACGATCCTTCTGTCTATTCTCTGGGCCCTACCACCAGCTCTCCCATGGACTACACCGAACTGTCCTTCGTGAACACCACGGTGATCGAAGCATGGACGGCTCCCGCTGACGAAGACGGAAGCTCCTCCTCCCGCACGGAGCCTGACATCAAACGTCTGAACATTGTAGGCGGTTCCCTTACGGAAAAGCTGGGCGAAACACCTCTGACCATCGTTATGAGCGACTACAACGAGGATATGGAGGGCTACGGCCTCAGCGGTTCCACTTGGAAGATCATCAGCCCGGTCAATGCTTCTCTCCACAATGAAAACACCTCGGCCCTTCGGGATGCCGTCACTAACGGAGTAACTGCCACCAGCGTGGCTGCCATCAATCCCATTGCTGAACAACTGACGGAATTCGGCTTCGATGAGCCTTATGCTAAGGTGGAATTTACCCGTGACAACGATGATTTTGCCTTAACAGTCGGCTCTGCTGCAGATGGTTCTTCCCACTATGTGATGTTGGACGGCCGAAACGTGGTTTATGTGGTGTCGGATGACTCCATCCCCTGGATCAGTGTGGACATCAATAAGGTCTTCTCCTCCTTGATGGTTCTCCCCTACATCGACAAGATCGCCGAGGTAGAAGTCACCATCAATGGAAAGACCTACCTCTTTGAAGAAGAGGGCGAAGAAGACGATCTGACTGCGACGGTCAACGGACAGGATATTACACTGGACAATTACCGTAAAATGTACCAGTTCTTCCTCTCAGCTCCTGCCGAAGAGCTCAACTATACGCAGGAAACCGGCCCGGAGATCGCACGGATCACTTATCGCTACCGGGATACCGACAAGGAAGACATCATCCGCTTCTTGAAGGTCAGCGACCGCCGCTGTGTTCTTTCCGTCAATGGCGACGAATCCTTCCTGACCCGGACGGTATACCTCGATCGCCTGCAATCCAACTTGGATCTGATCCTGCAGGATCAGACTCCGGATCTGGATTACTAAAACTCAAAAAGGGAGCGGATCGCACCGCTCCCTTTTTTCGTGACTAATTTATGAAAGGCGGGATTTCTCATTAACATTCTGGAAAAACTGGCAAGCGAACTCTCCCTCCCCTTAAAGCAGGTGGAAAGCGCTGTCGCCCTCATCGATGAAGGCAACACCATCCCTTTTATCGCCCGTTACCGCAAGGAAGCCACCGGTTCTTTAGACGATCAGGTGCTCCGCACCCTGAATGAACGTCTGGAGTATCTGCGAAACCTGGACAAGCGCCGGGAAGAGATCACTTCGTCCATCCGGGAACAGGAAAAGCTGACGCCGGAGCTGCAATCGGCTTTGGATCAGGCGAAGACGTTAGCGGAGCTGGAGGACCTCTACCGGCCCTACCGGCCCAAACGGAAGACCCGGGCTTCCGTCGCCCGGGAAAGAGGGCTGGCTCCCCTTTCCCGATTGATCGGGCAGCAAAAGCCCTGCCGGCTGATGGAAGAAGCTGCCCGCTATATCGATCCGGAAAAAGGCATCCAGACACTGGAAGAAGCCATTGCCGGCGCACAGGATATTCTGGCGGAAGACATTTCCGATGATGCAGCCGTCCGCAAACAGCTGCGGATCTTCACCTACCGCACCGGAAAGGTCGCTGTCAAAGCCACTGATCCGAAAGCCGCTTCCGTTTATGAGATCTACTACGACTTTTCCGAACCGGTCAATCGCATCGCCGGACACCGTGTCTTAGCCATCGAACGGGGCGAACGGGAAGGCTTTCTGAAAGTTTCCGTAGAAATCGATACTGGGGCTGCCATTTCCGCACTGCAGCAGCGTTTCGTCAAAGGAAACGGTGACTGCGCTCAAGTCGTGGCTGCTGCCTGTCAGGACAGCTTCACCCGTCTGATCTATCCGGCCATCGAGCGAGAGATCCGCAGCACACTCTTCGAGAATGCCGCATCCGGAGCCATCCATCTCTTTTCGAAAAACCTGCGCCAGCTGCTGCTCCAACCGCCTGTGAAAAATGCTGTAACGCTCGGCTTTGATCCAGCTTATCGCACCGGCTGCAAAATCGCCGTTGTGGACGGCACCGGAAAGGTCTTAGATACGACGGTAGTCTACCCTACTATGCCCCACAACGACACGGTCGGTGCCAAACGCACCCTGAAGGCTCTGATCCGCAAATACGGCGTCACCGTCATTGCCATCGGAAACGGCACGGCCTCCCGGGAAAGCGAACAGTTCATCGCCGAAATGCTTCGGGAAATGGAAGAACCGGTCTCCTATATGGTGGTTTCCGAAGCGGGCGCATCCGTTTATTCTGCCTCCAAACTGGGAGCAGAAGAATTCCCCCAGTTCGATGTCTCCCTTCGTTCCGCCGTATCCATTGCCCGACGACTGCAGGATCCTCTGGCGGAGCTGGTAAAAATCGACCCTCAATCCATCGGCGTGGGCCAGTATCAGCACGATATGCCCCAGAAACAGCTCAGCGAGGCTCTGGACGGGGTGGTAGAGGATTGCGTGAACCGAGTCGGTGTAGACTTAAATACCGCTTCTCATCCCCTTCTGGCTCGTGTTTCAGGCATCAATTCTTCTGTGGCTAAAAACATCGTGACCTACCGGGAAGAAAACGGTCCTTTTTCCGACCGAAAGACCCTGAAAAAGGTTCCAAAGCTGGGAGCGAAAGCCTTTGAACAGTGCGCCGGCTTTCTTCGGATCCCCGGTGGAGAAAACATTTTCGACAACACCGGCGTCCATCCCGAATCCTATAAAGCCGCTCAAGGGCTGCTGTCTGCTTGCGGCTATTCGGAAACGGATGTGAAAAACGGTGCGCTTGACGCCCTGCAGGAACGGATGAAGGAACAGGGCGTTGAATATCTGGCAGAACAGCTGAACGTAGGCGTCCCTACCCTGACTGACATTGCCGCCGAGCTGCTGAAACCCGGCCGTGATCCCCGGGATGAGCTGCCCCCTCCCCTCCTCCGAACCGATGTGATGGAAATGAAAGATCTGAAACCGGGAATGAAACTGAAGGGCACGGTGCGGAACGTTATCGACTTCGGCGCCTTCGTGGATATCGGCGTCCACCAGGACGGCTTGGTCCACATTTCCCAGATGGCGAATCGCCGGATCCGGCATCCACTGGATGTGGTCCGGGTCGGCGACGTCGTCACCGTCTGGGTCCTCAGCGTAGATCTGCAGAAAAAACGCATCTCCCTGACCATGAAATCCCCGGAAGACCAGCAGCCGTAACACATGCTGAACCAAGCAACTTCAAAGTCATGACCCCCGGCTGAGCCGGGGGCTTGAGAAAGCCCTAGAAGGGCAT
>ERZ827363.1063-NODE-1063-length-28098-cov-3.308241_pt1 | contig 28098 bp, 22 predicted proteins | sample MGYA00519776_ERZ827363 | MGnify/ENA primary metagenome ERZ827363 (study PRJEB31778, sample SAMEA3449288) | human gut metagenome | biome: human gut; feature: human-associated habitat; material: faeces | place: United Kingdom | collected 2010/2012 ...
TCCAGAAAAGCGATGTGCTGGAGCGTCTGGGACTGGAGAAGGACAAGTACATTCTACTGTCCGCCCACAGGGAGGAGAACATCGACTCTGAAAAGAACTTCCTGAGTCTGTTCACAGCCATCAACGCACTGGCAGAAAAGTACGATATGCCCATCCTGTACTCCTGTCATCCTCGCAGCAGGCACCGTCTGGAAAAGAGTGGCTTCAAACTCGACCCTCGTGTCCGGGTCAATGAGCCGCTGGGCTTCAACGACTACAACAAGCTGCAAATGAATGCGCTGGCAATCGTTTCCGACTCCGGCACTCTGCCGGAGGAGAGCAGCTTCTATCTGTCCATTGGTCATCCCATTGCCGCCGTGTGCATCCGTACCAGCACGGAACGCCCCGAGGCATTGGAAGCCGGTGACTTCATTCTGGCTGGCATTACCACCCGGGAACTTCTCAACGCCACCGATATGGCCATCGAGATGAAGCAGAAGGGCGTTCTGGGTAAGCCCTGCCCCGATTATGTGGACGAGACCGTTTCCATGAAGGTGGTTCGCATCATTCAGGGGTATGTAAACGTGGTCAATAAGATGGTGTGGAGGAAGATCTGATGAACGGTGGTATTAATGATATTGCCACAAGGAAGGAGCTTTCGGTTGAGGAACACAAGCAAAGAGCGCTTCATATATTATTGGAAGTAGCCTCCTTTTGTGATGAAAACGAAATTAAATATTATCTTGCTTAACCACTTTGTATCTGTTCGACTTTTTCCTTATCTTCCTGTATGGCTCGATTGGTTTTGCAAACTATTTCTAATTCAGCAATAAGATCAGCTATCCGACTTTCTGTTTCTGTAACTAATTGTCTTACCTTTTCAGGTTCAGTACCCAGTGAAATTCCCATTTTATCAAGTTGCGAAGCCGCTCTGCTATAGGCCTGCAGGGCGGCTTCATTTTGCTTGTAGAAGGTATCCTTCTGGGCAAGTGGTTTGGATGCATACTCCAACCAAACAGATTTATAGGTGCGGCACGCCTGCAGATTATGAGCCGTTGCTGCATAAATTTTGCTTTTGGAACGAAGCTCTGCAATCTCGTTGCGGAGCTTTATTTCTTCGCGTTGATATGCACTGATTTGTTTATCAAAGTCAGCAGCTGAATGTAGACCATTATCAGCCATGCTGCCCAAGAGTTTTCCAAGCTCTTGGGCATTTGCAATTCCTGCACGGCGTTCCACATTAGCGACTCGACGGGCCAAACTGCTTTCAGAAGCGCTAAGTTGCACCACGCCTCCTAGCGACTGCGCTAAATCAGCGCCACTGATTGATTTTCGCGTCTTCTCGTTGCCGGTCGGCACATAGCTGTACTGCCAACCGGGATATAGACTGATTGCACAGCTTCCTTGCTCGACGTTTCGCTGTACATAGTGTTCCGGAATGAATAGCCGCTCAATGCCATATTGCGGCAATTGCACCGTTACGCCGCGCAGGCTCATGGCGATGATCTGGTCAGCGGTCAGACTTACGGTCAACGGCTGCGTCAGATTCGCTTCATCAATTTGTCGAATCAAATCTGTGCCACGAATTGTGCCATGTGTGCCGTCATCGTAGGTTATATCATACGAAAAGGCAGCGCCAATATCAACAGTCACGGTACCGTCTGAGGTGGTATGGATGTGCCGATTGTCCATCATCAGCTTTGCGGGATTACCGTTCGCATCCTGTATTTGCAGCAGGACACCACGCTTTCCGGCAGAACATATCTGACGAGCCGTTAGTCTGACAGACGTATCGCAGCTTTGCGGATATTCCATGGTCAATTCTCGATACAGCTCTGCAACTGGTGTACTGTGGCTTGTATCAAGGCCTTCCACTCCGCTTTTCATCGAAGTCTCCAAGCCGCCGAGGGTAAATCCATCTCCTAAAGCATCCGCAGGTATCCATGTGCCATCTAAGTCGACAGCCTTATACAAAAGTTGTCCGGATTGCTTCTTTACCCGTATCTTAACCCCCTCGGACTGCAGCAGCTTTGCAAAGTCAGCAAAGGTTGAGACATTCGGAAGTATCTTAGCTATGCGCTCACGAATAAATAGCTGTTCGGCAGCGTTATCCTCTAAGCGCTCCACGAGGCCGGTATACGTAAACTTGTCGGTATCGGCCAGTGATGTATCTCTGATCGCACGCCCCGCACCTTCCGGTAGGTAGGTCATATGCTTACCACGCTGGCAAACAGAAATGCCCAGTTCCTGCGCCATTTGCAGAAACTGGGCATAATTCGTGGCACGCTCCTGGCAGAAGTTAAGCTTCTTGCGGACTTCAGTGCGATTGCTGGTTGTGCGTTTCTTCTGTAAGTGGGGTAGAGTTGGCCTAGCTGTTGTGGGTCTTTAATGATAGATAACTGTGATTCCATACAGAGCCGATCCGAGATACTACGAATTTGCTGTGCTGTGCGGTAGGGAACAGTGCGTAGCTTTTTGTAATCGTAAAAAGAAACGGCATTGATAATAATGTGGTTATGGATAGAATCTTTATTGATATGGGTGGCAACGACAAACTCGAATTTTCCATCGGTAAATTCCATTGCAAGCTTGCGGCCCAGCTCATGGGCTCGCTCCGGCGTGACAGCATCGTCCGGGGAAAAGGATTGAATCAGATGGTAGGCAAGATTCCCTTGTCTTTTCACACTTGTATTTCGTGCTTTGCGCGCCATTGCTGCAGTAACGGAAAAATCAAGCACAGCAGTCTGTGGGGCAGTATTGTAACCTGAAATCAATTCCTGCCCATCGGTTTTGTCAGGATTTTCTATGTAGTTGATTGCATCGCCAAGTCGAACTTTTACAGCATGAATTTTGGTGATAGCCATAGTAGATTCCTTCTATGTAAGAAACAGGTGAAGATTGCCACTCAGAGCCGGGTGAAAATCGTCAATAACAGACAAAAACAAATAGCCATTCTCGCACGCCCACTTGCGAAAGACATGATTGGGGTTTGCATAATATTTCGCCGCATACATATTAGACTAGTTTTCGCAGAGCTTTCACCAATCGTTCCTGATAGAGCGACTTCATCTGTAAATATTCACGCCGCAACTGCTCAACATCGTTGGAGGTAACAGATTGATTCGTGTTGCAACGCTTAGCCACTTGGTTAATGTTACCTGAGATATGACTCAAGCTAGAAGAGATTTCTTTTATAACAGAAAAATCATAGTGCTTGACTTTACCGGTAAGCAGCATTTCCCGACAAAAAGCCGAAAAATTAGGCATCTCACTTTCTGCCATTTTTGCTGCTACAGATAGCCATTCATCTTCTGTGAAGTATACCGGCTTGCAAATGGGCCGTGTTCGATTAGTAGTGGACAAAGCAAAATTCTCCATTCTGCATCTTTGCTGATTACTATAAAACGGGTTTTAGGGTGTCCCCTAAATGGCGCATGTGAATTTCACATGCAATGCTTGCTAACGTTCGCTTTCGCTCACGTTACCCCTTCGGGCCGCCCCGGCGGTTCTTCCGGCGAAACCAGAACAGCCCGGCTCCGATAAAAACGATGGGCAAAAAGTCCAGCACATTCCAGAACGGATTTGCTGGCTTTTGGCTCTGCTGGACAGGTTGAGAAGAGGTCGGCTCCGGTGTCGGTGTCGCAGACGGCGCAGCGGTAGCCGGTGCATTATAGGTTGCCGCGCGCTGTACCGTGGCGTTCTCGTCACGGCTGGGCGTGCACAACTCGGCATCTGGATTTTTCATGTCCGTTACCGTCAGGTGAAAGCTTGCGCCGTCATCAGTATTCAACTCATTCTGCTCACAATGGAACTTGTAGCGCTCCGCTGCATCGCCCACAACGCGGGCAGATAGAAACGTATACAGTCCGCTGTCAGCTTCCGTACAAACGGCGGCCAGTTGGTTGGATTCGTATACATCCAGCGTGTATACCGTACCGCTGTACAGGTTCTGCAGGTAGACGATACAGTGTTGAGAAAAGCCGACTGGTGCCGTCAGGTATGCGCTGACCTGGGCCGTTGTTGGCTGATAGTCGGCAGGCGGTTGGTGCAGCGGCAGCGGCGTATAGTAGCGTGTCCGTCCGGTTACTTCTGTGAACCAACTCTCACCTGCAAACTCATATTGCAGCTCATACTGACCACCAGCTTCAATCTGCAAAAAGGTGATGCCGTCAACCTCGCGCAGCGGCCAATCGTTTAGGGCGTCGTATTGCACAGCGGCATTGCAGTAATAGGTACTCGCCGGCAACGTCACAGTCTGGCTATACTGGTTCAAGCCGTTCAGCACTACAAGAACAGTGTCTGTATCGTTGGGACCGTCGCCCAGCGTAATCAGCACGGAACGTTCCTGCAGCTCCGCGGGAATATCTACTAAGGATACCGCAACTTCGCCGTTTTCCGCCGCATGGCAGGGCGATGCCAGCGCCATGACAAACGGAACCAAAAGCAAAATCGTCAGAACTCTTTTCATGAAAAACGCCTCCTTAAAACCCGGCATAGGTAAAGTAATGGCAGCCGCGGCTCTCCATCCATGCGTTGGACATGTTTACGCAGACGCCGTAGCCATAACAGCATTCGATCCACGCGCCACCGCCAAGCGCCATCTGCACATGGCCTTGCTCTCCGCCAGCGGCATAGACGACCCGCAGATCGCCCGGCTGGACCTCGGCAGAAGAGATTGCCCGCAAGTCACCGGTGCGGCCATAGGCGGCTGTATTACCGGCTGAGAACGGCAAGCCCTGTGCCCAGTAGCAGTACTGCACAAAGCTGGAGCAGTCCAAATTCATCCCGACGCTGGAATTGCCGGGGCCGCCGCGCAGCGACGAGGGTTGTCCGTACACAAAATGACCTTGGCAGCTAATGGCAAAGGCTACGACCTGCCCGCGCGCGGTGTCGGGGTCAATGTTCAGTCCGGCCAGCAATGCCTGCAGTTCTTCAGCAGTCAAAGCGGAGCCTACCGAACGGCACTTGATACCGTCCGCAACGCCGTAAAGCGCCTCCCAGTCCATACGATACAGCAGGGATGCCCATTCCACGTTGCCATAAGTGTCCGCGCCGTTCTCATACCAGCCCTTGAAGCCCGCCGCGCCGGGCGGCAGCGTTACAGTTTTCGTAAAGCGGGCAGTGACCGAATTTCCGGCGTATTCATTGCCGTACTGATCCTGCTTGATGACTGTCCGTGTCAGCGTGCCGTCGTTACTGCTTGCGGCCAGTGCTTCCAGGTTGCCCGTGCCGCCATCCGCGCCATTGGGTGCTTCAGTCTCCGGGTCAGTATAACGGTCATAGCCGGTCAGGTAAATGGTGCAGTTCAGATCATAGTGGCCGTACTGGCCGTCGTGCAGCTCTCCGGGACACCAGGGAATAGCGGTTGCGTTGGCAAAGGTCACGGTATAGTCCTTCGTCATGACTTCGTCACCGTCGGCGGTCTCCACTGTAAAGGTGGCGGTGCGCTCGTTCGGAGCATAGAACCACTCATTCAGCTCGCCCTTGTAGAGATTTGCACTTTCATCCAGCACGATGCTGCCGGTGCAATCCTCTGCGGTAATTTTACCGTCGACAACTTGGGTGTAGTCATCCGGCAGGGTACACAGCTCTGACTGCGTGGCCCCATCCGGGAAAATGACAGGAAAAAAGACGGTCACATCGTGTGTGCCGTCTTCGATCCATTCGGGGCGGCTGCTGCCTTCCTCGTGGTCGCCACTCCATTCCCATATTCCGTTGCGGTAGTGCCCGCATTCTTCGTTGCCTTGGGCACAGGTGTGCGTTTCGCATCGGTACTCTGTGATGGTCACGGTCTCGCCCTCGCTGCGATAGCCATTGACGCAGCCGCCATAGCTGATGCAGGAGTAGGGCGCGGACTCCCGCGCGGTAATTTCCATGCCGTAGGCTGTCAGGGCGCGGCAATATTGGGTAAATGGCACGTCGTCCGTAAAAGCCGCAAGCTCCTGTGAGCTGGGCCAATCCTGCTGATAATAGACCGCGGCCATTGAGATGATCTCTGCAGTGTCATTGTAGATGCCGTTGGCATAGCTCCATGTGACGCCATGCTGCATATTGTTGCTGCGCTGGCCGGTCAGCGTGTCGTAGCCGTAAGGGTTGCCGTTGGGGTCAACATCGTTGCAAAAGGCTCTGCGCAGTTCGTCAGTGGCAGCTTCATTGCGGTATGTATTGATGCTTTCGACAAGCTGCTGAATATCCTCCGGCCTGTCGGCACACAGCACGCTGGTCGTTGTAGTACCGCCCATCTGGCCTAGTAGCCCAATAATCAGCAACAACAGAACAATTGCGCCACAAATAAGCGCCGTCCTGCCGATAGACACAAGCGCTTTGACAGGATGGGCAAAGAACCGCGCCACTCTGATAACGCTATGACCGGTCTGAAAGCCTGTGTTACTGATAATGCCCGGTGTGCGGTCAGCAAAATCATCCGCACTGGTCGAGAACGACTCCGCATAATGCAAAGCCGTCCTAGCACCGGCAGAGCCGATTTGTACCGCAGAGCTTCCCAACTCCATCCGCAGCACGTCGCCGCCTGTGTGTAGGACCTCCTCGGCGGTGCGCGTGCCGTCCTGCACGTCCTTGATGCCCTTCACGGTGTAACTGCCCAGTATGCCGACGTCCTCTGCCACAGCTCCGAGAAACGTCTCCTGCATAATCAGTTCCGCCGCCGCGCCGTGCACACCGAGATCCTGCGCAGCATCGGTGGCGAAGTCCTCTTGATAGCTGACCAGTCCGCTTGCACTCGTGATGCCGTGCGCCGCAGCTGTGGTGCCGCGCATGGCAGGGGAGCGGTGGCCGCTTGTCTGCTGATTGCACAGCAGTTCGTAGTAGGCATTGCTGCGGCTGGCCAGGGGCGTGTTGCTACCGGTGATGTATTTCCGGTTGCCTTCGGCGGGAGATGATAAGCTTTCTGCTGCATCATCGCTATCGTCTAAAATACTATTTTTCGTTTCACATACATAATCGTCATTTAATAGCAGTGATTCGGCTTGCTTTTCAGTATTATCCAGCAGTTCCGCGCCGTTTGATGCTTCATCTACCTGATTGTGCAGGCTTTCCGATATGTCAGTATCGGTATGGAATAAAGGTTTGTCGCTATAATTTTGCGTGAATAGTTCTGACATGGCAGACTCCGTGAGGTTATTTTTAGAGATGTGCTGGTGTAAGCATAACGCATTAAGACTTTCGATTAGGAGATGTATCCATCAGCCTGAACAGCTCGGTATCCTTCGGAAAATCGTTGTTGAAGGGCACCACCGTCTTAGACACGATCAGCAGTCCGCTGCCGACCTCTGCATTCTCGATGTACCGCTTTTCCTCGTTGGAAATGTGCAGCAACCGCGCCAGATCGTTGGCATCGTCGGGGGACTGGTTCAGCAGCTTGATATATCCGCAGTCGGACAGCATGCGGCGCGCGTCCTCGTTGTCCAGCACCGAGCGCACGTGCTGGGTGATGGAGGTCAAAATCGCGCCCCACTTTCGGGCGCGGCTGGACAGCTGAAAGTAAAAGTCCGTGCAGTCCTTGTTGCCCAGTAACTGCTGGAACTCGTCGGTAAACACCCATGTGCGGCGACCCAACACGCGGTTGCGGGTAATGCGGTTCCAGACCTGATCCAGTACGGTCAGCATGCCGATAGACTGCATCGACTTGCCCAGCTTGACCGTATTAAAGCAGATGCAATGATTCTGCACGTTCACATTGGTCTGGTGGGCAAACAGGTCCATGGAGCCACTTACATATAGCTTCAACGCTGTAAGCAGTGGCTTGACTTCCTCTCCCTGCAGCGCAAGATTTCTATAAAAGTCGTGCAGTGTTGGCATTTCCTCGCGCTTGGGATTTGCCATATAGCGCTGATAGGTCAGGCCGGCAGCTACATCAATAAAGGTTCGCTCCTGGGGCGACAATTCGGAGCTGTGTAGAATGAGCTGGCAGAAATTCTGCAAGAACTGACTTTTCAGTCGGATGGGGTCCTCGTCATCGCCGTAATCTTCTGTGATGTCCATGGGATTGATATGGGAGGGGCTGGACGCGGAAATGTCGATCACTACGCCACCCATGGCTGTAACGAGATGCGTGTACTCCTGCTCCGGGTCGATGAGAACAATATCATCATCTGGCCAGCGAAGCATGATATTGGTGACCATCTGCATTACGGAGAAAGACTTGCCGTAGCCCGTCATACCCAGTACCATACCGGCAGGGGCGGGCAGCAGCTTGCGGTTACACAGTATCAGATTCTTACTGCGGGCGTTGATGCCCTCGTACAGTCCGCCCGGCTGGAACAGTTCCTGTGTGGTGAACGGCACATAGATGGCCGTGCTGACGGTTTCCAGCGTGCGCTCCAACCCGAGCCATTTCTTGCCAAGCGGCAGCATACTGTTCATGGCGTTGCGCTGCTCATACAAAATGCTGTCAAAGCGGCAGGTCTGCTGCTGTACGGTGCTGCAAATGCGCCGCACGCGCTCGTCCAACTGCGCATTGGAATCACCATAGGTGTGAATGAGGATGCAGACTTTGAAGATTTTTTGGTTTTTGGTTGTAATGTCATCCATCATCTGCTCTGTGTGGTGCATTTTTGATTTCAGATCATAGCTCACAGCTATGCTGGCAGGCATGTTTCGCTCGCGTGCTTTGGCAATGGCATCGTATTCTTCCTTGTGCATATAGGCAAGTTTTTTCTCGATTTCCTGGACAGCTTCTGCCTGGTCCATAGCGTCAACATGCATTGTGATGACGTGGTCAAAAGGAAGCTCTGATAGCATAGAGAACAAACCGTTCTTCATTTCCGGTGCTATGCCCCGCAGATACATTGTCTTGCCGATTTTATCGCCAAACTGATAACGGTCACGGTAAACGGCGCGCGAGTCGTCATGCTCCGGGTGCCAGTTGTAAGAGCTGGGTGAAATAAAATCCTTCGTAGTAAGGTCATCCTCAGCCAGCAGCCAGTCATAAGAAAAGCTCATTTCCTCACTGGGTCGCATGATACCTTGTAACAGGCTCAGGCGCTCAATGCCGGACAAGATGCGTGTACTGCTGCCCATACGCTTGAAGTGATCGGCAATATCTGCAGCACGGTTCTCCAGCTGCTCTTTCGCCTGCTGGTAATTTTCGGCGTGCAGGCTGAAGGTGACGTATTTCTCACGAATCAACCCGTTTTGCCCGCGCAGTGCTTTTTCCGCCACGACTTGGTTCATCTCCTCGGCATAGCGGTCACGGTCATCCCCGCGCAGGGGCAGGAAGGTGTCGCGGCGAAACTGCTCCTCGTCCATGCTTCGGGTGACAAGGTTGACCTCCAGATGCAGTGAAGGGTCGAAGTAGTTCAAAAACTCGCTGTACTTTGTAAAAATGTTCTTCTGCTCCTCCAGCATGGCAATCTGGAAGTTCACATCGGTGAACGCCATCGTCATCGAGAAGAGGCCCGGCTCCACCTCGCAGATGCCGTCCTGCGACATACTCAGGTATTGCAGGCAGTCACTGGCTTTCTGTGGCACTTTGCGTGCGGCAATGCGCTTTTTTGCATGCTTTTCGTCTTTCTTTAACTGCTTTACGTGCTGCCGCCGTTCTTTGGCGGCTTTCCTTTTTTCGCGTTTTAACGATTTCTCCTGTGCGCGCAAAGACTCCAACACACTCGGCTCGATGGGCATGTCTGCGTGCTTTTTTGGTAAAAACATAATTTTTCTCCTGACGGGGGCAGACCGCGACCTCAGCGGGGCCGCAGTACCATGCCCAGTAGATTTTTACAAGCTTTTCAAACGGATACCCGTTATGGCTGATAAAGCCCAGCCCAAGAAAGGGGAGAACTTCTATCATTACGATGTAGGAAACCAGCTGAATATCCAGCTGAAGCCATTGCAAACAAACGAAGCAGGTTGCCATGGCCAGCACGGCAGCGACACCAAAGCAGGCTAGCTGACGCAGTGAAAGCCCGAGAAAGAATTTCTCATGATATTCCGTGATTTCGAGATTGGTTTTTGTTGAGAGCATAGGTGAACTTCTCCATTAAATGGCGCTGGTGATGGCTTTGGTGAATCGTCCGCTCATAAACACGGCCACCAGCAGAATAACGGATTTGCCCAGCATGGCCCAGGCCTGCTCGGTGATGTCACCGCCACTGCCCAATGAAGCTGTCAGGGCAGGGTAAAAGCCAATGACAAGATAGAGAACGGCCCCTTGCAGCGCCACCGCCATGTAGTTTTTCAGGAAGTTTACAGCAATACCATGCAGTTCCCGATAGCAGAGCGTGGCAATCGGCAGGGAAGCCAGGGCATTATAAACGTACAGCTCAATGAAGCGGGCCGCGACGATGGTATTGATCACAATGTTGATAAGACGCAGCATCCAGCTTACGACCATGAGCTCCATGGCCACAGGCATATTACCGATGCCGCCCGGCAGTGCACTGATTGCGTTTTCGATGTCGACCTCGGTGTTGACCTGTCCACTGCCCACATAACCGGCTATGCCGTTTGTCACCGTAGCCGCTACCTCAAACATGGCGTTTAGAATTTCCGTGGAGTGTAGAACAGCCCAGCGGCAAAGCGTGATTTTCAGCATGACCAGCGCTACCTGCTGAATCGTAAAAGCTGTGCTGCCGCCGTTCATGGCTATAGTCTGGGTGAAATTGTACAGTTCCAAAACCATAAAAAGTGCCAGAACTGTAAGTGCAATCGGCATAACTACGCCGGAGCTGATAGAATCTGCATAGCCGGCCAGTGTGCTGTTCCAATCGGTCAGACTGCTGAGCAGACCGGAGTTCTGCCCCATAGCGTTTACGGTGGCCGAAATACCCGCCAGTTGGCTTCGTATCGTATCCTCAAAAATAGCGCATACCTCCCATCAGCTGACTGTCAATGTGCCAAAATAAGTGGCAACGGCAATGATCAGCACGCCGCCTGCAATCGACCAGGCACCGCTGCTGATGCCGGGGCCGTTGTGGTCCTTGAGGTTCGTGCCCAGCGTCACCGCGCCAAACAGCAGCAACAGGCCACCTGCAAAATTGACAACGTTCGTGATAAGAGAAGAGATTGTAGATACCATTTCCATATGAGTTTCCTTCTTTCTGTTTATGTGTCAGACTCGTCATCGTCGAGTTCGATGTTGTTGATTTCCTGCACATTTTTCATAAAGGCTGCAAAGCTATTTTCTGCGCGCCTCTCGTAGTCGAAGGGATGATGCCCCTCTTTTTCTACCAATGCGTAATTAGGGTGCTTTTTAAGATCAAACTTGTAAGAGTAAAATGGCACAACACCGGAAATCATCAATAAACAGCGATTTCGCGGCATGGTGCGTATTTCTTCCGGTGTCATCAGATCGCGGCTGGCTACCTGATAGTTCTTGGAAAAGGAGCCCTGTGCGCCGAGGTTCTCTGTGGTGTTCAGCACCTCGATGGTCCGTTTGCCCAGCTGTTTACCGAAGAACTCCAGCGACTCCGGATTATTGCCGCCACCCAGCACAAGCTCTGAATCACAGTTTTCCAGAATCGTGCCCCAGTCATCACCGTACTGAGATTTCAGCTGTGCGATTGACTGGTAAATCAGGGTACATCCGATATTTCGGCTGCGGATGGTGCTGATCAGAATCTGGAAGTCCGGAATCATGCCGATGTTCGGAAACTCATCTAAGAGAAACCGCACATGGCGCGGCAGGCAATGATCTTCACGATTGTCTGCGGTATGCACAAGAATCTGAAAGCATTGCTGGAACATGACCGCTGCCAGAAAGTTATAGGCTGTGGTGGTGTCTGGTGTGACAACGAACAGCGCCACCTTTTTGTCGCTGGCCAACTCTTCCAAATGGATTGTGTCATCCTCGCAGATTTTCATAATAGAGGGAATATTGAACGCACTCATACGCATACCGAGAGATACATCAATACTCTGTGCGGTTTTGTCCGGTGCCATATGGTACAGTCCATATTGGCGCGCTGCGAATGACGCAGGCTTTTCCATAGCCAGATCTTCGAATATATCGTCCAACTGGCTGCGCCCCTGTGGCCCGTAACGATGCTGCATCAGCACAAAAAGCTCCATCACGCTGTTCATATTGTGCATCTCAGGTGGTTGCTCAAAATATACATAGGCAAGCAGCGCTTCCAGCAGTGAAGTAGAGCCTTCTTCCCATATCGGGTCGGCTGTGTTTTTCTGGCGTGGATCCTCTTTCATGTTTTTGATAAGATTCTTGGCAACAACCACAATGTCATCCGTATCATGGATGTACGCAAACGGATTGTAGTGGTCGGACTTGTTACGGTCCTTCAGGTTGAACACTTTTACATCATACCCTTGCGATAACAGGACATTTCCGTAGGTGTCAAGCAGTTCACCCTTCGGATCACTGAGTACATAATTGCTGTTAAACTGCAGCAGCTGCGGACCTGCCACGCTGTAGCTCTTGCCGGAGCCGGACGGACCGAACACAATGACGTTCTTGTTGCGGTTGTAGTTGTTCTCCGCTGTTACCGGCATCTTCATGGCAAGGCTCAGGGACTCTGTGGCCGTAAGGGGGATATTCTCGCTTGCCTTTTCATGGAGAAATGGAGCAATGTCCGCCGCTGTGCCCCAGCGGGCACTGCCGTACTCCTTCTGCGGCACCAGCCGATGGCCGCTGTACTTTATGCAGAGGTAAGCAAGACCCGCCAGCAGAATAGCCCCAACACCGCAGCCTACAGGAATCGGCGCAGAAGATAGCTGCAAGGGATGCAGTACAATTTTGCTAAGATTTACCGCAGCGGCCAGCCTTTGCGTGATCGTTCCGACAGCTGATACATAGAGAAGTCCCACCCGGTTGCCCAGCCAAAAGCAGCCCAGACTTGCAGCAATGTAGATCAGAATTTGCTTTGTGAGCTGTTCCTTCATAGCCGCTCACCACGCTCCTGCGCCGGCGGCGGGCGGTGCTGGTTCAGCTCCTTCGTGCGCTGCATAGCCCGTTCGGACAGCTCCTGCAGCAGACTGGTGGGACGCTCTTTGCCGCGCGCTGCAATGCAGTTTTCAATGGCGGTCTGGATGCGGTCCACGTCCTGCCCCTTGAACCACAGGTTCAACTGCCCGGTGTCCTTGTCCTTGGTAATGGCAAAGTCCACCGAGTATTCCTTGAGCTGCCGCCTGACATAGGGCAGTGTCTTGTCGTTCAGCTCCACCGAAGCGAGAGCCTGCGACTGCCGGTTCAGTGATTGAATTGATTGCTGCCCGTACTGCCGTGTTTGCAGCATATTGGCAACCGCCTGCAATATCCCAAAGATACCCTGCCCGGCAAGCTTGGCTGCGTTGATTTGCACTCGGATGGCCGTTTCTTCTACCATGCGGTATTACCTTCGCTTTCTCCGCAATAAAATTTCAACCTCACCACGGCAGCGGCGCGCCGGTGCGTCGGGCGTATGCTTCGATTCTTTTTCCCAACCTGTATTGCTGCAAGCGGTCCGGCAGGCTGTATTCCAGTGTGCGGACTTTTACATGGTGCTTCATTGCGCACTTGAAAAAGGCGTACAGGTACCGCTCCTTGCCGCTGATCTGGCGCATACGGCTGACATACACGCAGTTGACCTTGCTGTCTCTGATACTGCGTAGCATACTCTGATACCCGTCGCGCAGCGGGCCGTGCCCTTTATAATCGATGCTGCCGCCGACTACCGTGCAGCCGTCGTCACCGGCCTGCCTGCAGCAGGCATCGTAGCTTGCGCGGATCGCTGCGCAGTCACCGGGAATGCGCGCATACACCCATGCACGGGGCAATTTTTCTTGATTTAGCATTATCTCTCTACCTCCAGCTCTTGGTCATAAAAGCTCAACTGCTCGCCTTCTAAACGGAACCGCAGGTCCAGCTCGGCAAATGTGAAATTTCGATTGAAGCGTTCCGTCGCCTTATTGGGTGTATCCTGCAATTCCAGCATCAGCTGCCACAAGTCAGGATGCGCCCGGTACAGATGGCGCAGCTCGGTCATGGACGCATTGGGGCAGAACCAGCACCCGCCGCGGTGGCTGTACTCATACAGCGGCGACAGCAGCCCCTCCTGCCTGCACATGGCAAACGCATCCTGCTCTGTCACACCGTACTTTGCCATAAGGGAAACCTGGTCAGGCTTTAGCCGCTCCAGTCTGATCGGTTCATCCGCGGCAATCCCTAAATAGGAAACTGTACCCGGCGGCAACCTCTTTTTATAGGTTTCCAGTGGCGGGACCTTGCAATCTCGCTGAATTGCACAGCGCCCCGCCAGCGGAAAAGCGGCAAGCTTTCCCTGTGCGTTGCCGCGGCTCACCACATGGTAAAAGCAATCCAGATATGTCTTTTCAGCGTGCAAAACCCTTGTGGGGATACCGCGCTTTTCAAAGTACGGAATTGCGGTTTCATAGATAAACTGGATATGCTCGGGCAGCTCGCCGGATATCTCCTTGCTGAACATGACCTCTGTGTATATGATTTCGTCCAGCGGTTCGCCATGCTGTAGGGCCAGCAGTGCTGTTGCATTGCTGTCTTTGCCGAAGCTCGAACAGATGATATGTTTCATGTCATTCACCAATAAAAATAGGGCGGCCCGCGAGAGTCGCCCATACCATGTACGTGTTTCATAGATTTTTAGTGCTCGCTCTCATCCGGTTTGGATTTGCGGCGCTTGTATGCAAGAATTCCGAAACCGACGATAGATCCAAATACCGCTGCCGAAAGCAGCGCAAAGGGGAACCCATCGCCCGTTTGGGGAATGACCGGCATCGGCGCTGGCGTTGCCGTGGGTGTGCTTGCCGGTGCAGGGGCAGGTACAGGCGTGCTGTTTGGCGTCGGCTGCGGCGTATTGCTCGGGTTGTCCTCATGCGGTGTTTCCTCGGGGATGCGTGCATCCTTCATAACGACAGTCTGAAGCTCACCGGTGGGCAGCACAGTAAAGGCAATGCTTTCCGCAAGCTGATAGCCATTGGGGGCGGTGATCTCGGTCAGCGTGTACTCTCCGGCAGCCAGCTTTTCAATATAGTGGGGCTTGTCCTCGGAAGCCCACTGTGCAACCGGGTTGCCGTCCTTATCCTTGATGACCAGCTCAGCGCCGGGCAGCTCTTTACCCGTGGCAATGTCAACCTTGGAGATTTGTACTTTGGTAATGTCATCTTTCATGATGACTGTGGCATCGTCCAGCAGCTCCCATTCCTCCCAGGGGATAAACCAGAGTTTCTTTTTATCTTTCAGATAGTAGACGTCTGCCTCGTCCAGTTCATGGCCGTCAGCATCTGTTTTGCGCTCCAGTCGGAAAACAATGTCATCCGCAACGACATAACCATCAGCAGGCCGCTTTTCTGTCAACGTGTATTCTTCGTCAAAATGCAGCCCCGTCACACGGTGCGGCGTGTCGGAGGATACCCAGGTGTCAACGATGTTGTCCTTGGCATCCTTGATGACCAGCGTCGCACCGGGCAGTTCTTCATCGTTAGTCAAATCGCGCTTACTCACCCACATTTCAGTAGGCTTGTTGGCGCAGGTGCTGTCCAGTACCTGCAACACTTCGCCGTCATAAGTGAAGGTGACATCTATCTCTGCATCGTTGAGATAATAGCCCAGCGGGGCGCGCAGCTCGCGGATAAAGTAATTGCCGCTGTTGGTCGAGGCATCCAGTCGGCCACTCTGGCCGTACCACTCGCCGCGGATGGGAACATCGCTGTTGAAATAGGTGTAGCCATCAGCAACGGTCTCGGGACTGGTGGAAATCAAATCACCGGCAGAGAACAGCTTGTTGCCGTCCACGTCGTAGATGTCATCGCGGGTGTACAGGTTGAACACAGCACCGGCCAGATACTTGCCGGTTTCCTGATTGATCTTGTACACACCCACGCGGGCATGCTCACGGTCATTGTAGAAACCAAGGGTCTGCTGTTCAGCCAGTTCCGCAGAGGCTTCCGATGCGCGTACAACATCAAAATGCTGTTCAACGTCACCATTTTTGATGATGTTCTTTGCCATGACCACATCGTTCAGCTGATTATCCCAGACAAATGTCACATCGTAGCTGTCTGTCGTGCCGACATACCCAAAGGGCGGCTTGGTTTCCTCCACATGGTAGCTGCCCAGCGGCAGGGTAATACTGACCTCGCCGAGCGTGCCGTCGTGGATGACCGACAGAAAATCATAGGTTGCCTTGGTGCGGGATGGCGCAAACACAGCAGTGTCTGCACTGCCGTCACCGGTGGTAACAACTGCCACCACATCGCCCTTGGCATACCAGAGCGTGCGGCTGCCGTTGGCATCCAGCTGGCGGTCCTGTGTGTAAATGTCATCGGCAGCCGTAATGGTGTATTCCGCACCGGCCAGCGGGCGCAGCGTATAGGCAAAGTCGGAGTCGGCCTCGCCGGTCATCCAGGGGTCAATCAAATCGTAGGTTTCGATCTTTCCTGTCAAGGCATTGCCTGTCTTACGGATGGTCAGCTTGCCCAGCGTTTCCTCATTCCAGTAGTCCTCGCCGATGACCAGCGTGTCCATGCCGTTTTCATTGTCATCACCGGTGGCCTTGTAGATGCGGTCCGTGGAAATATCAAAATCCACATAGTAGTTGCCGCTGTCGGCCCATTGGTTGTAGAAGCCGTCCGGGCCGATAGTCTCCACAATACGGTATTTGCCCAGCGGCAGCTTTTCAGGCAGGGTCAGGATACCTTCCTCGTTGGTGTAGAAGGTATCCACGTTCTTGGTCAGATGCCCGTTTATCGTGTCCGTCATCGTGACCAGCTTGGGCTTCCCGCTTTCCAGCCGATAGTTGCCGTTGTCATCCAGCCAGTAGATCTGGAAGGCTGTGTTCGGCAGCAGGACCGCTTTGCCGGTTTCCGTATCGAGTTTCGTGATTTTTAAATACACTTCAATCTCCTCATCCAGTACCGTAAATTTCTGATAGGAATCCGATGCTTTCATCACACTGTCCTTCGGCGTGGCCATCGCACCCCAAGGGTTGTTGTCCTGCTCTGGGTCGATACTGACCAGGAACGGCTCTGCCTGGAACAAATCGTGCGGGGTGGTCGTCTCCACGACCAGATAGGTGCCGTAGGAAAGCCCCTGCACGCGAATGTTGCCGGAATCATTGCTGAAGATTTCGGCCAGCTGATACTCATTGGCACGCCCCGTGGGCTGCCAGCCATCACCCTTGCCGTTCTTGTTGTCGCCCGCAGCGGTCAGCGTCCTGTTATAGGTGGCAATTTCATCGGTGTTGACCTCGTAGGTCTTGGCAATGGCTTGCGTCTCACCGGAAAAATCCCACTTGGGGTGCTCGTTGTCGTATTCCTTATTGATATAGGCATCCAGAATGCTTTGCAGAGTGTAGCTTCCGGTGCGGGTCTGGTCGAACTGCTCGACCTTGGACAAGTCGGACACAAGATAGAAGGTGAACCCAGCGCCCTCCAGCTCCAGCCCATTGGACTGACCGCTGGAGGAGACGACCTTGCTGATCTCCACATTGCCCTTGGCGACCTGATCCTGACTTCCGGTCAGACCGCTGTCCTTATGGATGTGGTAGTTGCCGTTGTAGGCGGCTGTGTCATTGGCAAAGGTGGTTTTCTCTACATACCAGCCCTCATCTGCATAGCTGGGAGTGATGTAGTAGTTGTGCTCGTCGCAGAGATACCCGGGCGCATAGGACAGGTAATAGGCATCGTAGGGCCAAGTGCCGTCCAGAGCCTTGCTCTTGGAGATGGTGCTGAATTGGTTCTTGTATACCCAATCTGTATACTGCCCGTTGCTGGCTGCCAGCGCGGCAACCTGCCCGGTAGCTGCCTTGGTGCGGCTGTCCACCGTAGGATAGGTGCCGGAAACAGCAAGAACGCCCTCACGCAGCGGAAGTACCGTGCCTGTGGAGCGCTCTACAACATAATATTTACCGAGGTACAGGTTGGAGAAGGTCAGCCAGCCGTCCTCGATTTTTGCACTGGCTACGAGGTGGTCCTTTTTCAGCACGGGCAGATAATCGCTGATCCACTGCCCGCTGTTGTCACGAATCGTAGTGTGCCAGATGGGATTGCCATTGTCATCTACGATTTTGGAATAATCCACAACGCCGGTCACACCGTCGGGGTGGGTAATATCCTCGGCGGCGTACAGGTCGTACACTGCGCCGTCAAGCACGGCATTGCCGTGAGCAGCGTCGCCTGTCACATACCGCTGTGCGTCCAAATCGACCTTAGAGATGCTGATTTCGCCCAGCGTGCGGTCATTCTTCATGATGCCGTCCGCAGCCGTGGTGGTGTAGCCGTCCTCATTGGCAGCCTTGCCGCTGGCATCGGTGGTATAGTTCCGGGAGGCATCCTTGGGGGAGTCATAGCTGGTGACTGTGCTTTCTACGCCGCCGCTGGTCACCAGCTTTGTGCCGCCCTTATCGCCAGTGGCAATGTCGGCGTTATAGTCACCATTGCCCAGCCACAGGACGGAATTGTTGTTGTCAGCGGTAATTTCCACATAGTAGGCGCGCTTGCCCAGCGGCGTGCCAGCCGTGCCGGGATGGTCAACATCTGTCCAGTCGCCGAAATACCCCGCGGGGGCCTTCGTCTCCACAAGGATGAACCTGCCCTCATTGCGCTGCGTGTAGTACAGTGTATGGCGCATCGTGTCGTTTGTGGCGTAGGCGGCGTTGTTGATGACGGCATAGGTGCCGTCACCCTGGCGCTGAACGCTGTAGGTGTTGTAGCCGCCCGTGGGCTGGTATTTGCCGTTCACGACGTCCCACTGGTAGATTTCATACCGGGCATCACCTGCAATCTGGTTGCCGGTCTCACTGTCCGTCTTTTTGACGTTGATCTGCAGTGACCACTCAGCATTGCGCATCTCGTAGGTATTGTTGGAGTTGGCCGGTACTGTAATGGTCTGGTGACTGCCGTTGCTGCCCCAGTAGGATTCAAAACCGTAGGGGATGGTGACTTCGTCATAACGGAACTGTAAAGATGCAAGCTGTGTCTGCGCGCTGGCAATAGCATTATTTACAGCGCTCTGTGCTTCTGCCTGAATGGCGGCAACCGCAGAATCGCGCTCGCTGTTGGCGGCTGCGTCCGCAGCTTCTTTCGTAGTATAGGGGCCGACGCTGCCACTGCGGCCATCTACGGTCTTGGTTACAGTGTAATGCACAGACCAGCTGGCAGATGCTGCACCGCCGTTATTCTGGTAATTGTCGTCGCTGGTGTGGCCGCCTGTAGTGACGGTCTGCACACCGGCAGGTGAAATGCTCCAGCTGCCGCCGTCAATCGTGCCGGATTTGGTGATAGGTTCGATTTCAATCGTGGCACCGTCCACCTTTTCCAGCGTTTTCAGCTGGATCTTATCTGTGGTGATACCGTAGGTCAGCTCCACGGTGCCGCTGGCGGACTGTGCAGGGGCTTCCCAACTGGCATAATACTCCTGTACGACAGGCTTCGGTTCTTCCGTTTCCTCCTCACTGATTTCAGGGCCAATCAGGGCAACGGTCTGCCAACCGCTGCGCGCAGGGGTATAAATGTAGGTGTAGTAGCCGCGGGGCTTTGCATAGGCAACAGCGCCGTCCAGCAGGGCCTGCGCGGATTCCAGATAGATTTTTGCAGCAGTGCTCTCGGGATAATTTTCAATCAGCCACATCTGGGTATCGTCGTAAATCGTGCGGCAGAAATCCAAAAGAGAGATTTCTTCAGTATCTTCTGCGGAAAAAACTGCGGGCGTATCGGGCAGCAAGTCCATAGAGAGCTGGTCCAGACCGCCCCAGATGCGGTACTGGTTGCCGTAGTGGTCACCGGGAATGCACTGATCCGCGCTGACCAGAGAAGTGTTCGTATAAGTGTACGGCGGACAGCCTTTGGGCTGGCCGTTGGCACCGTGGGTGCAGAAGTAGGCTTCCTCGCCATTGAACCAGATCAGCCATGTGCCGTTGACCTTCTCGACCTTGGTGATTTTGCCGCTGGTAACGGCAGGCGTGGGGCGCTCGGCGTAGGCGGCAACGTCTGTAGTTTCTGCGAACGGTGCGGCAATGGTGCTGCTACGGTCAATGGTGACGTGCAGTGCCTTCGTCAGCGTACTGCCATCCGGGGCGGCGTAAACAAGCTGCGCGGAAAAGTCGGCATCTGCCTGTACATACAGACCCATGACCGCAGCGGACGTTTCGGCATACTCACTATGCACAAGCCTGCTGCGTGTAGCTTCATCGGCGGGGGCACCGTAGAAGTCCAGCACAGTCACCTCGTTAGGAAGAACCACATCCAGACTGCTGCCATCCGCAGGGTATTCTACCTGTGCCAGAATGGGCGCAACGGCATAGTCGGTGCCCTCCAGCAACGGAGCCATCATCGTCAGGTCGTCGCTGTTCAGGGTGTCTGCACTCAGGTAGCTGTCCGTGCTTTCCTCCAACTGGTCATTCGGCCAGGCAGAAATGCCGATTTTTGTTTCACCTGTGGCAACCGGCAAGCCCTGGCTGCCTATATAGGAACCAGTCGGCGTATCCGGTAAGTCTGTGTACAAAACAGCGCCGTCGAAGGTATAGTCGGTGGATGTCTCCACCGGCGCATCCTCGTCGGCGCTTTGGGATGTTGCGGCAGCTTCGCTGCTTTTGGGCGTGCTTTCTTCACCCGGGTCCGGGTCGCTTGCCTCGGTCTGATAGCTGTCATCTGTGACGGCCTCTTTGTCCTGCTCCATGATGAACGTGCCGTCTGCATCAGCCCTCGGAGCCTCCGCAAACGCCCATGCTGGGAACAGGGAGCAGCACATCATAGCTGCCATACACAAGGCCGCCACGCGCTGCTTGAGCTTGAATTTGTGATTCATTGAACATACTTCCTTCTGTTGTTGAATTTCATCTATATAAAAAAGTGCCTGCCGAACAAACAGCAGACACTTGAGAGTTTGATTTACCTGTAACGCTCAACCGACCTTTCCCTGAAAGAACTCCAAAAATTCCGGCAGCTCCTGGTCCGGCAGCTCGTTCATGACCTGCATAGCCAGGTACTCTGCGCGGCTCACCTTGGGAGCAAATTTGCGGGAGTAGGTCTTGCCGGTTCTCACGTACCCAACATCGTGGATCAGGTCCTTTTCCGAAAGGCTTTTCAGGATGGTAAAGACCGAACGCGGTTTCCAGGTACAGTTCTGGGTCGGGATCAAATCGGAAACGATCTGACTGGCGATGGCTGGCTCCTTGGAATTCCAAAGGTAGGTCATGATCTGCATTTCGGAGGTCGTCATCCGATACAGGGAGTTTTGCTTTTTCATATCCGTTCTCCAATCACTGAAAGGTTACGGTCCAGTAAGTGTACTGGCCTTCGGCTGTGCTGCAGAACCAGCAGCCCACGCCCATGCTGGTAAAGCTGGGCTCCATAATATTGGCATAGTGGGCAGAGCTGCCCTGCCAGTAGGTACAAACGCTGCTGGCAGAGCCAATCGGACCGGCAGCGCAGATCTCGCTGCGGGTCGTCATGCCGCTGTGGTCGAACGGCCCGCCCGCCACAAAGCTTTCGCAGCGTGCATCGGCGGAAGCACTCAAACCACTGTCCATCGTCAAAGGGGACAGACCAGCTGCTGCGCGCATAGCATTGATGTTTTCCTGCACAGCCCAGTAGGCACTGTCCGAGCTGTCGATGCTCCACCACTCCTCACTGCCCGCCGCCAGGTCAAAGGGGACAGCACCGTAGCTCATGCTGACCTGTGCAGGCTGACTCTCCGCGGCAACGGGTTCCGTAGCGGGCGCTTCGGTAGGCGCTGCAGTAGGCTCCGGTATGGGAATTTCAGTTGGCACGGGTGTGGCAGTCGGTTCTTGAGTCTGTGTAGGCGCAGGTGCCGGGCTTTCCGTGGCAAGCGGCACAAGTGTCTCAATGGCAGTCTCTTCAGTAGCAACGGTAAGTTCTACCAGCGTACTGCTTTCCGGAGTTTGCAAGGTGTTATCGGTCTGCTGTGCGCAGGCGCAGAGCAGGACGGTAACTAAAAGAATGGATAACAGACATTTTTTCATATTATAAATTTCTCCAATCAGTAGTATAAATCATACAGACTACCAGCAAACTCGAGCAGCTTTCTGCCCAACCAGAACAGCACCTGCGGCGCGCCGTAAGGACTGAGCAAGAATGCCACGATGGCGGATACTGCCGCCTCTTGGTAGCACTTATCGAATAGCGCCAACAGAGCAGCCAGACCGCCCAGTGCCGCCAAAAACCTGCCGCAAACTCCGCAGATAGCAAACAGCACGATTGCAATCAGGCCCAGTGCAAGAAGTACCAGAATGACAGGCACGAGACTAATGCGGATACCCCAGGTAAGGAACAGATTTTTACGTTGAATGGGCATAATGGCCACCTCCTACCTCTATGATACATGGTCTGCGAAATAATGCAAGGCTGTCGATTTCAGCGTTCCAGTTCGTTTTCCTCTCTAGGCGTTCGCACAGAATCGTCCTCGTTTACGACCTCGGCCTCACCCTCCAAAACCGGGGCATCATTGCCCACATTCAGCAGGGCATCCAGCTCGGCCAGGCGCGCGCTCTTTTCGTTCAGCTCCTGTTCCTGCAGAAAAGGCTGCTGCAGTTCCTCTTTGGCGCTGTCCAACTGGACGCGCAGCTGCTGTAGACTGTTGCGCAGACCGCTGACCTCCTGCGGCAGGGCAGCAACAACGTTTTGCAGGCGGACCATATTGCCGGCAGCGTCGCTGCCCAGCTCTGTGGTATGGGTGGCCTGCCCGACCAGATGTGCCACAAACACCTTGGAAAGCGGCACATAGGCAACCGTGACTTCAAAGCCCGCATAGTGCCCCACCAAAACAGGATGGTCGGCCCGCACGGCAGCACCCACCAGCCCGAGCAGTGCCTTACCGGCATCCTCGCGCTTGTCGTAGGGCGTGCCGTCCAGCTCTATGCTGAAAACCAGCTTGCCGTCCTTGTCATAGCTCTGACTGTCCTTGGCGGTCTGCATATCCTTCTCAAACGCCTGAATCCGGCATTCGGTGCCGCGGATTTCTCGCAGAAAGATGCCGGTCACGGCGTCCTCCAGTCGGTAATGCTGGCTGTTGTAGGCGGCCTTCAGCGTGCGAAGCCGCGCAACCTGAATATCAAGGTCCATCTTTTCTTTGATCATCGGGTTTCCGGCAGCCAGCGCCTTTACCTCAGCGTAGGAGAGCGCAGCCTCGTCCAGGTCCTCACAGCTGCGGGCAGGGGATTTTGACGTCATGATTTGCGAAATAAACTTCTGTTTGTTCTCCACCAACTGATAGCTGTAGGCGTCAAACGTGGCCTCCGTTATATAAATAAAAATCGAAACCTCCTTATTCATATTGCCCTGACGTACCATACGTCCGTTGCGCTGGGCAATGTCGGCAGGACGCCACGGACAATCTAAGTGGTGGAGTGCGCACAGCCGGGTCTGTACGTTGGTGCCAGCGCCCATCTTCTGGGTGCTGCCCATCAGCACGCGAACCGCACCACTGCGGACTTTGCCGAACAGCTCTGCCTTCTTGGCTTCCGTATCGGCATCATGGATGAACTGTACCTCCTCTTTGGGAATGCCGCGCGCAACCAGCTTGTCCCGAATATCGTTGTACACATCAAAGCCGTCCGCGCGGGGCGTGCTCAAATCGCAGAAGATCATCTGCGTGGAGTGCTGCGCCTTTGTTCTTTCCCAAATGGTAAAGACCCGCTCCACGCAGGCATTCGCCTTGCTGTCGGGGTCATCGGGCAGAAGTGGATTCATCAACCGCTGATCCAGCGCCAGCTTTCGGCCATCGTTCGTGATGCGCAGCATGTTATCCTCATTCGGGGCAACCAGGCGGTTGCGCACTGCTTCGGCCCGCTCACCCAGCGCCGCCACCATCTGGCGCTGCATCTCGCTGGGCGGCAGCTTTACAATCGTGGGCTTGCCGCCCGTGATCTCGGGGACCGGCAGCTTCAGCATATCGGCGGTCTGAATGTCAGCACACTGCTTGAACATATTCATAAGCTCCGGCAGATTGTAGAACTTTGCAAACCGTGTTTTGGAACGGTAGCCGTTGCCCTCGGGGGCCAGCTCAATCGCGGTAACGCTCTCACCAAACGTAGAGGCCCACGCATCAAAGTTCAGCAGGCCTTCCTGCTCCAAAAGCCCGTATTGCAGATACCTCATCATGATGTACATCTCGGTCATCGAGTTGGAAATCGGCGTACCGGTGGCAAACACAATGCCGTGCCCGCCGGTCAGATCGTCCATATACATGCATTTCATATACATGTCGCTGGCCTTTTGGCTCTCGGTCTGGGAGATACCGGCCACGCGGGTCATCTTGGTGGTGACCATCGCATTTTTAAAATAGTGCGCCTCATCCACCATCAGGCTGTCCACGCCCAGCTCCTCAAAGGTGATGACGTCATCCTTGCGGCTCTGGTCGTTGAGCTTGTCCAACTTCCGTTGCAGCTGCTTTTTCATACGCTCCATCTGCTTGATGGTAAAATTCTCGGCGCGCTGGGCCTTCAATGCAGCTGACTGTGCCACTACATCGTCGATCTGCTTTTGCAGGTACATCTGCTCACACCGAACAGAGATGACATCGCTATATACAAAGACAAAGAAGTACATTTAAATCGCCTGCGGATCAGCAAACGAGATGCAAAAGCAGTCAAAACGAGGGTTTCCTGATAAAAAACAGACAAAAAGTGCAAAAATTAAATAATAAGAAATTTTCAACAAAGTCTTGCATTTTAACAGCAGTAGTGTTATAATTGGAGCGATGATAGAAGATTACCAGAGTGTGAGTGGGCAGTTCGCCCACTCATTCTTGTTGTATAAGAAAGGGTGAAGCGAATGACAAGAAGAGAGACTTATGAAGCAAAGACAGAAGAACTGCTGCAGCCGCTTGTGGATGCACACGGGTTCGAGCTTGTCGATGTAGAATACGTAAAAGAGGCCGGTAACTGGTATCTGCGTGCCTATATTGACAAACCGGGCGGGATTGCAGTAGATGACTGCGAAGTAATCAGCAGAGCGTTGAGTGACAAACTGGATGAAGAAGACTACATCGAAGATTCCTACATTCTGGAAGTGAGTTCCCCGGGACTTGGACGTCCGCTGAAAAAGGACAAAGATTTCCAAAGAAGCATCGGAAAAGAGATCGAAGTCCGCACTTTCCGTGCCATCGACAAACAGAAAGAATTCACAGGTATCTTAAAAGAATTCAACAAAGACAGCTTCACCATAGTGATAGAAGACAACGAAATGACGTTCCAGCGTTCCGAGACAGCACTGGTAAGACTGGCGTTTGATTTTTAAACATAATAGGAGGATAAAAGAAAATGAATAGCGAGTTGTTGGAAGCATTAAATGTACTGGAGAAAGAAAAAAACATCAGCAAGGATACCCTTCTGGAAGCAATCGAACAGTCCCTGCTTCAGGCATGTAAAAACCACTTTGGAAAAGCAGACAATGTAAAGGTATTTATTGATCCGGTAACCTGTGAGTTCAACGTGCACGCAGAAAAGACGGTTGTAGAGAAAGTAGAAGATCCGATCATGGAGATCAGCCTGGAAAACGCAAAACAGCTGAACTCCAAATATGAGCTTGGTGATATCGTAAACGTAGAGATCAAATCCAAAGAATTCGGACGTATCGCTACCATGAATGCCAAGAACGTAATCCTTCAGAAAATCCGTGAAGAGGAAAGAAAAGTACTTTTTGAGGAATATTATCAGAAAGAAAAGGATATCATTACCGGTATTGTTCAGCGTTATGTCGGCAGAAATGTCAGCGTAAACCTTGGTAAAGTAGATACCGTCCTGATGGAAAATGAAATGGTAAAAGGTGAAGTATTCCGCCCGACCGAGCGTATCAAGCTTTACGTTCTGGAAGTAAAAGACACACCGAAGGGACCGAAAGTTGTTGTATCACGTACCCATCCGGAGCTGGTAAAACGTCTGTTTGAGTCCGAAGTAACCGAAGTAAAAGATGGTACTGTAGAGATCAAGAGTATTGCAAGAGAAGCCGGAAGCAGAACAAAGATGGCAGTCTGGTCCAACAATCCGGATGTAGATCCGGTCGGAGCATGTGTCGGCATGAACGGTGTGCGTGTCAATACGATCGTAGAAGAACTGCGAGGAGAAAAGATCGATATCATCAACTGGGATGAAAACCCGGCAATCCTGATCGAGAATGCATTAAGTCCGGCAAAAGTAATCTCTGTTATCGCAGATGACGATGAGAAGACCGCAAAGGTGATCGTTCCGGATTATCAGCTGTCTCTGGCAATCGGAAAAGAAGGACAGAATGCAAGACTGGCAGCAAAACTGACCGGATTCAAGATCGATATCAAGAGTGAGACACAGGTAAGAGAATCCGGCGAGCTGGATGAATATCTGATGCAGGGCGATTACGAAGAAGACGCTGATACAGAAGCAGCAGATGAGGATACTTTTGATTATGAAGAAGCATACGAAGAAACTTCTGACAAAGAAACGGAAGATATGCTGAATGAAGAAGGCGATCAGGAGTAAAACATGAGTCAGGTTAAAAAAATCCCCATGCGGAAATGCGTGGGATGTCAGGAAATGAAAAGCAAACGGGAGATGATCCGCATCCTGAAAACAGAAAGCGAAGGGATCATCCTGGATGCGACAGGAAAGAAAAACGGCAGAGGTGCATATATTTGCAGATCCGGGGAATGCCTTGAAAAAGCGATCAGAAATCACGGGATCGAGCGTTCACTGAAAACCGGCATCTTGCCGGAGATATATGACAGCCTGAAGAAGGAGATTGAAAAGATTGAGTCAGAATAGAGTGCTCTCTATGATCGGTCTTGCACAGAAAGCCGGAAAAACGGCCAGCGGAGAATTTTCTACGGAAAAAGCGGTCAAAACGAGTTGTGCAGCACTGGTTATCGTATCCACGGAATCTTCGGACAATACAAAGAAGAAGTTCCGGAATATGTGCGAATATTATAAGGTGCCGTTCTATCTTTATGGTACAAAAGCTGAATTAGGTGCAGCTATGGGTAAAGAATTTCGGGCATCACTTGCGATCACAGATACAGGACTTGCAAATGCCGTCCGGAAATATTTACCGGTGGAAAATGATGGAGGTAGATGTGATGGCGAGAATCAGGATACATGAACTGGCCAAAAAACTTGGCAAAGAAAATAAAGAAATTTTGAACTATTTGACAGAAAAGGGCATTCAGGTAAAAAGCCCTATGAATTCATTAGAAGAGGAACAGGTGGCTATGGTAGAAGATAAATTCGGAAAGAAAGAGACGAAGCCGGAAGGAAAGGCAGAAGCAGCAGAAGAAAAGAAAGCACCTGCTAAAAAGAAAAATATTACACAGGTATTTCATCCGCAGAACAGCCGTACAGGTATCGGACGCGGCACAAGAGGATCACAAAATCGAACAGAAGGACAGCAGGGACGCAGAAACGACGGCCAGAATAATCGACAGGATGGTCAGACACAGAATCGTGACGGTCAGAACCGTACAGGTCAGCAGGGAGGACCAAGAAGAGACGGCCAGAATGGAGGCGGACGTTTCCGTGACGGCAATAATGACTCCAGAAATCAGGGCCAGGGACGCAGAAATGACGGTCAGAGACCATCCGGCGGAAGAAATCAGGGAAGCCGTATGGGCGGCGGTTCCGCAGTGATAGAAAAACCGATCACCAAAGAATCCAGAAACCGCAATGACCGCGGAAGAAACGACCGTCAGGATAAAGTTGATAAATTCGAGAGCAAGAGCAACCGTTTGGGTCAGGGAGGAAAAAATAATTCCAAGAATAATAACGGCCGCGGCGGAAAGAATAACAAGCAGCAGGTAAAACAGCCGACACCGCCGGTACAGGAGAAGAAGGAAGATGAAATCAAAACCATCACACTTCCGGAAACCATGACAATCAAAGAGCTGGCTGACGCTATGAAGATCCAGGCATCTGCGATTATCAAAAAGCTCTTCCTGGAAGGTGTTATGGTAACGGTAAACCAGGAGATCGATTTTGAAAAAGCAGAAGAGATCGCACTGGAGTTCAACTGCATCGCAGAAAAAGAAGAAAAAGTAGATGTGATCGAAGAGCTTCTTCATGAAGAAGAGGAAGATGAGAGCACCATGGTTTCAAGACCGCCTGTAGTCTGTGTTATGGGTCACGTTGACCACGGTAAGACTTCTCTTCTGGATGCGATCCGTAACACGCATGTGATCGCAAAAGAAGCTGGCGGTATTACTCAGCACATCGG
>ERZ827363.1086-NODE-1086-length-27683-cov-11.419611_pt1 | contig 27683 bp, 25 predicted proteins | sample MGYA00519776_ERZ827363 | MGnify/ENA primary metagenome ERZ827363 (study PRJEB31778, sample SAMEA3449288) | human gut metagenome | biome: human gut; feature: human-associated habitat; material: faeces | place: United Kingdom | collected 2010/2012 ...
AGATTATTGAAAATACTAAGTTATGGTTGTTTTTGTATTATAATTATCACGAAGTAAGCTAACAGAGCCTATTTTTTATGTTATGTAGTATTAGTTTAAAATATTTGATACTTAACTTTTAAATCCGTGTTAAGAAATAAGGTTATATTTAGTGAATAGTTTCAATAAGTAATAAAGTACTTATAGGTCTGAATCACTTATATAGTTTAGATGGTGTATCAATTTTTTACTTTTATATTTAAATATTGTTTTAGATGAAGAGGGAGGATACTACTTTTTATTATATTTTTGTTATTAACTTAAAAAAGAGTTGAAAATGATTATCATTAGTGATAAAAATTGAGTAAGTGATAATAATTATCAATTGGAGGTAATAATATGAAATTAGAATGTAATAAAGAATGTTGTGACAATAAATCAAATTCAATATATATAAAAAGAATACTAGAAATGATAGGTGCTGTGATTTTAGGTTCAAAACCAGCAGAAATCATAAATGTTCCTGGAAATGATGATGTAAAAAAAGAAAAACTTACTCAAATAGAATCTTTCTTTAGTAATTGTTCAAAAATCACATACAGAATAATTACTACTCGTGATGGAGGGAAAAGAGTTCTATTTATCAATGAAAAATCAATGGAACAAGTTTTATCTAACAAAAAATGTGTAAACTTTTTAAAATTTGTTGGATATCCTTATGAATATAAGTTAAGTGCTTATATGAATGAACTAGTTGTTAGACTTCAATCGGAAGAATTTCCTCATGAGATTGGAATTTTCTTAGGATATCCTCTTAAAGATGTATTAGGATTTATGGGATATGGAAAATATGAATTAGTAGAGGTTAGAAACTGGAGAATTTATGGAGATAAAGAAATTTCTTATAAAGTTTATGATAATTTTATGAGGGATAAGGCTATTATGAAAGAAATGATAGAAACAATGAATATATCTGAATTAAGAAAAGCTATATAACTTTTAATGCTTATGTTATAAAAATTAGGGTGAACTTCACCCTAATTTTTTATGCTATAAGCAAGATTTTACGTAATCTACAGGCACATCCATTCTAGTGGCTACTGTTTCTGCAGATATACCTTTATTTAAAAATTTTCGTACAACTTTAGTTAGGTCCTCAGCAACCTCAATAATATGTTTATCAGGATCATAAAAACGTACAACACGTTGTCCCCAGGAATGTTCAATAACAGGATGAACATAAGATATATTAGGGATTTGTTTTAACCTTAATATAAAGTCATCAAAATCATTTTCTTCAAAATACAATTCACTATTATTTGCACCAAAAAAAATTTCATTTTTTGATTTATGTATAAGACTAGGCCAAGAATCTTTTGTTTGCAAAACTATACCGCCAGTTAGTGTTACATTTTCACCAAAATCTAAGTCCACATCTAATCCAAGAACCTCAGAATAAAATAGCTTAGATTTTTCCATATCAGAGACAACAATTAATGGATTTGCAAATTTCATATTAATCACCCCTTAACTAAATAGTAGCTAAAGGATGTAATCATTGCAAATATAAAGTTGGTTAATAATTTAATTATGTATTTTGTTTGAAAAATTAAGAACATGGAGATTATAAGGATAAAACTTATAAGGAGGGAAAATAATGAAATATGATGTTGTAATCATAGGAGCTGGACCAGCAGGAGTAGCTGCAGCTCATAATCTTATAAATAATAATATATCCTGTGTATTAATTGATAAACAAAAATTTCCTAGAAATAAACTTTGTGCAGGTGGAATTACTAGCAAATCATTTGAATTGATGAAAATTTTGAAACTAGATGAATTTGATATTGAAAATGCAGTAATAAGTGAAGGATCAAGTTTATATTTAGAATATAAGCATATAGCTGATATTAAATCAAATAGATTAACCTATTTGGTGAATAGATTTGATTTTGATGACTACTTAGTAAAACAATATAAACAAAAAGGTGGAAAATTACTAGAAGGAAGAAAAGTAGTTAATATCGATATGGAACACAATATGATAATTTTAGATGGAGGAGAAGTAATAAAATTCAAGTACATAATAGGTGCCGATGGACCTGTTGGAATTACTAAGGGATTAGTAGAGGAAAATGTAAAAGCTAATGGTTTTTGTTTGCAAATAGAAGTTAATAGAGATGAATTTAATTATGATAGCAATAATATGTCTTTGTATTATGGAATAATTCCTCAAGGATATGGATGGATTTTTCCTAAGAAAGAAACTTTGACAATAGGTTTTGGAGGAAATTATGATAAAAATTTAAATTATCACAAAGAGTTTGAAAAATTTCTAAGTAAATTAGGAATAAATTTTGATAAAAAGGAATTTAGAGGAGCAATGTTGCCTTTTGGAGACTATGTAAAAAATCCAATTGATAAATCAAAAAACTTATTATTAGTAGGAGATGCAGCTGGTTTGGTAGATCCTATTACAGGTGAGGGGATATATTTTGCCATGCTATCGGGAATCAAAGCATCTAATGTTATTATAAAAGCTTTAAAGGAAAATAATAAAAATGAAGTTGATAAATATATTGAAGAAATTTCTTTAATAACAAAAAATATAAGTAAAGGTGCAAAGCTTAAGAAACTAGTTTATAAATATAGAAAACATATATTTAATGCTATGAAAAATAAAAAAATAGGAAACTTTCTATTTAATGAATGTCTTTATGAATCAAATTATGATTTATTGGAATTATTTTTTCATAAAAATAAAAATGAATGAGTATTTAATACCTATATTAAACCTTGATTAAATCTATCAAAAAACGTAAAATATAAGGATATGATATTATAAATAAGTGTGAAATTTAAATAATTATAATAATAGATTAAAAGGTGATTATATAAAATGATAAAAGAAATAATCGTAGTTGAAGGAAGAGATGATGTTACAGCCGTAAAGAGAGCTTTAGACTGTGAATTAATAACTACTGGAGGATTTGGTTTCCCAAAAGGTGTAATGGAGAGAATTAAAGCAGCTCAAGCAAGAAGAGGTGTTATAATTTTTACTGATCCAGATTTTGCAGGAGAAAAAATCAGAAAAAAAATAGCAGCAGAAGTACCAGGGTGTAAACATGCATTTTTACCAAGAGAAGAAGCTAAAAAAGATGGAGATATAGGAATAGAAAATGCATCTCCAGAAAGTATATTAAGAGCCTTAAATAAGGTTAGAACTGAAAGTACGGAAAAAAGATGCGAATTTTCTCAAGTTGATTTAGTGATAAATGGACTAATTGGAAATGAAGATGCATCTTATAGAAGGGATAAAGTAGGACAAATACTAGGAATCGGATATGGAAATGCTAAACAATTCTTAAACAGACTAAATAATTATGGAGTTTCAAGAGAAGAGTTTAATAATGCAATAGAAAGTATATAAGGAGACAAAAATGGATAGATTATCATCACATCAAGCCACAAAAGAAGTTGTTCAAAAACATAATTTCAAGTTTTCAAAATCTCTTGGACAAAACTTCTTAATAGATACAAATGTAATCGATAGAATTCTTGAAGGTGCAAGAGTTAAAGAAGGAGATTACGTAATAGAAGTAGGGCCAGGGATTGGAACACTTACAAAAGAAATGGGAAGAAGTGCAGAAAAAGTAGTGGCTATAGAAATAGACAAAACTTTAATACCGATATTAGAAGAAACTTTAGTAGATTTCCCTAATATAGAAGTAATAAATCAAGATATATTAAAAGTTAATGTACAAGAATTAGTAAAAGAAAAATTAAATGGAGGTCCAGTAAAATTAGTTGCTAACCTTCCATATTATATAACAACACCAATAGTTATGAAATTCTTAGAAGAAGATATACCAGTAACTGATATAGTTGTTATGGTTCAAAAAGAAGTTGCTGATAGAATGAATGCTAAACCAAATACAAAAGATTATGGTGCATTATCAGTAGCAGTTCAATATTACTGTGATACAGAAATAGTTGCAAAAGCTCCAAGACACATGTTTATGCCACAACCAAATGTTGATTCAACAGTTATAGGACTTCATGTAAGAGAAGAACAAATATATCATGTTGATAATGAAGATATATTCTTTAAAACTGTTAAAGCATCTTTTGGACAAAGAAGAAAAACTCTTCTTAATTCATTAGGTGGCCTTGGTTTCTTAAGCAAAGACCAAATAAAAGAGGCATTAAAAGAAGCTAATATAGATGAAAAAAGAAGAGGAGAAACTTTATCAATAGAAGAGTTTGCCTCATTATCAAATGCGGTAAATAGAATTCATAATGAAAATAAATAATTTTAAGCTAGTCGAAAGACTAGCTTTTTTAATGGATTAAAATTCAAAAAATATTCATAGTACTTAATAAATAAATTATCTCATATAATTTCTTGAGAGATTATGTTAAGGGGTGAGAAAGGAATGGCAAAAAGAAAGTTTAAAAGAGACTACATTATGCTAGAAGCAAAAGATTTGAATTTTAGATTAAAAGATAAAGTATCTCCAAAGGCTTTTGCTAAAATAGAAGTTACTGATGAAAAATCAGTTATAGCTTTATATGCTGAAAATCTAAAAAATGTAGAAGAAGGTTATTCAGTAGTAGCAATAAGAAGTGACTACGAAACTATAGATTTAGGAAATTTTAATGTAAATGAACAAGGTAAAGGTGAATTTAGTTTAGATATGGGAGAAGATGACATAGATATAAAGGGAATTGCAGTTATACAAGATAAGGCAGTTCCTCTTATAGGTTTTAAAGGGAGTAAAATAGATAACTTCGAAGCTATATTATTTCCGCCTCAATATGAATATGAAGAAATAGAAGATAACAATGAAGAAGATGATGAAGAATATGAATATGAAGAGGTAGAATATGTTGAAGTAGGCGATGAAGAAAATAATGATACAGAAAATATAGAACCGGAAGAAGAAAATGTTTATGAGGAATATGAAGAAATAGAATATATTGAAAATGATGAAGAAGATGATGAATATGAATATGAAGAAGTAATATATGAAGAAGTTGAAGATGATGATATTGAAAATGATGATGAAGAAGATGCACAAGAAGAGGAACCCATTGAAACTCCAGCTCAAGGACGAAAAAGTGCTAAATTAAGAAATGATGATTATATTGAAAAGAAAATTAATAAGGCTAAATCAGTTTTAGAAAAACAATATACTAAAAATACCTATACACCTGATAAAACAAGTAAAGAGCAACACAAGAGCGCAGGAGCTTTATTAATGCCAAGACAAATTAAAAAAGGATTAAAATATTTTAGAGAAGTCAAACCTTTTGTTTCTGATTATATTGATAATACTAGATGGTGGAAGATAGAAATTAATCCTACAACTATGTGTGGATATACGATGCCATATTTAGGCTATATAAATTCTTTAAATTATACCATGTATAGTGATGCAGTAATGCAATCTTATAAATATAGACATTACTTATTTGGTGTTAAATATGATGAGTATAATAAGAGACAGTATTATATTTATGCTGTTCCAGGTAAAAAGGCAGAACAACCAGATAAAGGTCATACAGGATTTACAAGATATCAACCATGTGATACTAGAAATACTTCACTAGGATATTGGTTATGCTTTGTAGATTGTAAGGCAAGAAAGATTGTTAAATAAATTAAAGTTACTATTGAATATAAACATATTTTAAACTAAAATAATTATTAAATAAAAATTGTTAAAATTTAAAAATAAGGGTAATAAAATAAATAAATATTAAAAATCACCTAGCTATATGCTGGGTGATTTTTAATGTTTATGAGAAATGATAATTATTATTGAAAGTAAAATTAAATCATTTGTAAATAAAAATTATTATATGGAGGTTAAAAATGGAGACAAGATATGATGAAGCAAATAAAGTAACATTGAAAGCAATAGGATGGAATATATTTCTTGCATTTATAAAAATAATTGCAGGAATTCTAGGAAAATCAAGTGTAATGATAGCAGATGGACTACATTCTGCATCGGATATAATAACTTCTATGGGTGTACTTATAGGCAATTATATTTCATCCAAACCTTTTGACAAGGAACATAATTATGGTCATGAAAAAGCAGAAACATTGGTATCATTTTTATTATCAATAATTTTAGTAGGAGTAGCTTTATCTATAGGTTATGAAGCTAGTAAATCACTATTTAATATTGAAGGGATAGCTATACCTACGCTACTGCCTTTAGTTGTATCAATAATATCAATATTAATTAAGGAGTATCAATATAGAATAACTATAAGAATAGCAAAAAAAATAAACTCACCAGCACTAAAAGCAGATGCATGGCATCATAGGTCAGATGCATTATCATCAATAGCAGCTTTTGTGGGTATAGGTGGAGCTATGCTTGGTTTTAAAATTTTAGAACCTTTAGCATCAATTGTAGTAGCGCTATTTGTTTGTAAAGTTGGATATGATATTTTAAAAAATGCAGTTAATGAACTTATGGATGTTTCAATAGATGAAACTTATGAAAATGAAATAAAAAAAATAGCTCAATTAACAGAAGGTGTTATGAATTTAGGTAGCTTAAGAACTAGAAAACATGGTGCTAGTGCATATGTAGATTTAGTAATATGTGTTGATGGAAAACTTACAGTTACAAGTGGTCATGATATAGCAACTAATTTAGAAAAAAAAATTCAAAATGATATAAATATAGTAAAAGGAATTACAGTTCATGTTGAACCATGCAATAGCTGTAATGAAAAGCGTTGTAATAAATAATTTAACCTTAAAATTAAGCTAAAAAAGTTATATAATAGATATATATAATTTTTAATCGGGGGTAGATTATGGCTAAAAGAAGGAAAATCAAAAAATCTGTTTTTTTAGTTGGTGGCATTATATTATTTTTTGGTGTATATATTGGATCATTTATGTTGTTTTCAAAAGTTGAAAATTCAGATAAGAAAAATGCAGTGACAATAAATACAGAAAGAGAAGATAATAGATCATTACTAAAGCAATTAGAAGACAAAGAAAAAATTTATTTATCTGATGGTGTTGTATCAGATGTTAGGGTAGATGACAAATTGCTAGAAGAGTTGAGATATTCTTTTGAAGATGTTAGTAAAATAAGAACTCCACAATCTTATACTTCTGTTTATGAAGGGTACTCAGATGACGGTTTAAAATTTTCTACAGATTTAAATGTAATAAGAATTTATACTGTAAATAAAGAAGAGTATTATAAAATACCTGTTTCATCTAAAGATGAATTTAAGAAAATTCTAGAAAAGAGTATCTACACTTCTTTTGATTTTGTGAAGCAATATAAAACTTGGAAAGAAGTAAAAATTACTTACAAAGATAAAACTAAGAATTTAAGTAGATGGAAATATGATGATTTAGCTAATACAATGGCATCTAAAAGAATAGTAGGAAAAGTACAACCAGAAAAAAGTAAAGAGAGAAGCGATTATAACTTTGTAATTCAAATTAAAGCTGATAATTATGAAGCAAAAATTGAAACTATGGGAGAAGACTATGTTAAAATTAGTTCAAAAGATTTAAGTTCTTATTATGAAGTTCATACAGCTTTATATACTTATATTAAAGATGAAGTATTTAAATTATCTAAATAATAAAAAAGTAGGAAGTTTACACATAAAACTTCCTACTTTTTTATTATTTATTACTTTCTTCTATTAATAATTCGCCAACACGGTAAACAGGTCCAGCACCTGCAGTTATTAATAAATCATTAGGTTTCATATTATCTTTTAAGTAATCAACAATATCTTCGAACTTGCTGATATATATAGCATCCACATTATTGTGGTATAATTTTTCAACTAAGTCTTTAGAATGAATATCCCCTGGATCATCTTCTCTAGCAGCGTAGATATCAGTTATTATAACTTTATCAGCAGAGTAGAATGCTTCACCAAATTCATTAAATAAAGATTTTGTTCTACTGTAAGTATGAGGTTGGAATACACACCATAAAGTAGATTTTTTTAGTTTTTTAGCAGCAGCTAAAGTTGCTTTTAATTCTGTTGGATGATGAGCATAATCATCAACTATTAAGGCACCATTATAAGTTCCTTTTGTTTCAAATCTTCTACCAACACCAACATATTTAGTGATACCATATTTTATATCTTCTATGCTTATTTCTGAAACAATAGAAGCTATTATTGCAGATGTAGCATTGTAGATATTGTGTACACCAGGAACTGATAATTGGAAGTTTCCAAGATCTTTTCCAAAGTAAACTAAGTCAAATGAACCAAATCCATGATCATTGAAATGAATGTTTTTGATTATAACATCATTTGAAGAGTCTTTACCATATTTGATTATTGTTGCTTTAACATCATGTAATATTCCATCAGTATTAGGACTATCTCCGTTTATTATAAAATGTCCATCTTTAGGTAATAATTTACCAAATTTATTAAATGATGCTTTAATTTCATTTATTCCAGAGAAATAATCAAGATGATCTTCTTCTATATTTAAAACGATTGCTATTTTAGGATTAAAGTTTAAGAAACTATCAGTATATTCGCAAGCTTCAGTTATGAAGTTTTCTGAATTACCTATTTTTACGTTACCACCTATTGATTTAAGATTACCACCAACTAATATTGTTGGATCTAAATTAGTGTGATCAAATATAGTTGATAACATAGATGTAGTTGTAGTTTTTCCATGAGTACCTGAAACAGCTATTGAGTTTTTGTACTCTCTCATTATTTGTCCTAAAAATGCAGCTCTATTTATTGTCAGTATGTTTTTTTCTTTTGCAGTCATTAATTCTTCGTTGTCAGGATGTATTGCAGCAGTATAAACTACCATATCTAATCCATCAACAATATTTTCTTTTTTTTGTCCAATGTAAATTTTTGCACCTTGAGATTGAAGTTTATCTGTCATTGAAGATTTGCTCATGTCAGAGCCTGAAACTGTATATCCTTTGTTAAGGCATATTTCAGCTAAAGCACTCATACTTATTCCGCCAATTCCTATGAAATGTATCTTCATAATAAAACCACCTTTCATTTTATTTATTTCTATAATAAGAACTATTTTTGTGGTATAATTAAACAATGTTCAATATTTTAAGTATCATATGCATATACTAAATCATATATTCTATTAAAACTTTATTAAAATATATGAAACATAACTTATATTATATCATATAATAAAGTCTTATGCATTATTTACTTTAAACCATAAACAGTTGTAATTGTAGGAGGTTAAGGAAACAATGAAGTTTAAGAGAACGGAAAGAATTGGTGCCATAGTTAAGATATTATCGGATAATCCAAATAAAATTTATACATTAAGTTATTTTACAGAAACATTTAATGCTGCCAAATCTACAATTAGTGAAGACTTATTAGTTGTTAAAAATGTATTCGAAAAATTACAACTAGGTAAAGTTATAACAATTTCTGGAGCGGCAGGCGGAGTAAAATACATACCTAAAACATCAATACAAGAAAATCAAAACTTCCTAATGGAATTATGTGAAAAAATAAGTTCACCAGATAGAATTTTATCAGGAGGGTTTTTATATTTAATAGATTTAATATACGATCCAACAATTGTATCAAAAATAGGTAAGATATTTGCTTCAAATATAGATTATTCTGATGCAGATTATGTAGTTACAATGGAAACAAAGGGAATACCAATGGCTCTTATGACTGCAAAAGCAATGAATTTACCTTTAGTTATCATTAGAAAAGATATGAAAGTTTCTGAGGGGTCAACTCTAAGCATGACTTATGTAACGGGAGATAATTCAAAAGTTCAAAGCATGAGTTTACCAAGAAAAGCTATAAAACCAGGAAGTAAAGTTATACTTATAGACGACTTTATGAGAGGTGGAGGAACTATAAAAGGTATGACACAGCTAATGAATGAATTTGGTGCACAGGTCATAGGTACGGGAATATTTATAACTACATCTACACCAGAAGAAAAATTAGTTGAAGACTATATATCTTTAATAGAAATTGATACAAGAGGAAATGAAATAATAGTTAAACCGAATTTAAAAACATTCAAGGATGAATATAGAACGGAAGAAATTTCATATGAGGTTTTAGATAATATAAATAACGATGAAATAGATGATTAATTCTAATTAATTCAAATTATATAATTATTTTTATAAATAAAAAATAAAAAATATTTATAAAAGTAAAAGGAATTTATCAAAAAGTATAGAATTATTTACCAAACAGTTTATAATTATATTGGGTAAATTGTATTTTGTCAAAATCATAAAGGGGGATATTTAGATATGAACATAACTGACGTAAGAGTAAGAAAAATTACTGATGAGGGGAAAATGAAATGTATAGTTTCTATAACTTTTGATAACTTATTTGTAGTACATGATATAAAAGTTATAGAAGGGCAAAATGGCTTATTTATAGCTATGCCAAGTAGAAAAGTTGGAGAAGGTAACTTTAGAGATATAGCTCATCCAATAAATGCTGAAATGAGACAAGTTTTAGAGGATGCAGTATTAAAAGCTTATCATGAAGCTTTAGCTCAATTAGAAGTTGCAGCAGAATAATTCTATAAAAAGAATATTCTAAAATTTGTAAGAAATAAATGAGTCGATTTAATCGGCTCTTTTTTAATTGTAAATAAGTATTTTTTTAATTTTATAGTTAATAATATAATATATAATGTGGTAAATAATATTATTTAAAGATATGTTGACAAAAGTATGAAATAAAATTATGATATTATCATAAGATAAAATATAAAAATTAATTTTATAAAAGCTATGATAAGAACAAGTAGTGATTAATGAAAGTAAACAGAAAGTAACCGGTTGATGAGAGGTGCATATATAGTTAATTATGAATACATCTTTGAGCTTCACACCGAACAAATTTTAGTAGGCTGGGACGGATTTAACACACGTTAAAGTGTTATAGTATTTATATAGATACTAACTGAGGTAAATAGTGTGAACTATTTACAAACAAAGGTGGTAACGCGAGATATGCTCTCGTCCTTTTATAGGACGGGAGCTTTTTTTATTACAAGGAATTTTTATAATGAAAATTAATTTAAAAAATATTAAAAATAAAGGAGAGTAAGACTATGTCAATGACAACTTATGATGAATTAGTTGCTAGAGGATTAGTTGCTCAAGTAACTGATGAAGATGAATTAAAAGAACTTATAAACACAGGTAAAGCAGTATTTTATATAGGATTTGATGCTACTGCAGATAGTTTACATGTTGGTCACTTTATGGCTTTATGTTTAATGAAGAGATTACAAATGGCTGGAAACAAACCAATAGCACTTGTAGGTGGAGGAACTACTATGATAGGTGATCCATCTGGAAGAACAGATATGAGAAAAATGTTAACTCCAGAACAAATAAACTACAACTGCGAATGTTTCAAAAAACAAATGAGTAAATTCATAGAATTTGGTGAAGATAAAGCTTTATTAGTTAATAATGCAGAATGGTTATTAGATTTAAATTATGTAGATTTATTAAGAGAAGTAGGAGCACACTTCAGTGTTAACAGAATGCTTACTTTCGAATGCTACAAAAACAGAATGGAAAGAGGACTTACTTTCTTAGAATTTAACTACATGATAATGCAAGCATATGACTTCTATCATTTATATGAAAAATACGGATGTCAAATGCAATTAGGTGGAAATGACCAATGGGCTAATATGCTTGCTGGTACAGAGTTAATAAGAAAGAAATTAGGAGAAAATGCTTATGCATTAACTATAACTTTACTTCTTAACTCAGAAGGAAACAAAATGGGTAAAACAGCTAACGGTGCAGTATGGCTAGACCCTAATAAAACTTCTCCATTTGAATTCTATCAATACTGGAGAAATGTTGGAGATGCAGATGTATTTAAATGCATGCGTATGTTAACATTCTTATCATTAGAAGAAATAGAAGCAATGGAAAAATGGGAAGACAATAGAATAAACGAAGCTAAAGAAGTTTTAGCATTCGAATTAACTAAACTTGTTCATGGTGAAGAAGAAGCTACAAAAGCACAAGCTAGTGCAAGAGCATTATTTACAGGAGGAGCATCTGAACATATGCCAACTACTGAATTAACTGATGAAGACTTAACAGATGGACAAATAGATATAATATCTTTATTAGTTAAAGGTGGTCTTGCTCCAACTAGATCAGAAGCTAGACGTAATGTAGAGCAAGGTGGAGTAACTGCAGATGGTGAAAAAGTAACTGATTTCAAAGCTGTATTTGCAAGAGAAGTATTAGAAGGTGATGGAATAGTTGTTAAACGTGGAAAGAAAAAATTCCAAAGAATAGTTGTTAAATAAATTTAAATAGATAATTTATATAAAAATAACAGTAACTAGATAATTATAGTTACTGTTATTTTCGCATATACTAACACAATGTAAACAATACAAAAACCTAGTAATTTATTTGAAAAAATGATATATTATAGATGTTAAGAATACGATTGAATTATAAATTATTTGAAAAAAGATACATATTAATAGTAACAATAATAAGAAAATTTACTGAAATGGAGTGAAAATATGAACTTTAAAGCTATAATTCTTGCTGCTGGAAAAGGTACAAGAATGAAATCAAAATATCCAAAAGTTGTTCATAAAGTATGCGGAAAAGAAATGGTAAATCATATTATAGATGTATCAAAAAAATCTGGGGTTAAGGATATAGTTACTATATTAGGTCACGAATCGGAAGTAGTAAAAAATATATTACCAGAAGATACTATGATTGCTATGCAGACAGAACAATTGGGGACAGGTCATGCTGTCAAAATGGCAAAAGAATACATAAACGATGAAGACACGATAGTAATCTTATGTGGAGATACTCCTCTTATAAAAGAAGATACTTTAAAGAGATTATTTGATTATCATATAGAAAATAAATATACAGCTACAGTTTTAACTACAGTAGTAGAAAATCCAACTGGATACGGAAGAGTAATCAGAGATGAAAATGGAGATGTATTAAAAATTGTAGAACAAAAAGATGGAACACCAAAAGAATTAGAAACAAAGGAAATAAATTCAGGAATATACTGTTTCAAAGGTGAAATGCTTAGACAGTCTTTAGATTTACTTGATAATAATAATGCTCAAGGTGAATATTATTTAACAGATACAATAAAAATATTAAGAGATAAAGGTTTCAAAGTTGGAGCATATAATGGTTCTACAATAGAAGAACTAATGGGAGTTAACTCTAGACTTGAACTATCTAAAGCAGAAACTTTAATGAGAAAAAGAATAAATGAGTTCCATTTAATAAATGGAGTTACAATAATAGATACAGCATCTACTTACATAGAAGCTAATGCTGAAATAGGATCAGATACAATTATTTATCCAGGGGTTATGATTCATGGAAACACTAAAATAGGAAATGAGTGTATTATAGGAATGAACTGTTCTATAACAAATTCAACTATAGGAAATAATACAGAAATCAAAAACTCTACAATAATAGATTCAACTGTTGGGGAAAATACTATAGTTGGACCATATGCTTATTTAAGACCAAAAAGTAACATAGGAAATCATGTGAAAATAGGAGATTTCGTAGAAGTTAAGAATGCTACTATAGAAGATAATTCTAAGGCATCTCATCTTTCATATATAGGAGATGCTCATGTTGGCAAAAATGTCAACATAGGATGTGGGGTAGTATTTGTAAATTATGATGGAAAAAATAAATTCAAATCAGTAGTTAAGGATGGCGCATTTATAGGTTCAAACTCAAATCTAGTTGCACCAGTAACTGTTGAAGAAAAGGGATATATTGCTACAGGTTCTACAATAACTGATGATGTATCTGAGGGAGCTTTAGCTATAGCTAGAGCAAGACAGGTATTAAAAGAAGGTTGGGTAGCAAAAAAAGAAAAAAAAGATAACACTAAATAGCTAATTATTAGTTTATAAAAAACACTTAATAACATTTATATAATTTTCAGGAGGACAAGTAATGAACACTAGCGGAAGCGAGATAAAAATTATTGCAGGTAATTCAAATATGGAGCTTGCTCAAAAAATCGCAGATTATATAGGAGTAAATGTAGCAAATTGCCAAGTCACTACATTTAGCGATGGAGAGATAAGTGTAAATATAAATGAAACCGTAAGAGGTTGTGATGTATTCGTAGTTCAATCTACTAATAACCCAGTTAATGAAAACTTAATGGAGTTATTAATAATGATAGATGCCTTAAGAAGAGCATCAGCAGGAAGAATAACAGCCGTTATACCTTATTATGGATATGCTAGACAAGATAGAAAAGCTAAGGCAAGAGATCCAATCACAGCTAAATTAGTAGCAAATTTAATAACAGCAGCAGGGGCAGATAGAGTATTAACAATGGATCTACATGCAGCACAAATACAAGGATATTTTGATATACCATTAGATCATCTTTTAGGAGGAAGTTTATTAGCTAACTACTTCAATAAGAAAAATATAGAAGATTTAGTAGTAGTATCACCAGACCTTGGAAGTGTAACTAGATCTAGAAAATTTGCTAATCAGTTAGATGGAGAAGTTCCACTAGCTATAATAGATAAAAGAAGACCTAAAGCTAATGTTTGTGAAGTAATGAATCTTATAGGTGATGTAAATGGGAAAAATGTTATCATGTTAGATGATATGATAGATACTGCAGGAACTATAACTAATGCCGCTAATGCATTAAAAGAGTTTGGTGCAAAAGACATATATGCTTGTTGTACTCATGCAGTTTTATCTGGACCAGCTATAGAAAGAATAGAAAACTCAGCAATTAGTGAGTTAATTGTTCTGGATACTATAAGACTTCCTAAAGAAAAAGAAATTGATAAGATAAAAGTATTAACAGTGGCAGAAATGTTTGGAGAAGCTATTAAGAAGATATTCTCTAATGAATCTGTAAGTGTTTTATTTTAATTAGTATTTACATGTGAGATATCAATCGTGAGATTGATATCTCTTTTTTTATTGTAAATGTTATTAATTTTTTAATTCATGATGTTTATAAAAATATTATCATGGATAGAATATAAATATTTATTAATAAATAAAAAAGAGGTAAGAAATGAATATATTTAATTTATTAAAAGAGGCAATAGATTTAGGTGCTTCAGATATACATATCACAACAAACTCACCGCCAATAGCTAGGATTAAGGGAAAATTAATAAATTTATCAAATGATATAATAACAAAAGAAATTGCGAAAGATTTAACTAAACAAATTGCAAAAAAAGAACGATTTCAAAAGATAGAAGTTATGGGAGAAGTAGATTTTTCAGTATCATTAGATAATGGGGCTCGTTTTAGAGTAAATGCCTATAAACAAAAAGGAGATTATGCCTTAGCTATCAGAGTTATAAACATAATTATACCAAGTTTTGAGGAACTAAATCTTCCACTAAGCATATCAACTTTTACACAAAAGAATAAAGGATTAGTTTTAGTAACTGGGCCAACAGGAAGTGGTAAGTCTACAACCTTAGCTAGTTTAATAGATATGATAAATAAAAATAGACAAACTCATATAATAACCTTAGAAGACCCTATAGAGTATGTTCATAATCACAAAAAAAGTATTGTAAATCAAAGAGAAATAGGAAGTGATTCTAAGTCATTCCAGTCAGCGCTTAGGGCAACATTACGTCAAGATCCTGATGTAATACTAATAGGAGAAATGAGAGATACAGAGACTATTTCTATAGCTTTAACAGCGGCCGAAACAGGACATCTTGTTTTTTCAACATTACATACAATAGGTGCAGCTAAAACTATAGATAGAATAGTCGACAGTTTTCCATCAAATCAACAGCAACAAATAAGAACTCAATTATCAACTGTTTGTGAGGGAATCATATCACAACAACTATTACTAACTAAAGATGGAAGTAAAAGAATAGCAGCTATAGAAGTTATGATATGTACGCCAGCTATTAGAAATTTAATCAGAGATAATAAGAGTTATCAAATTCAAAATGCCATGCAAACTGGTTTAAGTAAAGGTATGCATACTATGGACCAAGACTTAATTAAACTTTATAATGAAGGAAAAATTTCAAAGGAAATGGCCCTTAGTAGATGTAGTGACTACGATTATGTTGATAAATCTCTTGGAAGGTATACATAATAATATTAAATAGGAGTAATTAACAATGAAAATTTTTATAAACATGTATGTATTTGTAGTTGGTATGATATTTGGTAGTTTTTTCAATGTATGCATATTTAGAATACCCAAAAAGCAATCCATATTAAATCCACCATCTCATTGTCCAAACTGCAAAACTAGATTAAAACCTAAGGATTTAGTTCCAATACTTAGCTATTTATTGTCAGGAAAAAAATGCAGATATTGCAATATAAAAATATCAAGAAGATATGCTTTAGTAGAATTATTAACAGGTATATTGTTTTTACTCGTATATAACAAGTATTTGATAGACATAGCAACAATTAATTTTTTAGTTTTAATATCATTATTGATAATTATTACATTTATAGATATAGACCACTATATAATACCAGATGAAATAATTATAATAGGTTCAGTATTTGCTATTATATTTAATTTAGTATTTAAAATAATTACAATAGAAGAAAGTTTACTAGGAGCGCTAATTTGTGGTGGAATAGTTTTAATTTTAGTACGTATAATAGAATTTATAGTAAAAAAAGAAGTAATGGGTGATGGAGATATAAAACTTTTTGCCATGATAGGTTTATTTTTAGGTGTGAAAAATAGTTTATTAGTAGCTTTATTGAGTGTATACATAGGCGCTATTTTTGGAATTATAAGTATAGTTTATAATAAAATAAAAAAGCAAGAATACAACTCAGTGATTCCATATGGACCTTTTATTTCTATATCAACATTGACTGTAATGTTATATGGAAAAAATATTATAAATTGGTATTTGAATTTTATCTAACCAAACGATAATTATTTGATTTAAATTTATCATATAAAAATAAATTTAGGGAGATGACTTTTTTGTTACCTCCCTTTAAATATGTATAAAACTTGAACTAAAAAACTATAATATTAAATATTTAAAGGTAAAAGGAAAAATCTCAAAGAAAGTAGTATTTAATATTGGGGAATTAAAACCTTACTATTATAAAAAATAATCATGATATATTTAGTAATTTTGATAGTTTTTATAATTTTATCCTTTCTTTCAGAAAAAATTATTTACAAATTAGATAATAGCTTGGATAAAAATTTAATCAATAAAGTGTTAATATTTTTACCAAACATGATAATACCTATTTTAATATATAATAAGTATGAAACAAGTATGCAAACTTTAAGTTACATGATGCTTGTACCATTTTTGATAATAATTTCCATAATGGATTTTAGAACAATTTACGTATATGATATCGTAATACTTAGTGGTATAATTATGCAGAGTGTTATTTTATTATTAAGTAAAGAATTAAGAATGGGCTTAATGGGTAATATAAAAGGATTATGTATAGGTGCTATTTTATCTTATTTTTTGGCTAAAATAACAAAATCTCTAGGAGATGGCGATATATTATTTTATGGACTTTGTGCTTTTGTTTTAGGGAAAAAATACTGCCTATATCTTATATTTTTATCTTTTATAGTTGGAAGTATTTATGGGATTTTTATACTTTTAACAAGAAAAAAATCAATAAAATCAGAGATTCCTTTTACACCATTTATATCTTTAGCAACAATTTTAATAATTTTGACACAAGATAATATAATTAATTTGTATTTTGACATTCTAAGCAAAAATTTATAAAGGAGGAGAATAATGTATATAATAGTAGGTCTGGGGAATCCAGGAAAACAATATGAAAATACAAGACATAACGTTGGTTTTAATATAATAGATATTTTAGCAGATGAATATGGTATAAGTGTAAATAAAATGAAGTACAAAGCTTTAATAGGAGAAGGTAGAGTTGGAACTGAAAAGGTGGTTTTAGTAAAACCAGTAACTTATATGAATCTTAGTGGTGAATCTTTAGCTGAAATATATAATTTTTATAAAGTTGATACAAGTAATATAGTAGTAATATATGATGATATAGATTTAGATGTTGGAAAAATAAGAATAAGAAAAAAAGGTAGTGGTGGAACTCATAACGGAATGAGATCTATTGTTAAATGTTTAGGAACGACAGATTTTCCAAGGGTTAGAGTTGGAGTATCTAAGCCAGAACCAGGTAGGGATTTAGCTAATTTTGTTCTTTCAAGATTTAGTAAAGATGAAGAAGTAGATTTAAAAGATGGATTTGATAAAGCTGTTAAAGCCATAGATTGTATCATTAGAGAAGATATAGACTTATCCATGAATAAATTTAATGGAAAATAATTAGGAGGTCTATTATGAAGGATGTATTATTATATCCTTTGCAGAATTTAAATGAATATAAGGAAATTTTAAGCTATATAAAAGAAAGCGATGGAGCAGCGCTAATTAATGGACTACTTCCTATGCAAAAACCTCATATAGCTTATTCCTTATTTAAAGAATTAAAAAAGCAAATCCTTTTTATTGCTAATAGCGATTTAGAAGCTAAGAAGGTTTATGAGGAATTGGATGGCTATATTAAAGGTAAAGTAGAATATTTATCAAGCCAAGATATTCATTTTTATCATTTAGATGCAAAGGACAGAAGTGAAGAAGCCAAAAAATTAAAAACTTTATTTAAATTAACTAAAGAAGAAAAAATTGTAGTTGTAACTTCCATTGAAGCTATTTTAAGAAAATATATACCAAAAAAGGTATTACTAGACAATGTTATAACTTATAAAATTGGAGACATTGTTGATATAGAAAAATTAACTGATACCCTAGTAAAATTAGGTTATGAAAGAGTTTCAAAAATCGAAGGGTTTGGTCAATTTAGTATAAGAGGTGGAATCATAGATATTTTTTCTCTGGAGTACACTAACCCTATTCGTATGGAATTATTTGATGATGAGATAGATTCTATACGAACTTTTGAGGTGTTCTCACAAATGTCTATTGATAAAATTAAGAAGTTTTCTATTTCACCATCAAGAGAATTCATATATCCTGATAAATTGGATAAAATAGTGAAAAATCTTAAAAAAGAAATTAATGAAAATACATCAGAGGATGTACTCTCTAATATTGATAAAATAAGCAGTAAAACTTACTTTGAAGGAATAGAAAATTATATTGATTATATTTATCCTGAAGAAAATAAAAGTATTTTTACGTATTTAAATGAAGATGCCATAATATTTACTCAAGATATTACGAGACTAAAGGAAAAATGTGAAAACTATTTTAATGAATTTAAGGATAATTATAAATTAAATTTAGAAAGAGGATTGGCTCTTAAAAACCAAGGCAAGTTAATTTACACATATAATGATTTAACTTATCTAATAGGAAATAAATCTATTTTATTAAATACTTTATTAGCTAAACAAATAAATGAATTTAATATAAAGAGAATTATAAATTTTGATTCTAGAGAAGTTCCTACTTATAATGGGAAAATAGAAGTATTAGCAGAAGATTTAAATAGACTAAAATATAATGGAAGTAAAGTTGTATTAGTTACAAGTACTTTAGATAGAGCTAAAAAATTAAGCAAGGACCTAGAAGAGTTTGATGTGGAAACTATAGTTTCTAAAAGTAGAGACGTAGAAATTAAATCTTCGCAGATAATAATTGTACCAGGAAATATTTCTAGTGGTTTTGAATATAAGTCTATCAAATTTGTAGTAATAACAGACAATGAAATAATAGGTGTTCAAAAAAGAACTTCAACGAAAAAGAAAAAGAAAAAAAATAAAAATGGAACAAAAATAGATTCATTTTTAGATTTAAATATAGGTGATTACGTTGTTCATGAAAATAGTGGTATTGGTAGATATACTGGAATAGAACAAATTGTAGTCAATAATATAAAGAAAGATTACATCAAAATTATTTATCAAGGTGGAGATAATCTTTATGTACAAATCGATCAAATGGATAAAGTACAAAAATATATTGGTGCAGATGTTGAAAGAGTTAAGTTAAATAAGCTTGGAACTAGTGAATGGACTAAAGCAAAGGCTAAAGTTCAAAGAGAAATAGAAGATATGACAAAGGATCTTATTGAACTTTATGCTAAAAGGGAAAAAGTCAAAGGTTTCAAATTCTCAAAAGATACTCTTTGGCAAAAAGAATTTGAAGATTTATTCCCATATGAAGAAACAGAAGACCAGTTAAAAGCCATAAAAGAAACTAAAAAAGATATGGAATCTACGAAAGTAATGGATAGACTAGTTTGTGGAGATGTTGGTTATGGAAAAACAGAAGTTGCCATTAGGGCAATTTTCAAAGCTTGTATGGATAATAAACAAGTAGCTGTATTAGTTCCAACTACAATATTAGCTCAGCAACATTATAATACTTTCAAAGAAAGATTTGAAAACTATCCAATAAGAGTTGAAGTTTTAAGTAGATTTAAGACACCAAAACAACAAAAGCAAATTATAGAAGATGCTAAAAAAGGTTTGATTGATATATTAATAGGAACACATAGAATTGTTTCGAAGGATATTGAACTTCCTAAGCTAGGATTAGTAGTAATAGACGAAGAGCAAAGATTTGGAGTTAAACACAAAGAATCTCTTAAAAAAATAAAAAATACTGTAGATGTATTAACTTTATCAGCAACGCCAATACCAAGAACTCTTCATATGTCTTTAAGTGGAATAAGAGATATGAGTGTTATAGAAGATCCACCTCAGGAGAGACATCCAGTTATAACTTATGTTACAGAAGCTAAGGACAGTATAATCCAAGATGAAGTGGAAAGAGAAATTGCTAGAGGAGGTCAAGTATTCTTTGTATATAATAGGGTAGAAGGCATTGAAACAATGGCAGCTAGAGTGCAAGAATTAGTTCCAGATGCTAGAGTGGCTGTAGCTCATGGAAGAATGACTCCTAAAGTTTTAGAAAATATAATCTTAGATTTCTTAAACAAAGAATATGATGTTTTAGTTTGTACTACAATAGTTGAAACAGGTATGGATATTTCCAATGCCAATACTATGATAATATATGATGCAGATAAAATGGGACTTGCTCAACTATACCAATTACGTGGTAGAGTTGGTAGAAGTTCTAGACAAGGTTATGCATATTTAATGTATGAAAAAGATAAAGTGTTAAGTGAAGTCGCAGAAAAAAGATTAAAAGCAATTAAGGAGTTTACAGAATTTGGCTCAGGGTTTAAAATAGCAATGAGGGATTTAGAAATTAGAGGGGCAGGAAATATTTTAGGCTCTCAACAACATGGTCACATGGCGGTGATAGGATATGATTTATATGTAAAAATGTTAAATGATGCCATAAGAAAAGTTAAGGGAGAACCTATAGTTGAAGATGTGGAAGTAGAAATTGATTTAAGTGTAAATGCATATATTCCAGATTATTATATTGATGATGAGTTAATAAAGTTAGAAATGTACAAAAAAATTGCATGTATAGATAGTATGGATGATTTAGTGGAAGTTAAAAATGAACTAGAAGATAGATTTTCTGATATGCCTAAACCAGTAGAAACTTTATTAAATATCGCTTATATAAAATCATTATGCAAAAAACTTAAAATAGAAAAAGTAAGACAATTAAAAAATGAAATAATTCTAGAGCCTTTAACAAAGTACAAGACAAAGGAAATGCTAGGTCATAAAATTGTTAAGGAATTAGAAGAACTTCTAGAAAAAATGTTAAAACTAAATAATTAAATTGAGAGGTGTTTTATGAAAAAAATATTTACCTTAATTCTATGTTTAATGATGACAGTTTCATTAATAGGATGTAGTAATAAGAAAAATGAAGCAGTAGCAACTGTAAATGGAGAAACAATAACTTTAGGAAACTATGAAAAATTATTAGCTTTAAATAAATTATCAATGGAATCTTACTACGGCAGTGATATATGGTCTAAAGAAGTAGAGGATGGAAAAACCTATAAAGATACATTAAAAGATATGGTTTTACAAACAATGATAAGTTCTGAGGTAGTTTATCAACAAGCTAAGAAAGATAAAATTCTTCCAACAGATGAACAAGTTCAAGAACAAATAGATAGTTTCAATGAACAAGTAAAAAATGACAAAGAATATCAAAATAAACTTAAGAAAATGGGAATAGATGAAGAATTCCTAAAATATCAATTTTCAAGAGATTTAGCAAATAATAATTTAAAGGCTAAATTTACAGATGATACTAAAATATCAGAATCTGAAATGAAAAAGTATTATGAAGAAAATAAAGATGATTTTTATACTGATACTGTTACAGCATCACATATATTATTAAAAACTATAGATGATAATGGAAATGAATTATCAGATGAAAAGAAAAAAGAAGCTAAGAAAAAAGCCGAAGAAGCTCTTAAAAAAGTTAAATCAGGAGAAGATTTTGCCCAAGTGGCAAAGGAATACTCTGAGGATTCAACAGCATCAAATGGTGGTGAATTAGGTACTTTTGGAAGAGGTCAAATGGTAAGTGAATTTGAAAATGCAGCTTTTTCTATGAAACCTGGAGAGATATCTGACATAATAAAAACACAATATGGTTATCATATAATCAAAGTTACAGAAAGAGTTGATGAACAAAAATCATATGATGATGTAAAAGATGAAATAAAAAGTACTTTAGCTAGCCAAGAGTATAGTAAATATATTGAAAAAATAGAAAAAAATACTAAGATAGAAAAATCAGAAAATGTTGTAAAATTAGCCAAATTTTAATATAATAAGCTATATCCTATATGGAATATAGCTTTTTTTGTATATTTTTCTTATCAATGGTAAATATATATATATATAAAAAGACAGTAATGGAGGGATTAATTAATAAATGAGAGCTACAGGAATAGTTAGAAGAATAGACGACCTAGGAAGAGTTGTTATTCCTAAAGAGATTAGAAAAACTCTTAGAATAAGAGAAGGAGATCCTTTAGAAATATTCACAGCTAAAGACGGAGAAGTAATCCTTAAAAAATACTCTCCAATAGGAGAATTAAATGAATTCTCACAAGAATATGCAGAAACATTAGGTGAAATATTAGGGCAAGGTGTTGTAGTGACAGATTTAGATTCTATAATAGCAGTTTCTAAATTACCTAAAAAAGATTACAAAGAAAAAAGTATAAGCAATGATCTAGAACAATTAATAGAGAATAGAGTAGTTAAGCATTCAAATGATAACAAAATAATACCTTTATATAAAGATGATTCTACTTCATATACTGGTCAAATAATAATGCCAATAATAAGTGACTCAGGAGATTGTATAGGTTCAATTTCGGTTGTAACAAAAGAAAATGAAACTTTCTCAGAAGACATAGAAAAAATACTAAAGATTGCTGCTAGCTTTTTAGGAAAACAAGTTCAATAGAGTGTAAAATGACCCTTTTAGAGGGTCTTTATTTTTTATATAATTTAATTCAATATAAAATTTTTGTGATTTTTTTTCTAAAATAATTAAAAAAGTTCAAATTAATTGAATATATTCATATATATGTGATATATTAAACTTTGTTATAGAAAAAAATGGAGGTACGTTATGAGTAATAACACGAGTAGAGAATCGTTTTTAAAAGGAGCACTTATACTTAGTTTGGCAGGAGTAATCGTGAAAATAATGGGTGCCTTTTTTAGAATTCCTCTTTCGAACTTAATTGGTTCAATAGGGATGGGGTACTATCAAGTTGTGTATCCTATATATACATTATTCTTAACTTTAGCGGTTGCAGGTTTTCCAACAGCACTTGCTAAATTAGTATCAGAGCAAAGAGCTGTAGGTGATTTTAAAGGTGCTAATAAAACTTTTAGAATTTCTTATACAGTATTATTTATTACTGGATTGATATCTTTTTCAATTTTCTTCTTTGGAGCAGAATTTATATCAACAGTAATATTAAAAAATAGTGGTGCATATGCAGCTATGGTTGCTATATCACCAGCATTATTATTTGTTCCTTTAATGTCTTCTTATAGAGGATACTTCCAAGGTAGAAGAGACATGACTAAAATAGCTGTTTCTCAAGTTATAGAACAATTCTTTAGAGTTTCATTAGGTTTATTCTTAGGATATATGTTAATGAAAAGCTATGGTCCAGAAATGGGAGCTGCTGGTGGTGTATTAGGAGCTGCAATTGGTGGATTTGCTTCAGCAGCATTTTTAATATACATATATTTAAGGAATACTAAAGAAAGAAAAGCAGAAATTGCACATAGTTCCCATATAAAAACAGAAAGCACAGGAACTATATTAAAAAAATTATTATATGTGGCTATACCAATAACTATAGGAGCATGTGTAATGCCTTTAGTTAATATGGTGGATAGTGTTATAGTAGTTAGAAGATTACAAGTAGCAGGATTTGATATAGATATGGCAAATTCATTATTAGGTCAATTATCAGGAATGGCAATTCCAATAGTAAACTTACCTGTAGTTATAGACCAGGCAATAGGTATGAGTTTAGTACCATCTATTTCAGAAGCTTATGCTCTAAATCAAATTAATAGAGCTAGAAAAGAAGCTAAGACAGGATTAAAAACAATTTTATTAGTTGTTTTACCATGTATATTTGGATTAGCAGCTTTAGCTACTCCAATAATGTCATTATTATTTCCTAGTATAGAAGCAACTGGTCCAGCATCACTTGGAACATTATTATTTGTTGTTGCTCCTTCAGCAATATTCTTAGGATTAGTATATGCACAAAATGGAATATTACAAGGTATGGGTAAACCAATGGTTCCAGTTATGGCATTATTAGTAGGGATGTTATTTAAAGTAGTAATAAGTTATACTTTAACAGGAATAGCATCAGTTAATATAATAGGTTCAGGTATAGGTACTGTATCAGCTTATGCTGTGGCATCTATTATAGAGTTTATTTACATAAAGAAACATATGCAGTTAAAATTATCTCCAAAAGAATTTATTATAAAACCATTATTAACAGTAATTACAATGTTTGTTGTAGTTAAGTTATCTTATGGTGTAACAGTAGGATTTTTAGGAAATGCACTTGCAACTTTAATATCTATATCAATAGGTGGAATTGTTTATGGTTTAGTATTATTAGGTATAGGTGGAATTACAAAAGAAGAGTTAATGAGTATGCCTAAGGGAGAAAAAATCTATTCAATTCTAAGAAAATTTAAACTTATGAAATAAACAAGTATATAAATAGATGATAAGATTATATTAAATATATAATCTTATCATTTTTATTACATATAAGGAAATTTATAATAGGAGAAAAAATCATGGGAAAAATATCTATTGTGGGACTTGGGCCTGGAGATTATTCTTTAATTAGCCAAGGAGCTTTAGATGCTCTAAGTTCTAGTTCTAACGTTTATTTAAGAACAAAAAAACATCCAACTGTAGAACAGTTATCAGAAAAAATACAATATACTGCCCTAGATTATTTCTATGAAAAAGAAGAAAATTTTGAGGAAGTATATGGACAAATAGCACAATTTATAGTGCAAAAAGGAAAAGAAGAAGATTTAGTATTTGCAGTTCCAGGACATCCTCGTGTAGCAGAAAAGACGGTAGGGATTATAGAAGGTTTATGTAAGGAAAATAATATAGAGCTTGATATAATACCTTCTATGAGTTTCGTAGATGCAATGTACAATTATCTAGGAGTTGATCCGGCAGAAGGATTTAAATTACTAGATGCATTTGAGCTTGAAGAATCTTATATAGACACAAGCACAAATACTATTATCACACAAATATATGATCCTTTTATTGCATCAAATGTTAAATTAAAATTAATGGAACATTATGATGATGAACAAGAAGTATGTATAGTTGTTGGTGCAGGAATAAAAGAATTAGAAAGTAAAACATATGTGAAACTATATGAACTTGATAGACATCAAGAATTATTTAGTTATTTAACTAGTTTATATGTTCCAAGAAGCGAAAAGAAACTATATAATACAGTTCATGATTTACAAAATATCATGAAAAAGCTTAGAGGTCCATATGGATGTGAATGGGATGCTAAGCAAACTCATGAATCCCTTAAAAAATATTTAATTGAAGAAGCTTATGAAGTAGGACAAGCTATTGATAATGATGATATTGATGAATTAATCGAAGAGTTAGGTGATGTACTTTTACAAGTTATCTTCCATTGTCAAATAGGTGAAGAAGAAGGTTACTTTAATTTAGGTGACGTTTCAAGTAGCATTTGTAACAAATTAATTCATAGACATCCTCATGTTTTTAAAAATGTTGATGTTGATATGAATAAATTTGATAAAACATGGGAAGAACTGAAAAAGGAGGAAAAAGGAGAGACTACTGTAACTGAGGGGTTACAAAGGATTCCTCAATTCTTGCCAGCTCTTACTAAGGCTGAAAAGATCCAACATAAGGCATCATTGGTAGGCTTTGACTGGGATAATATTGGTGACGTTTGTAAAAAAGTTGAAGAAGAATATAAAGAACTACTTGACGAATGTAAATCAAGGAATATAAAATACATAAAGGAAGAGTTAGGCGATTTATTATTTTCTATAGTGAATTTGGCTAGATTTTTACAAGTTGATCCGGAAGAAGCATTGAACCTAACTAGTAAGAAATTTATAAAAAGATTTAAATTTATAGAAGATAATGCTAAAGCTATGAATAAGACATTAGAAGACATGACATTAGAAGAAATGGATAAACTCTGGGAAAAAGCTAAATTTCAATAAATAATAGAAGGAAATTTCATAAAAATATAGAACTTAGGAAAAAAGAGTTTTATATGAACACATTTTAGGAGGTAAAAACAATGAATAAAGCTGAATTAGTATCAAAAATGGCAGAAAAAAGTGAGTTAGAATTAACTAAAAAACAAATAGAAGATGCATTAAATGCATTCATGGGATCTGTTGAAGAAGCATTAGTAAACGGAGAGAAAGTTCAATTAGTAGGATTCGGTACTTTTGAAACTAGAGAAAGAGCTGCTAGACAAGGTAGAAATCCAAGAGACCCACAACAAGTTATAAACATACCAGCTTCTAAAGCTCCAGTGTTCAAAGCAGGGAAATCTCTGAAAGAGGCAATAAATAAGTAGTTATAACTTAGTAATTGCAATGGGTTTAGAGTTTGCTTAACCAACTGATTACAAAAATTAATTGGTTAATTGATATTTTGAACACAAAAAAAGAGTTTTTAAGAAAAACTTTATTTACATAAAAAAGGACAGCTTTGCTGTCCTTTTTTATTGCTTTAGTGTTTTATATTATTTTTTTCTATGCAAGAAATAACGCTGTATATATTATTTAGGTTCTTAATTTCTTCTTTATCTGTAGAAGAATATTTTTGTTTATTTATACATTCTTTTAATTTTTTTAACTCAGATGGCGAAAATAAAATATTTATCATAGTTCGTGCTCCTTTTAATAATTTTACATTATTATTTGCTAGAACTAATGTTTTTATTTATCGAATATAAGTTTTGATAAATTTTTCATAACCTTTATTGTACAATATAATAAACTAAGGCTATGTTAGCCAACTTCGTGATAAATAGTATCTTTATTTCGCAATTGTTATAAAGTGCGAAGAACTATTATTTTAGGGGGAGAATTACATGGAGCAA
>ERZ827363.1087-NODE-1087-length-27654-cov-4.287981_pt1 | contig 27654 bp, 14 predicted proteins | sample MGYA00519776_ERZ827363 | MGnify/ENA primary metagenome ERZ827363 (study PRJEB31778, sample SAMEA3449288) | human gut metagenome | biome: human gut; feature: human-associated habitat; material: faeces | place: United Kingdom | collected 2010/2012 ...
CTTCTTTTCAACAACTCCTGTTGCAGGTATCTCTGTTACATCTGTCTTTGCATCACATACTGTACAATGGTGGCTCTTGCTTCCTGGTGTTGTCTCTGTTGCTTCAACATCTACTGTCCACTCTGTACTGAAGCTGTGTCCCTTTGCTGGGATTGTTTCTGTGTATGTCTTCTTGTCACATGTTCCTGTTGTAGATGTACATGTATATGTAAGCACTCCTGCCTCTGTACATGTTGCCTGCTTTGTTATCTTTGACTCATACTTATGTGTATGTGTTGTCTCTGATGTTCCAGATGGTGTATATATCATATAGAAAAGATTGATTGAATCTCCCTTTGTTACAGTTACAGCACCCTTAGCAACATCTACTGTTAATGTACCATCAGAACCAACTTTTTTGCTTGTTCCATTAACTTTTACGCCCTTACCAGAAGCTGCCGTTGTTCCGCCAAATACAAGTGTAAGCTTTCCAGCGGATGGTGCTGTGAACTTAATACTTGTTGATGACTCCATCTTAAGGCATTTTGTAAGTGTAAGACCGTTGTATGTTGCTGTACCTTTATTTGTTGCTATGCTTCCTGTAATACTATAGAAGTCACTTGTTGTTCCTGATTCTGTAAAGTTATGTACCTTTGCATCTCCTGATACCGGTGTGTCAGGTGTAACAGGTGTATCTTTTCCAATAGCTGGAATAACTGCTGTTTCATTATAACCACATCCTGTACATGTGCGGCTCTTAAGACCTTCTTCTGTCTCTGTTGCAGGTGTAACAACTACCCACTCACCATATGTATGTGTATGTGAAGTGCCAGATACGCTTCCACCACCTACTGATACAAGAGATGTCTTGTATGCATTAAGCTTATCCTTTAATGGCCTGTTGAGTGAATAGCTTGTATCATCAACACTGTTATCAAATGTCCACTTGAAATCTCCGCCCATAATACGTCCTGCATACTTAGTTACAATTGAAGGAACATCTGCAGGTGCATCAATATCAGCAGTATCAACACCTAAATCAACCTTAGTATCAAAATTAGAATATGTCTTTCCACCCTGCTTTGCCTTATAAGTTGAAGGTACTGTTTCACTTCTTGATGTTGCAAGATATGCATCGAAATCAGTTGCACTTGCAGTTGTTGTACCAGCATCCGAATTAGCATATATAACAGACTTCTGACCTTCCATATAGTTGTTGTATGCCTTGATGACACCACCATTCTCTCCTGAGAATATTCCACCTGCCAGAACATCACTTCCCTGCATTGAACTGAGCATTGGATAATTACAGTTTCTGAAATAGTTAGCCTCTACGAATGCCTCACTATCCTTTGCAGCGCCTACACCATATTTAGAATTACCATCATAGTAGTTATTATATACATGAACTGACATTGTTCTGATACGAGGATGTCTTGAATCAGAATGGTCAAACCAGTTATGGTGATATGTAATCCAGTTCTCACCTGACTCTGACTTCATGCCACAAAGTGACATCTTTCCTGAATCCCAGAAATGATTGTAAGATACTGTCACATACTGAGAATTATCCTTTAAATCCATAGAGCCATCGCCCTTAGCCTGGTCACCATCTGAACCAGCATTACCATAGAACACATCGTTGTTATGTACCCATACACCACGTGACTGCTTAAGAGATATACCATCTCCGTCGCCTCCACCGCCCCAGTTCATAAGACCAAGGTTTCTTACTTCTATGCCTGTTGACTGGAATACAGCCACACCTGCTTCATATAAAGTAGCATCATCACCAATACCCTCAAATGTTACGTTAGCTGCTCCCTTAACACCAATTGCATATGCTGATGATACATCTTTGCAGGCAAGTCCGCTTAATGTAACCTGACCTATAATACGGATAGCAACTGGCTGGCAGTTATTCTTAGCCTTAATTGCCTGTGTAATAGCTGCTACACCTGTATATTCTGTGTTACCAATCTTCATCTTAACTGTATTCTTATTAGCTTCTGTAACATAAAGAACAGATGCATTAGACTTTAATGTACCATCGTTGTTATATGCACCAACGCCATTCTTTACCGGTGAATTACTTGAAAATGTAAATCCGCTTCTGTCATGTGCATTTACAGTAAGCTTATCTGAAACGATAGCAGCTGATGTATTCTCCTTGCCATTGTTCAGCGGAACAATCTTCATAACATAATCGCCTGCTTTTAATCCTACAGCATCCGCTCTCATGTAAGATGGATACTTTCTAATAAGCTCATCGTCCAACTGGACATAAGCTGAATCTGAGGCACTTGCAGACTTAACATATACATTGTAACCTGTAGCTCCTGTTACAGGTGTCCACTTAACATATGCTGTCTCAAGCCAGCCTGATGCTTCTGTTATTGCGCCAGAAGCTGCATGTACTGGATTCATGTCAAATACTATAACTGACACTGCCACCATTACACATGCAAGTAATGCACTCATAAATTTTTTTACTTGCTTTTTCATTTTTCCTCTCCTTTTCCATTTTATGCACATTTTTGTGCAAATTTGATATGTTTTATTCATAAATCATGTTTATATTACCATTATTGTACAATATTTTCAACCGCATTTTACATGTTAGAGAAAATTTTTCGTAATTTTAACACATTATTTCTTTTCCTAAAGTAAATGAATATACAATTTTTTCTTTTACAGTTTTTCCGGTAAGCTGTCCCAGCGCTTTTGCATAGTAATCAAGCTGGATTGCGTATCTTTTGACAAGCTCTTTTTCCCCCGCTTTGCCCTTCATAACCCTGTCAGTCTTATAATCAACAATCACAAGTTCTCCGTCCTCTTCAAAACACAAGTCAATTATACCCTGTATAAGCTGTCCTTCGTACTCAAATACAAAAGGCTGTTCTCTTCTGACACTGCCACAGTTCACCGCATTTGCAACTCTCCTGCCTGTATCTGATTGTACAAATGTATATATATCCCACGGATTGACACTTTTCACCTGTAATTCATTCATCTTGCCTGTTTCTAACATTCTGTTAATATCTGCTTTAACTCCATCAAGGTTCACACTCACTGAATAGTCAAGACATTCCATAACCCTGTGATATGCGCTACCACGCTCATTAGCAGCAAGCTTAACTTCCTCACCGCTTATGAACTTTGGAATTATGCTGTTTGTCTCATCACATTCTTCCTTTTTAAGTGCTGTCTTCACAGATTCATCCATGTAAGCATTTTCCTCTGAATCATCATCCGCCTGCATAGCCTTAAGCTGCGAAACCGTCAGCTTCATCCTTCCGGCTGCGTTATCATCAGGAACATACTCCGGAAGCTCCTCTAATAAAGGATAAGACACAGCTTCCATAATTTCATCAGCCAGTCCCCCGATTCTAACAGCATTCGCTTCACCAGCCATCTCCCCGGATTCATCCACATCAGCCCAAGAATCCTCTCCGGCATCAACCATCACTTTAAAGCTGCCTTTCAATTTATCTGAATCCATAAGACACACTGGCATTATCATATCAAGATAGTTCTTTATATTCTCACTGTCCGCGAAAGACAACATTCCATCTGCTGCAAGTTGCTTTGCACTTCCCCTGTATTTATCAAGTGTCTTGTCTGCATCTTTTACAACTCCGGTAATTATGAGTTTTTCTCTTGCTCTTGTCATTGCAACATAGAGAAGTCTCTCTTCCTCAGCTATCGACTCCCTTACAATTCTTCTTGCCATAGCACCTTTAATAATAGTAGGTGTCTTCGTTCTTCTTTCAAGGTCAACATAATCAACTGCAATTCCTAAGTTCTGGTCTACAAGCACAGGCGCAGTTGCGTCCATAAAGTTAATGCTCTTATGCGCCCCAGCAAGTATTACAATCGGAAATTCCAGACCTTTACTCTTATGGATACTCATAATTCTTACAAGATTCTCATTGTCAAGGCTGGCAGCCCCCTCTGCAAAATCTTCGTCAAACTTCTTAAGTCTTTCAATATATCTTAAGAAATTAAACAGACCTGAATAACTTGACTTTCCATATCCCGCTGCTCTTTCCAGCAAGACATTTAAGTTAGCCTGTCTCTGTGCTCCGGCAGGCATTGTTCCCACATAATCGTAGTAGCCTGAATCATATATCATCTCCCAACACAGATCATATAGTGACTCAACACTGCTCTTGTCTCGGTATTCTGTGAGCTTTGCAAGGAATAACGCACATTTGCCGGACAGCTGCTTAACATCCGTCTCCTGTATCTTATCTGCTCCGCCAAGCACTGCAACTGCTTTCAAATGTTCATACAGGTTGTTATGTGTATTCTTATCTGCATGCTCCCTGCCAAGCTTTCTCACCATTCCAAGCTCCGCTGCCGTAAATCCTCCAAAGTAAGACATCATTGCCGCCGCAAGGCTTATCTCCTGAACCGGATTATCTACTATTGTAAGCATACTTAAGATTACCTGTATCTCACGCACGCTGAAATATCCTGTTGACGAATCTGTATACGCCGGTATCCCCCTGTCCATCAGGGCATCTGCAAATGTATCTGCCCAACCTGTAACTGACCTTGTAAGAATTACTATATCCCTGTATTCTGCCGGTCTGTATATATTCTCATCTGAATCATACACATTTACACCAGAAGCAACTATTCCCTCAATCAGTTTTGCAAGCCTGTCTGCCTCAAGCTCTCTTGTCGTAGCTTCTTCTTCATTCTCTGAAGATATAAGAATTACATCTGTACTCTTGTTGGCTTCATCACCATAATTACTGTCACTGTATTCAGGATATGGAAACCCCGCATTAAGCCTTACAGATTCGTCATACCCGATTCCTGAAAAATTCTTATTCATGATATGACTGAACACATCATTGGCACACTCAAGTACATTTTCCCGGCTTCGGAAATTCTTCTGTAATTCAATTCTAACATTATCGCCAGTCTCGCCGTATGTATCGTACTTCTCTATGAAAAGCTCCGGGCAGGCAAGACGGAACTTGTATATGCTCTGCTTTACATCTCCAACCATGTATATATTGTTATTCTCACCGGACAGTCTCGTCTTTGACACCGCATTAAGAATAACCTCCTGCAGCTGATTGGAATCCTGATACTCGTCTATCAGTATCTCTTCAAATCTGTTCGCAAGCTTGTCGGCAGTCTCTGTGTATACAAGCTTTCCATCTTCTTTCTTTACAAGTATTGAAAGAGCAAGATGTTCCATGTCATTAAAATCAATTATGCCCTTCTCTCGCTTCACCTCTGAAACACGCTTGGCATACACCTTTGCCACTTTAAGAAGAGTCCGTATCTGGATGCCTGCCCCCTGCATGTCTGCAAATATTCCCTCATCATCTTTCAAGAATATCTTATCATTAAGCCGTCCTATGTAATCTTTAAACAACTTTCGCTGCCCCTTAACATATTCCTTAATATCCGGGTCTGCTCCTGCATCCTTCTTTCTTGACAGAGCTTCAAATGAAAATATTCTTATCCTTCTGCCAAGCTCTCCAAAATCCTGTGAATTAATCATCTCATTAATTCCAAGCAGGTCAGACTGCAAAGCACCTGTATATGCTGCAGGTCCTGCCGGCTCAGAACAGATATCTACTAATCTGTTGTATTTATCACGGTAATCAAGAAGTGCATTTTTAATTGAATCATACAGCTCCTTAATTGCAGGATTATCGTAAGTCTCATCATCATAAACTAACATGCACTCGTCAAACCACTCATCAATCCACGGATTGCTTCTTGAAAAACGGTATATTTTATCTATAATGCTCACAAGCCCTGAATCGTCCCGTCCCATGCCAAATGCATCAACAAGATTAAAGAATTCTTCATCTGCTTCGGCATAGAATTCCTCAAGCACATCTTCCAACACATCATTTTCAATAAGCTTCTTCTCACCCTCGTCCATTATCCTGAACCCCGGGTCCAGATTAACCTCTGGAAAATGATTTCTGATTATCCATAGACAGAAACTGTCTATAGTTGTTATCTGTGCGTTGTTAAGCAGTGTTATCTGTCTTAAAAGGTTCACATCCCTCGGATTCTCGTCAAGCATTGAATCAAGTGCTTTTCTTATCTTGTCTTTCATCTGGGCTGCTGCCGCCTTTGTAAATGTAACAACAACCAGCCTGTCTATATCTATATTCTTGTCAGGGTCTGTAATCATGGAAATGATTCGCTCAACCAGAACAGCAGTCTTTCCTGAACCGGCAGCCGCCGAAACAAGCACATTACAGTCTCTTGTATCAATCGCGCTCTTCTGCGCCGGTGTCCATTTTCTTTCCATTCTCATCAACCCCTTCCTTTATATTATTCCATAATACTTCATCATCGAATTTCTTTAATTTTCTATAATTGCAGCCTGGCAAATCCACTGAAAATCCACACACTGCCCCATAAGGACATCTGTCACAGCTTGAAAACTGTCCATCTTTATAAGGACTTCTCCTGATATCACCACCTGCAATTCTGTCCGCAGTATCAATGGCTCTTACATCAACGAATCTTCCAAGTATATTAAACTGCTCTGTATTCATCACCTTGCTTCTTCGTGAGTCAAATCCGCCGTCAGCCTTTCTGCTAACTGGAATATTAAGTGATGTACCCTCGGTATTGTCCATCTTCTCGGCAATATCCTTATCCGAATTAACCATTCCTTTAAGACGCAGTTCACCCTTAATCTTATCCTCTATCTCTTCTGCACTCTCTGTTGTCGCAGATACAATCGGGTCACTTATGTTGTAGTAGAACACTCCGGCAGGAATCACATTTTTACCCGGACGCATCTTCGCCACAAGCTTCATTGCCGCTTCCATGTAGACCATAAGCTGGATATCAATTCCGTAGTAGGTCTTTACTATGTTGAAATCCTTCTTTCCTGTCTTGTAATCGATAATTCTTACATATACATCTGTGCCGTTTTCGCATATGTCAACGCGGTCAATTGTTCCGCTCATAAGCTGCTTTCTGTCTCCGTCCCCGACTTCCATATTGAACTTATGCTCGAATACAAATGGCACGAAATCACCACATTTTAACTGTTCACCCATCGCCCATACAGTGCGGTCTGCAAGGTCTTCCATCCGCTTAATCATGAATGAATTACGGCTTGAATCCTTAAGGATACTGTTCTGGTATATGTCAGTAATTGCAGCAACACTTCTTTTTACCATCTCGCGGCGCTTCTCCTCTGATATCAGATAGTACGACTCACCGTTTTTCTTGATTTCGTCGCACACCTCACGGATAACCGCATGCAGTACGACGCCAAAGTTTACTGGTGAAAATGTAAATTCTTCCCTTTCCTTTAAATCAACTCCATATCTTAAGTAATATCTCAATGGACACTCTGCAAAGTTCTCAAAAGATGTGACGCTTCCGACAAGCCTGCCGCCAGTAAGTGAATCAATAATATCCTCATCTACATTTGCAGCAATTTCAGTATTATCAAAGCTGTTAGCCGCCCGCGGTATTGTCACATATGAATTCTGCTGTGCCGTGTCTTTGTAAGATAACTTAAGGCAATGTGAAAACATTTTTCTCATGCTTCTTATAATATATGAAGGCATCAGCGCCGCACCCTCGCTGTTTTTTACCGCATATGACATGTAAAGCTTCTCCGCACTCTTTGTCATAATAAGATACAGATAGAATCTCTGTGTAAATGCTTTCTCCCTCACGGAAGCTGACATAACTATTCCCTTATCCTCAAGATACTCCCTGTCGCTTTCTGACAGAACGCTTCTTGAATCAGCCTTCTTAGGTACATTGCCGTCATTGATTCCGACAAAGAACATGACCTTGATATTGTCAAGACGGGTTCTTTCTATATCTCCGATAACAACGCAGTCATTGGTCTGCGGAATAAGTCCTATCTTAATCTCCTGAAATCCTGACGCAAGTATCTTGTTAAATTCTTTAATACCAACCTTCTCGCTTCCAAGAAGGGCATACATTTTATCTAATACTTCTATAACTTTCTTATATAACTGCGCATATTCATCACCAGTGTACTTGCTGTCATTAAGCACACTTACCTTCTGCTCCATATCTTCACTCACAAGGAATTCGTAAAGAGCCTTTACCATATCTGCAACATCAGATTCCTTTGACTTAAGCACTTCTTCCAATGGATCCAACATATCTGTTATCATTGTTCTTAGTGAATTAAGCTTCTCAAGGTCAGTATTATTGACTGTTCCCCTGAACTTTCTTATCCATGGTTCATGCCATTTTCCCCTGCCTCTGATTCCAACTGCAACACAGTAATTGTCTAACAGATCAATATCTTCGCGCTCCATTCCGCTCATTCCGGTTCTTAGGAATCCTAATATGCTGTCATAGCTGTAATTATTCTCTATTATTCCAAGTGCACCGTTAATTGCCGCAATAAATGGATTGTCCGTCACATGGCGCTTGTAATCTAAGAAATATGGTATATCGTTCTGCTTTAATATATTAGCCGCCAGTTTGCCATAGCCATCCATGTCCGCAGTAACTATCGCAATCTCGTTATATCTGTATCCACACAGTCTTGTAAGTCTTATTATTTCTCCTGCTGCAAATGTTAATTCTTCCTTGGCAACAGCTCCCTCATATATAACGATATTGTCAGTCTTCTTATTAAATCTTCCCGAATTGTTTCTGAAAAGATTCTGTTCCAGGAAATCCAGTTCTTCTGAATTCTTAAATCTTGAATTAACATTTACAATTACATTCTTTCCCGGTACTACTTTTCCTGCAATATACACAGGTTCAAGGACTTTCACATGTTCTTCATCGCATATCTTATAAAGCTTTGATACGCAGTCCTTACTCATGAAAAAAAGTTCTTCCCTGCCTCTTACTGAATTTTCACGCTCAGATGCATCAATTGTCAGGGAAACATATATCTTGGGACACATTGATAAAAGAATTGTCATTAAATTGTACTGAACCGGAGTAAAGCCTGTGAATCCGTCAAATACTATCTCGCAATTCTTTATTCTCTCTGACTCTGTAACCTTGCTGCATAATTTATCCAGTATTTCTTCTTTAGTTATATAATTCTTGTCTATGTACTCTGCAAATGCGTTATATACAAGTACTATATCATCAAGCTTATACTGAAGTGCTGCACTTCCCTCTGAATCACTGTATGCTGCACCTGCCGCATCCTGCATAACATCCGGCTTGATATCATACTGAAGCATTTCCGATATAACAGACTTCATCTCTGACACAAATCCTGTATTAGACAGATTACTTCCAAAATATTTTAATCTGTCCTTGTTCTGCTCTAAAACTCTTTTAATAATCAGATTCTTTCCTGTATCATCAAGGACTTCAAGATTATCCTCCCCCACTTCCTCAAATACTTTATACGCAAGCCTTTCAAAGCTCACAACATCTATATTAAGTATTCCTTTTCTTGGATGCATGGACACCAGTCTTTTCTGAATTGCCATAGTGTACTGCTCCGGCACAACAACTATATAATTCCTGTCAGGATTCTTCATTGACTCTTCAATTATATGCGTATACAGATAGTGCGATTTACCCGCACCTGAGCTTCCCAGAATTAATTGTAATGACATGTGTTACTCCCCTAATCTTTCTATAATAGACTTTACCATCATTTGCTTTACCATAATGCACCTTTTCATATCATGCCTCATCATGGTTCGAAATCAACCGCTTCATATTCCACCGTATCTGAATAGTCCCACCATTCTCCCTGATAGCCTGTAAATCCGTTATTTTCCATAGCATTCTGAAGAATCATAACATTGTTCACAGCTTCTTCATTGTCTATATCTGAATAATTCCTGTCTGCTTTTAGAGAGAAATCATCAAATTCTGTAGGCATTGGTATAATGCTTCCATCTGCAGCAACCATAGTTATATCTACTGTTCCTCCAAGATTATGCTTTTTCATTCCGTCAGCCGGATTTGCCACATAGTTAGGGTCCGGATATACTTCCCATAATTTCTGCTGTGCCTCAAACGGTCTGTATGCATCCCAAATCTTTAAGCTGTACCCCTGTTCTTTCAGTTCTTTCTGCACATTTGCAAGCTTCTTAACTGTTCCGTATCGAAGGTATGCGTCTGTGAAATCATATATTCTGACACCTGTAAAGTTATTGTCTGTCGCATACATCAATTCGACATATATATCCGGTATATATTTCTTAACAAGCACATATTCGTCATTCTCTGGTTCTTTTTCAGTTGTAATCTCCTGTGTTATAATTTCCTGTGCTGTCACCTCCTGTGCTGCAGTCTCCTGTATGTTCGCCATCTCTTTTTCTGATACATCATCTGTTGTGACATTTTTCTTTTGTCCACACGCTGTCATGCCTGCCGCTATAATCACTATTACTGCAAATGTTTTGATAAATTTACTGTTCATAATCATTCACCTCTTCATAAACCTACCATTTCATCATATTTAACAATTTAGTAGGTTTTTCAAGCTATGCATTAATTTAATGTGCCATTTTACACTATCCAATACATTTGTATTTAATATACCACATTTTAATCATAATCTCCCACTCCATACCATATATTTTGTAATAATGAATATGAAGGGCAGGTTTCTTTGTGATGAGTCAGACTAAAATTGTTGTTATTCCATTTAAAAAGCTCCTTATTGGAGCGGTTATCGCTGCTATTATAATAGCTTTTATTATATTCGCTGTTATCCGTCTTGGCAGCAATAGTTCTGATAATTCCAGGAATACTACTAAACCTAAGAGCAGCACTGTAAATGCTTCTGCTTCTTCTAATATTGAGACACCCCTTGATAATGCCGACGCTCCTAAATTCTGCCCCGGAGTATATACCGCCTCTATTCTGTTAGACGGCAACCCCGTTGATATCCAGGTCACAGTTGATTCCTCTAACATTAACAGCATTGAGCTTGTTAATCTTTCTGAATCAATCACAACTATGTACCCTAAGCTCACAACTTCATTTGATGAAGTTGCTGCTAAAGTCATGGAAGCCGGCACGACCAACATAACCTATGATTCAGCCAACAGATATACATATTCCGTCTTTATAGAAGCAATAAGCGCAGCCCTTAAAAAGGCTGCGCCATGATTAATATCTTAATATTTTCTGTCTTGTACCCCACATGCGTGCTAAATCCGTCTGCCACTACTTAGAATAAGTCACAGCCTCACTATTCTCATCATAATCAAACATGCCATCATTCTTCTCTTCAAGTGCCTTGATGATGTGATATGTATATTCATTATATGGTGTATCAATTCCAAGTTCTTTTCCCATACGCATCATTGCGCCGGAGAACATATCTATCTCTGTGTGTCTGCCTGCATCAATGTCCTGCAGTGTTGAATATCTTGCTGTTGGTGGAACTGCACTTCCACGGCTTGAGTTATCTGCGCATCTGCTCATATCAATGCCTTTGGCTAGCGCTACTGTTTCAACCTCCTTACGCAGTCCTTCGCTGATTGCTTTCATATGCTCACTGTCAGTATAACAGCCAACACCTGCTCCAATAATAGCCTGTGGAAGATTGTTACAGATATTAAGTCTATACTTGCTCCATATCTCTTCTTTGATATGTTCAGTCACTCTGTAATTAAGTCCTGTTCCATCAAATAAATCTCTTATTGCCGCAACTCTCTCACTCTCAAATGGTGCAGTTTCCTCTCCATATATAATGCCTATTGTAGTCTCAGGATTGAACACATATTCCTTACCTTCGCGGTGTGACGCCACCTTTATAAGTGAATAAATGATATGTGATTTATCTATCTTGGTAGATATTATCTCTTCACTGTCAACACCATTCATAAGACTCATGACAATTGTATTCTCACCGACGGCTTCCCTAATATCATCTAATGCACCTGCAAGTGCGCCGTATTTTAATGATACAACAAGAAGGTCAACACCTTTTGCTTCCTCTGGGGTCAATACCTCCGGGTGGTATGTCTTTCCATTAATCAGACAGCCTTCTGCCTTAAGTCTTTCCGCTCTTTCGCCCTTTGCAATAACGCTTAAACTTATATCCTTCTTTTCTGAAAGTCCCCATATAACATAAGAGCCGACTGCTCCTGCTCCAAGTACTGCCACTGAATGTATCTTCATATACATTTTCCTCTCAATCTTTGTAATTTCTTCAAATATATATACACTTCAATTCTTTCCGCGTCAAATGCTTTTATCTTCCTACAATATCGCCCTCCTCAAAATCGTAAGTCAGCTTCTTTCCATATGCCATGACATATGCAGCACATTTCTGCTCATAGTCTGTGTGCTGCATTCTTAAACTTGCTGTTCTTTCATCAAGCTGTCTGTCCGGATATATTACTGGCAGGACATGTACCCTGAATGTGTGCAAATGTGTACTTTTAACCTGCTGTTCAACAAACAGCGAAATCACCGGCACATTAAACTTTACCGCATACAGATATGCACCTCTTTTGCATGGGCGGGGCTTCCGATAATTAAACCACATTTCCTGCTCAGGATATATAAGCACAAGTTTGTTTTCATCAAGTGCATTCTTAATCTGATTAGGAAACTCAGTCTCCATAAACCATTTCAGGCTGCTTACGGGCATTGTGTCGGCATATTTTTGCATATACCCGACAAAACCTTTCATTGCAAGGTTAGAATCTTGATTAACAATACTTATTCTTCTGAAGCCAGCTTTTCTCATTGCAAACCTGACAATTGCAGGGTCTAACGGGCTGAAATGATTGCATGTTACAATCGCAGGACCTCTGATTCCAGAAAGATTCTCAAGTCCGTCAACTTGTGTTATAAGCCCCACCGCAGAAGTCCCGACATGAAATATAGCTTCTGCAATATATTTCTTCACACAAAAACCATATGCTGTGCGGTAATCAATATAATGTCTTAGTAATGCTTCTTTATCTTCGCGTAACAGCTTAGGGTCTCCCGGCTCAACCTTTGAATTCAACTGATTAAGGCTTACAGCCGTCCTAATATTTTCATAGACCTGCTCCCTATCACCAATCATATATCCTCCGACATAATTTATTTTGCAGCATCACTGCTATCCTTCATGAAACCACTATCCACAACAAATCTGCTTCCCACAACATCAGAAAACTTAACCCCATCACCGTCCGCAATATTCTCAGCCCTTGCAAGAAGCTTCTTTAAATTCTCACGGTCAGCTTTCTTTTCATTATCCCCATACTGCTTGCGCTGTTTAATCAGCAACAGATAAAATCCCGACTCCGCCGCATACTGCCAGAAATACTCCTCATACGGAATCTCGCTGTAATGCCACGGCTTGTCAAACAGGTTATAATGTATCAGCTTCGGTCTTGCTATATACTCCCCGCCTTTGTTAGGCATAACATTCCATTCCTTATCAAGAAAATATATTTCTTTTGCACACATAGCATTAATATAATCCTGGTCAGGTGCAACACTGTCAAAGTGATATTCAGCCATAAGCTTTAAGAATCTGTCTGCCAGATGAGCCTGTCTTATCTTATCAAGATTCATAAGAAGCACTCCTGAATTGACATATTCATTCCGCTCTATTCCCACTACATTTTCAATGTAATGAGCCAGTATTGTATTCTTTCCTGCAAATGTATCTCTTACTGCACCAAACATTGCATCTCCCATATCAACTGAATAAAGCTTTGCAATGTCATCATTTATTACGGTATCAGAGTCAATATACACAGCTTTATTAAGCTCTGGAAAAAGCTCTGCAATAAACAATCTGAAGTATATCGTCAGTGTAAACTTGCCTGAATAAAGCCTGTTTTCCTGTCTGTCAGTAACTGTCTGTACAAAGCTTTCAGAATATTCGTACATTTTCTTTCTTATATCAACGAATTCAATATCTATATTTTCGTAATCCCTTATTACATTGCGAAGCTGAATCATCGTAATATTCTTCACATTATCGCACATAACAATAATGCGGTAACGCTCGTCCCCTGCAGCATGTGCAGCCAGCGATTTAAGGCACACCGCCAGATATGGCGCGTACTGCTCATTTATTGAAAAAAACACAGGAATACGCGAAACATCCCTATATTCCTTATACTCTCTGCTATAAGAATCCAGCAGCGCATCATATTCATGAAGCCCAAGTATATTATGCATTTTATCAATCTCCCACGGCTTGACTGAAACAGTCCTTATCACCGGAAACACCCGGAAGGTAGTTGTAAAATGCTGAAAAACAGTGTTGTCATGCAGCCTCCTCTGGTCATTAAACTTTCGTCCGCACAGATTAACTCTTGTTGCAAATGTATTAACAGCCGTCTGGTCAGGCATAAACATTTCCTTTCTTATGCACTGTTCACGACATTTTTCCAGAAGCCCGTTCTGTCTTATCATCCTCATATTCATAAGCATTACTCCGGAATTAATGTAGCCATCACCGAAAAGCCATCTGCCATAATAATCAGAAACTCCCGCAATCTCTATGCCATCCATATTCTGATAATAAAAATCCCTAAAATCTTTTCTGCACAACACATCAGTATCCAGATAAAGAACTCTATCCTTAATATCTGTCTTATCAGCAAAAAGGCGCAGCATACAGCACGCAGTAAATCTGCTCTGCATATTTGCCTCCGGCAACTCCTCAACAAAATATCTTGTAACATCAACAAGAAAGATATTTACTTTAATGTCCGATTTATTCAATTTTTCTTTCAGATATTTTGCAAATGCTTTATCAACCGGCTTGTAATTAATACCTTTTTCCCTGTAATCAACCGTGAGAATATATATATTTAACGGTTCATCCACATTTTTAATAAGAGACATTGAAGATAAAAGAATCCCCTTCTGCATTGGTTTATCACCACAATACAATATGTTCATAAATCCGTATCCTTTCTTAATTTATTAAATATGTCTGATTTATCCTCTCTGTATTGATTTTCCCCAGTTTCTTAAGTAAAATACATATAAGTTTTAAACGATAATTAAAGAATTGAGGAATGTTATGATATTTAAGATTTTCAAAAAAGATTTGAAAGGTCTTAGCAGGAATATTCTGGCTTTAGCCATTGCGCTTGGTCTGTGCCTTATTCCATCGCTTTACGCATGGTTTAACATATATTCCAACTGGGATCCTTACGCAAACACTGCGTCTGTCCAGATTGCTATTGTTTCTGAAGATGAAGGCTACTCTGAATCTGATGATTCCACTATCAATATGGGAGAACAGATTGTTGAACAGCTTCATTCGAATGATAAATTAGGCTGGCGTTTTCCGGAAACTAAAGATGAAGCCATGAATAAACTGAATGCCGGGAAGTACTATGCCGTTATCGTTGTTGGTGAGGACTTTTCACGAAGCCTGTATGACTTCCTTGACAATGGTCTTAATCCACCAACAGTTACATATTATGAGAATTCCAAGAAAAATGCTGTTGCTTCCAAGATTACAGATACAGGAAAAAGCACTCTTCAGAACACTATCAATTCCGAATTCATTGATGTGTGTGTTAAGACTATTATGCAGGGACTTAACGAAATAGCTGAAAATGATCCTTCAATTATTGAAAAGACAGTTAAGGATTTACAGAGTGTATCTGCCAATATTAATTCTTACGATACCATGATTGACATGTTTATTAAGAGTAATTCAGACCTGGCAGATAATCTTGCAAAGCTTCAGGAGATTCTTCCACAGATTAAAGATGTTCTTACCGGAACAACTGATGTTGCTGATATTGCCAATAAATCTCTTGATAATGTCACAGATGATATTGCAAACCAGATTGATGCGCAGCTTAAAGCTATGAATGAATTAACTGACAGCGCACTTGATTCTCTTGATAAAGCTGTACAGCTTTCAATAACTGATGTCGGACAGGCTGGCGTTGAGCTTAGTAAAGCCAACAAACAGTTAAAGGAACTTATAGACCAGAATAAGGCTCTTGAAGATGCTATTGATTCCCTCAGCAAAGTAGATGGCATTGACCCGGCAGTTATCACCGCCCTAAAGTCAGCTCTAGCTTCTGTTAACGCTATGGAGAATATCGCATACAACCTTGTTCAGCAGTGTGCCGATATTCTTACTGATTCACCTGAAACACTTCAGGCAAAATACCAGTTAATCAAGTCTGTTGTTGAACAGTGCCGCACAGAGCTCCAGAAGAGCCAGACAATTATGCAGACTGTAATAAGAACTAATGTTAACCTTCTTAAGGCTTCCATTAAGAATGCCGTAAGTAGCCTTGCCGCTAATATAAGCAGTGCCGGAGACAGTATTAACGGAATATCACAGATGCTCCTTGGAGTAAGTGATATATCAGTAAATATTAATACAACTCTAGAAAGCACAAAAACATTACTTGATTCTCTGAACAAAAGACTTGATACCATATCTGGTTCAGTAGGAGATATAAGTTCATCTTCTACATATAAACTGATAATGGATTTCATCAACTCAGACGCACAGTCAATAGCGTCATTCCTGTCAGAACCTGTACAGGTAGAAGAAATCTACGTCTATATGCAGACTAACTATGGAACAAGTGTTACACCTTTCTATACAACACTTGCTCTCTGGGTTGGAGGAATTGTTTTAGTTGCCCTTATGAAAGTAAAGGTTGACTATGAGGATGATGAATTCAAGGATGCCACAGAACATCAGAAATATATGGGCCGTGCACTACTCTTCCTTGCAATGGGACAGCTTCAGGCTCTTGTAGTTGTTCTTGGTGATTTGTACATTTTAAAAATTGACTGCACCCACCCATTCATGCTGTGGCTTGCAGCCGCTATAACAAGCTTTGTATTTACATTATTTATATATACACTTGTTCTTACATTTGGTGATTTGGGAAAAGCTATTGCTGTAGTTATGATTGTGTTACAGATTGCCGGTTCAGGCGGAACTTATCCAATAGAACTTCTTCCTGAATTCTTCCAGAATGTGTACCTTTACTTCCCATTCCCTTATGCAATCAATGCCATGAGGGAGGCAATAAGCGGATTATATCAGTGTGATTACGCTGTATTTCTTGTGAAATTATGCGCTTATGCTGTTATTTCCCTTATTCTGGGACTTGGAATCAGAAAGTCACTTCTTGAAGTACGCGAGTTCTTCGAACGCCGTATGAAAGAAACACATTTTATGTAAAGGAGAAATGAATTTATGCAAAATGATGATTTTAATATAGATGTTGTTATTGCGGAAATCACAGCATTTGCAGAAAATATGCACGCTAAGAACCAGCACAAGAAAAAGGTCTGCTTAAGATGTATGATGATAATTCCTTTAGTATTCATGGTGCTTATGTTTACCATGGATACAGCTAAGGTTGTTTATCTGCTTCTTTGGGTAATCTCACTTTTTATATTCTGTGCTTATCTTATAGTTATTGATTATATTGATGACAAGCTCGCAAGAAAGCTCAATGAGCTCAATATTGAGATTAAGGAAAAACAGGCTGATACTTCTCTTACAGACAGTATCAAAGCATTTTTAAGTGAGGTACAGTTATGAAAAATATATTTAAGATTATACGGGCTGACCTTCGCCATATAAAAACAAATGTAATTGCACTATGCGTAATTATCGGTCTTACCGTTATTCCTGCATTGTATTCGTGGTTTAATATCCTGTCAAACTGGGATCCATATGGACAGGCTTCCACAAGCAGGATTAAAGTTGCCGTTGTATCTGTTGACAAAGGTACTTCTCTTGAAGGAACGGAGCTTAATGTCGGTGACACCATAATTGATGCACTTAAAACTAATAACACTATCGGTTGGCAGTTTGTTGCTTCATCAGATGAAGCAATCGAAGGCGTATACAGCGGTGAGTATTATGCAGCCCTCGTTGTTCCAGAGAATTTTTCCAAGAATCTTATAAGCTTCTTAAGTGATTCCATGGAACATCCTCAGTTAAAATATTACTGTAACCAGAAAGCAAACGCTATTGCACCTAAGATAACAGACAAGGCTAAAACAGCAGTTCAGCAGCAGGTAAACCAGACATTTATAGATACAATCGTATCTACGATTGCCGGTACTGGCGACTCAGTTATCAAAGATGCAGATAAAGAAACCGGTTCTCTTATGGATGCAGTTATTAACAGACTTACATCCGCAAGGACTACACTTTCAACATACGATGTAATTCTTAACTCAATGCTTGCAATTACTGACCTTACATCATCAATAAGCAGCAGTTCAAACAGTGCTGCACCGCAAGTTTATACACAATTACAGTTACAGCAGCAGCAGTTAATAACCTTACAGGCACTTGTAAATGGTAATTCCGCTGAATCTTTAAATGAATTATCATCTGCTCTTTCAAACCAGATGTCCCAGATTCAAAGCATTATGAGTTCATTGACAGAGCTTTATTCTGACATGAACATGGATGTTGCAGACCTGTCTGCTGCAATTAAGCTTACATCGGGCTCACTCACTCAGACTAAAGAGCTTCTCAGTGACCTTGAGACAAAGCTTGATAACGCAATTAATACATTAAACACAATCACTGAACAGGATACATATGGTTTATTATCAGAGATGTTAAATGCAGATGCCAATACTTTGGGAGATTTTCTCTCTGCACCTGTAAATATAACAACAGAGCAGGTATATGCTGTTAAAAGCTATGGAACAAGCGCTTCACCATTCTACACAATACTTGCACTGTGGTTTGGTGGACTTATACTTGTTGCTATTATGCACACACCTGTGCATCCTGCTCCGGACATTCCAGCAGATGCAAAGAGATATGAAAAATTCTTCGGAAGGTATTTTATATTCTTTGCAGTAGGACAGCTTCAGGCACTGCTTATAACACTTGGAAATCTTCTCTACATAGGAATCCAGTGTTACCACCCATTCCTTTACTGGGTTGCATGTGCATTCTCAAGCTTCGTATTCACCTTCTTTATGTACAGCCTTACTGTTGCATTTGGAAATATCGGTGAAGCACTTGGAATTGTCCTGCTCGTTATACAGGTTGCCGGCTCAGGCGGTACATTCCCTATAGAAGTACTTCCTAACGCCTACCAGATAATATACCGATTCCTGCTCTTCCCATATTCAATGGATGCATTAAGAGAATGTATAGCAGGAATGTACAGATATGATTACATTAAGAATCTCGCTTTTCTTTCTATATATATAGTTGTTTCGCTGATTATCGGATTGTTCTTACAGAAACCATTTGAGAAGCTGAATCATATGATTGAGAGAAGTAAGGAGAAGTCGGGGGTAATGTTGTAGGAAGTTGCTCCCCTAAAGCACGCCCAGCCGTGTATATTAGTAAAATCAAAACACGCTTCCGCTCGGATTCCGACGCAGCGGTACTAGGTTCGCTGGGATTTGCTACCACTTTGTGGCAGCTTTCCCAGCTTACCAAGTGCCGGCGTCTTCATACGGTTTTGATTTTACTAATATACACGGCTGGGCTTTTCTTTACCGGACAACTGCTCCGCCCCGCCTTTGGCAAGGTTGGGGCGGGAGGAAGTCCAATCTGGTCCGCTGGCGCGTCCTTTTTTCGACTTCGGTGTGCCTTCCCTCCTCTTTAACGTCCATTCCACTGTAAATCAAAAAACTCCCGGAAGTTTGGAGGCAGGTGGTTGTGTAGTGTAGTTTCAAACCGTACGGAAACGCCGGCACTTGATTTTGCGAGGGAGTCGCCAAAGGCGACAAGCCTCTCAAAATCTTAGTACCGCTGCGTTTTCGTCCGAGCGAAAGCGCGTTTGAAAATACACTACCCAGCCACCTGCCTCCCACTCCCGGGAGTCACTTTCCTAGAATAACCCAGTTATTACCCCATCATCATTAACATCTATATTATATGCCGCTGGTGATTTTGAAAGTCCTGGCATTGTCATTACTGAACCTGTAAGCACTACTATGAAGCCTGCACCGGCTGATACATATGCTTCTCTTACATTCATCTCAAATCCTTCCGGACGGCCAAGTAATGTTGGATCGTCTGAAAGCGAATACTGTGTCTTAGCCATACAGATTGGAAGATTACCAAATCCTAACTGTTCAAGCTGTTCAATCTGCTTATTAGCTGCTGCCGAATAATTAACACTTCCTGCTCCATATATTTCTTTGGCAATTGTCTCAATCTTTGCTTTAACCGGCTGGTCTGTCTCATACAGACAATGGAAATTGCTCTTCTTTGTCTCAAGTGTCTTAAGAACCTTTTCTGCAAGCTCAATTCCGCCTTCTCCACCCTTTTCCCATACTTTGGCAAGGGCGAATTCACAGCCTTTATCTTCACAGAACTTCTGTATATAATCTAATTCTGCCTGTGTATCTGATACAAACGCATTAAGTGTAACAACTACAGGCACACCATATTTCTGAAGATTCTCAATATGCTTTTCAAGGTTTACGATTCCCTTCTTTAATGCGTCAAGATTCTCTGCTGATAATTCTGTCTTAGGTACTCCACCGTTGTACTTAAGTGCTCTTACTGTTGCTACTAATACAACTGCATCTGGCTTTAAGCCTGACTTACGGCACTTTATATCGAAGAATTTCTCTGCACCTAAATCTGCTCCAAATCCTGCCTCTGTGATAACATAATCTGCCATCTTAAGTGCAGTCTTAGTTGCTCTTACTGAATTACAGCCATGTGCGATATTAGCAAATGGTCCACCATGTACTAATGCTGGAGTATGCTCAAGTGTCTGGATAAGGTTAGGCTTTAATGCATCCTTTAACAAAGCTGCCATTGAACCTACTGCCTTGATATCTGATGCTGTAACAGGCTGTCCCTGATAATTGTAAGCAACTACCATCTTGCCAAGTCTTTCTTTTAAATCCTTCATATCTGTTGCAAGACATAATACTGCCATAATCTCTGACGCAACTGTGATAACAAAATGATCTTCTCTTACAGTTCCGTCAACCTTAGAACCAAGACCTACAACTATATTTCTAAGAACACGGTCGTTCATATCCATACATCTTTTCCATGTAACACATCTTGGGTCAATTCCAAGTTCGTTGCCCTGCTGTATATGGTTATCAAGAAGTGCTGCACATAAGTTGTTAGCTGATGTGATTGCATGGAAATCGCCTGTAAAATGCAGATTCAATTCTTCCATAGGAACAACCTGTGCATATCCACCACCTGCTGCTCCACCTTTGATACCGAAACATGGACCAAGTGATGGCTCACGAAGTGCTATAACTGCCTTCTTGCCAAGCTTTCCAAATGCTTCTCCAAGCCCTACAGTAATTGTTGTCTTTCCCTCTCCTGCCGGAGTTGGATTTATGGCTGTAACAAGAATTAACTTTCCATCTTTATTGTCTTTGACACTGTTGATGTACTCATCTGATATCTTAGCCTTATACTTTCCGTATAATTCAAGATCATCCTCGCTTATGCCGCATCTGGCTGCAACATTCTTAATTGGCTCCATTACTGCTTCCTGTGCAATTTCAATGTCTGTCTTCATAATGTTTCTCTCCTTTGCTTTAGCCTTTTCGTGCCTTGCAATCCTGCCTTATCAAGATTCTTAAGAAGATTCCCTTCCTAATATATCTTTACATAAAAACAAGAGGCTACAGGCGCACTTTAATACACCTATGCCTCTGTTAAAAACCTGAAAGATTCTCCCCAAGCAAATCAGCCTCAATATTTCTCATCTCTATGCTTAGAAATTGCTTCTTCGGTGCTGATAATTACAGCTCTCCAGAGTTCCGTCCATAACCGGTCCTTTTGCCTGAGAGTTTTCGCTGTCACCTTCGGCGCTGCATTTTTACACAGTCTCTCCCGATTATATCTTCCGGATATTACCTTAATAATAAGGAAAAAAGCGTCTTGCTTTATCTGCAAAACGCCTTCTTTTTCAACAATAATATATAAATTGACAGAGTTTGTCAATAAGCAACATTTAACAAAATTATTTATTATATTAGGAAATAACAGTATTCAATTGAAAAAAATGTTGTTTTATGATAAAATTTATCTTAATTTTTTATAAAAAGGGAGAATACATAATATGTTTAGTAAAATCAATACTATTCTCGATACTATTGACGCATATGTCTGGGGAATTCCACTCATTATCCTTATACTTTCAGTTGGTCTGTTTCTTACTATCAGACTTAAGGGTGTTCAGTTTACTAATCTTGGACGTGCTTTTAAGTACATTTTCAAAGACGAAACTGATGGAAAGCATGGTGAAGTGAGCAGTTTCGCAGCACTATGTACAGCACTTTCAGCAACAATCGGTACAGGTAATATCGTAGGTGTTGCTACTGCTATTGTCTCAGGCGGTCCTGGTGCATTATTCTGGATGTGGCTTGCTGCCTTAGTTGGTACTGCTACCAAGTACGCAGAGTGTCTATTAGCAGTTAAGTTCAGACAGGTTGACGAAGACGGTCATGTTGTTGGTGGTCCTTTTAACTACATTGAACATGGTATGGGACCTAAGTGGAAATGGCTTGCCAAGATATTTGCTTTCTTTGGTATAGGCGTTGGTCTTTTAGGAATTGGTACATTTACACAGGTGAACGGAATCTCTTCTGCTGTTAATAATTTCTTTGATTCTAACAACGCATGGACTGTTTCATTATTTGGAAGAACATATTCATGGACTGTAGTTATAAGCTGTCTTATCCTTACATTCTGTGTTGCTCTTGTTCTTATTGGTGGAATCCAGAGAATTTCTAAAGTTGCTCAGGTTATTGTTCCTTTCATGGCTGCAACATATTTTTTAGCAGGTATTCTTATTATTTTATTTAATATTACAGATGTTCCTGCTGCCATTCTTACAATTGTGCAGAGTGCATTTGGTCTTAAGGCCGCTGCTGGTGGTGCCCTTGGTGCCATGGTTGTAGCTATGCAGAAGGGTATTGCAAGAGGTATCTTCTCTAATGAGGCCGGTCTTGGTAGTGCACCTATTGCCGCTGCCGCTGCTCGTACCAATGAACCTGTACGTCAGGGTCTTGTATCTATGACAGCTACTTTTATTGATACTATTATCATCTGTTCAATTACAGGTATTGCAATTGTTCTTACAGGAGCTTACGATATGGGACTTGAAGGTGTTGCAGTAACAACTAAAGCATTCCAGTTAGGACTTCCATTCCCTGATGGAGTTGCTTCATTTATTCTTATGTTATGCCTCGTATTCTTTGCATTTACAACTATTCTTGGCTGGGATTATTATTCTGAGCGCTGCCTTGAATACCTTACTAATGGTAAGAAGAAATGCATCAAGGCATACAGATGGATATATATCCTCTGCGTATTCATTGGTCCTTATATGACAGTATCTGCGGTATGGACAATTGCAGATATATTTAATGGTCTGATGGCTATTCCTAACCTTATTGCACTCGTTGCTTTAAACGGTGTGGTTGCTAAAGAAACTAAAGATTATCTTGACAGAATTAAGAAAAAAGAAATTGATTAATTAAGCATTAACTTCTTATGCGTAAAGATAAGCCCCACTCTGGATTAGTCCAGAATGGGGCATTTTGTATATATCTTTATTCTGTTATAGTACTATGAGGGAATTTCCACGCTGTAATCACATTTTATGAGCCCATTTTAATATATCCATCACATTTCATGAGTTTTATAGCAAAAGGGGGCTTGTATTCTCCCATATAAACATCTCCATCATCATGCATATTATCTTCCTCTATCATACATTTTTATAAAGAAATTCAATGTAATAATATAACACGTTTGACCGATATATAATGTAGAAGTAACATTTTGAAATAAGGTCCAAGGAGGGATTATTGCAGCAAATGGAGTTATTCGCAATTCAAAAGTGTACCCAGTCCAGACTATCAGTAATCTCAAAGGGGTAGGACAGGATAATACCAGTGCAGAACACGGTAACAGTGGACAGTCTCACAGACAGACAATAACTATCAGAGTTAATCCTGAGACTTATGCTGATGCACCAGCCGATTGTTATACAGTTACCTATAACCGTAACAGTCAGCTTCAAGCATTTTATTATCGCCCTCGCCATGAGTATACTTACTAATAATGGACGAAGAAAAACACCTCTTAATCAGAATGTATATTGCTGATTAAGAGGTGTTTTCTTATGCTCTACGCTTCAGCTTTATATATATGAGTTGCAATATTATTGCACACGCAATGCCAACTGAAACATAAGATATTAAATCCGTATTGACATATGTCGGGTTAAGACTTGCTGTTCTGCCAAGAAATCTGTTACTGAATAACGTTCAAGGCTCTGATTTAGTAGTATATATTGGATAAATCCACTATAATGTTGTTAAACATTTCCTATAAGAATATCTATATTTCAAGATTTATAGGCATATTATTATTGATGAAGAAGTGTCTTGTCTGATTTTTTTGTCATGATACCTATAGGTAGTCGTATATTCTGACAGCTTATAGGTATTTTCTATACATTCTTCTCTCGAATCAGACATTATCCTTGCCAGAAAGCTAAAGATTGCCTATAGATAATGTGGTTTTCCATCATTTATAGGTATTTACAATGAAATCTGCGCTTTATGAGCAGAAATCCTAATATTTCTGCCTATAATCAATAGAAATAATATCTTCTTATAGGTTCTGCTCTATATTCTGCGACCATGTTGCTGTCAGATGCAAATGTATCACCTAGTTGGACGATACACTATTTTGCCCCATCATTTATGTTCATATTTTTTCGTAGTAGATGATAACATTTTTATCCCCCGATATAATATTCTCTGAAACCATGTGATTTTTGTGTAAAGAAAAAAGCACCATGTTTCAGGTGCTAATCTTCATAATGGAACTTGCAGGAATATATTATCAGATTTTGGTTCATGTCCATATTATACGTAAGTCTGTGTTCGTCTGTGATTCTTCTACTGCACATCTTCCTATGCTTTAATGGTTTCTAAAGGAATAATCATAGGTAATAATATATTTTCTTCTAAATCATCAATCCGTATCCATATACTTTAAGATATGTATCACGCCTTCTTTCCACCAACACCATTAATATACATCAACGGTATTCCGAAGAATGCCATTCCTCCCACAATATTACCTATTGTAACAGGAATAAGATTATTAAATATAAAATTCGGTATATTCAATGTACTAAGCTGCTGTGCTGTATAACCATATTGCTCCATAGCATCTTTCACATATAACGGATTAAGTTTTGCTATCATTCCTGCAGGTACATAATACATATTAGCAACACAATGCTCATAACCGCTTACAACAAAAAGCAGTATTATAAAAAAACAACATAACAGTTTTCCGGTTACATCCTTTGCACGTGCCGCAAGCATAACTGCTGCACACACAAGTATGTTACATAATATTCCCGATGCAAGCGCTGTTGTAAAATCAAGATTACATTTTCCAAGTGCTACTTTAATTGTATATGCACCAAGTATTCCCGATGAATAATTATACTGCCCACTTACATAATCAATACATGTAAGCATTAACGAGCCAAGAAGATTTCCCAGATATACTACAACAAGCATTCGTATAAGCTTAAGTGCTGTATGTTTCTTCTGTACAGTTGCCATAATTGCCAGACAGTCTCCCGTGAAAAGCTCAGCACCTGTCATAACAACCATCATAAGTCCCATTGGGAATACAACTCCTGCAACCAGACGTGCAATTCCTACATTGACGATATCATGTGCTGCCACACTGCTTCCGGCTGCGCCAAATGCAATCATCATTCCTGCAAGTATGGCTTTCATAAAAAGCTTGTATGCTGGACAGTCAACCTTCCCAACACAACCTTCCACATAATTCTCTATCGCTTCTTTCATAGATAACATCTTTAGTTCCTCCCTGATTGTGTATTCCTACACTTCAATCGTTTTGTTTTAACTGTGTATACAAAATACGCTTGCATATTATAGCAAGCTGAATATTTATTTACAAGTATCTTATAAAGAACAATTCTACATGCTTCGGCACCCCTTTTGGACTTTCTCTGTGCATCACACCTCTCTAAGGTCCAAATCGTCAGACTGACTCTTCCCTTTTGGACTTTAACACGCCTTCCCGCCGCTTCAACGTCCGATCTGCCGCGGCTCGGCTTCCCTTTTGGACTTCAACACGCCTTCCCACCGCTTCAACGTCCAATTCGCCGCGCTTTGGCTTCTCTTTTGGACTTCAGCGCGCTTTCTCACTACTTTAACGTCCAATCCACCACGCCATGGCTAACCATTATCCCTGCACGACAAAAAGCACCTGCCAGAATGCTATTCACAAGCATTCTGGCAGGTGCAAACCCACATATGTATCATAAATTCTACTTTCCAGATGTTGCCTTAAGTCTTGCCATAGCTCTTGCAAGTGCTGCTCTTGAGTGATAATACTCATGGATACTCTGCTTCTGGCGAAGTCTCTCCTCAGCCCTCTGCTTAGCTTCCTCTGCTCTTCTTACATCGATTTCCTCAGGCTTTTCTGCTGTCTCAACAAGAAGAGTTACACGGTTGTTGACGATTTCAACAAATCCCATTCCAACAACAGCATGAATCCACTCGTCGCTGCCCTCTGGCTGGAACTTCATCTGACCTTCATCAATTGCAATAACCATGTCTTCATGATGGGCAAGAATTTCCTTCTGTCCATCGAACTCAGGCACAATCAGAGAACGGCATTTGCCAGCGAAAAACACCCGGTTAGCTGATATTACTTTTAAATAAAATGAACTTGTAGCCATTAGTTTTTCCTTTCTGGCAGGATGTTACTGCATCTTCTCAGCCTTTTTAATAACATCATCTATAGTTCCTACATTGAAAAATGCGTTCTCAGGATATTCGTCCATCTCACCATCAATAATTGCCTTGAAACCTCTTATAGTCTCCTTTAATGGAACATATACACCAGGAATACCTGTGAAGTTCTCAGCAACATGAAATGGCTGTGATAAGAATTTCTGAATCTTTCTTGCTCTGAATACTGTAACCTTATCTTCATCTGCAAGCTCTTCCATACCAAGAATAGCAATGATATCCTGTAATTCCTTGTACTTCTGGAGGATTTCCTGAACCTTTCTTGCTACCTCATAATGCTCCTCACCTACAATGTCCGGCTCAAGAATTCTTGATGTAGAATCAAGAGGGTCTACTGCCGGGTAGATACCCTGTTCAACTATCTTTCTTGAAAGAACTGTAGTTGCATCAAGATGTGCAAATGTTGTTGCAGGTGCAGGGTCAGTAAGGTCATCGGCAGGTACATATACTGCCTGTACTGATGTTACAGAACCATTCTTTGTAGAAGCAATTCTCTCCTGTAATTCACCCATCTCAGTTGCAAGTGTTGGCTGATAACCTACGGCTGAAGGCATACGTCCAAGAAGTGCTGAAACCTCTGAACCAGCCTGTGTGAAACGGAATATATTATCAATGAATAAAAGCACATTCTGATGCTTCTCATCACGGAAATATTCAGCCATTGTAAGTCCTGTCTCAGCAACACGCATACGTGCTCCAGGTGGTTCATTCATCTGACCAAACACCAGGGCAGTTTTTTCAAGAACGCCCGACTCTTTCATTTCTGTCCAGAGGTCGTTACCTTCTCTTGATCTTTCTCCTACGCCTGTGAATATTGAATACCCACCATGCTCTGTTGCAATATTGCTGATAAGTTCCTGAATAAGAACTGTCTTACCAACACCGGCACCACCGAACAGACCAATCTTACCACCCTTTGCATAAGGTGCCAAAAGG
>ERZ827363.1109-NODE-1109-length-27392-cov-6.145224_pt1 | contig 27392 bp, 20 predicted proteins | sample MGYA00519776_ERZ827363 | MGnify/ENA primary metagenome ERZ827363 (study PRJEB31778, sample SAMEA3449288) | human gut metagenome | biome: human gut; feature: human-associated habitat; material: faeces | place: United Kingdom | collected 2010/2012 ...
CGCGCCGCCGGAGGAGCCCTCGCCGGTGACCACGGCGATGACGTCGCCACGAACCAACTCTTCACCGGGGACCTCTTTCAAAACGCCGTCCCGGTAGACCCTTGCCTTGGGGGCTGCCATTTTCCGCAGGGCTTCCAGAGTGCGCTCCGTTTTGTATTCCTGAAAAAAGCCCATCAGGCCGTTGCAGAGGACGATGACCCCGATGGTCAGGGCTTCGGTGTAATCGCCGAGGAAGAGGGTCACCGCCGTGCTTACAAGCAGGATCAGGGTCAGAAAATCCTTGAACTGGCTGACGAGGATCACGGCCGGGCGGATTTTCTTCCCGTTTTGCAGGACGTTTTTTCCCTCTTCCTTTAAGCGGCGGTCGGCTTCCGCCTGAGAAAGCCCCAAAAAAGAAGGGGCCGGATCTTTCGGATCCTGTTCCAGATACTGCAGCAGCTTCATGCGATTCCACGCCCTTTCTGCATCCTTTTATACAGTTCAGTTTATGTTCCGGAAATTTTTCCTAGACCGGTTTAAAAGGGTTGACAATCGGAAAGGAGCGTGATATACTACTTAATTGTTAGCAAGCTAATTATTAACCTTGCAATTATTAAGCGGGAAGGGGAGGGAGAGAATGGCGGTTACTTATCGGGCAATCATCGGGCAGTTAAATAAGCTCCATCTGCTGCACCGGATCTATATCCAGCGGGCGGCGGCACGAAATCAGACCTGTTTCGGGCAGATGCCCCTTCTGGAGTTTGTCATGGGGCATGAATCCTGCACCCAGAAGGAGATCGCTGACCACCTGCAGATCTCGCCGCCGGCAGTGGCCGGGTCGGTCAAGCGGCTGGAGCGGGACGGAATGGTGGAGCGGGTCGCAGATCCAAACGACCTGCGGTGCAACCGGCTGACTATTACGGAAGAGGGAAAGTGCTATGTAAAAACGCTGCAGAATTCCTTCGATGGCGTGGATGCACTGGCGTTCCGGGGGTTCAAAGAGGAAGAGTGCGAAGCACTTTTTGATTATCTTCAGCGGCTTACGGCAAATCTTGAGACCGATGAATTCCGGGAACGGACGGTGGCGTCGCTGATCAATGAGGAAAAGCAGCTCCACATGGCTATGAAGCAAAAGGAAAAGGAGGAAGACAGGCGTGGTTAAAAAAGTTCTGCCTTTCGCAAAGAAGTACGGGGTCTATGCAATCCTGTCACCGATCGCCATCATCGGCGAGGTATGGGCGGAAATCAACATCCCGAAGCTCATGTCCCAGATTGTGGACACAGGCATCGGGAACAAGGACATCTCCTACGTCCTGAAAGTAGGCGGGCAGATGGTGCTGTATGCGCTGTTTGCTTTGCTTTGCGGCGCACTGGCGGCACGGTTTGCCGCACTGGGCGGTCTGGGGTTCGGCAGCGAGCTGCGGCGGGGGCTTTTCTATAAGCTCCAGACCTATTCGTTCAAAAACCTGGACCGGTTCCGGACGGCTTCGCTGGTGACCCGGCTGACCGCCGACGTGAATAACATCCAGAATGCCTTTATGATGATCATCCGGGTGGCGGTTCGGGCGCCGTTTATGCTCGTCTGTGCCACATGGATGGCGTTTAAGATCAATCACAGCCTGGTATCGGTCTTTCTGGTGGCGATCCCGGTGCTGGGGACGGCGCTGGCGGTCATCGCCTGTATGGCGTTTCCCCGGTTCACCGCCATGCTCAAGCGGTACGACGGGCTGAACGCTTCGGTTCAGGAGAACCTGATCTCCATCCGGGTGGTCAAGGCTTTTGTCCGCTCAGACTATGAGAAGAAGAAATTCAAGGAGGCCAACGACGGCCTGCGGGATTCCTCCATCCGGGCGGAAAAGGTGCTGGCCTTCAACGGCCCTTTTATGCAGATCACGATCTATGCCTGCATCATCGCCATCCTCTGGTTCGGCGGCAACCACATCATCAACGGCACCATGCAGACCGGCGAGCTGATCAGCTTCATCAGTTATGTGACTCAGATCCTCATGAGCCTGATGATGATTTCCATGATCTTTGTGATGCTGGTCATGTCTAAGGCTTCCTTGGTCCGGATCGGTGAGGTTCTGGACGAAGTCCCCGACATTCAGGACGGCAAGGAAACGGAAGTGAAGGACGGCTCTATCACCTTCGAGAATGTATCCTTCCGCTATAACGGCGGGGCTGAGGAAAACGTCCTTCAGAATATCAATCTTTCCATCCGCTCCGGCGAGACCATCGGCATCATCGGCGGCACAGGCTCGGCAAAGAGCACGCTGGTGCAGCTGATCCCCCGGCTTTACGATGCATCGGAAGGCCGGGTGCTGGTAGGCGGCAAGGACGTGCGGGACTACAGCATCCACGTCCTTCGGGACGCCGTCAGCATGGTGCTCCAGAAAAACGTCCTCTTCTCCGGCTCTATCCGGGACAATCTCCGCTGGGGCAACGAAAACTCCACCCAGGAGGAGATCGAGGAAGCCTGCGAATCGGCGCAGGCGGACGTCTTCGTGAAGAGCTTCCCTGACGGGTATGACACCGATCTGGGACAGGGCGGCGTCAACGTTTCCGGAGGGCAGAAGCAGCGGCTCTGTATCGCAAGAGCACTTTTAAAGCATCCGAAGATCATTATCTTAGACGACTCCACCAGCGCCGTGGATACGGCTACCGATGCAAAGATCCGGGCGGCTCTGCGGAAGGATCTGAAAGGGACCACCGCTCTCATCATTGCCCAGCGGATCTCCAGCGTGGAGGATGCCGACCGGATCCTTGTTCTCAATGACGGGAAGATTTCCGATTTCGATACCCACGAGAACCTGATGAAGAACAGTGAGATCTATCGGGAAGTTTATGAATCTCAGAAGAAAGGGAGGGAAGCCTGATGCCAGGACCAAGACCCATGCAGATGGCAAAGCCTAAAAGCGCATCGAAGACTTTTTCCAGAGTCTTAGGCTATATGTTCCGGCAGAAGTGGCTGCTTTGCGTCGTGCTGCTCCTTGTTTTGCTGAGTGCGGGAGCGGGCGTCGCCGGGACTTACTTTCTGAAACCCATTTTGAATGATTACATCGTCCCCTTCATCGGCAAGGAAACGACAGCGGCGGATCTTTGGCCCTTTGTCCGGATGCTGATGGTCATGGCGGGAATTTATCTGATCGGAGCCTTTTCCGGATATTTCTGCAACCGGATCATGATCCGGATTTCCAACCAGACCTTGAATTCCGTCCGGGGCGACCTATTCAACAGCCTGCAGGATCTGCCTATCTCCTTCTTTGACGCACGCACCCACGGCGAGCTGATGAGCCGGTTCACCAACGACGTGGACACCCTTCGGGAAGCCATCAGCCAGGGCGCGATCCAGCTGATCTCGTCGGCGGTGACAGCGGTCTCCACCTTCGTGATGATGGTGATCTTAAGCCCCCTGCTGACCCTGCTGATCGTCGTTATGCTGGTCATCATGATGGCCCTTATCAAATTCATCGGCGGGAGGAGCGCCCGGCTCTTCAAGCGGCAGCAGCAGGCGGTTGGCGCCTTGAACGGCTACATCGAAGAGATGACCGAGGGGCAGAAGGTGGTCAAGGTCTTTTGCCACGAGGAGGAAGCCAAGGAGGGCTTTGATAAGCTCAACGAAGAGTATCGCTCGGCGGCCACGGATGCAAACACCTATGCCAGCATCATGATGCCCATTATGGGCAACCTCTCCTATATCAACTACGCTTTAACGGCGGCCATTGGCGCAATGCTGGTGATAAGGGGTTCCATGGACCTCGGCTCCATCGCCTCCTTCTTACAGTACACCCGGTCGTTCTCCCAGCCCATCACCCAGATCTCCCAGCAGTTCAACGCCCTGCTGGCGGCCTTAGCCGGTGCGGAGCGGATCTTTGAGATCATTGACGCCAAGCCGGAAGAGGACGAAGGGTATGTGCAGCTGGTGAACGCCAATCTTTCGCCGGACGGCACCATCACCGAAAGCGAAAAGAAGACCGGCCACTGGGCATGGAAGCATCCCCATGCGGCGGACAATACGGTGACGTATTCCGAGCTGCGGGGCGACGTGGAATTTGAGGATATCTCCTTCAGCTACGATGGCAAGAAGGAAGTACTCCATCACGTTTCCCTCCATGCGCTTCCGGGGCAGAAGATCGCCTTTGTCGGCTCCACCGGCGCAGGCAAGACGACCATCACGAACCTCATCAACCGGTTCTACGAGTTGAGCGACGGAAAGATACGGTACGACGGCATCAACATCACCAAGATCAAAAAGGACGACCTGCGGCGGTCGCTGGCCATGGTTCTGCAGGATACCCATCTGTTCACCGGCACGGTCCGGGAGAACATCCGCTACGGGCGGCTGGACGCCACCGACGCAGAGGTGGAAGAGGCGGCACGGCTTGCAAACGCCGACTTCTTCATCCGGCACCTGCCGGAGGGATATGACACTCTGCTGACTTCCGACGGCGCAAACCTGTCCCAGGGACAGCGGCAGCTCTTAGCCATTGCCCGGGCGGCCGTGGCGGATCCGCCGGTGCTGATCTTGGACGAGGCCACCTCCTCCATCGACACCCGCACCGAGGCGCTGATTGAGAAGGGCATGGACAGCCTGATGGAAGGGCGGACGGTGTTCGTCATCGCTCACCGGCTTTCCACCGTCCGGAATGCGGACTGCATTCTGGTGCTGGAAAACGGCCGGATCATCGAAAAAGGCAACCACGAAGACCTGATCGCCCAGAAGGGCAAGTACTATCAGCTGTATACCGGACAGTTTGAGCTGTCTTAAGAAAAAACGCCCTCTGCCGGAAGCAGGGGGCGTTTCTCTTTCAAAAACTTTGGTTTTTGGTCACGGAAAATTCACTGACAAAAGACGGATCTGTGGTATACTGGGAATAGATTCCGGAAAGGGATGATTGCTTGAATTGGCTGCAAAAATTTATGATGGGGCGCTACGGTGTGGATCAGATGAACATCGGGGTTCTGATCTTTTCGATGGTCTGCACCTTTACTGCTTCGCTGACCCGGTGGCTGCTGCTGTCGATTCTGGGGACGGCTCTGCTGGCTTACGGGGTGTTCCGGATGTTTTCCCGGAATGTGTCCGCCCGGTCGAAGGAAAACCAGAAGTTTCTGGTCTTCTGGAACAAGGTGAAGGGGATCTGGTATAAGATCAAAGACTGGTTTTCCGGAAAGAAGCGGCGGTTTGCCGACCGGAAGACCCACTGTTACTTTTCCTGTCCAAAATGCAAGCGGAAGCTGCGGGTGCCGAAGGGGAAAGGGAAGATCGAGATCAGCTGTCCCATCTGCGGTACAAAATTTGTAAAGAAGACGTGATAAACGCCCCGGTTCTGCCCGAAAGCGGAACCGGGGCGTTTTGCGCCTTTTAGATCAGTTTGACCGTTTCACCCACACGGCCGTGAAGGGTGCAGACGTCGCCGTTGAAGGCGAGGGAGACAGTTTCGCCGAAGCCAACCGTTACCGAGAGCTCGGTGAGTTCTCCGTTTTCCCATGCAAAGGAGAGAAGGTGGCCGCCGGGGAGCCGCACGCCCTTTAAAGAGCCTTTTTCCGCCCACTCCTTGGGCAGAGCGGGGAGAAGGTGGGCTTTTCCGTCGTAGAAGCCCACCAACGCTTCGATGCCGGCGGCGACGGCGCCTAAGTTTCCGTCAATCTGGAAGACGCGGGGCGGGTGGAGGTCTAAGAGGGTGGAGGTGGCGAAGTCCTTGATGAGGGCAGTGAAGTGCTCGTAGAAGCCTTCGGCATCGCCGATGCGGGCTTTCAGGCACGCCACCCATGCCCGGCTCCAGCCGGTGTATCCGCCGCCGTGGGACAGACGAAAGTCAAGGGAGCGAATTGCAGCCTGATACTGCTCCGGACGGGTCTCGGGAGTGAAGAGCTCGGAGGGATAGAGGCCGTATAGGTGGGACAGGTGCCGGTGGCCGGGCTCCGCTTCCGGAAACTCCCGATCCCATTCCAATAAGCGGCCGTCGGGGCCGATGCGGAAGGGCGGCAGGTGCTCCCGAATGGATCTCCAGAGAGAAACCCGGGTGGAGTCCACGTCCAGTTCTTCCGCAGCGGAAATGGCGTAGCCCAATGCGTCATAGCAAAGCTGCACGTCCATGGCGGAAGACTGGCAGAGTAAGACAGGGTAGGGAAGTCCCACGATAAAGTTCTCCGGGGACTGGCTGGGGAGGATCTGGTAGGTGCCGTCGGGATCTCTTACCAGATAATCCTCATAAAATTCCGCAACGGCAGTGAGGAAGGGGTAGATCCGCTCCAGATACGTCCGGTCACCGCTGTAGAGCCAGTGGTTCCAGAGAGATTGGGAGATCCACGGGGCACCGCCGATCCAGGTGTGCCAGCCGAAGATCTCCGGGGTCGCTTTTGCCCATGCGTCGGCCTGCAGAGGAAGATAAACGCCCCGGCACCCGTAAAGCCGCTCCGCCGAATCCCGGCCGCTTTCCATGAAGCGTAAGACGTAGCGGGTCAGGGGTTCCACACATTCCGGGAAGTTGACCGGCTCCGCCATCCAGTAGTTCATTTCAATGTTGATGTCAAAGTGGAAATCGCAATCCCAAGGCGGGTTCATGTTATTGTTCCACTTGCCCTGCAGATTGGCAGGGAGCTCGCCGCAGATAGAGGAGGAAAGGAGCAGATACCTGCCGTAATCGAAATACATCTGGCAGAGACCGTTGTCCTGCTTCCCTTCCCGAACCCGCTGTACCCGTTGATCGACGGTCAGGGCTTCCAGAGCCGGATCTTCTGAGAGGGTCAGCTGCAGCCGGTTCATCATTTCGGAGAAGCGCTTGCTGTGGGAAGAAAAGGCTGCGTCAAAATCCTTGCCGGAGCGGTGGGACAGCTCTTTCCCCAGATCTGCCTGAGAGGTCGCCATGTTCCCTTCAATGGAAAGGATGGTGGCGCCTTCGATTCGGAGCTTTCCCTCCTCGGAGACAGCGGCAATGCCGTCGGTCTCCGCCCAGATCTGTACGGCAAATTGAATGCCGCCGGCGATGGAGCCGTCCATGCGGATGGTTTCGGGGGTGGTATGGAAGGTGAGGGTGGTATCCTTTTCCGGTTCCCGGAAAAGGGAGAGGGTTCCGGAGAAGGGGGCGTCGCTTGTAAACCGGCAGCGGAGGGTGTTTCCCTCGCAGTCGATGAAGGCCTCGCTTTTTAACGTTCCTTCCGGCGTTTCCCGGAGGGTGGTGGTAAGGCCGGTCTCCAGATCCAGCTCCCGGCTGATGAACGCTTTGACCTGATCGGGGAGAAAGGTCAGGTCGCCGGCAGGCTGATAGGGGTCGATCCGGCGGTCGGCATTGGTTCCGCCGGAGAAGTAGAGGTTTCCAAGTCGGGTCGCCTCTTCCCAGTCCCCTTTGCGGATCAGCTCCCGGACTTCGCCTAAGTGACCGGCGTTATCGGGGCTGCGGCGATTTTTGTGCTGCCCTTTCCAGAGCCATTCGTGGTTGAGGGTCAGGCGGTCGATCTCCTCATCGCCCCAGACCATGGCGGCAAGGCGGCCGTTTCCGATGGGAAATCCCTCCATCCAGGTCCTTTCAAAATTCCACGGGGCCTTGGCGGCTTCTCCTCCCACCTCTTCGCCGTTCTTTGACCATGCGGTGGCGGGGAGAGTGTAGTACATACGCTTGTGTTCCATAGAAGCTCCTTTCACGCATCCGTTTCTTTTCGGAAACGGTAGTTTTTCGGCGAAACGTTCAGGAATTTTTTGAAGCAGCGGTCAAAGGAACGGGTGGAGTTATACCCCACCGCCAGCGCCACTTCGGTGATGGTCAGGTTCCCGTACTTCAAAAGCTCGCAGGCACGTCTTACCCGAAGAGCGTTGATGTAGTCGCTGAAGCTCACCTTCAGCCGCTGGCCGAAAAGGTGGGAGATGTAGTATTTGCTGATAAAAAGGCTGTCCGACAGGGTCTGCAGGGAGATGTCCCGGGTGTAATTTTCCGAGCAGTAGCGGATCACCGCTTTTAAAGCGTCGGTGTCGCAGCGGACGGCGGGAGAAAGGGACAGCTTTGGCAACAGCCCGGAAAAGAGCAGCAAGAGTTCCGCCCGGATCCGGACTTCTTTGTAGGGAATATCCGGCGTTTCCTCCAAACGAAGCAGCTCCTCCATGCAGGAAGTCAGAGCGGGGTCTGTCCCCACAGCTTCCGCCTTCGGGATCAGGGGGATCTCTTTTGCAAAGCATTCGTTGAATTCCGGGATCAGCTCCGGGGAGAAAATGAGGAGGATCCCTTCCGGGTTTTCCTCGCTTAGATGCCGGTAGGAATGGATCTGGTTCGGGAAGATAAGAAAAATGTCACCGGCAAAGCAGTCAGCCTCCCGGTCGTCGGCAAAGACCCGGGCTTTTCCTTTTTGCAGCAGTCCCACTTCCAGATGGTGGTGCAGATGGGGCATAGGCGAGAGATCCTCAAAAGTCCGGACGCTGATGGGGGTGTCCTTGTCTTCAAAATGAAAGTACACGGTTAAGTTCCCTCCTTGACAAAAGAGCAAGATTTGTCCTGTTTTTTCCAAGGAATCACTTGTATTATAACTGAATTCCCGATAGAATGCAAGTAAACCCATCCCGTTTTTCTTGAAAAAAGGCGGGAAATGGAGTATGATAGGATTAATGAATGCAAACGCCGCCGGTTTCAGGCGGCTTTGACCCACTTTTGAAAGGAACGATCGAGATGGAGAAAACGAAAATCGCAGTCATTGGCTACGGCGGACAGGGCAAGTGGCATTGCGGCCAGCTGTTAAAAAGCGACGTGGCTGTCTTGGCCGGTGTCTATGACATTGACCCCGTAAAGCAGCAGCAGGCGAAGGACGCCGGCATTCACACCTACGCTTCTTTTGAGGAAGTTCTTGGGGATAAGAGTGTAGAGGCGGTCACTGTGGTGACCCCCAACGACTGCCATAAGGAGTTGGTAATCCGGGCGCTGGAGGCCGGAAAGAACGTCATCTGCGAAAAGCCGGTGGAAATGTCCGTGGCGGCGTTTGACGAGATGGCAAAGGCCGCCGAAAGGAGCGGAAAGCTCTTCACCGTGCACCAGAACCGCCGCTGGGACGTGGACTTTTTAGCGATGAAGAAGATCGTGGACTCCGGGGAGATCGGCGGGCTTTTAAACATCGAGAGCCGGGTCCATGGCTCCCGGGGCATCCCCAGCGACTGGCGCTGCCACAAGCAGTACGGCGGCGGGATGATGCTGGACTGGGGTGTGCATCTCATCGACCAGCTGCTGCAGATCACCGGCAGCGACCGGATCAAACGGGTCTGGTGTGAGACTACCCATTACACCAACGACGAGGTGGACGACGGATTCAACCTGCGGGTCTTCTATGAGAGCGGCGCAAAGGCGTGCATTGAGCTGGGGACGTACAACTTTCTGCCTCTGCCCCGGTTCTATCTCCAGTGCAAAAACGGCTCGGCGGAAATCGTTGACTGGCGGGAAAACGCAAAGATCGCCAAGCTGAAGGCGTGGAACGAAAAAGACGTGCTGCCGGAGCAGATGGCGTCCGGTGTCACAAAGACCATGGCTGCCCGGGACGACATTACTCTTGATGTTTATGAGGCAGAGCGGCCGGTGTCCGACGTACACGACTACTACCGCAACTTCTGCAGGGCTATTCACGGCGAGGCAGAGCCTATCGTCAAGCTCTGCGAGGTGCGCCGGGTGCTGCAGGTCATGGAAGCGGCTTTCGCTTCCGCCGACGCTCACCAGAGCATCGAGACCAACATCTGACGGAGAAGAAAAAAGTCCCGCCCTTCCGGAACCGCATCCGGGAGGGCGGGACTTTTGCTGTCTTTGGAGGATCATTTCCGGTTCTTCAGGCGTTTGTCGCACTTGGCGGCAAGGTGGGTGCCGATGCTCTGGAAGATCTGCACCAGGATGATGAGGAAGACCACGGCGAAGAACATGACCAGATACTGGTAGCGGTAGTAGCCGTAGTTGATGGCGATCTTGCCGAGGCCGCCGCCGCCGATGATACCGCTCATGGCAGAGTAGCCCAGAACGGTGGTGATGGCGATGGTACCGTTGGAAATGAGGGAAGGAACGCTTTCCGGGATCAGGACCTTCGCGATGATCTGGAAGGGGGAGGCACCCATGCTCTGGGCGGCTTCTATGATGTTGGGGTTGATCTCCCGGAGGGAGCTTTCCACCAGACGGGCGATGAAGGGGAAGGCCGCAATGACCAGCGGGACGATGGAGGCGGGGGTGCCGACTACCGTGCCCACGATCAGCCGGGTCAGAGGGAAGACCATGATCATCAGGATCAGGAAAGGCACCGACCGCAGAAGGTTAATGATAATATTAAGGACACTTAAAACCCATTTGGGAATTTTCAGGATTTTTCCGTCCTCACCGGCTACCAGCAGAACGCCAAGAGGAAGGCCGATGACGACCGCAAAGAAGGTGGAAAGGATGGTGACGTAGATCGTCTCCCAGATAGCCAGGGGGAACTGGTTCTTTAATATGTCCAGAGCCGTCTGGACGGTTTCCGAAGCGAGAAATTCAGCCATTGTGTGCGACCTCCTCTACGAAAATATCCGGGATCTTCTGCAGATAGGCAAGGGCCCGCTGCAGCTCCTCGTCACCGCCGGGGATGCCTAAAAGCATGTTGCCGTAGGCTTTGTCCCCCAGGCTCCGGGTGGAGGCGGAGAGGATGCTGGCGGCGATGTTCTCGTCCATGGCCATCTGGGCGATGAGGGGAGTATTGGTGGCGTTAGCTCCGTTGAAGACCACACGAATAACATTCTGATCCGAGTCGGAAGCGGCGGTCTGCTCGTAGCCTTCGGGGTAGACCAGCCGTTTGGCAGCCTGGGATTTTGGGGAAGCGAAGACTTCGCTGACCACGCCCTCTTCGGCGACGGCGCCGCGATCCAGAATGGCAACCCGGGTGCAGATCTGCTCCACCACGCTCATCTGGTGAGTAATGACGATCACCGTCAGTCCTAAGCGGTCGTGGAGATCACGGATCAGGGAGAGGATGGCCTGTGTGGTCTGGGGGTCAAGAGCGGAGGTGGCTTCGTCGCAGAGGAGGATCTTCGGGCGGGTGGCAAGAGCACGGGCGATGGCGACCCGCTGCTGCTGTCCGCCGGAAAGCTGGGCGGGGTAGGCTTTCAGCTTGTCGCCCAAGCCCACCAGCTCTAAAAGCTCCGCCGCCCGTTTTTCAGCTTCCGATTTTTTGACGCCTGCCAGTTCCAGGGGGAAGCAGACGTTTTTGAGGCAATTCCGCTGCATTAAGAGGTTGAAGCCCTGAAAGATCATGGTGATGTTCCGGCGCTCTTTTCGGAGCTCGGCTTCCGAAAGGCTCCCCACGTCGCAGCCGTCGATGAGGATCTTGCCGCTGGTGGGGCGCTCCAGCATATTGATGCTTCGGACGAGGGTGCTTTTTCCGGCGCCGCTCATGCCGATGATGCCGTAGATCTCGCCATCGGCGATGGTCAGGGAGATGTCCTTCAGAGCTTCCACCGTGCCGTCGGCGGTGGAAAAGGTCTTTGAGAGGTTCTGAATTTCAATCATTGCAATTCTCCTAAGAACAGAAATAACGCTGGCTGCCAAAGAGCAGACAACGTTATTTCCGGGTGTTTTTGTTTTACTTCTTCAGAGCGTCAAGGGTGGTCTGCTTGCCGCCGTAGAGGCCCATGGGCTCCACATGAATGACGGCAACGGAGACGACATGGGTGCCGTTCTGGGCGTTGAAGTCTTCCAGATAGGGAAGGTGCTGGAAGTAGTTAGCGTCGACCTCGCCGCTGTCCACCACGTTGTTGGGCTGGACGTAATCGGTGAATTCCTTGATGTCAAGGGTGATGTTCTTCTCAGCGAGGATCTCTTTTGCAATCTCGAGAATCTCAGCATGGGGAGAAGGAGTAGCGGCTACGGTGATGGTCTCACCGGCGAGAGCACCGTAATCGACGGTGGAATCAAAGCCGTCAGTGGGGTTATCAATCAGAGGAACCACGGCGCCGTCGTATTTTTCATTGATGAAGTCCACGACCTTCTGGCTTTCCACAGCGGCGATCAGGGCTTTGGTCTTTCCGGTTTCCTCATTGCCTTCCTTCACGGCCAGGATGTTACCGTAAGCAGAGGAGGAACCTTCGATCAGGAGGGAATCCTCTACGGGGTTCAAATCAGCGGGGATCGCGTAGTTGGAGTTAATTACAGCGTAGTCCACGTCTTTTAAGACGTTGGGCAGCTGGGCCGCCTCGACTTCCTTGAACTCGATGTTCAGGGGGTTCTCAACGATGTCGTTGACAGTGGCGGTGATGCCGGCGCCGTCTTTCAGCTTGATGTAGCCGTTATCGGCTAAGAGCAACAGGGCGCGGGCTTCGTTGGTGGTGTCGTTGGGAACGGCAATCTGGATGTTCTTGCTGCTTCCGCAGCCAGCCAGAGCGGTCAGGGCCAGAGCTGCAGCGCAGATGGCAGCGAAAATTTTCTTCATAACAAAATCAACCTTTCGTTTTAAATAAAGGGGTGAGACATTCTTCCTTAAACCAAACCGTCACATTCGGAAGCTGCCTCGGAAGTAGGAGGCACAGGTTTGATACGGGATTCTCTTTTTCATCTTTTGTGCTCCTTTCTTTCTCGTCTGGATTTATTATACCGGAACGGGGACGGTTTGTCCAATACACGATAGGTATAGCAAGATATAGACTGAATCTATAACGAACGGTAGAAAATTGCCTCGGACGGAGCATTCCGACCGAGGCGGGAATCTAGAACATGAGGGCAGACAGGCGCTGGGCGATGGCATCCAAAAATTCCTCAGTGCCTGCGGTGTGCTTGTTGGGCAGGGTGGAGAGGGCGGCTAAGTCGCCGGACATGATGCCGTCCTTGATGGTCTGGATGGTGGCTTGCTCCAGCTTGTCGGCGTAGTCCATCAGGGCGGGGAGCCCGTCTAATTCGCCCCGTTTCCGGAAAGCACCGGACCAGGCGAAGATGGTGGCAACGGGGTTGGTGGAGGTGGGCTCGCCCTTCAGGTATTTGTAATAGTGGCGCTGGACGGTGCCGTGGGCAGCTTCGTACTCGTAGTTCCCGTCGGGGGAGACTAGGACGGAGGTCATCATGGAAAGGCTTCCGAAGGCGGTGGCCAGCATATCGGACATCACGTCGCCGTCGTAGTTCTTGCAGGCCCAGATATAGCCGCCTTCGGAGCGGATCACACGGGCGACGGCGTCGTCGATGAGGGTGTAGAAGTATTCGATGCCGGCAGCCTCGAATTTTTCTTTGTACTCCTTCTCATAGACTTCGGCGAAAATATCCTTGAAGCGGTGGTCGTATTTTTTGGAGATGGTGTCCTTTGTGGCGAACCACAGATCCTGCTTCTGATCCAGAGCATAATTCATGCAGGAGCGGGCGAAGCTCTCAATGGATTTATCAATGTTGTGGACACCCTGAATGATGCCGGGGGTCTTAAAGTCGTGGATCAGCTCCCGGGTCTCGGTTCCGTCGGGATGGGTCACCACAAGCTCTGCCTTGCAGCCGGCATCTACCTGCATCTCGGTGTTCTTATAGATGTCGCCGTAGGCGTGACGGGCGATAGTGATGGGCTTTTTCCAGTTGGGAATGTAGGGGTGAATCCCTTCTACCTGAATGGGCGCCCGGAAGACGGTGCCGTCCAGCATGGCACGGATGGTGCCGTTGGGGGATTTCCACATTTCTTTCAGGTCATATTCCTTCACCCGGGCGGCGTTGGGGGTGATGGTGGCACATTTTACGGCCACGCCGTATTTTTTGGCGGCATTGGCGGAATCGATGGTCACCTGATCGTCGGTCTCGTTCCGGTGGATGAGCCCCAGATCGTAGTATTCGCTTTTCAGATCCACATAGGGGAGGATCAGCTGCTCCTTGATGAGCTTCCAGATGACACGGGTCATCTCGTCGCCGTCCATCTCCACCAGAGGGGTCTTCATTTGGATCTTAGCCATGGAAAATCCGTCCTTTCCTTAGTCCTTGCCGTAGCCGGCAGCATAGTAGTTGATGAGGCAGCCTTCCAGGATGATGGCCTTTTCGTCTTCGGTCAGACCCTTCACATGGAGGAGAATGTCCTTGACGCCGGAGGAGGTCACCACCTTGCCGGGGATGTCCTCTTTTCCGTCCTTTACCGCTTCCTTGATGCCGGGGACGAAGAGGTAGTCGCCGGGTTGGTAGTCAAAGGGGGTGGACTCGTCCAGAGTGAAGGGAACGATGCCCCAGTTGATGCAGTTGGAGCGGTAGCGTTTGGTGGCGTAGCTGTAAGCGATGTTGGCCACACCGCCCAAGACCTTCTGGCAGGAAGCAGCCTGCTCCCGGGCGGAGCCGTCGCCGGGGCGGTTGGCGAAAACGCCGGAGCCGATGGTGGTATCCTTTAAGGCCTCGACAGGGAGAGCGAGCGCTTCCATAACAGCAGTAAGCTCATCGGGAATGACGCCTTCCCGGACGGCATCAGCAAGATCCCGGGCGGCTTTGGAGCGGCCCACATATTCCGGCACCCGGCGGGAAAGGGCGAATTCCGACAGCTTGATGGGGTTGGAACGGTAGGAGGAGGTCTCGCCGGAGGGGATCAGCTCGTCGGTGGTGGTGACCGGGTCATCGATGACGGCAGCCAGCTTTACCAAGAGGTTCTCCTGCAGGGGGTGCATCTTGGGCCAGTCGGCGATGTTGGGACCGAAGCGGAGCTCTGCATCGGGATCCGCTTTGCCGAAGCCGTAGTAGCAGCGCTTCTGATAGATCTCACCGTCATAGTGGTAGGGCATCTCCGGGACGGTGTAATCGATGTCCGCCGCAGAGGTGAGGACGCCGCCGTTCTTCGCTGTTGCGGCGATGGAGCGGGCGTCCATCAGCGCCACGGAAGAAATCTGCCCCTGACCGGGCTTGGAGCCTTCCCGGTTGGGGAAGTTCCGGGTGGTGTGGCGGATGGAGAAGGCGTCATTGGCAGGGACGTCTCCCGCACCGAAGCAGGGGCCGCAGAAGGCGGTTTTCATAATAGCGCCGGCTTCCAGAAGGTCGGCGGCCACACCGTTGCGGGTCACTGCCATGCTCACCGGCACGGAGGCGGGGTAGACGCTTAAGGAGAAGTAGCCGTTTCCGGTAGAAGCGCCCTTCAGGATGGCGGCGGCTTCCACTAAGTTCTCATAAAGGCCGCCGGCGCAGCCGGCGATGATGCCCTGATCGATGCAGACCTTGCCGTTTTTGATCTTATCGGTGAGGTGGAACTGCACCTGACCGGCGAATTTCTTGTTTCCGGCTTCTTCGATCTTGCTGAGGATGGTGTAGGGGTCGGCCTGCAGCTCCCGGATGGGGTAGGCGATGGAGGGGTGGAAGGGCAGGGCGATCATCGGCTCGATGTCAGAGAGGTCGATCTTTACCATGCGGTCGTAATAAGCCACCTTGCCGGGGGTCAGCCGTTGGTAGCGTTCGGGCTTGCCGTGGATCTTATAGAACTGCTCCACTATCTCATCGGTCTCCCAGATGGAGGAGAGGCAGGCAGTTTCGGTGGTCATGACGTCTACGCCCAGACGGAAGTCGGCGGAGAGGTTCTTCACGCCGGGGCCCACGAATTCCAGCACCCGGTTGGTGACGAAGCCTTCCGCAAAAACGGCGCCGCAGAGGGCAATGGCCACATCATGAGGGCCGACGCCGTGACGGGGCTTGCCGGTGAGGTAGACTAAGACCACTTCCGGAGCGTCCACGTCGTAGGTATTTTCAAGGAGCTGCTTTACCAGCTCCGGGCCGCCTTCGCCCACACCCATGCAGCCGATGGCGCCGTAGCGGGTGTGGCTGTCGGAGCCCAGGATCATCTTGCCGCAGCCGGCCATTTCTTCCCGGGCGTACTGGTGGATGACGGACTGGTGGGCGGGGACGTAGATGCCGCCGTACTTCTTTGCGGCGGAAAGGCCGAAGACGTGGTCGTCCTCGTTGATGGTGCCGCCTACGGCGCAGAGGGAGTTATGACAGTTGGTCATGGCGTAGGGAATGGGGAAGCGGGTCAGGCCGCTGGCCCGGGCGGTCTGGATGATACCCACATAGGTGATGTCGTGGGACATCAGGGCATCGAATTTGATCCGCATTTTTTGGGGGTCAGAGGATCTGGAGTGGGCACGCATGACCTGATAGGCAATGGTGGATTCCCGGGCTGCGTCGGGAGCGGGAAGATCCGCACCGGAAGAGGCGGGAACCAGCGTTTCACCGTCAAGAAGGTAGACGCCGTTGGAAGAAAGCTCGATCATGAAGAAACCTCCTGTATGCTTATGGAATGGAAAATCAGACTTTTAAGGCAGCACTTTCACCTAAGACGTCCCGGTTGGCATCTAAGATGGGCTTGATATAGTCCTGCAGGAACTCGGTGACCTGCTGGGGCGCCCGCCCAACGAAGGCGATGGGCTGCATCTCGGCTAAGATCTCCTCTTTGGTCAGGTTGAAGAGCGGGTCGGCGCAGACCCGGTCGATGAGGTCGTTTTCGCCGCCCTCTTCTTTCACGACCCGGGCGGCTGCCTGGGAGTGCTGGCGGAGCCGCTCGTGGAGCTCCTGCCGGTCTCCGCCTTTTTTCACGGCCTGCATCATGATGTTCTCGGTGGCCATGAAGGGCAGCTCCTTCATCACCCGCTGGGTGACGACCTTGGGGTAGACCACTAAGTTTTCGGTGACGTTCAGGAGAATGTTCAGGATAGAATCAATGGCTAAGAAACCCTCGGCGACGGAGATCCGTTTGTTGGCGGAGTCGTCTAAGGTCCGCTCGAACCACTGGGTGCCGGCTGTGAAGGCGGGATTTAAGCAGTTGATGATCACATACCGGGATAGGGAGGTGATCCGTTCGCTGCGCATGGGGTTGCGCTTATAAGGCATGGCGGAGGAGCCGATCTGATTCTTCTCAAAGGGCTCTTCCATTTCCTTGAAGTTCTGGAGGATGCGCAGGTCAGTAGAGAATTTGGAGGCGGATTCCGCAATGCCGGCCAGGGTCGCCAGGATCTGAGCGTCCACTTTGCGGGAGTAGGTCTGGCCGGAAACAGGGACGACGCCGTCGAAGTCCATTTCTTCGCAGATCAGGCGTTCCAGTTCTTTTACCTTGTCGGTGTCGCCGTCAAAAAGCTCCATAAAGCTGGCCTGAGTGCCGGTGGTGCCCTTGGAGCCCAAGAGCTTCAGGTTTTTGATGCGGTAATCGATCTCGTCCAGATCGTAGAGCAGCTCGTTCATCCAGAGGGTAGCACGCTTGCCCACGGTGGTCAGCTGGGCGGGCTGCAGATGGGTATAGGCGAGACAGGGAAGATCCTTATACGCATCTGCGAATTCGGAGAAATTCGACAGGACGTTGATGAGCTTCCGGCGGACGACCTTCAGAGCGTCCCGCATGATGATGACATCGGTGTTGTCACCGACGTAGCAGGAGGTGGCTCCCAGATGGATGATGCCCTTTGCATTGGGGCACTGGACGCCGTAGGCGTAGACGTGGCTCATGACGTCGTGGCGGACCAGACGCTCCCGTTCCTCGGCGACTTCATAGTTGATGTCGTCCTTGTGGGCTTCCAGCTCGGCGATCTGCTCTTCAGTGATGGGCAGACCCAGCTTGTGCTCGGCTTTGGCCAGGGCGATCCAGAGAAGGCGCCAGGTTCTGAACTTCTTGTCGGCGGAGAAGAGGTACTGCATCTCTTCGCTGGCGTAACGGGTGCCGAAGGGGCTCTCGTAGGTGTTATACATACGTTTCTTCCTTTCCCTCAGTAAAGAATTAAAATCACTCTTATTGTAGCATAAAACCGGCGGGGATTCAACGAAACGCCGGGAACTTTTCAAAAAAGTACAGAAAACGGGGCGGCGTCCTTTTGAAAAAGACTCCGTCCCGATTTTAAAGTCAGGCGTTTTCCAGTTTTTCGGCTGCCGCCAGCTTGACGCAGAGACAGAGCACCTTTGCCGCCTGCTCCAGATCGGAGAGGGAGGGGAATGTGGGGGCGATGCGGATATTTTTGTCCTCCGGATCTTTGCCGTAGGGGAAGGAGGCACCGGCAGGGGTCAGGGTGACGCCTGCGTTTTTACAAAGTTCCGCCACCCGCTTGGCACAGCCGGGAAGGACGTTCAGGGAGAAGAAGTAGCCGCCGTTGGGCTTCGTCCAGGAGGCAATGCCAAGGCCGCCCAGCTCTTTTTCCAGAGTGGAGAGGAGAAGCTCGAATTTCGGGGCAATCAGCTCCCGGTGCTTCTGCATATGGGCACGGACGCCGTCGGCGTCGCCGAAGAACTTCACATGGCGGATCTGGTTTAATTTATCGGAGCCGATGGTCTGGCTTGCGATGAGCTTTTTGTTCCACGCCATGTTGGCGGGGCTCATGCAGAGGACAGCCACACCGGAGCCGGGGAAGGTCACCTTGGAAGTGGAGGCAAATTCGTAGACCAGATCCTCGGAACCGGCCGCTTTGCAGGCTTCAAAGATGTTCAAGAGCCGGTCGGGGGTGTCGTTTAAGTCATGGATGCAGTAGGCATTGTCCCAGAAGATCCGGAAATCCCGGGCGGCGGGTTTCAGGGCGGCGAACCGGCGGACGGTCTTGTCGGAGTAGGTGTAGCCGTCGGGATTGGAGTACTTGGGGACACACCAGATGCCTTTGATGGAGGGGTCGTGAGAGACCAGGGCCTCGACTTTGTCCATGTCGGGGCCGTCAGGGGTCATGGGAATGTTGATCATTTCGATGCCAAAGGCTTCGGTGATGCCAAAATGCCGGTCATAGCCGGGGACGGGACAGAGGAATTTCACCTTCCCCTGCCTGCACCAAGGGACTTCGTGCTCGCTGACGCCGAACTGCATGGCGCGGGCCACGGCGTCATACATCAGGTTCAGGCTGGAGTTCCCGCCGACGAAGACCCAGGAAGGATTCACGTCCAAAAGGTTGCCGAAGATCCGCTTCATTTCCGGCAGGCCGTCCAGAAGCCCGTAGTTCCGGGTGTCCAGCCCGTTTTCCGCACGAAGCAGCTCCGATACCGGAAGCTCCAGCATCCCAAGGGAAAGCTCCAGCTGAGCCGGGGAAGGCTTGCCCCGGGACATATCTAGTTTCAGCCCCTGATCGCAAACGGAGCGATATTCCTTTTCCAGTACCTCTTTCGACTGTTCTGTATGCAATGCCATGCAAGATCACCCTCCAATTCTCAGGCCGCTTTTTCCGGATGAGTTTTGCGGCGCTGTTTCTATCATACAACACCTTTCTGCATTTTGCAAGATTTATTTTTAAATCCTGCAAAATGTAAGTACCAAAGAATTCTATGCTTCATGGAGATGAATTGTTTACTTTTTACGAATTTCATATTTAAACAGAAAAAACAACACTTTTCCAACTGTTATCCGGAGAAAGCATTGCTTTTTGAAAGAATTTTGAATAGAAAAATTCAATTGAATCCGCTAAGTTTTTCGTAGTTTTGCCGGAGAAAAAAGAAAAAGCTGCGATTTTGGAGAAGAATGAAACGGTTTCCAAGCGGTGAGAAAGGGATGGGGAGCTTTGGCAGGCTGCAAGGTGCGGTCGGGGAAGCCGGGGCGTTTTGAGCACAAAAAGGGGGACGAAAGGGGCGGCATCCGGCGGAGGGCTGGAGTAAACAGAGAGCAGACGGGAACCTGGGACGCAAAAAAGGGCCATTTACCGTCCGCCTGCGATCCGGCGGATGCGGGGAACGGAAAAAGGAAGAGCCGTGGGGGACGGCAAGCGGAAGGCTCTGAAAGAGACGCCGTTTATAGGAACGGCAGCGGTTCTGCGCCGGTGCGGGCGCAGGGACGGGAACGGAACGCCGTATCGGCTTTGGGTGAGAAGACAGAAAGAGGATGTTCGGACGAGGGAGGGGAGAAAGAGGGAGCTTTTGGAAAAATCCGGGCGGTACAGGAAAGAAATAGAAATTTCGCAGGCTTGAGAGGATAAACGGAGGATAGGATAAGGCCGGGGAGACGGCTCGAATTTCGAGGCTTTGAGAGGTTTCCGGGATTTTTTCGGGTGAGAAGGAGTAGGAGAAAGGACGGATAGAGGAAAGCATTCAGGAGGATTGGGGCTAGGGGGTGATGCGGGGTGGTGGGAATGCGGCTTTGGGGGATCATTGAACGATAAGGTGGCGCCTGACGCAATAGGCGGCGCTGAGCTTGCGGAGGGAGCCGTCGGAGAAGCGGATCTCGAGAGTATCGCCGTCCTGTTGCTCCACGGTGCCGGAGCCGAAGGTCTTATGGGTGATCTGGGCGCCGGGAGGGACGGAAAGGGCAGGAGAAGGGTTCCCAGTGTGGCGGAAAAAGTCATGGAAGAAGCGGGAGTCCCGCAGATGGGCGGCGTTTTTGGGCGGGGAGAATAGAATAAGGCGTTCCCGGGCCCGGGTGGCGGCTACATAAAAAAGCCTCATCTCCTCATAGTAGGCTTCCGGACAGCGGAGGGTCAGATCCTCCAGAGCGGTGCGGCCGGGGAGGATCCCATCGAAGGCATCCATCAGCAGCACCACGTCGTATTCAAGGCCCTTGGCGCCATGGATGGTGGAAAGGGTCACGGAAGCCTCCTCGGGACGGAAGGGGACGGGGGATCCCGACTGTTTCAGCTGGCAATCCAGCTCGTCATAGGTATGGGAACGGCGGCAGAAATAACGGAACTGCTCTTCCAAAAGCCGCAGAGTGGCGTCGCTTTTGGTAAGGCGGGTGAGGATGCGACTTCCTAAAAGCGTCCGCTGTTCAAAGATCTCCAGATTTCGGCCGGGAGTGCCGTCCTTGCAGCTTTTTAAAAGCCCCGACAGCTTTCGGGCCGGGTCGCTGTCCGGATGGCGGGAAGCGGCGGCACACAGAAGCTCGGAAACAGGGGTGCAGCCGTTGGCTCTCAGGATCACGTCCTCGAAAAGCTCGCCGGAAAGCTCACCGGGGAAGCGGAGCAGGCGGAAGGCATCCAGGTCATAAGGACGGGCACAAAGTCGGAGAAACGCCGCTTGCTGGGCAATGGGACCCCGGCAGAGAGTGGAAGGCTCCGGCTGGGCACGGAAGGGGATCTGCCGTTCCGTCAGAAAGAGGGCAAGGGGGCCTATGGAGAGGTTATTTCGGAAAAGGACGCCCACCGACCGGCCGGTGCATTCTTTTAAAAGGGCGGCGGTCTCCGCAAGGGCGTCTTCCATGGAGCGGGGAAAGACTTGCTGGACCAGCCCGCCTTTTTCCCGGCGGGGGATAGGGCGCTTGTCGTAGCGCTGGGGACAGAGGGAGATGAAAGTGCTGCTGCAGGAAAGGATCTCCGGGCGGGAGCGGAAGCTGTCCTCCATTTTTAAGACTTGTGCGCCGGGGAAGCTCTCCGCAAAGCGGAGCAGCTCCTCGGGGGAGGCGCCCCGGAAGCCGTAGATGCTCTGATCCTCGTCGCCTACGAGGAAAAGCCCCTGCCCTTTCGGGGAAAGGAGTTGGAGCAGGGCGTGCTGGGCGGGGGAGAGATCCTGGGCTTCGTCCACGTTGATCCGGGAAAAGCGGCTGCGGACGGCTTCCAAAAAGGCCGGGCGGCTTTTCAGGATCTGAAGGGTGAAAAGGGGCATGTCATCATAGTCCATGAGCTTTTCCGCCCGCTTTTCCGCTTCGTACCGTGCCCGGATCTTCGGGAAGGCAGGAGAAGCGCCCAAGGGGATCTCCTCCGGGGGGAGAAGGCGGTTTTTGGCGTAACCCAGAGCGCTTTCCAGTTCCTCCAAGGTTTCTTCGTCCACGAAAGCGTCGGAGAGCTGCCCGGCTGCCCGGCGGAGCAAGGCAGAGGAAGAGGGGGCGCCGCCGCTGCCGGTGAGGGTGGGAAGAAGGCGACCGGTCTGGCGGCTCAATTCCCGGAGGAGGGTGAAGCAGAAGCTGTGGACGGTGGAAAAGCGGGGAGGTTTTGGGAAAAGCTCCCCGAAAAGTTCGGAAAAGCGGCGGCTCATGTCGGAGGCGGAGCTGCGGGAAAAGGTCAGGTTCAGCACTTTTTCCGCCGGGATGCCGGCAGAGGAAAGGGCGGCGGCTCTTGCTACCAGCACGGTGGTCTTTCCGGAACCGGGGACGGCTAAGAGCAGAGTGGGACGGGGGTCGGGGGAGAGCCCCTGCAGCTGGGAGGGGGTTAGGGTGATGCCTCTTTTCCGAAGATGAGCGGCGATGTCCATGCAGGTGCCTCCTTTTAAAAAGTGGGGATAGGAAAAGTATAAAACAAAGGTGGATTTTTCGCAAGGGCAAGGGGGAATTTTGGGAGTTTCGCCCTTGTGGAACAGAGGGGTTTATGGTACAATAAGAATAAGAAACAACGAAAAAAGGATGATGAAAATGCTTTCACAGGCCAGACGGGAATTTATTGAGTTCATGATGAGCGCCGACGTGCTGCGGTTCGGCGAGTTCAAGACCAAGAGCGGGCGGCTCTCTCCTTATTTTGTCAACACCGGGAACTACCGGACAGGAAGCCAGATCGCTGCCCTTGGCAAGTTTTATGCGGCCTGCATCAAGGAAAGCTGCGGGACGGATTTTACGGCGATGTTCGGGCCTGCTTATAAGGGCATCCCGCTGGTAACGGCGGCGGCCGGGGAGCTGGCCAGCCAGTACGGCATCGACAAGCCCTACTTCTTTAACCGGAAGGAAGCAAAGGATCATGGCGAAGGAGGCAGTCTGGTCGGCTATCAGCCAAAGGACGGGGATCGGATCCTCATCATCGAGGACGTCATCACCGCCGGCACCGCCGTCCGGGAGACCGTGCCGATCTTAAAGAGTGCGGCGGACGTGAAAATTACGGATATGTTCATTTCCGTGAACCGCTGCGAAGTGGGAAAGGAAGGCGGGAAGACCGCCGTAGCCGAGGTCATGGACGAGTTCGGCATCCAAGTCCACTCCATCGTCACTGTCCGGGACATCCGGGAGTATCTGGCGGAAAAGCCGGAGTACGCCGGGGTGCTGGAGCATATGGATCGGTATATGGAGCAGTACTGCCGCTTCTGATTTTCGGATTTTTTTTCGTGAGCTCTTGACAAAACTGTAAAAGTCCGCTATAATAATTTTTGCACTATGCATCGGGGTGTAGCGCAGTTTGGTAGCGTGCTTGGTTCGGGACCAAGAGGCCACGAGTTCGAGTCTCGTCACTCCGACCATATTAACGAAACGGTATAGATGCGTCTGGCGAAAAGCCAGGCGCATCAACCGTTTCCGGGCTTTTTCGGGCCCGGATTCTTTCTTTCAAACCATAGATGCAAATCGCTGTTTCAGAGCGTCTGCCTTGATTTGAACCGGGTGGTTTCCCTTTTCAGGCAGATGCATTCAGCCAGTGCCCTTTTTGAACGGCGTTTTTTCTGACTGGCAGCGGTGTTTTTCTTAAAAAAGAATTACAAAGATTCGGGCGCCGTTTTGTTGGTCTTGACGGACTGAGAAAGCGGCGCCTTTTTTCATTTCAAAAAGGGCGCTGGTCGCAGCGCCTGTATTTGAAGGCCGGAGCAATCATGCTCCGGCCTTATTTTTTATGCACGGGAGGAGTTACATGAGCATCAGCACAGAAGAAAAGGACCGTTACCTCAGAGAAACGGCAATCGTCCTTGCCCGAGAAGGATTTCAGACGGGCAAAACTGATACCGGCAAGCTTCGTGTCCTGCTTGACGGTGCGCCGCTGTGCGAGGTGACCGAGAACGGCGGCATCACCTACCGAAATGAGGACATTAATGAACCGGAACGGGTCGCCGCCAAGGACATGGTGTATGAGATCGTCAGAAACACAGCGGAATATATGCGGCAGATGGAAACAGCGCCCTTTTTGAAAGCCGACGGTCTGGAGGACGGCTACAAGGTGCTGGCGGATTTCAACGGCACTGTGCTGGCTGGAGTTCAGAGCAAACACGGAGTCCACTTCGTCACATGGGATTGGGCCTATGGGCACACAGGAGTATGTCATGGGCACTATTTCATGGAAAACTATGCAGGAGCCAAACAGGACTTTGCTATCCGCTCCGGGCTGATTCAAAAGGAACGGCTTTTCACCCCAGAGCAGATGACCGAGATTTATCGCTGCTGTGCGGACTCTGTAGACGGAGATTTCTTTGAACTCACGGGAGAGCAGGAAAAAATGATCCGCAGTGTTCAGCAGCAGATTGAGGAGTGTGTGCCGGATTTGGACGAGCGAATCCGGCAGCAGGAAGAAGCCTTGGAACAAGTCGCGCAGCAACAGACAATGTAATATCAAACGGAACGGGCCGGAGTCTTAGCAATAAGATTCCGGCCCTTTTTTCATTTCAGAGAGGAGTTCGCTTATGCCGTACTATTTCATGCGAGACACGCCGCTGCAGGCGTTGGAGCAGTTGATGATGTCTCAGCCCGGTCAAAAACCCAGAGGCGGTGGAATATACCGCAGCCCATTTCATTACACGCCCAAAGATGTGGCGTGCGAATACTGCCAGAACTATGACCGCAAGCATCCGTGCCGCCTGTGTGAATGCACCTGTCTGGAGGAACGGATCGAAGCAGGTGTACTGGAGATGAATGAGTTCGTGCGGGACTGCTTCGCACCCTCTATGGGGCCGCAGTTCCGAAAACGGATGCATCAGCAACTCAGAGAAAGAAACCCTCAATTCTTCCTGTCCAATGCCCACCGGCGAAGATGGACACATTGGCGAGAGCGCTGCTGGCGTTTGTCCGACCGGAACAAAGCGGCCCTCTTCCTGCTCACGGCATACGAGAGCCTTTGGCGCAGGATGGTCTGGAAATGCGGGAATGACGGCTTTGACTTCCAAAGCGTCCGGCTCGGAGGAATCGAGCCGGAGCTATACAGCGTCTACCAGGCGGCGAAGGCCATTGCGGTCGGCTGCTGTAATATCACTCTCGCAGACCTTGCGTCTCCGGAATTGGTCACAGATGAGGCGTTCCACCTGATCACTGGCGCACTACTGATGGCCAAATACGGAGATGCGGTTTTGAATTTGGAAAAAGGAGTTGACGAAACATGATGATACAAGTGGTGCTTGGCAATCCGCATCACCCGGAATACGGCGTGGCGACCATTCCGTTTCCTATTCCCCGCGACCAGTACGCGCACTGTATGGAACTGTTGGAGGCGTTGGAGATCGGCGACGCAGTCAAAGCCGACTGCAAGGTGGAGAAGATCGACAGCTTCTATACTGTCCTCAAGCGCACGGAGATGTTCACGATCAATGTGGAGGAGTTGAACTACCTTGCCAAGCGGCTGGACAGCTTCGACACCGGCGAGGCCGCGCAGTTTCAGGCCATGGCCCACAAGCTGGAGCTGTTCGAGTTAAAGGATCTCATCAACCTGACCTTCTGCTGCCAGCAGGCTACGGTCATCACCGACTTTTCCGACCTCGCCGCCATCGGCCGCGACCACTACATGAACCTGCACGGCGGCAGCGCAAGCGTGGATGAACTGAACGCGCTGGATGGTGGGGAAACCGCTCGACGGCTCATCGAAAACGGCGGCGGCACGATCACCCCCTACGGCGTGGTTTATGACAACGGCATGAAGTTAGAGCAGATCTACGATGGCCGGTTCTTCCCCTGCTATTATTATGAGCCGAATGCCATCACCGTTGCGGTGACCTCCAAAGCCGAGCCGGAGGACACAGAACATATCACATGGTTGTTCCTTCCCATGGTGCAGGAGGAGATCGACCGCGCCCTCCTTCGCGGGGGCATCACAGATCCCGCCGATGTCCGCCTGCGGCTGGAGGACAGCCAGCTCCCCAACGAGGTGGATGTCCTGTTGGATATGGAGTATGAAACCCTCTCCGACCTCAACGAACTGGCAGCGGCAACGGATGGGTTGTCAAAAGCGGATATGGAAAAGCTGGGCGCCGTGGTCACGCTGGCAGAGCCAAAGTCCGCGGCACAGATCAAAAATCTCGCGGAAAACCTCGACCTCTTTGACTTCGCCCCCGGCACACATACGCCGGAGGAGTACGGCAAGTACATGATCCGTCAGTCCGGTCATTTCGACTATGACGAAAATCTCGACGCTTTTTATGACTATGAAAAGTACGGCACGGAGCGCATGAATGCGGAGGACGGGATGTTCACCGACCGAGGTTACATCGCGTACAAGGGCTATACCAGCATGGAGGAAGTAATGAACGGCAGCCAGAGCAGCCACATGGAGATGGGAGGTTTTTCACGATGATCATTCAGGCGGAACTGAAGTGTAAGCAGACCGGGTGTGAGGCAGATCCCTGTGCCGTGGATAAGGTCATCGAGCTGCCAAGCCCGCGGTTCCAGCAGTTCAGCCGCGCACTGCTGGCTGACTATGATTTCATCGCAGAAAACAAAAATGCCATCCGACACGATGAGGATGCCAGGCACTGTCTGCTCATCCTCGATGCGGAGGGCATGGACGGTTTCCTTGTTGACCCGCAGGGGCACAACTACGCCCGGTACAGCGCCTTTGTTCCCAACGCCCGCAGCTTGCTGACACCGGATATGGCAATCGACCGCAGCTATCTTTCACCGGCAGAGCCTTGGCGGGATGAGAGCAGGGATGAAATGCTCCGCATGACGCTGCGTGTCGATGGAAAGCCGGACTACACCCTCGTCCTCCCCGCTGACGAGGAATACCTCGATGCGGTGAAGACTTACCTCGATATCGACGTTTTCGCAGATGCGATGCTCTGTGATATTCGCTTCAAGGTGCCTTACATCGGTGAGCTAATTCGTGACACGGATTGCCCCGCCGTGGAGGATTACAACGATTTTGCCGAAGCCTTGGAGGACATCTGGCAGCAGGACGGGCTGCTTCTGACCTACGCCGCCGTGCTGGAGGCCGAGAAGCCGGAAACCTTGCACCGTGCCTGTGAGCTCCTGCAAGATTTGGACAACTATCAGCGCATCACGGAGGGCGCCTATGGGTACGGTCAGCAGCGATTGCAGGAAACGCTGGGGCTGGATGATGAGGCCATCTATGAGCTGGACGGCTACATGGATTTTGAGAAATACGGTCAGGACTGCATGGAAAACGACTGCGTGGCAAAAACAGAGTTCGGCCTGCTGCGCCGCCTGGACCCGCCCTTCCCGGAGCAGACGCAGGGGCAGCAGATGTTTCAGTAGACTTTGCGGCAGATGTGTAGTATGTTTGCCGTTACCAAAAAAGAAAGGAAGGAAGGAACACCAAATGGCTGTAAACGCAAGAACAGAGAAATTCCAGCACCTTGAAGTATTTGATAAGCCCGCGCTCTTCACCAACGGGCGTATTGCCCGTGATACCGTGCCGAAGGGCTGGTACTGCTATGACATTCGCGGCTCTGACGATGATCCCGGTGAGCTGTGCTACATGGAAGAAAATGTTGTGGTCAACCACGCAGGCTCGGTGCTGATGCCGGAAAAGCTGGCGGTGCCTAAGTCTGGGCGGCTGGATGTGCGGGATGAGCTCGGTTTTCTCGATGAAGGCAACATGACGCTCCGTGAGTTCTGCGAAGCACATCAGCTCCCCTATCCCGCAGAGAACATGAAATTTCATATCCGTCCTGCCCGCCCGGAGGAGGCGGGCTTATTTTATACCCCGCACCCCGAAGAAGATA
>ERZ827363.1115-NODE-1115-length-27350-cov-7.384210_pt1 | contig 27350 bp, 32 predicted proteins | sample MGYA00519776_ERZ827363 | MGnify/ENA primary metagenome ERZ827363 (study PRJEB31778, sample SAMEA3449288) | human gut metagenome | biome: human gut; feature: human-associated habitat; material: faeces | place: United Kingdom | collected 2010/2012 ...
TTGCCCCGCAAGCCCCGTCTATAACCGGCGAGCCGGTTTAGGCGGGGTTGTTGACGCCCTTTCTGTTATTCTTCCTCGCAATCGTCGTAGTCGTCCATGAAGTTCTCGTTGCGGTCGACGACAACATTCACATCCGGCGGAGCGATTTTAGTCAGACCATAGTTCAAGAAGAACGAGCCGGGAATGTCATCGACATCGCCCCAGTTCCAGCAACCACAGTTGATTTCCAGCTGTCGTTTGCCTTCATCCGTCTTGAGATAGTCCATGACAGCACTGCGCAGGACCGTTTCGGGGTCATGGATTTGCTCCGGATTGTAGCTGAATTGCATCAGTGTGCATTCCGTTGCGGATAAGCCAATGACCTCATTGGCGACGATAGTGAATACTTCCATCGTAAGTTCCCTCCCCTCACGCGTTGACGATACCGCCGTGCTTGGCCAGAACCGCGTCTACGGTTTCTACGGGCACATACCCGTAGACCGTAGCCAGCGGTGCCTCGTCGTCTTCAGCAAACGGCAGAAACTCTTCGACCTCCTCAGACAAGTAGCTGAGTTCGACCTTAGAGTAATTGCCGTCCGACAGGTCTTCGTTCGGTATGCAGTAGTGCATGCCGCTTGCCTGAATCGACAGGGTGAAGCCGTCTGCACAAACTGCTTCCGGACGAAGTGCAGCAGTACCAAAGATGGTCTTGCTGAAGGTTTTGCGGAGAAATTCGTTGGTATTGAAAATAGCCATAGTAATATGCTCCCTTTCTGTGTGTGAGATGTTTCTTAGATGTACTTTTCCCAGAAGCGCTCGAACTCTTCGTCCGGCATCTGGGCTTCGGTTTCATCCATCACGCGGTCGTAAGTATCGCTGGAAATGTCGGTCCCGACAAAATCAGCAACAGCCTCATGTCCGCGCTTCTGGATGGCATCCTTCAGGATAGCCCAACGACATTCGTGAATGGCATCATCCAGCGTTTTGTTGCCATCAGGCTGCCAATACTCGCCTGTCTGCTGAATTCTATAAAACTCATCCAGCGCATCATCAACATTGTTTTCGAGAAGAATATCGTCAATAAAATTGATAGGATAATCCTTGCCGTTGATTTTCACTTCTGCATAACTGAACGAGTCATCATCATCGGGGCTTGCGCAGCATTCGACAGCAAAAACTTCATGGGTTTTGCGGTTGGCTTTGCATGGCAGATTGAACATTGCACCGGAATCAAAGCAGGACTCAATGCAGGCATTGACCACATCGCTTACGGGAGACTCTGCAGCCTCCTGATATTCCGGCATGTGCCAGATGTCGATGCTTGCCTTGTTGGTATCCTCAATGTTGCGGACCTTCAAGACACGGACACCCTTCTTCTCCATGTGAATGACGGCACGGCACAGGTCCACACGGATTTCGTGTGAATCCATAATGGTGCCACGGTCATCCTTAGGTAGGAAGATTTCGATAACTTTGTTGATATCGGGGGTTTCGGCGACGAAATAGACTTTGTCATCGTGAATTTTGAACATTGCATTACGCTCCTTCTTGTTCATACAAAAAGGGCGGGCTCCCTAAAAACAGGAAGTCCGCCCTTTAAGCGAAATTGTGAATGTACGAAAGGCATAAAACCCTTTCGATATAGAATGTTATCTATCGTACAATTTTTATTGTAGTCGGTTCGCACAGCTTGTCGAGTAAATCAGGTGCAATTTTTATGGTTTGCAAATCCCACACGCCGAATACCCTTCCTGGATGAGCTCATCGCGGGGCCCCATATAGTCGATTCGATTCTTTTGACTCATCGATTCGACTGCAGAGCAATCGGGTTTGTGAAACTTCATAGTGCTCGTGTTCAGAACGTATGTCTCGTCTATGACAAGTGAAGCTTTGTCCTGTTCATCCTTGGAATCTGCAGCACTACCGGCTTCAATCCGATTTTCATCATGATATTCACCGGAAGTGAAACTTACCTCTTTGCCATCCGAGGTGCAGTAAATATCACCCAGCAGGTCTGTGCGATAAACCTCGACACCTTTGTTTTGCAACTTGTCGAGTGTTTCCTGATGTGGATGACCGTAACTGTTCCCTGTGCCACAAGAAATCACAGCATATGTTGGATTTACCGCATCCAGAAAAGCCTCTGAGGTAGATGTACTTGAGCCATGGTGCCCTACTTTCAGAACTGTTGACTGAATGTCTTGTCCCGATGCAAGTATCACGTTTTCCGCTTCCTGTTCCGCATCTCCGGTAAAGAGGAACGAGGTGTCTCCATAGACAATACGCAAAACAATCGAAGTATTGTTCGTGTCACCGGGAACAGAATTAACACCAACTATCGTGAATTCCGCTTCCCCCAGAGTGTAGGTTTCACCCACATCCGGTATCGTGATGCCTCCGCCTTTTTGCTCCGCGTAGCTTGCAAAGTCCCGAAATGCTTTGCTGTCGTATTCTGTCACAGGGCATAGAGTCATGTTCGCAGTGACGGCCTCAAAAGCACCGGACAAGCCGCCGATGTGGTCTTCGTGCGCGTGAGTCCCAACGGCATAATCCAGGTGCCCATCGGTTTCACGCTGCATAACAGAATATAAGAGGTTAGAATCATCGACATTACCGCCATCAATAAGCATTGAGTGGCCGTCGCAGGTGATAAGGGCGGAATCCGCCTGCCCTACGTCTATAAAGTGAATGGTAAAGCTGCCGTCCACCGAACCGCCAGCCGTCTGTTCACTGCTTGCAGTGCTTTCTGAGACGACCCCGGTGCTGGATGGACTTTCCGATATTATCGGATTCTGACCGCAGCCGGTGAAGCTGAGTGCTAGGAGCGTAGCGATGATTGCCGCTGTACTCCGTAAAAACTTGTTTTTGATTTTCATGAATTCTTCTCCTTTCAACAAAAAAAGCGGACCTACCCCGCTATGGGATAAGTCCGCTTAAAATACAGATTGTGAATCCTACTGATTGCTTAGTATCTGTTCACACTTTACATTGTACGGCGTTCGTATATTTTGGCAAGCGCTATTTTTCCCCAAACTTGATGTCGATATATACAATCTCAAAGCACAACGCAGCGCTCAAGACAAATCCAAGAACAACATATGACGGATGGGTCAAGGACCAGCCAGGATTCGCTAGATACCCATGCCAATATCTAATGTTAAGTACAAAAATAAACACCGGCAGAATTAGATACCAGATGCTTTCCAGCACAATTTTGATGTCTTTTCGCATTTCACTCGCCTCGAAATTCGAGCGGAATCATGGCCTGGCGCTTCCGGCTTTCTGTATACCAGAAAATACTAAGTCCGGCCAGGATGGCAAAAATGATAATTTTCAAAAGCCTTTTCATTTCGTTCTCCTTTATGCTGCGGATGCAAAAATGTCACCGCAAGGGCAATTATAAAACATTTTATACCGACTTGTCACGGCCGATATATCCCAATTCTTAATATCTCTCATTGTTTATGCTTTGCTCATTTTTGTCAGTCGCTTAGCAACTGACATGATGAGCCATTTCTGGGTTTTCTCCGAGAGTTGGCGGGGCTTGCATTCGATTTTCTTGCGAATCCCGCAGGTATTTTCGCCGTTGTAATATAGCAGAACTCCTATACCATCAGGAATCTCATCTTTGACCTTCTTGTATAGCGCTAACGGCATCGCATAGTAGTTACAGTGCCCCACAAAGTTGTGGCCATGGTCAGAGTGAAAGTCACTCACGGAAACCTTAATTTCCACGCAGGTGATGACGGTGTCGATGGTGTATGTATGTTTCGTCTTATATAGCCTGCAGAACCGTTCCGTACACGGTTCATTACGAAAACTCCAGTTGGCGATATCTTTAGGGCATGATACTTCCTGCGTCCACTGCCGGACGGACGGCATAACTAAGTCTCTGTCCTCATCCCTGTACATTGAGAGTTTGCAGGTCCCACATTTTGTTTCTGATGTGAAGCACTCTTGAACCCGAACGAAGTCAACAAGGCCGGATTTTATCGAGCCACACTCGACAGGTACTTCCAGAGCGTCGAAGCCTTGACGGAACGAATCAACCCGGTATCCACCATAGTTGGCAGGATGCCAAACCTTTAGCGCTGATTCGATTTTTTTGAGTCAGAAGAGTTTTTGCCATGGCTGCTCCAATCCTCATCGAATGATTTCGTGCGCAATAACATCGGATTCCGTACAAAAGATATCGCTGTAATCGGCCTCATCATTGCCCGCACAGACCTCATGCTGATATGGTGCCGTGCCCTTGCGTTCAATTTCAATGCGCCAGATACCGTTCGTATAGCGCACTACCAAAATCGTGTCATCATCCAAGAACAGCCGGACTCCCTTGACATCGAAGCAACCAATTTCATCGACCCCATAGTTGGAATTATCCAGGCAGACAAGGTCGTCACTGGACCCATAAATTTTTAACACGTTGCACCTCACACCGTTTTCTGTTCGCTGGTGACAATGCGCGGGATGAATAGAAATTCAGTTTTTCTTGTTTCAGTGTTGGTCCTCCGAATGACCGTGCCATCCCGGATGATTTTCACGCCGTCCTTTTTGATGACGGGCTTTTCATCGCCGACAAAGTTCATCAGTTCCAATTCCTCGACAGTATAGTTGTCCCGGTGCAGCCATTCCGTGAGCTCACCGTCATCGTCGAAAACCGGGACAGCCTCGCTTCCCAGCGTGCTCCTTGCTTTGAATTCATTCATAGTTTTCGTCCTCCTTGCAACAATCTTTTATGCGATTTAACGGAATTTTTGGGGCTATATCTTAGTTTTGCAACATCCATACAGCCACAAAGACTCAAGTTGATGGCATTACCCAGCTTTCTTGGTCTTCTTGGTTTCGGGCTTTACGATACCGCCGTTGGCATCGTAGACATTGTATGGGAAGTCACCGTTATTGACGCGCTTAGCAACGCGCTGCCCGGTGGCAGTCTTATAATACTGGTTCAGTCGGTTTGCAGTACGGAAAAAGGCAAACCTTGCATACTGTGTGCCGCGCTTGACACGGTTTTCGCGCAGCAGTTCGTCCCGCAGCGCGATAGCATAATGTTCGGCTTCATTGTTGGTGAACCCCGAATAGAACACGTCCATGAACTTCTCGATATAAATAGCGGGAACATCGTTCATGGCAGCCACAATGATGGCCGCTGTCGTGCCTGCGGAATTGAGTCCCGGCAGCGTAGCCTTCTTGATGCACTTGGTGGCGGATTCGATTTGCGTGCGGTATTTCATCAGCCATTCGCTCAAAGCTTCCTCGTGACTGAGGTTCGAGCCTGCGAACACGCGGCCGATGAGGTTTGCTGCGGAGAGAATCGTATTGTTCGTCCAGCTCATATCGTACTCGGACATCTGCACACGGTTCGCCATGGAGCGGATGTTTCCGGAATCGATGTGCTGAGACTTGGCGGCATTAAAGGTCACGTTCATACGCACGGTCACACCGGACTCGACGATAGCGAGCAGCCGATGCTGTCCGTCAACCAGCGTGCCATCGGAGGCGATGGCGATACCCTGATGCGTAGTATCCCAATGTCCTTCTCTCATGTCCTTCGCCATCTTTTTGACTTTGGCGACGTTCACGTTCCGATTGTTATCGTTCCTCTCAAGCCATTTTGCTGCCTGTTCGGGCGAGATTTCGTAGCCATCCCGCGTTCTCTGACTGAAATTATAGCGTCCCATTTGTGATTCCTTTCTGCCCAAGTAGGCGTGTGTTTGATATTTGTTATTGATATTCAGAAAAATTCCCTGATTTGTGATTATATTCGTGTTGGTCGAGTTGGCGTGGCTGCATCGAAACAATGCGCAACGTTCTGAGTCTGTGCATAACACCTCCTCTCACCAGCGGCGATAAGGTATCCCTGCCGCTGAGGTTATGAGTCCTAGCTCTGTCGTCTGAATCAGCCGAAACTGAGCTGTTCCGAATCGGTCGAGAAGAAAGCTGCCTTTTTCTTAGCCCGTTCTTTTGCGCTCTTGCTCATAGGCTTCTTTGCCCCATCCAGATGATGCTTGCTCTTGTACGAATACCCTTTCCAGGCAGCCTGATAGGAGAGGTATCCGTATCCGTTAGCGTTGTCCAAGACCTTATCAGTTGCGGCCTCGACCACAACATAACGGGGCTGGTTGGGCTTTGAGAGCTCATCGCTTTTCACGACACGGTAACTCTTCTTTTCATCTGCGCCGTACTTGGAAAACGGTAATGCGGATTCCTTTTTGGGCTTGGATTTTGCCTTGGTATTTTCGGTATTTCCCTCGACGAAATCCACCAGTTCAGAGTCAAAGAACGCCTCATCAAGAGGTACGTTGGGGCTGTTCTGCTTATTTGCTTCTTCGATTTTCTGATACATGGCATCTTCGGCACGGCGCATTTTCCAAACCTTGATGAGGGCTTTTTCCGGGAACGTGATGGTCAGTCCCTTTTCCGCCAGCATCTTTTGGACAACAGATGTGGCAAAAGACTTGTATTTTGCATACGGTCCTTCTTTGTGCTGTTCGATTTCATGGCTTACCTGAGTCATGTATTCCTCAAACGCCTTGTTCTGGTCGAGCCAGAACTCGACTTCGGAATAAGGAGAATCATGGTCCACGGTTTTTTGAAGTTCGCAACTCTTCGCATAAGCAAGACAAGCGTCTTTCACATCGGCAAAACCAAGCCCAAAATTATCGTTCAGAGTGTTTCGGCGTGCTCCATCCATCACGAAATAACGGCTTCCTTGCTTGATGATGGCGATACCATCTCCGGAAGTGATGGCGGTGGGTTCTTCCGCATATCCGTCGTCAGTCCAGCGGTCGATAATCGATGCCGTATCCTGTACAAAGCCTTTTCGGCAAGTGTAATAATCCGCGCCGTTGTAAGCTCGTTTCGTGATGCACTTGGTAATTGCGTCAATCAGAGCGTCCTTATCCTTGATTTTTACGCTGTACATCAGGTTACTTTTCACGTTCCAGACAACGCCATATGGAAGACCCAGCGCAATCATAGAACACGCACACTGCAGAAAATGCTTGTGTGCCAGACTGCTGATGAACTTGATGCAGTAGACGGTGTTGTTCTTTACGACATCCGCAAGGCCCGAGGCATAAATCACTTTATGGTCATTAGTATGAATGTCGATATCTCCGCGTGCCTGAACATACTCATCGGGAGTGAACACGGTGCCAAGCCGCATACTGAGCGACATTTTGGCTTTTGCGCTCACAAAAGGAGGCTTGACCTGTTTTACATACCGGCACTGATTCGTTTCGAGTGCTGTGAGCAGTAGAACCTTATCCTCGACCGTTGCGCCTTTCTTGATTTTCAAATACTGCATGTCCTTGTGTAGGTCCATGTAATAAGCGAGTGCGTCATCGATATCATAGGAATTAAAGAATCCTGCCTGCATATAGATGCTGATGCAGGGAGACAAGTCAATCATGGCATCCGCTGCCTGCACATCGATGGTCGTATTGTCATCGCGTTCAATCGGTGTAACTTCCAGCAGCTTATAGCAAGCATCCACATCTTCGATGAATTTGTGGTCGAACATCTCGGAGAACGAAAACGGATGCCGGAACACGCAATTCATTCCAGTCGGAGTCATCAGGGATTTATCGCTCAACGGATGGTCATAGTTCACGAAGATAATCCGCTGCTTTCCTCGGCTTGCTGCGACACAAAACAGATTCCGAAGAATCTCATATCGTGACATCGGCTTGCTTGTGCGGGACGACCAGTATTCTTCAGTGAAATCGAACACGACACAGATAGGTCGCTCCATACCTTTGCTGCCGTCAAATGTTGTGAAGATACCAACATCTGAGGAAGGTGCTACCGCCTTATCCCCGTCATTGTCCGCGATACTTGCATAGACGTGATGCTTGTCATAGAGGTTTCCGGGGCGATTTTCCAGGTCATTGAGCACCTTTGTCATAGCTCCGATTCGAGCGCCCAGACACAAAACATCTTTCGGGTTTTGTTTATTCAGAAACTCCGTCACCTCATCGACTGACATCTGTTCCACGATGCAGGAACCATTTACGCCGTTGATGGTCTTTCCCCAGATATTGCCGAGCCTTTCCGCCAGGTCATGGGAAATACGGAAACATTTCGTGAAAACCACCTGTTCATGGCGGCCGAGAAAATCCTGCATGAACTCCCAGACATCCAGCGCTGTATCATCGTAGATTTTCTGCTTCATATCGCCCACTGCGACGATTTGAAGGCCCGGATTCTGAGAACGGATATATTTGAGCAGTTCTGCAATCTCGTCATTGATATCCTGATACTCGTCAATGATAAGAGTATCAATTGGCGGAATCGGAATTTTCTTTTCCAATACCATGGCAAGCTGTTCACCCTGCCCGCAATTCCGGATTCCCTTTTTGTTCAGCAGCAGGCTTGCAAATCCGTGATAGTTCTGGACCAAGACATTATGATTTTTGATTTTGTCTTTGGCATCAAGTTTGAGTAATCGGTTGTAGGTCAAGTACAGGATACGCCGTTCTGGAGGGTACGCATCACAGAGCACGTTGATGGTCGATGTTTTTCCGCTGCCAATGCAGGCATCACATAATACGTTTTTGCCCGACAATGCCAAATGTACGAATTCCTGCTGTTCGCTTGACAAGTCGTTCAGTGTCATAGCCAAATTCTCCTTAACAAACAAAAATGCCCCGGCAGCATCCAATTCAGAAGCCGCCAGGGCACAATTCTTATCTTATTAGGGTTATTATATCTGATTCGCACAGATGTGCAAGCTTTATTTTACTATGTTTCATCTTGCTTCTGGGCAAAAAAGAACGCCCACCAGCAATTTACAGCTTCCAAATCTCGACATTTACATTCCAGGCTTTAGCCGCATCGCTGATGATGTCCAGAACCGTGTTCCAATCGCCTCCGGCAAGGCCACAGCCTAAGCCATATGGCAGCCGGATAGTTACGTCCTGATTCTTTTGAGCGCAGTCTCTAAAAAACGAGAACAGCGCAGTCGCCAATGCAGCATAATTCGTCTGCCTTTCACCACGGCCATAACCATTTTGCCCGAACAGATTCACGACATACAGCTTCGGTTCTACCAGAACCTCCTGGTAAGTACCGAGCTTGTTGCCGTTGTTTCCATAGCAAAACTCCAGATAGCGCTGATATACCACCGGCCATTGGATGCAAATTTGCATGGCAAGTCCAGCTCCCATCACGCCTTTGCAATTTACTTGCTGGCAAATGTAAGTTGGCTTACTCGCAGAAAGTCGTGAAAAAATATTGCCGTCGATAAATTTAATACTCATGTCATTTTCCCTTCCTGTCAAACTTCGAGGTGTTACCCGGATAAACAGCATAGTCCGTGCGATAATCAACGCTATCGTCGCGGTATACGAGCTCGACATTGGACATGCTGGTATAAAAGACTTTATCACGATAACGGCTATCGTTGATTTCAAACTTGATGTTTTGCCCGTTGTCCACGATTTCGTAGCTTACGAGAGCGGATACGGTCCAAATATTGTCGTAGCGAAAATGAATGTAATTGTATTCCGGTACTGTCTCAGCACTTTCTGGTGTAGACAATATCTGACTCGGAATATCTTCGAGTTCAGACATTGTGGTACTTGTCACAGTGCTGATTGCGTCCTCACAGCCAGCCAAAGGTAGAGCCAGGCAGCACAACACTAAAACAATTCCAATAAATTTTTTCATCGTCGTTTCCTCCGCTTGGTTTTTATTGTACGCAACTCGCACAAAAGAAAAAGCTACCCAACAGCCATAAGGCCACTGAGCAGCTCAATGTAAACCCTATTTTGTGTTTGATATCTGTCGTACAAATCTGATTGTACGAGCCTCGCACATCAGGTCAAGCCATGTCGGCAGCTACGCATCCTGGCACCTACGGTTTCTGCGGGCAAAAGGATGCAGCTACGCAAACAAAAAAGTCCTACCCGCATTTTGCTGCGAGCAGGGTTTGCTTTTGCACTGTTGTGTTTAGCCTTCAAGGTCGAAGGTGTAGCTGCCCTCTTTCATTGCAACAAGGCCCTTAAACTTCTGGCACTCGGCGTCGTCCAGGAATGCCTTGATGGTCAGGCTGGTATCCTCGTTATCCAGCCATTCGGGACGCATACGGACAACGAGGTCGTGCAGCTCTCCGACGACATAGGCCATTAGGTCCTGGTCGCCCAGGGCCTCACCAATTGCTTCATCATCGTATTCGACAGGGAAGCTGATGGAAGCGGCGAGGCCGTCGAGTTCGTCAAAATCTTTGGGACGGATTACAGTGGCTTCAAGTTTCAGAATGCTAGTGCTCATGTTAAAATCTCCTTTTTGTGTGTTGTGGTTTATCTTTCGACATCTTTTATTGTATGCAATTCGCACGCTGTAGCAATACAAAATTTCTTATATCGGGTTCGCGATTTCTTGTATTTGTCTCAGGACTTAACACAAATCAAGACCTATGAAAGGGTAAAATCCTACACAAATCAAGACCTTAACACACCCCCGAAAACAACACAAATCAAGGATTTTGCTTCACCAATTCTTGCCGCCGTGTACACCGCACACCAGGCAAAACGCCTCGTCGATGCTCCTGCAGTTCATCGACCTGAATCCGCGTGGGCCCATGAGCATGTTCCCGCACAAAATATAGGTTTCGCTCATGCCCCGGCCGCTGACACTTATGGTGTTCCCAAAGACATGAACGGCTGAGCCATCTCGACACATGGCAAACATTATACTCATCTCGCTTTCTATTTCATTTCTTTTCATTCTATGCGAATCGCACCACGAGTCAATTTAAGACGTTCTGGAATAGGTATTCCATTGGGCGGCTCCCTCCTCTTTAGGCTGCTGCCAGTACAAAAAGACCCACCTGCTTGTGGCAGGTAGGTTATTCTTTTCGGTGGCAGTTTATTTCAGGTCTCTCATCAAAACCTTCCACTGTTCCTTCAGGCGTTCGCCAAACTCCTCAACAGTCATCCGCTGCATGTGGTCGGAGAAGCTGCTAACCTGCTTGTATTCAAGGCCAATCTTAGTACACCCCTCCTTCAGGTTGGGTAGTTGACTTGTATGAGGTTCGCATAATCGGTCAACCGTCATGCCTCATGAATCCGACCAGACCGGATTTTAAATTTCTTTGTAAACAAAAAAAATAGCCCGCACAGAATCGAATCTGTACGGGCTTGTATTAGTCATGAGGATGTTCGTGGCAGGGTTCAGGTGGCATACCATGCAGGTCAGGCTCGGGGAAGTGGCCATGGTCCCCGATGATTTCCGAAGTACGGATACCGTTTGCTTTCCGGCAAGCCTCGATGGTCTTAGAAAGTACTTCCTTGACATCGCGCGGGTTCTTGATACGACGGATATCGATTTCAGGTGTCATGGCATCTGTGGAGCAGAGATGGATGCTGCCAACACGGCAAAGGCGTTCATAGAAGTTCTGCTTGAACGCGATGTCCCGGACGCGGTACAGCTGAATTTCATCCTCGCGCAGGTTAAAGCAGCCACGCTGGATGATGAGTTTGGTCTCGGTAAGGGTGTACTTCGTAAAGGACAGCGGCAGAGAAAAGATAGTGTGGCGTTTGCGGTCAGTCCAGAGAATTTTCTCCTTGTCCAAATCGATGCCGAACTCGCCGTTTTTGAGGGTGGACATGGTATGGCTCCTTTCATGATGGGATTTGTTTGGATTGTTGGTATTTGAATTTGGTGCGGGATGGCGGTTTGTATTATTTACATTATACCATTCATTTTTTTGATTTGCAATTATCATTATCAATAACTCAGTCAATATCTAAGTTGCCAAAATCATCTGCAGGAGGCTCGTTGTACCAGTCATACTCCTCTGCTTTTTCATCATCCAAATCGTCATCAAAGAAGTCGTCATCAGTGACGGGAATGTCTTCCCTGATGTCCTGCTGTGGCACGAACGTGGCAGCGGTAGCGGTATAGTCGCCGTCTTCGAGCACAATCTGCACGGTTGCGATATCCCCTACTTCGGGGACAGAACCGTTCTGGACGGATGCATCGGGGTTACGCTGGACATCCACATCGATATCGAGCGCCGGGATGAAGACCACGATGGTCTTGTGGGTGACGGTGGTCACGGTTCCGGAGTAAGTTGCTTCACTTCCGTGAATGTTTTGGCGGACGGTTTTCTTAGTGTTAAACATTGTCTTCTACCTCGCTGATTTTGTATGCTTCTAATAAAGCACCTGTATTTTTGCCAACAGTGGCTTTGGCGCGAAACATTCATATATTGTGATGTTTTGCGCCTTACAAGAGGTTTCAATATCGTTGACATCAAATGCGTAAACTATTTTAGTCTCACTTCCAAATTCGTCATGAACAACAAGTAGGACATATTTTATTCCTTGGGTTTTCCCGCTTTCAATGATATTGATTACATCCTGTGTTATTGGAAATTTTTCGTATGGTAAGGCTTCAAATCTTTGCGTTTTATAGTTGATTGTATTCCATTCAGCACAATTAGGAACAACTATTTCTATCATAAACGCTACTTTGTCAGGACTACATTGCGCCGTTTCACAATAACTACGAATTTTGCTGAAATGTTTCTCTGTTTGGTAACTGAATTGTTTTATATAGTTTTTGTAATCGAATTTCCTTCTGTCATTTATTGAGTCGCTTGTCAAAAGCAACAATTCATTAAATGCAGTGCTTAATTCTTGAGGTTCACTTGAATTTTCGTGCTTATTAAAAAGTTCTTTTGTCTGCTCTTCATGTTTTTTCGCAGTGCTTTTCAATTGGTTTCCTTCAGCACCTTCGTATATGAGGCTTACATGAAAATGCTCAATCCCGCCTACTGGCATGTCTGCATTTTTATCTTTAATTACGAAGTCTAATGGAGCATTTGACCGTGTTGGTTCTACAATGTTATCTCCAATGATTTCTTGAATAACATTTTTTGTGTATTCATACTTTGCCGCCGTTCTGGCAATTTTCAGGCACCGTTCTTCCGCGTCATATTGTGCTTGCGGACCATTGACATCAATCATAAAGCAGCCTCATTTACTGTCATTTCATATTTTCCCATCATTACCTTCACCCGTTCTTCCATCTTCCTCATATACTCCTCCATATACGCCCAGTCAGGCTGGCCGGTCTTGTCCACAGGAAGCTTAATTTTAAGATGAGGCAGTGTTTTTGCGGTTGGATATGTAGCGTAAGTATCCTCTCCATAGGCGCAATCCAAATATCTAGTGATGATAGTCGCGATGAACTTGTTTGCTTTATGTGATTTCTCCGCAAAAGGCGTTAAAACAAATATATTTTGGCTTGCATACCATTTTCTTTCTCTATATTGACAAACATGCATTCCAATTTGAGCAATAGAATATGTGCCTTCTTGGTTAGCTTCAAACTTTAATTTGTTCAATCTCCCCTGAATTCCATTATTCAAAGGGGTTCTACCAATAAAGTCATATTCTCCATCTTCAGCAAATTCCAATTCGCCTTTGTCAACGCTTTTGCTGATTTTTACTTCAAACAACTCCCCTACCCGGAACTCTCCCCACTCCCTTGTATCCACCTTTTTCTTTTCCGCATTCTTCGCAGCCTGCAGCAGGGTCATAGACTCGGCAACTTTGGTTTCAAGGTTTGCCATGTAGGATTCCATATAAGCCCAATCTGGGGCACCGTCAGGGGTGGCTGGGAGTTTGATGTTATCCTTCAGAACTTTAGTGCCTGTACACATTTCGTTAAATGCGTATTTCTGTAACGTAACTTTTTCGATTGCACACCCCATAAACTGAAGGCACCCTTTTGTCATACTGATTTTTGGCAACAGGATGTTTACGCGTCCATGAGAAACGGCAAAGTACGGATTTTCTTGATAAAATACTTTTCCAAACATGTCGATGGTCAAGGTATTTGCTTCCCACAGCCGCGCTTTCTTATCTTCAACAAACGCAATAATGCCATTGTTTTCTTTGCCAGAAGATACAAGCGGAATTTTCCCTTCGACAAAATCTTTTGGCTGAATATCATCTTTTGAAAGGCAAGCCTCGAACAAATCTCCTACCCGGAACTTCTTCCATTCGGAAGTATCAATCTTCCCCATTATTGTCCTCTCCCTTCTCTACCAGAATGTTCGTGCCTTCCTCCGTGCCGGTCACAGTCGAACCGTAGAGCACCTTCTGCAGCAGTTTGTCTCCGAACTCCTTGGCGTTGATGCCACGCTTGTACATCTCGTAGTCCATCACGGTCTTAATGAAATCTTCCTCGTACAATTCAAAAGGCTTCTCCGGCATCTGATAGGACAGGTGTTTAGCCGGATTGATAAGCTGGCGGGTGTTGTAGCGGTCATCGTTGTCATCCTGAATTGCCTTGACCCAGTAATCTTCCAGCGCAGGCCACTTGTCGTGTACATCCTGCCGACCCTTGTTCTTGACCGTCTCCAGACCGTCATCAGCTACATAGTAGCCCTTGATGTTGCGTCCATTCTGCGGCTTGCCGGTTTCAAAAATGAAGATGGAAGTAGTAACGCCCAGACCGAAGAAAAGATTTTCAGGCAGCTTGATGATGGTGGTCAGGGTATGGCGTTCCAGCAAGGCTTTCAGCTTGGATTCCTTCTCTATTTTCTTATCCGGGAGAATGAAGGCACACTTCGTACCGGCAGGAACGCTGTCCAGCACATTGGAGACGATTGTTGCGCAACCGTATTTACGTTCATACGGCGGGTTCATTAAAACTTTGGTAATGCGCTGCTTTTTAATCCAATCTGATGCCTCCTGTGATTTTGCATCCATCTGGACAAGATTAGTTTTGCCATCCTTATGAATCATCATGTTTGCGCAAGCCAGAGCGTAGACTTTCCGGTACATCTCGATACCAAACAACTGCTCAGACTTGATTTGCTTTGCCTTGCTGGTGTTGCTGCCGCCTGCCTCACGAATCATATTGCACATGCTCTTTACGAGGAAGGTGCCGGAACCACAGGTGGCATCCAGAACCCGGTCATTCATATTCACATCAATGAGTCGGTACATAAACGATGCAATATGGTCAGGAGTAAACACCTGTCCCGCCTGAGCTTTACCGCGATAACGGTTGAACTCATTGAAGAAGATTGCCATGACATCTTCGCCATTCCAACCATCGGAATTTACGAGGTCAGCAATTTTGCAGACATTATCAATGAAATCGTTAATAGCTTCCGTTTTTTCGATTGACACTGTAATGCTTTCGTATTCTTTTATCAAAATTTCGAGTTTTTCATTTTTCTTTATATCATTTTTGAGTTCATTTTCTAATGTATCAAGAATCCACTTTTTAAACATTTCAAAACTCATGCCTTTGAGTTGTTTTAATCCTTGTTGAGGGTGAAAACGCTGGGCGACAAGGGCACAAGCCGTAAAAATCATCCGGTCCTGCAAGTCCGTCATGCCGAACTTGAAATGCAGGCTGTTGTTGATTTTCTGCGTGATTTCGAAGATGTAGTTGCTGTCGAGTTTCTGGCTCGTACACAGGCGGATGTAGTAGTCCTTGTTTTCCAAGCGCTTGGACGCATCAGACAGCTCGATTTTGTTCTTGAACACGCGGATAGCACTGCCGCTATAAAGAATACCGATGGTCTTGGAGTATTTCTTGGCAACTACATCGATGTTCTTGAACAGTTCCTTGACATGCTTTTCCTTGGAAACGCCTTCTGCTTCCGATTTCGTTTCGAGAATGATGGCGGGTTTGCTGGCGTCATCCGGCAGATACCAGCCATCGGGCTTATCATTACAGCCACGGAATCCCAGCTGGTTGAAGGTAGTGATTTGCCCCGTTCCCTGCTGTACGCCGGATTCCTCCCTATCAAAGCCAAGAACCAGCTTGGCACTGTCACGAACTTCGTCTTCCGTGCGAAATGCTTTTACCATAATAGATTCTCCTAAAATTAAAATCCCCACGCAGACATTTTCATCCGCATGGGGACCACAAAAGAAAGAGCCGCAGAAACATAATCTCTGCGGCTTACACTTATTTATTTTATATTTCCCATCATATTCAATTCGCACGGATGCACAAGGCAAAAATATGGCAAAGCCGTGACAAAGACAAGGCACATGGGACTTGTTCCGTTGCTGAACAGGAAATGCCAAAAATCAACCGCTTTGCCCAAATATGTCATCTCGTGTATTTTCTTGTCATTTATTGTAAATTCATGCTTGCTTTTTAGTACGAGATGTGCTATTATAATTACAGAAGATGACATTATTATACAGCAAATGACACATTTGAAAGGAGTACACCATGATTTCTGTTAACCTCGCCACGCCCGTGATTTTCTATAAGCAGCTGCCCGGCATCGCTAAGAAGCTGGATGTGGATGCTGATTTTTTGAAAGGCTTTCTCACCAACGCCAGGTGTTATGTCGAGGATGCCGGAAAAGGTGAAGTGCTTGAGCTGGACAACTCGGCCGACACGATAACGAAAGTTGTCGCAGCCCATGAGAAGCGTTTCTATGGCGCGGAAGCCATTGTGGAATTCGCCAAGAGCAAAGGCGTGGATATTCCTGCACTGAACCATTTTGAACTTGGTGCAGATATCTCTGCCCATGCAACGGAAGACCAAGTTGCCAACATCACTGCATTGGCCGCACGAGTCGAGCGCCTCAATAATCGGTACAAGAGTCTTGCCCGGCTTGAAGCCCCGGACGTCATCCTGATGAACGAAGCAAGGATGGTGCGTGACGCTGTAGAGCAGCTGGAAGATAACAGCGGTACATACTCCCCGGCTCTTGACCAGAACGGGGTTGCCTATCAATCCTTGAAGGATATTGGGTATTCTCTTGTCACCGGTTGGGACAAGTCGGTACTTGAAAAGAACAGCAATAAGGATACGGAGGCCACCTTTCCCAAAGAGCCCGACTTTCAAAGGCTGGCATCGCTGGTCAAAAAAGCCATCGGAACCCGAACACAGGGTAAGTTTGCGTTTCAGGCAGGACTGACTCGTGGGTATATCAGCAGCCTCGTGAATGGCAACGCAAAAGCTCAGCCGACCGAAAATACCATCAAGAAAATTGCAAGCGCAACGGATGCTGTCACGGAGAACGAGCTTCGTATCGCCTGTGGGTATGAGCCCTTGCCTGACGACGGGAAAGACAAGCTCTCTATGCAGCGTGCAAGCATGTCTGATGACGCATGGCAGAAAGACAACGTGGATGCATTCCTCTCTTTTCTGAATGAAACGATTCCAATGTCCACTCCTCTTTCGTCCACTGAAATTCTTCAAGCTCTTTTCAAGGAAAAATACGGTGACAAGAACGACCAGATTCTGCTGGAAAAGGTCTCTGCCCCCGGCACCTATCGTGCGGAAGGTACGGCTGCTAATGTCATTCTACCCATTCGTCTATGTTGGTTCAGCTTCAAGCGGATGCTGATGCAGACCCTCTATGTGGGACTTATCGGGCATTACAGCAAAAACGATGAGCTGTACATTACCGGATACATTTCTTCTGTGAAAGAGCTGCATGACGCGGTTCCGGCGCTGCGGGGCGGCATTGATGCGGCCTATGACGCGAGTCTGCCGGAGGGAATCGACATCATGAAGTTCCCGGTATTTTACACGGCTTCCAATGTTCAGGAAGCATACAAGCGGGTCCAGCAGAAAATCGTCTCCAAAATTAACGATTACTTTGCCAGCGAAGTGAAGGTTCGCGTTTCCGGCATCGGCTTTTATACCGATACCCTCTCGGATGAAAAGTTTGTGGAATTCATGCGCCTTCATAAAGCAGCGCTGACCGCTCCTTCTGCTCCTATCGAACTCCGGGACATCTATGAAAACGTTGTTGAACGTCACGGCCGCCCTGAGGATTTCCTTGTGGAAGACAGCGACTTTGACTGTAAGGCTTCCGTTATCGCCTATGCGATGAACAATGAGACGATTCTCTGTGCAGGGCAGGACATCTTTGACGGGATGCTGGGCAGCAAAGAAACCGATGCAGAAAATTGCTCTTGCGTTTCTGTCTCTGACAAAGAGTTTGCCCGTCTGCATTCCAAGTATAATCTCAAGAAAGAGGACGTTCTGGAAGTCATCAAGGCATACGCGCAGGAGCTCGGTCTGGAGTACGGCCCCGTCAACTATTTCATGATGTGTGACCCGAAATACGCAAATGACCTTGGCGAAGTTGTTCAGTGAGTTGTTCTGAATGCGGCAAGGTGATTCGCTGCCATAATGGATGAGGTGTTTCCTATGACACAAACCGATACCAATACCCGTATTACCGGCCTTGGCTTTTACTTGGATGAAATCGAAAAGCCGATATTTTGCATTTTTCTTGAGAATCATCGTCAGACTATAGATGCCATGAGCGCATCTGCTTCTGTTCGTGCATTTCTTGACCGTATATGTCTCGATAACGGCCGCATTAACTACGATGAGGCGGATAGGCTTTTGGCGAAAGATGAGGATTGTGCTTTGCTCGGTAAATGTCTTGCCTCCGCCCTTAATCACGAATTTGGAGAAGAGTTGCTCTCCTGCCACTATAGCAGCTCAACTGATATTAACCGTCCGTGCCTTATCCTTTTACCTGAAAAAGTCAAGGATGAACCGGCCATAGCATGTGTGCAAAAGGCAGCAAATGAGCTGCTCGTCGATTTCGAGCATGTGTGCCACGACACCCACTAAACAAAAAAAGAAGGCTGCTACCCGTGATGGGCGGCAGCCTTTTGTCTTAAAAAAGGAAATGACTCGCAAATATTATTTACTCGTTTGTTTTTTTAGCTTGTCCCTCGTTTCCATCAGAATAATCCCAAGCCGGTTCTGACCCGGGATGTTCCGGCATTTCGGGCAATGGCAGTTTCCCCAGTAGTTATCGTGCCAACTGGTGGTATCTTCCTCGATTGGCTGCGTTCCCGTTTCGAGGAGACGCTGTTTGAGGTCCTCATTCTGCTCGAACTTGGCCATCACCACGCGGCGCATCACGTCGTCCCGAGCCTCATCCCAGTTTGCGGGGATAGCTACATTGCGGCCAAAGCGCTTGGCAGAAGCCGGTGGCATGTCCGCAAACTGTCTGCGCTCTTCCAGTGGGACCTTGTGACTCTGGAATGCTGCCTCGGCGTTCTTGTAACGAATCCCATTCATCACAAATTCGCAATGATAATAGTTGCTCATGAACCAACTACGGTGGTTCTCTTTCTTAACTCGAATCATGCAAACTCCCCTAATTTCTAACTCAGGCGGCACTTTTATTGCTGTCGTTCTTTTTCTCTGCCACTGCATCCAAAAGGCTGCTGAACAGCTCAACAGCCGTAGACACAAACAGCTGGCTCTGAACCTTGATTTTCCCCGGTTCCAAAGTCTGTTCCCTTATGTGCGCAGCGGCACTATAAATTGCTGCCAAAACCTTGTGCTTCATCAAAGCAGATTCTTTGATATCCGCGTTATCAGCAGCAAGGTAGTTGGCAAGGTTATAGGCCCGTCCAAGCATCAGCTCATCGTACAGCGGAGCATTGTGCTGGACCATGGTAGTGTAAACAGCAGGTTGTTCTCCGAAAGTGCTGAATCGGATGCCTCGGAATCCAGAATTCAGCTCATACAAAAGCGCGAGGCGTTCGGTCAGAAATACTGCCGTCTCAGCAGTCTTCTTTGCCGTTTTATCAGATAACGGAGCGGCATTGTTCTGCTGTGCCGCGTGCAGAATTTTTTTGGCTAAAAGCCGTTTCGCATATTCCTGCACATCGTGGTCAAGCTCATAGTAAATATGGCTTGCCGTCTTGTTTGTACGCATCTTGTTACCTCCTGGTTCTTGCCGCCTTCTGTTGTTCGACCCACGCTTCGGCTTCCTCTACTGTGGCATACACTGCCGTCTCACCGCGCCGGGCAATCTGCTTTCGGGCATTCTGAGCTGCCTGCTCACTCTTGTAAGTTTCATAGCCAATGTAGGACCCATCCCATCGGGCAAGGCAGCAATAATATTCGTGGCTCTTAGCGGGAGCTGTCGGGACAAAGGGAGGAGGTACTGCGGGTGTTGCCTGAGTCGGCTGTGCGGCAGGAATCGGTGTTCCAGTCTTTCTGGCAATTAGATTCTGCTTTTCTGCCATCCAGGCATCAGCTTCCTTCGTATAATAGAAGTACTTTGCTTCGCAAGTATTGAACAGTGAATAATACAGATTCAACATTTCTTTTTCACTGTTGCAGACCTTCTTGCGAGCCAAATTGTAGCTTGCATCGTAGTAGCAGCAGATGAAAGCATCCCCACGCGGTGCTTTCTTCGTCTCATCTTCCTTGTAGTCTGGATACAGCTTGGCGAGGTCTTCTGCCGTATTCTTTTCCGGGTCCAGCGTGGATGCGTCGAACCCATTCGGAAGTTTCCAGTCATGAGAGCTGATGACGTTCAGGAAACTGCTTGCATACTGCATTGTCCAGCGCCCAACATGGACGAACCCAAAACTTTCAAGACACCGAATCTGTTTCGGGGTAGCCATTCCGCTGGCCCTGCGAGCGATGAGTCGTTTGAGAATCGCAGCGGCAAGGCCCTGAGATTTGATGGCATCCCCTTTTACGCCGTAGCACGAAATACTATCGATGATGTCATCGGAAGGCTCCTGCCTCTCACTCTCAAACATCGGCTGATAATCGTTGAGTTCCGGCGCTTCGATGCTGAAAATGTACTGCAGCGGGTCAACCAATCCTCTCGGCTTTTGACGCTGTGCCTTGAGCTTGCGCTGAATCGTATCCTGCTTTTCGAGTTCACACAGTGCTTTCCGCTTTTCCTCGTCCAGCTCAGTCTGTGCTTCCTCGATTGCCTCAATCAGCCCCAATTCGGGACTCCCGAAATTCTCCTGGCTATTCGAACCGGTGAGTGCCGCATCCGCCAGCAAATCGGTGGTCTTTTGTGCCACTTCCGGGTCTTCACAGAAAATATCAGCAGGATGGCAAAGACTATGTTTCTTTGTCAGCCACAGGAAATCCAGCACGAGAAGATTCTTTTTCCCTTCACATAGGCGTGTTCCGCGTCCCACAATCTGCGCATACAGGCTACGGCTCTTGGTAGGACGCAAGCAGATGATACAGTCAACGGTCGGGCAATCCCAGCCTTCCGTCAGGAGCATCGCGTTCGTCAGCGCCTTGTACTCGCCATTGTCAAACCCTTTCAGAACGTCCTTCCGGTCCGCAGACGCGCCGTTGACTTCTGCGGTCTTGAAGTTTCGCTTATTGAGGATATTACACAGTCTTTTGCTGATTCGTACCAGAGGCGTAAAGATGACAGTCTTTCGGTTCTGGCATTCTCGCACAATGGCATCCGCAATCGTGTCCAGATACAGGTCAAGAACATTGCCGAGGTCCTGAGCACTGAAATCACCGGCATTGATATGAACCTTGCTGATGTCTACCTCGACCGGAATTGTCTTCGTGTTAATTTTGCCGAGATATCCTTCCCGAATTGCATCCGGGAGCTTATATTCAAATGCAAGACTATCAAAGATATCAGATAGGGATTTCATGTCGCTTCGGTCGGGTGTTGCGGTCACGCCCAACACTTTGGCATCGATGAAATGCTCGAGAATTCCCTTGTAAGTTTTGGCTGCCGTGTGATGCGCTTCATCAATGATGATAGTCCCGAAATAATCACGCGGATACTTCATTAACCGATTCTGCTTAGAGAGAGTCTGAACACTGGCAACCACGACCATCTTATCGGAATCGAGCGCCGAGCTTTGCGCTTTCTCTAACGCGGTCTCTAGCCCCGTCACCATCTTGAGCTTGTCGCTTGCCTGCTGTAAAAGCTCTTCCCGGTGCGCAAGAATCAAAACGTGTTCGCCCTTTGCCACCTGGTCGTTCACGATGCTTGCAAACACAATAGTTTTGCCGGTTCCGGTCGGCATCACAACCAGCGTTTTCTTATTCCCGGCATCCCACTCTCTATGAATCGCCGCAGCAGCTTTCTGCTGATATGGCCGTGGGTCAATCTTCTTTGTTGTAATCATATTTCACCCAAAAAACAAGCAAGCCCGAAATGAGCCTGCCTTACTTTTTCTCAATTTAGTTCATTGCCCGCTGCATCACAAATATAATGCCGGTTGCCAAAACCATAACGCCAATGTCTCTGACAACGGTTCCGACCCGTTTATCATTGGTAATGTCCTGATTCCATTCAAATCCCCAACCAATCATAGCGACACCAACCACAATCAAAATAACACCAACAATCGTTAAGCTTTCTTCTGATAAACCGTACATAGTGCATTTCCTTTCCGCAAACAAAAAAGTCCCGCACAAACAACTCATGCGGGACAACGATAAGATATATTTTTGGTTTATATTTTTCATTGTACGTAATTCGCACAGATTGACAATAGAAAATTACAAAAAAATTCCCGCATGAGCGTCGCTGCTCACACGGGAAAAAATTTCTTAATATTCAGTGCAGAGAACCGTCAAAAGGCTGGAGAAGTAGTACATTGCGATGGTCGTGATTTTCACAGCATCGCTTCCCTGCCCGTTTGCAAGGCGTGTAAAGGTTCCGCCATTCTTGAGTCGGGTCATGGTCAGGTACATGAGCATATAGGTGTTCACATAGACGTCTGTATATCGCTGACCGTCGTCCTCGTAGCGCTGCGGGATACATTCCTGACTCAACATTTCAATGAGCTGATACCAGGATTTCAGATACAGAGGGCTCTTCGGTTCATTCAGAGCATTCTGAGCCTGCTTCTGGTATTCTTTCAGAGTTTCATCAGTCAGGGGCATAAACTCGACGTTTGCAAATTTGTCACGGTTGTAGTAGAGCCACAGCGTGGCATTGGACAGGTCCATGCAAATACCGGCAAGCTTCTCTGCTTTTTCGTCCTCCAGTTGAGTCACCGGAACGCTCGGGTCATCGATTTCGGCATCTTCGGAAGTCATGTCCACAATCCTGTAGCTGTTCTCTTCTGCCCGAATTTCAGAACTGACGAAGCGCTTGAAATCTTCAACGAGCTTCCGATAAGCTTCGAGCTGAGCATTTTCTTTCTGTTCACTCATAATGTGTATCTCCCTTTTGGATTTCTTATTATATGGATATTGCACTTTTTTGCAAGGGCTTTTAACCCAAGCACCTTTTGCGCCGTTTGTCAATGGCCACAGAATATCAAAGTACTGGTAAAATTAAGGTGGGAAGACGTTCTGGAACCATGAAACACAGGGCCCTGCTTCTTGCTTATGGCTGCTGACTTTTTTCAGCCTGCGTTCTGGCTGTTCTTCTTGACATCGGCTGCAACCTTCAAGCGGCGTATGTACTCTTCGAGCTCTTCCAGCGTATAGGTTTCTTCCGTCTCAATCGGCTCTTTGGCATCTTTGGGCAGATAGCTTTTCGTACAGACAAACTCAGGGCTCGTTACGGGGCAGTCCAGGACGGTTTCATCGTACAACTCTTTCTCGATGTTGTGGTAGAGAAAGAACGGGATATGCCGCCCGCAATCGTCATCCGATTCTGTCCAATCCGGGAGTTCCTGGATTTCGCGGCCGTATGTTTCATACAATACCGTGTTTGCCCGAGCATTGCCAAGCAGGGTATTGTACAGCTTGAAGTTTTCCCTCACTTCACGGCGAAAGAACTTCGGGAGCGAGAACTCCTCGTATTCCAGCTTCGTATCAGAACGTAGATAGTAGCGGTACTGCGCCTCGACCGGCATGAATTCAGTCGCGTTGTTCAGCTCTTTCAAAGCGTTGAGTCGTTCACTCGTTTTTTTGACATTATGTCTTGCAAAGCCCAGATACGCTGAAACCAGAATCATCAGAAGAAGAGCTGCAAGGATAATGACAATGAGCCATTCCTCGCCTTCCATATGCGGCAGGTGTTTCAGAATACTATCCTGGATAGCATAAGGAAGGTCATCGAACCATTCATAGAACCCAATCGGGTCCTGATAAGTATGGGGAGCCATGATTCACCCTCACCGCCATCAGTAAATAAACTTGCGTTCCCGGCGTTCCCGGCTATTGCCGCACCAGTAATGCCGCCAGCGGGGAGTTTTGCCTTCCCCATTCTTTTTGTATTCTTTGGCCGCATTCTCACCAACGGTATATGTCTTGACGTTGATTCGCTGTGCCTTTCCCTGAAACACGAATACCGGGCGGTCACGCTTTTTGGAAGTTTCCAAGCGGACATCAGGGTTCTTACTGGCAAGATAGTAGGCACACAGGATTGCCAGGCGAACATAAGGTGTGCCGCCGTCAAAGACCGAAGGAACTGCTTCCATCACAGCCGGTACACTGATTCCATTTACCTGCCGCTGCCCGGCTGCCTTTTCCAGGTATTCTTTCGTGCTCCGAGTTGCTTCCGTCAAGCTCTGGTTTTCTTTGGCCCAGGCAGGCAGAGTCAGGAACGTGAAATCATCATGGCTGCCTTTGGCCGGGCCGACAAGAACGATGCCGAAAGCAGTGGTCTTCTCTTTCTCTTCGAATTCCACATGCACGAACATACCGTTGTAGTCGTAGCTGTCATACACCGGGATAAAGAAATCACGAGCCGGGAGTCGCTGCAGAATATCCTGATGAATTGCCACGTCATCCGTATCCATCAGCATTTTCTGAAACTCGTAGTCAAAATCATAGACCGTCTTTGTCTGATTCCAGCAGCCAATGGTAAAGCAGGGAAAAATCTGCGCAGCCAAAACACGCTCAAAACCCGGCGTGTTCATTTTCTGCGCTGCCGTCACACAGCAAAGCGTTGAAGATTTGTTGTACTCTTCCAGAGTCTTCCCACACGGGTCACTGAACCCAAAATGGTTACGGGTCTGTTTGGTAACGGCATTCGCTGTCAATGCGATTCTCAGCTGTTCATTGGTCATTTGCTATCCTCCAAAAGTTTATTTTTTGTCATATGCAAACAGCGCTGGACCATCCCAATGGTGAATTTGCGAGTCGTCAGTACTGTCATGAGCTTTCCTTCATTGCCCTTGATGGTTCGTTCCAAAATGTTCCAGGATTCGCTTTCGGGCTTGACATTGGTATATAGGTCCAACGGAACATACAGCCACGCAATTTCACTGTCCTGCATCACGGCATAGGATTGCAGGATTTTATCAATTGCCTCCACGCCGACCTTCCAGCTGGTGATTATGGTCCGGCTGATATCGTATACAATCAGGTGCGGTGCTTCATTTGCTTCCGTATCAACTTCAATGACATGAGCAATATACGGTTTCCCGTCCACCAGCTTATACCGATAAATGATGGACGGGATTTTCTCTCGAATCAATCTGTCATGTTCAAGCGCCAAGTCCGCGTACTCGCCCGTTGCATCAATGATGATGACTCGTCCCTGACAGGTCCTCAGTGTCGCTCTAATTTGCTTGCGGCACCAGGCAGAGCAGCTCTCTTTGTACTCCGTCGAGACAAGAAAGAAATTCCTGCCCGGTGTGATAATGGGTTCATAGCTCATTGTTTATCCTCTGTAGCTTTTGTAATTCATTCACTTTTAATTGTCTGCGATTCGCACAGTTTCGCAACATGATATTGTCTGTGAATACCAGTTATCGGAGTCATAGTCCTTTGACAAAATTCGGGTCGTAGTGGGACAGGACTTCCTCGTTCAAGCTGTATTCGCAGTTGATAGTCGTTGCGTCATCCACATACATGCCTCGGTTTGCGTAGTATATCCCATCGATATAAATGGCGAACATAACGGACGGCATCAGTGCTTTTTCATTCACTGCGTAAATCAGGTATTCATCCAGATTATCCTTGACCACCGCGCTCTTATTGATTTGGGCGATTTGCTGTCCGCAAAGGAATACAGGGCAGCATACTCCTTCTTTTCCAAAACCAATTTTGTAGCTTTGGTATTCCTCGCCATACAGCTGCATGGCGATAGAATTGTATCCTTGGAGGAATCCGGTTTTTGTATGGATGACGGAAATCTCGCCTACCGTGCAGTTGTTCTCACGGATAGCAAAAGGGTGTCTCAGAATATCTTTCGTGTTGATGCCGCGCATGTACGCCCTTGCGTCAGCAGCTGGCATGTATTGCAGCAGAAACTTGGAATCATTCAGCCGGATGCCATAACCCTGCCGTAGCAATTTCGGGATATAGTGTGCCTGCCCGATAACGGCCTTGCCTTTCACGATATCGAAGGTGAACTCATATCCTTTCGATTTGGTTTGCTTCACAATCCATTGCAAGACTCATCGCCTCCTTTTGCCTTCTCACTCGCTGGATAACCTTGTAAATACCAGGAACCGAGAGCTGATATTTTTCGGATAGTTTCTGCACCGGTACGCCACTCTCGTATTCTCGAAAGATATTCTCATTGCGCGGTCTTTGTCTAATTTTGATGCGCTCATTTCTACGGTTTTCAGTCAGGCCCGCATCGTTGGCAACCATGCTGCAATATCCTTCTGCCACGTTAAATTTCGCAATCATTTCCTTGAGAGGGACACTGTTCTTGTATGCCGCAAGAATTTCGGCCTTTCTAGCATCCTCTACCTGCGCCAACTGAATTCTGGCCTCCTGTTTCGCGTCGTCTAACGCTCGATAGCATGTACGGACGCTCAACCTGTATTTTGCGGCAAGCTCCTCAATGGAATAGCCGTTGCCGTAGTCTTTCATGATATTCCAATTTCGCTCAATCAACTTTTTGCTTGCAAATTTTGAGATGGTACTCAGCTCCTTTGCTTTATGCTTTATTTCTGATTGTCTGCAATTCGCACAAATGGGCAACTATTTTTGCGAAATAAGAAGGCAGGCTCCGAAAAGAACCTGCCATGCATATTAGAGGTTAAAGATGCCCAGCCAGCGCCGAAACTTGATGCCGAACAATTCCTGTGCCTGCTCGTAGTTCATGATAAGCTGGTTGCCGCCAGAAATCTCTGCTTCGAGGGAGTTCGGCAGCTCATCTGCAATGTATTTCAGTTCGTACCACGGTCCATCCGGCGGATAGGAGTAAATGAGCCTGTTCTGCTTCTTATCGACCCGGAACTTGCTCGGGTCAGCCTGCCATGCCAGTTCGATTTTCTCAATTGCAGCACGACCAATGCTCTCATCACCCATATAGTCGTTATAGTACAGGATACGCACATAGTCCGGCAAATCGATTCCGCATGCCTCGAAGATATCTGCAATGACGCTAGACGAAGCGTGGAAGATATCCGGGAAGTATTCCTTGCCATTCGCATTTTCACGCATTTCCGTCGTCATCTCATCGATGCAAACAAGCATTCGGCGGACATATTCGCCATAGAACGCGGTTGTCAGCTCCGACATACTCTCATTCACACGCTTCGAGTTCTTGGCACCGCGCTCGTTGTCGATTTTAGCACCAATTCGACAGATGATAGCGCGTTTCGAGAGGTCTTTTGTCAGCGAGGTAATTTTATTCGATGTGATAGATACAGCAGGATAGTTCACAAGCCTGTCCGAGATACCCCATTCATCGTTCTTGATTACCCGTTCTGAATGGTTCTGAAACTGGGTCTTGG